>Ga0315282_10017623_pt1 | contig 10295 bp, 14 predicted proteins | sample YL17G07_20_MG_FD_203693 | JGI IMG/M metagenome (GOLD analysis project Ga0315282, IMG submission 203693) | Sediment microbial communities from Yellowstone Lake, YNP, Wyoming, USA - YL17G07_20 | ecosystem: Environmental > Aquatic > Freshwater > Lake > Sediment | place: USA: Wyoming | collected... | reverse complement strand
TGACCTGAGACCTCCGATAAATGCGTATTTGGAGTTCGATGCCCATCCTGATATAAATATGCCATAGACACCGATACCTGCCATGGCAAAGACGAATAACAGTCCTATATTGATGTTTGCAATTACAAAATTAAGAGAGAAAGGTATATTTGCAATTACAAAATTATAAGAATTATAAGAGAAAGGTATAAATGAAAGGTTTATCATAGCTGAGGCCATAAAGATGAGAGGAGCAAGATAGAAGACGGGTTTATCCGCCTTGTCAGGTATGATATCTTCTTTAAAGAATAATTTCAGACCATCTGCGAACGGCTGTAAAAGTCCATGTGGCCCTACTCTCATGGGGCCAAGTCTCACCTGCATATGTCCGATGACTTTACGTTCAAAATATGTCGCATATGCGACATGAAGTAATCCGATGCCAAGAACGACTGCGATCTTGATTATAATAATTAATACATTAATCCCGAATTTGATTAAAGCATCGAGTTGTTCAGGTGTTATGATATTCGAGATATTCATAGCTATCTATCACACTCTCCAAGCACGATATCGATCGTACCGATGGCTGCGATAACGTCAGCAACCAGATGCCCGACACAGAGTCTCGGTAAACAGCCGGCATGGATAAACGATGGAGCCCTTAGCCTCATCCTGTAAGGTTTTCCGGAACCGTCGCTCACAAAATAAAAACCGAGTTCTCCTTTCGGCACTTCTGTTGCAACATAGAGTTCTCCCTCGGGCGCTCTTGGCCCTTTTTTGACGAAAGAGAATTGTTCAACAAGATGCTCGGTTGCTTTCTTTATATCTTCCGGTACTGGAGCAGCAGCCAATTCTGCAAGTTTTTCATCGCTGAGCCCCTTGCCGCCAGGTACTATTTTTAAAGCCTTGAATTTGCAAGTCACATAACAATTCGCGCAAGCTAAACACAATTCCTGATTAATCTTATGTGGTTTTTTCTTCTCACCGAATATAGCCTTTGCAGGGCATGCCCTCATGCACATGCCACATCCTTTGCACGTCTTTTCCTCAATAAAAAATGCATGTTCCTTTGTAGGATGGGTAATGGGAAACATCGCATCTTTCGGTTGAAGCGTAAATTTAGGGGCATCGGCCATAACCGGTCCTATCGGCAATTTTTCGATACACTGCCTGATGATATTATTTGATTGCCTCATCTCCAGCATCCTGCAGCGGTATCTGTCATACGTATCGCCTTCTGTCCCGATAGGCACATCGAACTCGACCTTATCATATGCATCATAAGGGGCGTGTTTCCTAATGTCATAAGGAACTCCGGAACCTCTCAGCGTAGGGCCTGTCATTCCCCATCTTACTGCCTCCTCTGCTGAGATTACGCCAATGCCTTTTGTCCTCTTGAGCCATATCCTGTTCTGGTCGATCAGCGTCTCATATTCCAGAATCCTTGAAGGGAACTCATCCGTAAATTTCCAGAGGCTGTCGAGAAATTCCTGTGGGACATCGTTTCTTATGCCGCCTACCCTTGGATAGGTCACGGTGAGACGTGCACCGCAGATCATCTCATACAGGTCAAGAATCCATTCCCTTTCACGGAAGCAGTAGAGAAACACGGTCATTGCACCAATATCAAGGGCATGTGTTGCAAGCCAGAGCAGATGGTTCGCTATCCTTGACATCTCACCGACCATGGTTCTGATGAACTTGGCCCTTTCGGGAGCCTCGATTCCAAAAAGCTTTTCGACTGCAATACAATAGCCGATATTATTCGACATCGCTGAGACATAATCCATCCTGTCAGTCAGCGGCAGGGCCTGGAAATAACTCAAGCTTTCACCGAGTTTCTCAATACCCCTGTGAAGATAGCCTACATAAGGTGTTACCTTAACAATTGTTTCACCATCTATATCAAGAACGAGTCTCAGAACACCGTGCGTAGCAGGGTGCTGCGGCCCCATGTTTACATTGAGCTCTCTTGTTTCAAATATCTTCTCTAACTGTTCCATCCTATCCTTCCCACTCAAACTCTTTTAATTCTTTTGACCTATTGAGCACTTCAATAAAACCAGGCCAATCATTTTCAGGTCCAGGTCCCTTTAAAGGGTAGTCCTTTCTTAAGGGATGGCCTTCCCAGTCTTCCGGCAGAAGGATTCTCCTGAGGTCAGGGTGGCCAGTGAATACAATACCGAACATATCAAAGCATTCCCTTTCATGCCAGTTTGCACCGGCCCATATCGGAACTACCGAATTGATCTTAGGGTTTGGTTCAGGAACCTGTGCCCTGATACGAATCTTATGACGGTATCTTATAGAATAAAGATTATAAACCACCTCGAATCTGACGTCTTTTTTACCGCTGTAATCAACAGCGGTGAGGTCCTGGAGGTGGTCTAAACTTAAAAGAGGGTCGTCATGGAGATATTTACAGATCGGAACTACCTGATCCTTTTTTACAATAACTGAAACCTGATCTCTGAACTCTGCAACATCAATTACCTGATCGGGAAAGTTTTCCTTTATCTTTTCTGCTATCTCTTTTGCTTCCAGTCCCTTAGGGGGTAACGACAATCTTATTTCTATTACCGCCATGGACTCCACCTCGCGTGTTCTTTTCTTATCTTTTCCTGAAGCATCATTATGCCCTCGAGCAATGTTTCAGGTCTCGGTGGACAACCAGGAACATAGACATCAACGGGAAGGAATGTATCACATCCCTGTACTGTACTGTACGTCCTGAACACTCCACCTGTGCATGCACAACTTCCCATTGCAACCACATACCTCGGTTCAGGAATCTGGTCGTACACCCTTCTGACAACCGGGGCCATCTTCTTTGTAACTGTACCGGCAACGATCACACAATCTGCCTGCCTTGGTGAGCCCCTGAATATAATGCCGAACCTGTCAAAGTCATAGTGGGCTGCGCCTGCGGCCATCATTTCAATTGCGCAACATGCGAGTCCGAAGGTTGTAGGCCAGATTGAGGATAACCTTCCCCAATTAACAATTTTATCCAGAGAGGTGATGATCAAATTCGGGGGTAAAATCTTAGTCCCGTCATCTAACGTAACAAGCCCAGTTGCTGATGTGTCTATTAACATCTCTTACCTCTAACTATCTTATTAATCCTGATTAATCCCACTGAAATGCCTCTTTTTTCCAGGCATAAATATAACCGATTAAAAGTATGAAGATAAAAATGACCATTTCTATAAAGGCGTAAATCCCGATTTTGTCGAATACCACAGCCCAGGGATAAATGAAAACGGCCTCAACGTCGAATACTACAAAAAGCATGGCTATGATATAAAATCTGATAGTAAACCTGGTGCGCGGTTCGCCTGTTGGAGTGATACCTGATTCATAAGGCATAAGCTTTTCATAATATGGCTTCTTTAATCTGAAGATTGTACCGATTAATAAAGCGCCCAAGCCAAAAGCTATGGCGATTATAATGAATATAAGAACCGGTAAATATTCTGATGGAATATACGTTCCAGGCATAAACGGTTATGTTATACTTAAAAGCGTTAATTCTTGTCAAGTAAAAAATTTAAGATTTAAAATGATTATTAAAATTTCAAATAGGTATTTAAAAAAGTTAAAGTTTTTTAAAAAGGGGGATTTTAATGTTTAAAATATTAAAAAAGGAAGAACTGTCAGATTTAGTGACCTTATTCGAGATTGATGCAAAAGATATTGCGAGGAAGGCAAAGCCAGGCAATTTTTTTGTCCTTAGAATCAATGAACAAGGAGAGAGGATACCTTTAACTATTGCTGATTTTGATAGGGGAAAGGGAATCTTAACTACAGTCTTCCAGAAGGTTGGAAAGACAACCCATCTTTTGGGGTCATTAAATGCAGGTGATTTCATATCTGATATTATCGGCCCACTTGGTAAACATTCCCCTATAGAAAATTTTGGGAAGGTCGTTTGTGTAGGTGGCGGGGTTGGAATAGCGCCTACCTATCCAATAGCACGGGCATTAAAAGAGGCGGGCAATATTGTATTTTCGATTATTGGTGCAAGGACAAAAGATCTTATTTTCTGGGAAGAAAAAATGCGTAATGCAACAGATGAACTAATCGTTACAACAGATGACGGCTCTTATGGCAGAAAAGCAGTAGTAACAGTTCCTTTAGATGAACTCTTACGAGGGGATAAGGATATAGGATTAGTAATTGCTATTGGACCTGCCATCATGATGAAATTTGTCTGTATCACAACAGAGAAATATAATGTGAAAACAATAGTCAGTCTGAACTCAATTATGGTTGATGCAACAGGGATGTGTGGTGCTTGCAGGGTAGAAGTCGAAGGGGAAACAAAGTTTGCCTGTGTTGATGGTCCTGAATTTGATGGGCATAAGGTTAATTTCGATTTGCTCATGGCAAGACAGAGGATGTATCCTGAAGAAGAAAAGATAGCTTTTGAAAAGTTTAAAAAAAAGATGGAGGTTAAGTAAATGGAGGCAGGGAAAAGCGAAGAGAAAAAAACAAAGGCCCGAGTAAAAATGAGGGAACAAGCCCCCCTGGAAAGGGCCGGGAATTTTATGGAAGTTCCTTATGGATATACCCCTGATGAAGCAGTTGAGGAGGCACATAGATGTTTAACTTGTTTGAAACCTGTCTGCAGAACTGGCTGTCCTGTGGAGGTAGATATACCTTCATTTGTAAAATTAATTAAAGAGGGGAAATTTATAGAAGCCGCATGGAAGGTTAAGGAAAAGAATGCATTGCCTGCTGTCTGTGGAAGGGTATGTCCACAGGAGATTCAATGTGAATCTTTGTGCATCATGGGTAAGAAAGGCGAGCCTGTAGCGATAGGTAACCTGGAAAGATTTGTTGCTGATTACGAGAAAGAGAAAGGTGCGATAAAGATTCCTGAGAAACCAAAGCCTACTGGCAGGAAAATAGCCATAATAGGGTCCGGGCCTGGTGGATTAACCTGTGCAGCCGACTTAATAAAATCAGGTCATCAGGTAACCTTATTTGAGGCATTACACAAACCAGGTGGTGTTTTGATTTACGGTATCCCGGAATTCAGACTTCCAAAGGCAATAGTTGAGAGAGAGGTGGAATATATAAAGAAACTGGGAGTTGAACTCAGGCTAAATACAGTGATCGGGAAACTCTATACAGTTGATGAATTATTAAATGAGCATGGATATGATGCCTGCTTTATTGTAACAGGTGCAGGATTGCCTATATTTATGGGAATACCAGGAGAAAATTTAAATGGCATTTATTCTGCTAATGAATTTTTAACAAGGGCTAATCTGATGAAGGCATATCTCTTCCCTGAATATGATACACCTATAAAAAGAGGTAAAAAGGTAGCTGTATTCGGTGGCGGCAATGTTGCTATGGATTCAGCAAGGGTAGCCTTAAGACTTGGGGCAGAAAAGGTTTATCTTATATACAGGCGTTCTGAGGCTGAGATGCCGGCAAGAAAGGCAGAAGTTCACCACGCACATGAGGAGGGAATAGAATTCGTATTTTTGACAAATCCGACAAGATTTATTGATGATGGCAAGGGAAATGTCTGCGGTATTGAGTGTATTAAGATGGAACTGGGAGAACCTGACCAATCGGGCAGGAGAAAACCTATTCCTATTAAAGGTAGCGAATTTCAGATTGAAATTGATGTAGCAATCCCGGCGCTCGGGACAAGGTCAAATCCACTTTTATCAAGCACCATACCTGATTTAAAGTTAAACAAGAGGGGTTACATTATAGCTGAAGAAGGGACTGGTATGACCTCAAAACCGGGTGTTTTTGCCGGAGGAGATATAGTTACAGGCTCTGCAACAGTTATTCTGGCTATGGGTGCAGGAAGAAAGGCAGCAAATGCGATTAATGAGTATTTAAAATGGAAATACTGGGATGTTAGTAATTTGCCGAAATCTTAACCCTGTAGCCCTAACTCTTTTTTGAGCCAGGCTTCCAGTTTTTTATTAATGGGATACATGCCAAAGTATTCCTTGCCTTTATTTTCTTCTATAGCCTCAGCTATGAGTTCATCAGGAATTTCGTCAATATTTGCGACTGTTTCAGCATAACCCATAGTAGTATGGCACATTAAAAAAAGCCCTGGTTTATCCCCTGACATCTTATCTATATAAAAAATATACCCCCTTATTATTTTTTCCTTCCGTTTGCCTTCTTCTGTTAAACTGTATCTCGGTTCCATGAGCTGTTTTGGTTCAATATCCCAGATGATATCTTTAAGAACCTCTTTATCTTTCTTAAGATCATCTAATAATGCAATGTCATCGAATATCATAATCGTGCAGCCTCCTTAGTTTTTATTTTGATCTTTTTTCATGATGTCATAAAGCCTTTCAGCGGTCATTTTATACCCAGTGCATTTTTTATAGCTTCCTCATCAAGCCCTAATACTACTTCTTCTATCACAAGGGTAGGATAAGTAACTGCAGGGTTGTATCTCTTAACTTCCTTTGACGTAACCCATTGTTCACCGCTATCGAGTAAATCTACTTCAATAAGGTCATATTTTATATTGTATCCGTCAAGAAATTTCTTCACCCTTTTACATGTTGGGCATGTACTCAGTGAATAAAGTCTTGCCTTCTTTTTCTGCTCTTCCATAACTTTCCCTATGCATTACCTACTGGTTTATTAGGGTTATCCTGTTTATAAACCTCCGTGGATGTTATCCCGACATCTTCGAGCATTTCCAGGTTTGCCCTGTTGGTGGTTTCTATCGAGACCTTTAATACAGACGCAACCTCCGGTAAAGAAAGACCTTTTGCGTAATGCATATCTGCAATCATTATCTTTAAGGCATCGTCCTCAATGAATTCCTTTAATTCTTTATCTTCAACATTTACGACACTGCATGCTTCATTAAAACTCAATCCGGTTTTTAATCCTTCCATTATCTTTGCCATAGCCGCATTGTAGATTTTATTTTCCTCCGCCGTATATTCCTTGTAATTAAAGTCTCCCATAAAAACTCCTCTTATTATTGTTTGTAATATAGACTTTAACACACCATATAACGTTTTATCTATGTATGATAATATAAAAAACTATGGACCCCCTCGGGAAAAAGGAACTTCTTTGTTTTTATAACAGACATCTCAAGGACTTTGGTGATGCACCACAAGCAGTCAGGTGGACACCTGAAGGCCAGCGCCGAAGATATGAAACCCTCCTTAAGATAGCAGGGGATTTCTCAGGGAAAAAGATCCTTGATTTTGGATGCGGCAAGGGAGACCTATATGAATTTATTAAAGAGAGGGATATCTCCATAAATTATTGTGGTATTGATGTAAATGAAAATCTGATTAAATTAGCGAAAAGTAAGTACCCGGAGACAGAGTTTATTGCCGTGGATTTAGAAGAGTCAGAATTTGAGCGGGTGTTTGATGTAATCTTTATTTGTGGAGTATTTAATCTTAGAATAGCAGGGATTGAAGAGTCCATGAAGAATGTTCTGAAAAAACTTTTCAGACTATGCAAAGAGGCCCTTCATGTTAATCTCTTATCATATTATATAGCGCAAAGAAACGTAGAGCTGTTTTATGTAAAGCCTGAAGAGATAATGAAATATATAATCTCGGAAATTTCTCCTTCGGTGGCGCTTATGCATCAAAAAGAGGATATTTTCATATCGATCTATCCTGTCTGAAGTCCTTTATAGGAGATATTTTTTGAATGAGAATCCTCCAAAATCCCTGTAACCCGTCAAAATACGGAATGTGTCCCTTACCCTTTCCTATTGGGCTTTAAGACATTAAAATAAAAGATTTGATAATCGTGTTTATCCCTCCATCCTTGACTATCAGTAACATTTATGTTACCATTTATCAGGAATGGGGAAAATAAAAGTAGTTGAGTATTTGCAGGATGGAAGGTCTGTCTTTGAAAAGTGGTTTAACAGTTTGGATGCTTATGCATCAGCAAAAGTTACCACAGCTTTATATCGATTGGAACAAGGCAATTTATCGAATGTGAGATCTATTGGTAAAGGTGTTTCGGAATATAAAATCGATTTTGGCCCAGGGTACAGGATTTATTTTGGTCAGGATGGCAATACTTTGATTATACTGCTGGGAGGCGGTTCCAAGAAAACTCAGGGCAAAGATACCAGAAAGGCTCAATTACTTTGGGCGCAATACAAGATTGATAAGGAAAGAAAAAGGTAAGGAGGTAATATGCCTATCACAAGAGATTTTCGTAAAACAATTTTAAGACGTGCCGAGCATGATGCCAATTTCCGCAGACATATGCTGGCAGAAGCAGTCAACGAACTGCTTTCAGGAGACCTTGATGCAGGCAAGGCAATTCTGCGCGATTACATTAACGCCACCATTACGTTTCAGGAACTCGCCGGAAGACTGAAGAAATCGAGCAAGAGCATTCACCGCATGCTCGGGCCTCGCGGCAACCCAAGGGCTGACAATATTCTGGAGATTATTAAGATACTTCAGGAACATGAAAAGGTAAAACTGCAGGTCAAAGCGAATAAACGAGCTGCTTAAAAGATACCTTCGATTATCTGCTCCCGTTCTTCCCAATACAGGCAAAGAAATGTTCTGCTTCTTTCCCTCTCAAAATAGGTGTTTCTTTGATCAGAATAGCGTTATGTTTATCATATCTTGTTTAAATTGGCAACGTCCCCAATTTCGTCAGCCTGGCGCACTCTTTGTAGGTGAAGTCTCAACTTATGAAAAATGACTGCTGTGCGTAGTTGATGAAGAAAGAGATATGGAATAAAAATATTCAAATAACCAGATTTAGCGATAATAGATGTCATTCCGCACTTGCCTGCCCTCGACTCCGATCGGGGGATGCGGTCTACGACTCATAGAGAAGCCGGTTCCTAATAGAATTAATTAATGATCAAAGTGGATCAGACAGGCAGAGGTTGACAAAATAGTAAAATAATTTTATTATTTTACATAAGATTTAAATCAGAGGAGATTTAACATAATGAAGACGTTGACGGTTTCACCGAAAAGACAGATAGCCATACCAAAAGATGTTTGTGAAAAACTCCATATTAGGGAAGGTGATCAGCTTATTCTGGAGGTAAGGGAGGGAAAGCTCGTCCTTGAGCCCTCTATCAACATCCCCCGCTCCCAGGCCTGGTTCTGGACGGAAGATGTACAGGAAAAGATAAAAAAAGCAGAAAAGAACTTCAGGGCTGGTAAGGCAAAGAAATATGATATAGATGAATTTGTTAAGGAACTGGGCAAGAGGGATTGAGCAAATATCTCGTTGCCATAGAACCAGAGTTTTTGCCTCAGTATGATGAACTACCTAAAGATATAAAGAAGAAATTTAAAAAACAAATATCCCTTCTCGAAGAGAATCCAAAGCATCCCTCTTTAAAAATCCATAAGCTCGAAGGCTCTGATTTCTGGGAGTTTTATGTAGACGACTTCTATCGATGCATCTTCCGGCAGGAAGGTAACATTTATAAACTCTTTTTTGTCGGTACCCATAAACTCATTGATCGATTCAAGTAAGGTGCGCTTCCTGACAGAATTAATTAATGATCAAAGTGGAAGTGTATGTGGCATTTGCCGTCTTTGATTGATGATTTTACCTTGTCAACATGACTTATTATTAAGAATCCGGAGAGTTTTGTAAAAGCACTTTCATCCCGTAGAAGTTCATCTTCGGAAGGTCGTTTCTCAGGGAGATCCATTAATACACCGTCATAAAAAATATTTACATCCAGATTAAACTCATCGAAACTTACAACGGCTTTTAATTTTCCCTTTGCAATGCCTAATTTAGTCACAGACTCCATAAACTCATTCATAACGGATATAGCCCGATAAATTACTTCTTTGCGCGCGCCCCATAAAGACCCTGTTTTTTCCATAAAGTTAAAGATCTTCTCTGAAGAGTCCACACCGGGTTCCAGTTCAATCGTTTGAGATTTCGCAATGCCTATCCGAAAGATCAGGTTTAGAAAAATGGCCATGAGGGTTGCTGTTGCAAGGGAAGAACCAAAAACGGGTCGAATCCAGGGATGTACGTTAGAGAAAATATCCGGCAGTACATCCACCATTAAGCCAAAGATAAGGGAAACTCCAATAATAATGGTCTTTCGGGCATCGATCATCCTGGACATAATGATCTGAATCCCTGCTACGATCATGAAGGAGATGGCAAAGATGAGGGTTGCTCCCATGACCGGTTTCGGAATGACGGCAAACAGTGAAGAAATTTTAGGAATAAAAGCAAAGCTTATCAACAGCCCTCCGGTAGCATATCCAACAACTCTGCTGGTTGTGGCTGTTGCGATGGAAAGCCCCACGTTGCTGGAAGAAGTG
>Ga0315282_10017622_pt1 | contig 10295 bp, 10 predicted proteins | sample YL17G07_20_MG_FD_203693 | JGI IMG/M metagenome (GOLD analysis project Ga0315282, IMG submission 203693) | Sediment microbial communities from Yellowstone Lake, YNP, Wyoming, USA - YL17G07_20 | ecosystem: Environmental > Aquatic > Freshwater > Lake > Sediment | place: USA: Wyoming | collected... | reverse complement strand
GCGTTCGAGCGTTGAATAAGCTTCCCGGGGCGCCACCGCGCACCAGCCGACTGGCTTGCCTTCGGCGTAAGCAAGCACTCCGGGGACCTTGCCCGACTCCACGATCTTCTTCAAAGCTCTCCTGTTCCCCGCTCCCTTTTTCTTTTCGAACTCCGAGCGCGTCAGCCGCCACCACATGCACCAACAGCCGCCACAGGCTCCCCGCTCGCCGAAGAGCGCTTCCAGGTCCGGCCAGCGCGCGGGAGTGACAGGGTGAGATTCCAGCTTCGGCGGCTCTTTCGCAGCTCCCATCGCTTTGCCCCGTTGGCGCGTGAAGAATGCGCGTTTTAGCGCGTGTGGTAGACGTACACGCCGCCCATCCGGACGCGCACACGAATCTCCTGCTCGCCTTCGGGATTCCAGAATGATACTCCGCGGCCGAAGCCCGCGTCATCTTCACCGTGCAGATCACTCTGGGCGTACCCCAGGAACGAGCGGGCGCTCAGCAGGCGTAACCGGTGGAGGGACGGAACGGTGACCTCGACATTGCCATAGCTGACGCGCACTTCCTGATGACCCGTAATGCCGCGAATCGTCACATCTCCGTCCACGCATTTGAGCGTCAGTCTGGCTTCGTGCGGCATGCGGATGCGGAAGTTCGCAGAGAGCTTGGTCGCGCCGCGGAAAAGACGCCACGGCCTGCGCGGGGGATAGACGGTGCGCAGGAAGACCTCTTCGCCATTCTCGATGAGCTCGATTCTGATCTGGTCGAAGAGCCGGCGGGCCTTCGCTTCCGACCCTGCGCGCACCACCTTCTCCACTTCGATTTCCACGTGCGGCTCGTTCCAACCCTCTACTTTGACGTCGCCGATGCGCGTGTCCACGAAGAGCGTCCCGCGTCGGAAAAGCCCCGCCGTGTAGTGCGATATCTGACTGTATTCGTCAGCGCGAAGAATCGCGGGGGTAAGCCAACCACAAAGAAGGAGCGCCAGGAACGAAGTAGGAAGGATGAACTTCGAAATCCGCCGGGGTCGCCACGGGTGCGGCATTTTCATCCTTCATCCTTTAGTCTTGATACTTCTAGTGCCGTTCCAACTTATTGGGCTGAGCGGCTAGCGCCGCGACCTTTGCAGACCTACCGAGAGCGCCGGTCACAGGAATAACTCCAAATAGTTGGCACGGCACCAGCGGGCTTCGCCACAACCTTCCAAAATGGCTTGCACAAGTCCGGTGCCTTCCCTGACGATCAGGACTCGACCCACCGGCGGGTTTTCGATCACATCCTTCTGCCCGCTCGACCTCTTCTTTCATTCCCATCTGCCGATGAGTTCTCGCCAGCGCGTAATGGGATTCGACGAGGAGAAAAGGTGAAGCCGGCTGGGCATTCAGAGGATTCCCAGGTTCTTAGCGACCTTCTCGAGGATCTGAAGCGCCTGTGACAACTCCGCCTCCGTGTGCGTGGCGGTCACGATGGTGCGGATGCGGGCCTTGCCCTTGGGCACCGTGGGGAAGCCGATGCCTTGCGCGAAGACGCCCTCGGCAAAGAGCTGGCGCGAGAACTCGTGCGCGAGCGCCGCGTCGCCAACGATGACGGGCGTAATGGGCGTCTCACTCATCCCGGTGTTGAAGCCGAGTTTCTTCAGCCCTTCTTTGAAGAAGTGTGTGTTCGCCCAAAGGGTTTCGATGAGCTGTGGCTCTTCTTCCAGGACCTCAAAGGCCGCCAGGCACGTGGCGGCGACGGAAGGTGGGTGAGAAGTCGAGAACAGGAACGGCCGCGCGCGGTGGTAGAGGAATTCGATCGTGTCACGCGTGGAGCACACATAGCCGCCCAGCGCGCCGATGGCTTTGGAGAGCGTCCCCACCTGGATATCCACGCGGCCGTGCAGGTTGTAGTGGTCGACGGTCCCTCGCCCGTTGCGGCCCAGCACGCCGGAGGCGTGCGCGTCGTCAATCATCATGATGCAGCCGTATTTCTCGGCGAGTTCCACGAGCCCTGGCAGCGGCGCGATATCGCCATCCATCGAGAACACCCCGTCGGTGATCAGGAGCTTCCGGCAACTGCGGCCGGCGAGTTCTTTCAGAATCTTCTCGCAGGCCTCGACATCTTTGTGCGGAAACACTTTGATTTCCGCGCGCGACAGCCGGCAGCCGTCGATAATGGAGGCGTGATTGAGCTCGTCGGAGATGATGACATCCTCGCGTCCGAGAATCGCCTGCACCGTGCCGGCGTTGGCCGTGAAGCCGGACTGGAACACCACCGACGCCTCGACGTGCTTGAACTTGGCGATTTTCTCCTCGAGCGCCATGTGGAGCGTCATCGTCCCGGCGATGGTGCGCACCGCGCCCGAGCCGACGCCCCACTTCTCGACGGCTTCGAGGGCGCGCTGCTTCAACTTCGGGTGGGTGGTGAGACCGAGGTAGTTGTTGGAAGAAAGGTTGATGACCTCGCGGCCGTCGAAGCGCGCCACGGGCCGCTGCTCGGTCTCGAGGATGCGCAGCTTCTGGTAGAGCTTCTGCTCGCGAAGCTTCGCAAGCTCATCGGACAGATATTGCAGTTGTAAGGTCGGCATGAAAACACCCGAGGAGGGGAAGTCGAAAGTAAAAGGATGAAGTCTGAAGTATAAAGGATGAAAACATGCGCGGCGCATCGCCGCTGTTGGGTCTTGCCACAGCCTGCATACTTCATCCTTCTGACGTCATTCCCGCTTTCCGCCGCCATCATAGCACACGGGCTTTCGAGCGGAAGGATGATGCAGCGAAACGGGTGGGTGCGGCGCCTACTGGAGTTTGCGCTTCAGTTTTATCAGGGCTTCTTTGGCGAGAGCGTAGTCGGGAGCGAGCTTGAGGGCCTGCTCGAAATGGAAGCGAGCCTTACCGAACTGCTCCTTGGCCATGTAGACTCGCCCCAGGTTGTAGTGCGGGTAGTGGTAGGACTCGTACCGCCGCGACTGCAAGGCGCGGAGCAGCCACGATTCCGCGTCGTCGTACTCGCCCTTCTCGATGAGGTACGCACCGATGTCGTTGTAGGGATTGCCGAACTCCGGGTCGATCTGGATGGCTTTCTTGCACTCCGCGATGGCGTCGTCGAGCCTCCCCTGGAAGCGATACGTCCAGCCCAGGAACGTGTAGGCCTCGGCCGTGGGATGGATCTCGAGTGACCGTTTGTAAAGCTCGACGGCCATGTCGTACTCGCCGCCCATCTGGTACTGGTAGGCTTCTTTGAGCAGTTCCCACGCGGATTGGAGTTCTTCGGCACCCATGTCTTTGGCCCGATTGCATTTGGTAGCACAAGGGCGTAAACCTGTCAATCGGCCTAGCCCGCACGCGCCGTACAAGAGGGTTGCGGTCGAACCAACTATGCTAGTATGCTCCGTCTCTTGCTGGGGCTTGGGAGTCAATCGTATTGGACGCGGAAGTCCTGAAAAGTCGCCGGCGCGCGGGCGACGGGCTGGAAATGGTCGCCGGCGGCGGCACGTTGGAAGTCTGGGCAGAACCTTTTCCCTCGCCGCCCTCTGTCTATTACGAAGGCGAGCGCTTCGATCTGAAGGAACTGGACACCGCCGTAGTCGAGAAGACCTTCGCGCTGTTCGCCGCGGTTGATATTCGCGGGTGCTGGATCGAGGACTGAAAACACTCCGGCGCTCAGGCAGGGAGAATCAAAAAGAGTCGGTATGAGCAAAGCCCAACCGACGATAGACCGCAGGGCGGAGAGGGCAGACGCCCTTGCCTTGCGCCCCACGCATGTCCGTCACCAAGTGCTGGGCTGGATCTGTTCACTCTCCATCATCACCTATTTCGACCGAGTGTGTATCTCGACGAGCGCACCTTACATCACGTCGGATCTCCATCTGACTCCCGTAGAGATGGGGCTGGCGTTCAGCGCCTTCGCCATCGCGTACGCGATGTTTGAAGTCCCGGGCGGATGGCTGGGCGATCGCATCGGACCCCGAAAGGTCATTACGCGGATTGTGGTGTGGTGGTCTGCGTTCACAGCGTTTACCGGCCTGGTGACCCGCCTGTGGAACCTGATCGCGGTGCGGTTCCTCTTTGGGGCGGGGGAAGCGGGGATGTACCCGAACTCCACGAAGATTTTCTCTCGTTGGATGCCGGCGGGCGAACGCGGACTCTCCACCGGGCTGATGTGGACATTCTCCCGAGCCGGGGGAGCGGTCTCACCCCTGTTGGTTGTGATCATGCTGGGCTACATGGGTTGGCGCGAAACCTTCGGGGTTTTCGGGGCGTTGGGTATTGTCTGGGCGGCCTTCTTCTGGTTCTGGTTCCGTGACCATCCGCACGAGAAGAAAAGGGTCAATGAGGCCGAACTGGAAATCATCCGGGCCGGCCAAATCTCTCGAGATCAGAGCGAGCACGTGCGCGTTCCCTGGGGGTTCCTGGTCCGGAGCGGAAACCTCTGGGCCATCATGTGGATGTACTTCTGCTTGTCCTATGGCTGGTATTTCTACATCACCTGGTTGCCAACGTACCTCAAGTCCCGCGGCGTCTCGATGGCCTACGGCGGCATGCCGCTGGCCTTTGGCGCGGCCGGCTGCGGACTGGGCGGTTTGCTGACGGACTTCGTCGTCAGACGGACCGGGAATCTGAAAAACCGGCGCTATATCGGCTTCGGGGGATTCTTCCTCGGCTCGCTTTGCATGATGGGGAGTGTTTGGGTCAAAGACCCGCTGACCGCCGTGCTGGCGATCTCGATGGCCTCGTTCTTTGGTGATCTGACCATGGCCTCCTGCTGGGCCGTCTGCATGGATGTGGGGCACGAACTCTCGGGCACCGTCTCCGGCTGCATGAACATGTGGGGCAACCTGGCCGGCTTCCTCTTCCCCACCGTGACCGGCTTTCTGGTCCAGACCTTCGGCCGCTGGGACGTGCCCATCGTCGTCTCGAGTACGATCTTCTTTGCCGGCGCGCTCCTCTGGCTGCGCATTGATCCCACGCGGTCGGTGCTCAAGTGAGCGAGGAATCCCGTCATGGTCCGCAAAATCGTCCGCTACGTCGCGATCGCAACACTTCTCGCCAGCCTGATTTGCATCTGGCTGCTGCTGCGCAAGCCGTCGCTGCCCACCGATAAGCCCACCCGGGACGCTGCGCAGTCGTTCACGGACAAGGTGGCTCAGCTCACTCTCGCGCACGAGCAGGGCCTGCCGAGCGAGATCCGTCTGACAGAGGCGGAGATTAACTCGCAGATCGAGGAAGGGCTCAAGAACCATCCGCCGCCCGCGGACGCAGCAGGCCTGAAGCGCGCCAAGGTACATCTGGAAGGCGACAAGCTCGTCGCCCTGCTCACCATGAATATGAAAGGGCGGGACGTTTACGTCACCGTGGGCGGGAATCTCAACTTCGCCGACCGCTCCGTCCGGCTGGTCCCGTCAGAAGTCCGCGTCGGAAGCTTCCCGGTACCAGTCTCGTGGGTCGAGGGCCGGATCGATATGCACATGGAAGTGCCGGAAGCCATCAGCGCCGTGCGCATCGAAGACGGCGAGCTGGTGGTCACAGCGCACTAGCGCTGAAGCGCATCATAAGGACCGCCCAACCAGTGAACCTGGGCGAGACAAAGCAAGTGGAAATCGTTCAAAGTCGAGTTCTGCTTTCCTTTAGGGCAGAAAATCAGTAACATGTAGGGGTATGGGTGCTTTTTCCTCAATTAAATGGTCTTGCGACGTCTTTGAAGGCGTCGCGTTGGCCTTTGTGAATGTTCGGAAAAGAAAGAGCCTCAACCACGTCCGGGGCGCTGCAAATTACGCGCTCCGCTGTGGGGCAACACCCGACGAACTGGCAATGCGTGTTTCTCACGTTGGTCACGTGGCGTACCGGCCAGACACGGTACGACTGCGCCAGCTCGAACAGCTGCTTAAGCCGTTCCAGGTCCCTTGACTTCGCCAAGGACTGCTGGGCCTCCGGCCCCTGCTCTCACGCCTTTTCCCCACTGAGCCAATCGGCGCTTGGGCCTGCCCCCGCACGCATCACGATGTCACTCGCTATCCCTCTTCGCCAGTGTCGCGGCCCCGCTCAAGGTTATGCGGACTGCCGCCCCACCCGACGTGTCGACCGGGCGATGTTGTGGCCCGGCACATATCTTCTCCAGCTGCGGGTACCGCCTTAGCATCAACGCGACTGGCGTCGTGCCATCGTGCACCTCAAAAGCATAGCTGCCTCGTCTTTCCCACCCCGGAAGCAGGTCGTAAGTTTCCGGCGGTCTGCCTTCCCCCTTCGGTTCATCGCGATATTGGTAGCCCCGGTCCACGGTCAGCGTGGCATAGAAACGGATACAACTTGGATACCGCGAAGCGTTCTTGAGCCTGAGGCCGACAATGACGAAGTGATGGCCAGCGTGCGGGCGGACCATGCCGACTCTGCCGCCCAGCGCCGGGGCAATTGCGACCGCCGTTGCGCTGATCTGCAACTCCCCGAATCGTATCAAGTGGTCGCCTTGCTGAATCAATGCAATATCGTGGGTAGTCGGCAGACCGTCGAGGGGCACCATCACTACTTGGGGAACAACGAGTGGCAGCCGGGGGTAGGAAACTGACCGTGCACGGCATGCTTCATCGGCCTTGGTGTCTCGCTCCAGAATGAGCGCGGCAGGCTTGGCGCCCTGCTTAAGTATGAAGGCGAAGTACCCGTCTCGTTGAGCGCCTACAACTGGTTGGACAGTTCCCCGCCACCCACCGATCAGAGTTTCCTGGGGTTCGTACTGCTCAGCGGTGTCCACCTTCAGCTGTCCGGTGAAAGATGTACAGCTCGTTTCCAGCTTCATTTCTTCAATTCTCGCTCTGACCAGCACTAGTTGTTCAGGGCCTCGGGGCGGTTGTGGGCGGGCCACCGGAGCAGTGATGGGCCCGGTGTCCACCGCTGTTACAGTGACCCGCAAATCTCCCACCCTCGCCGAGTGAGTATCCTCGTCGGCAAAGAGCATGGGGGAACTGCACAACGCTGTTGCCACAAGGCCAACTACTGCAATCAGGATCTTCATGGTGCACCTCCCATAGAAGCGCGCGGCGCCGTGCTGAGGGCCTAGACCACCGCCACGGCGCGAATCGGCGAGCCCGAGCCGCCGCGGATCTTGAGCGGCAGCGCGATGAAGAGGAAGAAATCCGGCAACTGGTCGAGGTTGGCCAGATTCTCAATGATGAGCATCTGTTTCTCGAGCACTACCGGATGAATCGGCTTCGAAGAGAGCGCCGCAGGGGGATCGGGCGAGAGCGTATCCACGCCGATGGCGGCGGCCTGCTTTTCCAGGAGGTATTCCGCCGCTTCCATGCTCACGCCCGGCCAGTCGGTGAGATATCGCTCGTTGTGGGGACGCAGCGCCCAGTGCGCTGCCCACCCGAAATCGAAGATCACGACATCGCCCGCCTGGAGCGCGCCGTGTTGCTTCTCCCAATCCGTCACCAAGGCCTTCGAAACATAATCGCCTTCCTTGCAGGCGCGACACTCAACGCGCACCCCCCGGCCGATCAGCCGAGTGAGCGGAACGTTTTCGATGGTGACGTGAGCGTCCGGCTTCGCGTCGCTGATGAAATGCGCGGGCGCATCCACGTGCGTGCCGTTGTGCTCGTTCATGATGAGCTGGTAGGTCAGCGATCGGCCGCCGTGCCAGTAGGAACTCCACAGGTCATGAAAATACCTCGAGTGCGTCGGGTAACTGGGCATGTGCTCTTCGAGTGTCTGGCTGAGATCAATCACGCGCGCGCTGCGCAGGCCCGCAATCAAATTGGAATGGTCCGTCATGTTGTGACTCCGGATGAAATCGGGTGTTCTTGACGACGGGAAGTATAGAGGATGAAGTCGGAAGGACAAAGTGAGACGCGCGAATCCAGGGTCGGCCAGCGCGGGATTCTGCAGATGCCTGTCGCAAGGGATTCCGGATCACAGGCGCAGCAGGGTGGTTACTCGCTCACCGCGAAATAGCCGGGCTTGGCGCGGATGGTCAGTCCCTTGCGGCGCGCCTCGACACGGATAGCGCGGAAGGTGCCGTCGATCTTGTTGTTGGTGGGAGTGTAGCCGATGCTGTACTGCTCGTTCAGCTCGCGCCCAATGGCCTCGAGCGAGTCGGCGAGCTGCATCAGGCGTGTCGCAGAATAGATCCCGGTCGCGGCTCCCAAACCCTTGTTCTGGGAGGTGTCACCGATTTGGCCCTGCGAGAAGTAGCCTGTGGCGAAGTCCGTGCCCGGCGTGGTCGCCAGCGGGAAGAAGGCGGCCCCGCCCGTCCCCTCGGCGAGCAGCTCCAGAATCTTGTCGCCGGGGTTGGTGAATCCGTAGGCCGCGTTGCCAATGGTGTAAATGAGCGTTTCGGCCTTGCGCGCCATGGAGAGCGCTTCTTCCAGCGTGTGCTGGCTCTGCACGTCGCCGCCGTCGCTCACCAGCACCAGGACGCGTCGCGTGTTCGCCGGCGGGCCGGTGTTCAGCATCTTCTCCTTGCAGGCAAAATAGATGGCGTCGTAAAGAGCCTTGCCGCCGCCCGCCTTGAGCCCCCGGATTTTCTCGTTCAGCATCTCGGGGTCGTTGGTGAAGTCTTGAATGATCGAGCTGGTGGCGTCGTACGTCTGGAGAAAGATCTGGTTCTTGCTGCTCCGACCCTGGAGCATGTTGAAGACGAACTCGCTCGCCGCGTCCTTCTCGAACTGCAGCGCCCGGCGCGCGCTGTTCGAGGTGTCGAGGATCAGGCCGATGCGTAGCGGCTGGCGCACTTCGCGGCTGAAGTAACGTATGGTCTGCGCGACGCCGTCTTCGAAAACCTCGAAATCTTCCTTATTGAGGTCGATCACCGGCCGCCCACGCTTGTCAAGCACCGTCACCGGCACGTCCACGACTTCGACGCGCACGCGCACCCGGCTCGTGCCCGCAGGCGGAGTTTCTTCCTTCGCTGCGGCAGAACTGGACTCCTTCGCGGCCGCCGGCGACGAGGCGGGATTCGGCGAGGAATTTTGAGCGCGGAGTGGACTCGCCAGCAAAACCAGCGCCAGGCCTAACGCCGCCGCGAACCCGCAGGCGAGGGGCCACGGGCGGCCATCCGCCTCACAGACGCACGCCGCCGGAATAATCCCTCCGGCCTCGCTCCAAGCCCGTTCTGGGTGCGGCAGAACCATGGTCCTGTCTCTTGACCTTCCAGCTGTCCCGGCGCTCGCCTCCATCTTAACCCAAACTCGCGCCGCGGTGTAGTGAGACGCACCGGTGGGGATTTTGACTTCCCGTCCCGAGTTCCCGCGCGTTGCCGGAGCCTTAAGGAATGCACTAGAATTCTCTCCGAGGGGTGGGTGCACGCGCTGAGCCACACTCGATCGGCCAGCCGGGTCGTCAAGGTCGCGCTGGTGGCGACCGTCGCCCTGGTAGCGACGGAATTCGTCGCCGGGGCGCTCGCGCACAGCCTGGCGCTCATCAGCGACGGCTGGCACAACTTCACGGACGTTCCCACGCTGTTGCTTACCTGGGTCGCGCTCTACTTCGTTCGGCGGCCCCCCGACCACCAGAAGACCTTCGGCTATCACCGCGCGGGAGTGCTCGCGGCATTCGTCAACGGCCTGCTGCTGGTTGGTGTAGCGGCTTTCATCTGTTACGAGGGCTACGAGCGCATTCTTCGTCCCGAGCGCGTGGCGAGCAACGCCATGCTCGGTGTGGGCTTCCTGGCACTCGTCATCAACGGCGGCATCACGCTGGCACTAGCCCGGGAGCGGCGTGACCTGAATTTGCGCGCTGTCTTCATCCACAACCTCGGCGACGCGCTTTCCAACATCGCCATCATCGCGGGTGGCTGGCTGATTCGCCGGACGGGCCAAACGTTCATTGACCCCGTGATCGCCTTTCTCATCGCGGGCATGATCGTTTGGAGCGCCGTCGGCATCCTTATCGAGTCAACCAACATCCTGCTCGAGAGCGCGCCCAAGGGCATGAGCGTTGAGCGCGTGGCCAGCGCCATGCTCGAGGTCCCCGGCGTGCGCGAGGTCCACGACGTCCACATCTGGAGCCTGGGCTCCGAGTCGCACACCCTCGCCTGCCACATCCGCATCCTCGACATGCCCACCTCCGAAAGCGAGCGCATCGCCCACCGCGTGCGCGGAGTGCTGGCGAGCGAGTTCGGCATCACCCACACGACGATCCAGTTCGAGCACACACACGCTCCGGGAGACTTTCACCGCTACATGCCGGAACCCTCTCCCGCCGACGGCAAGGCGGAGGAATAGACGGAGTGTCGGGCCGCTGCCCGGGTGACATTGCGCCACCTGCCAGCGCGACTCAGCCTCCTTTCGCTGCCGTTCGGCGCTGAAGCCGGGGCATCCGGCTCCGCTTTCTTGCCTTGTGGCCAG
>Ga0315282_10017621_pt1 | contig 10295 bp, 4 predicted proteins | sample YL17G07_20_MG_FD_203693 | JGI IMG/M metagenome (GOLD analysis project Ga0315282, IMG submission 203693) | Sediment microbial communities from Yellowstone Lake, YNP, Wyoming, USA - YL17G07_20 | ecosystem: Environmental > Aquatic > Freshwater > Lake > Sediment | place: USA: Wyoming | collected... | reverse complement strand
AATCAGCAATGGGATACAACTTATAGGAAGCTGAATTCACTGGTAACACAAGGAAAGAAGAAAACATTATAGAAACTATTATCATCACAATAGCTAGATATTCCATACTAGCCAAACGTAACCTCAATAGCGTCCCTTCTCCCTCGGCACTAGTATTTGCGCATTAACACTTTTTAAGGCTTTTGGAATTAAGTTCTATATGATGCTTCTCTTGTGAATGATACCCAAAAAGATAATTATATAGTTCAAGTGCCTTGATGGGTTCGACTAAAGTATTATTGATGTCCAGATAAAATTGTGAACAAAGACATTCAGCAAGAATAATAAAACCATGCTGCAGAATAGGTAGGTCAATAGCTTGAAATAGAGCCAACTTTATAACATATGAATAGATTATGATGCCCAAATGGTCTATATGAGCGGAATTAATATGCAGAAAAACATCCTCTTGTCAATATTCTTTTCTTTTACCATAATTTCAACACTATACAGCGTAAGGATAGCCCCACCTGTTATCCAGCCAGTCACTGCAAATCCCACAGCAATTCATGTACCCGATGCATATGATACGATACAAAAGGCGGTGGATGCCGCAAACCCATATGACACTATTATAGTGCGAACTGGAATTTATGGGGAAAACATATTCATCAACAAAACCCTGACGCTTATTGGAGAAGATAGAAACACTACTATAATAGATGGCAGTCGCATAGGAAATGTCATTCGCATAATGGCTTCTAATGTTGCCATAATTAACTTCACCATACGGAACAGTGGTGACGGACACGAGAATCCTGATGATAGTGGCATATTTCTTTTCAGAGCAGTCCACACAACTATACGCAATAATATACTGAGAAATAATAACATAGGTGTCCATCTTCGACAAGGATCGAATAATACTTTGCTAATTGACAATATTATATTGAATAATGGAGCATCTGGAATACGTTTAGCTGACAACAACAACTTTAACTACATCATCGGCAACACATTACAGAACAATACAATAGGTGTTGAAATCCACACTTCCTCTTTTAACACATTATATCACAACAACTTCATACTTAACAAAAAATTTCAGGTGCTCCCCCTCGCTGGAGTTTCAAATAAGTGGGACGATGGTGTTGAGGGAAATTTTTGGAGTGATTATGATGGGTTTGACAATAATGGAGACTGGATCGGTGACACCTATTTACCATGGTGGGGTGTGGATGATTATCCGCTAATAATGCCTTGGAATATAACTAGGATTCTTCCAGTTGAAATAGGCGAAGAGCATCCTATCACTATACAGAGCAACTGTACAATAGCGTCATTTAATTTTAACCAATCACTAAGACAAATAAGCTTTCGAATAACTGGTCCTTCTATCCTTTATTTCTTCTGTAATGTAAGTGTGCCAAAGACTCGCCTGAATTTAACATCGTCAGAGAACTGGCTGATACAATTGAATAGTACGAACTTAAGTGCCAAGTCTATCATAATAGAAAACTCGTACACTTCAATATATTTTACAGGTAGTCTTGGTTACTATGAAGTTCGAATAGAAGTCGTTAAGGTTGGAGAAGATGGGAACTTCGCTTTATATGCTATAGGATTCGGAGTGGCAATTGCGGTTGTTTCTATAACGGTGATTGTAGCATTAAAGAAGAAAAGAAGAGCTAAAATGAAATAATAGGTTTCCGCATCATACGGATCATTAGAAAATTGTTAAACTCTTCTAAATCTGTTTCAGAGTTTTTTCCTCAATGAAAAATATACGTTAGACCAATTCTTCTGGCTGCTAGAAATGAATAGCAAAAAAATTTAAATATGGAATGAACAGACTTAGGTCTAGGTGAAAAAATTTGAGGTTTAAAAAACTTTTGCTAGTGCTACCTATTCTTGCATTATGCCTAGTTATGATGAAACCAGCAAGTGCTGCCGTAGATCCAAAAGCAAAAATGATCATAAAAGCTCCTAGTTCTGTGCAGGATATAACTCATCACACTTTCACGGTCAATATAACCGTAGCTAACGTTACTGCCATGTGGGGCTGGTCTTGTGTAGTTACTTGGAGTAGTAGCGTTGTAAATTGCACAGGAAAGCAGTTAGGTCCCTTCAATCCTACAGGAGGCACTCTACTAGGAAGTATTGACAACGTCGGTGGTACAATTCCGAAGCTGGCTTATGGCACCACAGAGGAAAACACAACTACTGGTTCAGGAATTATTTGCTTCTTAACTTTCAAGACCATAGCTCTGGGTAACGCAAGTCTAAAAGTATCGACGGCCAACTACATAAATTACCCAGACTTAACAAAGTATGATTTCAGTTCAGTTACTCAGGCACCTGTCATTGTAATACCAGAATTCCCAACATTCCTGATCATACCATTGTTCTTCATTACGACCGCAGCAATAGCAATAATGACGAAGAAACGTTCGATGAAGAAATATTAATCCAAGCCAATGCTTGACAGAGCAAAACCTCATCGTCCCTTTTCTTTTTCTTCTACTAGGCATTAACCAATTTCAGAAAGCCTAAAAAAAATGTCGTATGTATCGATAGCTATCGCTCTAATAGAAAGCGTTGTAGGTCAAAAGGAGTTTTTAGTGTGCTTTCCAGTAGTCTATGAATGCTCCACAGAATGTCCATAAGTCATCTTCGTCTATTTTGCCGTCTTTGTTAAAGTCGCAAAGTGGATTATATACATGTATCTTGTAGTAATCGATGAATGCTCCGCAGAAATACCACAAATCATCTTCGTCAACGCCGCCGTCTCTGTTTAAGTCGCCTAGCACGTATGGCTTCTTAAGTGGATAATGATCTTGACTATAACTATTTACGTCATAGGGTGTGTCTATTATTCCATCGCTGCCAGTTATATTCTGATCTGGACCACTGTATAAGTCTGCACCAGCATAGTTGCTCCAGTAGTTTCCGCCTGAAGGATAGCCATCATCCCAAGCATTAGTAGGTGACTCGTATAGGTAGGTTTGATATGTGTTGTTGACAATGTTGTTTTGATAGAACATGTTATCCTGAGAAGTTATAACTCTTATACCCCATTGATTTTCGTTTATGTCATTACCAGTCACATTATTTCTTTGTGATGATTCCAATTCAATGCCTCCCCAAGTGTTGTTAGTTAATGTGTTGAGGCTTATCGTATAGCTGCTAGAATCTGAAAGGTGGATTCCGTATCCGTTGTCTCTTATAATGTTGCTTATTATGCTGCCATTGTGGGAATTTTGGATGGTGATCCCACCATAACCCGAGCAACCGCATCCGCTGTGCCGTATTGTGAAGCTCTTGATGGAAGTGTTGTTCGCTGTCACTAGGACAACATCTTGTGCATAGTCACCATCAATTATGGTTGTTTCGCGGTTTTCTCCAACAAGCGTCAAAGACTTATCTACAACTACATGCTCGCGGTATATTCCAACATCGACACGTATGGTGTGCCCGTTTAAAGTTTGAGGAGCATTAATCGCTGCTTGGATAGTATCGTAGTTGAAAGTGGTGTTAACGTTGTGGACTGTTGCGATCCACACTGGGTAGCCAGCAGATTGCCACGCTGAGATTCCTCCCAGCATATTATACACTTTGGTGAAGTTATGAGCGTCAAGTATGCCAGATGCTGTGGCGCTTCTGCTTCCAGCGTAACAATACACTATTATCTCATGATTCTCATGACCCGCTAACTCGCCAATTCTTGCCTCCAGTTCTGTAACAGGTATCCAAACTGCTCCATATATGTGTCCAGCGTCATATTCGCTTTGGGTTCTAACATCCAAAATTGTAAGGTTAGGATAGGACCCGCTTGTAATCATAGAAAAGACTGTGGCTACGTTAATGCTTGCGTAAGGCGAGGCATGCCCCATCTGAGGCTGCAGCAAAGTTGGTATAAGGAGGAGGGATAATAAGATTAAAATGGAAAACAAACGCTTAGACATCGGAATATCTCCCTTCATAAAAGAATGTTAAGTCCGAGTTATTTATCGTTTCTGGAAAGTTTTTCTAGAATTAATTTTTCACTCAATTATTCATTAAGAAAAGTGAGGAGATGTTTATTGTTAGTCTTTTTATTGCGTCTTGTAGTATTGTATGAAGACTGAGCAGAAGGCCCATAGGTCGTCTTCGTCAATGTCGCCATCTTTATCAAAATCACACTTCGGGTCTATTACGTGCATTTTGTAGTAATTGATGAAGCCTGCACAGAAAGTCCACAGGTCATCTTCGTCAACGTCAAAGTCTCCGTCCAAGTCGCCCAACCACGCTTTCTCTGCAACACGTACCGTTCTGCTTATTTCATTATTTACCGTGTTGTTCTCGCCAATTTTTGGAGGTGAGTACGCAGTCACATTATAGACGCCTGCAATCCTTGGTGTCCATTGATACCCTAACGTGAAAGTAGAATCAACTGACAATTTAGGTATCGTAACTGAGTCAGTAACATTTCCATTGATCAAAATAAATAGCTGCACATTCGTCTCATTGTTTAATCCTCGATTACAAACGGTCGCATTCAACGAGACAGAAATATTGACTAAAAGATGTGTAGGAGCTTCCAATTTCACGAAAATCTCATGCTCGTATTGGACTGGTGTTGCAAGCCACTCAATCAAGTTGCAGGCAAGCCTAAGGTTGTCTCCTCCTAGAATACCGAGATCCCATAAAGAATTTTCATCAGCGAAACCGATCACTTTTCCAAAAGATTGAACTGAAACCGCAAGCATGATGCCTCCTTTTTCATCTCTTACAAGATCTTGAGCTACACCAGTAACATCCATCTTAGCGTAGGGAGAGGCTAAATATAGAGAATATACGCCTGCAGTGACCGGATGAGGTGTGATATCAGTCGTAACTCCGCTTGCTTTATAATTTGCCCAAGTTATGCCAGCAAAACTTGTGAGATCTGTGTAGATGTGGGGGTAGTTGTCACCTATAACAAGTAGTCCACCACCATCAAACACAAAGTTCTGTATTGCAGCTAACTCAGAGGGTAAGTATGGAATATCGGCTTGAGGGACAACGAACACATCATAATTAGCTAGCTTATCAAATGTGATTTCGCCACTGGTTTGAAGATAAGTCATAAATCCCCTTTCACTAAGGGCTGTGATCCACATGCTGTAACAAGCAATATTGTCAGCTCCATGGGTTTGATCGAAAAGAACATGCTTGAAACGTCTAACGTTAACAATCTCAGACACTTCATTGTTTACTACAATGTTTTCTCCAGACAAAGGCGGAGTATATGATGTAATATTGTATGTTCCTTCAGTTGTCGGTATCCAGAAGTAGCTTAGCGTAAAGCTGGCGTCTGTTACTAGTTCTGGAATGATTATGCTATTAACGATATCACCATTGATCAATATGCGTAAATCTACATTTGTTTCGTTTTTTGATCCATAGTTTATGACCGTGGCATTTAGAAGCGATGAACCACGGGGGAGAAGGAATGCTGGTGCATCTAAAAACACGGCTAGTTCATGTTCGTATTTATAAACTGGATAGAGTAAACTATTCTCTAACATGAGCTTATATCCCCGATAATACGCCCATTCAAGCGTCTGTCCTGAAGCCACTATCAATCCTGCCCCATATCTAAACTCCAAATACGCTGAACGGCCATAATCCTCAGCAATGACAACGCAAGAATTAGCTGGATAACCAGAAAAGTATCCGTGAGCCGACCAAGACCACCAATTCAGATCATTTTCTCTAATGAAGTTAGGAGTGTTCACTACTGGATGAGTACGGTTCACAATGGTAACATAATCTGCTTCAAGCTCTTCCCATCGTAATCCACCAGGAAGAAGCCCAATCCATTGACCGCCATGCCAGCCTAAGTCTGCAGCATGAATCTCCAAAACGCCACCACTCCTTACGTAATCCTCAAACCATGACCTTGAGGCATTTATGGCATTATAGAAGGCTTGATCCTGATCTGAGGCGATTATTGCCTTGATATATTGGCTTAAGTTAACTGACCTGCAATCTTTGGAATTCAACGTGACATAAGGAATGTCGTGCATGTCGAGCGCTTTTTCGTCGGAGGATTGAGCCCAAGGATAGACATTTTGGAACAAAGCTACCTTAGGATGATAGACTCTCACTACCGCTGATTTCCAGTTGTTTGATATGTTGTCCTCACCAAGCACGGGCACCACATAAAATGTGATGTTGTACTTTCCTTCAACTATAGGATTCCATGAAAAATTAATAGTTTTTGATACGCCACTTGCTAAAAAGTCAACTTGCACAGAGTCCACAACACTTCCATTTGCCAACAGTTGCACAGTTATGTTTGCCTCAGTGCTCTTTCCGAAGTTAAATATAGTGCTACTGAGATTTCCTACACTTCCAGGCTCTATGTACCGAGGCGCTTCTAAATCCAAGATAAGCAGGTCATGATCTAGAGGTTTCCCAACCGCCTTTTTTGCGTTAACCCTTCCATATCCAAAGTAATCATCAAATCCAGGATTCCCCAAGTCATCAGCTGTGTAACGTAACCACTGCCTTATCCAGTCCCGTGTTGCGTTAGGGAACTGGCTCCAAGCGAGGGCAGCAACGCCAGAAACATGTGGACATGCCATAGAGGTACCGCTCATATAGGCATAACTATCGTTGCAGACTGTTGAGTAAATGTGAACACTTGGTGCTGCCAATTCAACCCAATCTCCAAAATTGGTAAATGAGGCTGGATTATCAGAAGCATCGGTTGCCGTAACGGCTACCACTTCATCGTAGCCTGCAGGAAATAACTTGATGTCCCAAGCATTATTACCTGCAGCGGCGATTATTAAAGCGCCTTTTTCGTAAGCGTATTCCACGGCATCATGAAGCAAGGTGCTCTCTTCGTAGCCTCCCCAACTGTTGCTGAGAATGTTCGCTCCTTCATCTACGGCGTGAATAATTGCTTTAGCGAGGTCGGCTTCGTTACCTTCTCCATATTTATCTAAGCCTTTTTCAGCCATTATTCGAACCTGGGCTAGTCCAGCTATGCCAACACTATTGTTAAGTGTAGCGGCAATGATCCCTGCACAGTGGGTTCCGTGACCATTGTCGTCCATGGGATTTGTGTCGTTGTTTACCCAGTCATAGCCGAGAGGCACGTAGTTGGCTGCAAGATCCAGGTGATGCCAGTCGATACCTGTGTCTATAATAGCGACGAGAACGGAGCTACTGCCTTTTTGCGTGTCCCACGCAAGATCCGCTCCTACCTTACTTGGTCCCCATTGTTGATTCCAGTAAGGATCGTTAGGAATGAAATTAGCTTTAAACTTGAAATTTGGTTCAATGTAAGTTGAGATATCAGCATTGTTTATTTCTTTTGCAAAAGAGGATGTGGATGTTAAGGGTATATCAGCAACAACTGCTTCAGTCTTATTGTCCATCGAAATTTTGTCAACAATCTTTCCATTGTTTTCTCTAATAATATTTGTTAGTTCATTGAAGTCGTTAGCGCGAGCATAGTTGGTGCCAATTACCAACTCAGCTGAATCATCGTCAACTTCAGCGAATTCACTCCACCTTTTTGACTCAGTAAAGCTCCAATTGCTTTCAAAAACAGAGTAAGGCTCGGGTTTCTCGTCAGAAGGTGTAACCCAATCTTTTGTGCCATTAGATTCGTAAGACTTGGATTTTTGAGATATGTTTTCTTCACTCTTCGTTACATGGAAAGAATGGTTTTGGTTTCCAAAAATAGAGGAATTTATTGTAATGATTAGAAGACAGAAAGCCATGATTGATATAAATTTGAATGGTTTCGATTTCATTTTTACTCCTTTCTCTCAGGAACATACTTCGGAGTCGCTTTGATTAGTATCTCAGAGTTATCGAACTTGAAATTCTCCCTTATTTAAGTATATATTCTAAAGCTAAATTAACCTTGCTATGAAATGGAAATTTCATGTCCTAATCTAGCTGAAATCTAGTGTGCGCACAAAAAGGAGGGAGATATTTGTTTGGTGAAATTTTTTTACGTTGACTTATAGTAGTCTATGAAGGCTGCACAGAAGGCCCACAGGTCCACTTCGTCTATTTTGCCATCGTTGTTAAAGTCGAAACGCCTCATCTCACTTCTAAAACCGTATTGATAGTAGGTGATGAAATATGTACAGAAGTGCCACACGTCGTCTTCGTTAACTATGAAGTCTCCGTTCAAGTCGCCTAGCCATGTGACAGTTATCATGCCGTCTGTGTATCTATTGTCTTTCGTATGAGTCTCACCTTCAACCTGTTCGGCTTCCGCAATTATGGTGTAAGTATTCATAGCAAAGCCAGAAGTGTTCCAAGTGAAGGTTAGGGTTGTAGAGTTTCCATAATCAAGAGTGATTGTTTGGGATGCAATGGAAGTTGTGTCAGCGTAGACTGTTACGTTGAAGCTCTCTGTATAGATGCCTTGGTTTGCTACTGTAACGTTTATGTTTAAGCAAGAGCCTTGTCCAACAAACGTTTTGGAAGGGGTAACATCTGTGACTGCTACGTCATGCCTAAGTAAGTAAGGTGTGAAAAGTATTGTCTTGATGTAGTTAAGGTCTATTAGGTCTTCTGCAAGAATATGCCCAGCGCCGTTTGAAATGCCTATGGTTGCCGATACTGGTCCATTATTATATTCATAGTTAAACTGAATCACGCCATCAGAGCTTAGTATTGCTTCAAAGTTCGCAACTATACTGTTGTTGTATAAGTGAGCAACATACCATCTAATGCCAACGTGAGTGGAATTCTGCCAAATGTAAACGTCGTATGGTTCGTATGTTATCCAGTCATCCCATGCTGGTGCTATCGCCAGTTTTTGAGCCAACGAAGGCATGCTATTCCCACAGCTAGCGTCTGGACCAAGGAAAGTCATCAGTCCGTTGCTTGAAATGTATATTGTTCTGTAATAGCTGCCATAGAACGGAAAGTCAAAAGGCAAAGTGTACTGCCAGCTGGCGTCGTCTGCATGCCAACCCATGGGATTTCCGCTGCCTATCCATTCGTGTGAAAGATGCAACCTTGTATAGAAGAACACGCAGGCCCACTTGGTTACAACATTATTTGTTACGTATTCTTCTTCTGGCACAGGTGCAGCATAAGCAGTAATATTGTAGCTTCCGGTGCTTATTGGAGCCCATGTGTAGTTGGTGGTATAAGATTCGCTTACCAGAAGTTGAGGAATCGTTACAGAGCTAACTGCAGTGTCATTGATCAGCAAATACAGTTCTACGTCAGTTTCGTTGTTTAATCCGCTGTTTATAACAGTTGCATGTAGCACCGTGGAATTGCCCAGTTCAAACAACTTCGGAGCGTCTAAGGTTATGGCGAGATCATGTTCTTGTCGCGGAAGTGTTAGCCAGTCTATCATGTTGTTAGCGAGGAGCAGGTTGTCTGCTTGACCGATGCCATAGTCCCATAGTGAGTCTTCGTCGGCGAACCCCAATATCTTCCCATTCAAATGCTCTGATACAGCCAGCATGATGTTGCACGCGGGGTCTCTCACTAGGTCTTGGGCCGTTCCAGTTACATACATGATGGCTATCGGACCACTAAGATACACGGATGACACTCCTGTGGTCACGGGGTGTAGCGCAATGTCTGTTGTGGTTCCGCTTGTGCCTCCACTTGCCCATGTTATGCCTGCGAAACTAGTTAGTTCTGTATAAATCCATGGGTTGTCGTCTCCTATGACAAGGAGTCCACCGCCATTAAAGACAAAATTCTGTATTGCTGAAAGTTCATCTGCACTGTATGAAGAATAGGCTTGTGGAATAACGAACACGTCGTACCCCTCTAACACGATAGGCGTAATAGGATCAATAGTGTGGGTTTCAACCACGTAACCTCTGTTAGTTAGACTTGTTACCCATGTGCTGTAGCTGTAGATACTGTCGGTTCCGTGAGTTTGGTCAAACAAAACATATTTAATTGGTCTAACGCTGACAATCTTCGTTGCAACGTTGTTCGCTGCGAACTCTTCGGCTGGCACAGGTGGCGCATAGGCTGTAATGTTATATGTTCCCTCGACTGGGGTCCAAAGATAGTTAATCGTGTGAGAGGCTCCAGTTAATAACTCTGGAATTAGTTCAGAATCTACCGTGGTGCCGTTAATTATCAGTTCCAGCGTTACATTTGTCTCGTTGCTTAATCCACGGTTGTACACAGTTGCGTTCAACAGCGACGAATCTCCAGGCTCAAGGAACTTTGGTGCTTCTAGGGACACAGCCAGCTCATGCTCATACAGTGGCAATTGTGTCCAGACAATCGCATTGTAAAACAATTGCCTGTTGTTTTCGTTATATTGCCCATGATATTCT
>Ga0315282_10017620_pt1 | contig 10295 bp, 9 predicted proteins | sample YL17G07_20_MG_FD_203693 | JGI IMG/M metagenome (GOLD analysis project Ga0315282, IMG submission 203693) | Sediment microbial communities from Yellowstone Lake, YNP, Wyoming, USA - YL17G07_20 | ecosystem: Environmental > Aquatic > Freshwater > Lake > Sediment | place: USA: Wyoming | collected... | reverse complement strand
TCTAGGGGAGGGAAACCGGTTCTGCGTATTTCTCGGTTTTCATGTATTCTTTGACCATAAGCTTTATTCTGGTTAAGTGGATACCCGGGGGCGGGAAGAGGTATTTCGTATGGGACAGACGATGAATATCGGGATTCTGACGGGTGGTGGTGACTGCCCTGGGTTGAATGCGGTGATTCGCGCGGTGGTGCGTAAGTCGTTGAAGCATGGGTGGCGGGTGACCGGGTTTTTGGACGGCTGGAAGGGTGTGATCAATGGGAATACGATGGCGTTGACGGAGCGTGAGGTCTCTGGGATTCTGCCGCGTGGCGGGACGATCCTGGGGACGTCGCGGACGAATCCGTTTAAGACTCCTGGTGACGCGGAGAAGATCCTGCAGAATCTGAAGAAGCTGCAGGTGGATGCGTTGATCGCGATCGGCGGGGAGGATACGCTGGGGGTCGCGTTGAAGCTGTATAAGATGGGTGTGCCTGTGGTTGGGGTGCCGAAGACGATCGATAATGATATCTGTGGGACGGATACAACGTTTGGGTTCGATACCGCGGTGTCGATTGTGACGGAGGTGATTGATCGGTTGCATACGACCGCGGAGTCGCATCATCGGATCATGGTCCTGGAGGTCATGGGGCGGCATACCGGGTGGATCGCGACCGTGTCCGGTATTGCGGGTGGTGCGGATGAGATCTTGATTCCTGAGGTTCCGTTTGATCTGGATACGATCTGTAAGAATCTGCAGTGTCGGGCGAAGAGCGGGAAGGGGTTCAGCATTGTGGTGGTCGCGGAGGGCGCGAAGCCGAAGAGTATGGCGGAGTTCGCGACGATCTCCAGTGAGAAGGACGAGTTCGGTCATGTGCGTCTCGGCGGGATCGGGCAGCTGATTGCCAAGGAGATCGAGAAGCGGCTTGGCGTGGAGACGCGGGTGACGGTGCTTGGCCATGTGCAGCGTGGCGGGTCGCCGACCGCGTACGACCGGGTGCTGGCGACGCGGTTCGGGGTCGCGGCCGTGGATCTGGTCGCGGCGAAGAACTGGGGAAAGATGGTCGCGTTCCGCGGCTACAAGATCGAGCCGGTGGACATCAGCGAGGGCGTGGAGAAGCTGAAGACCGTGGACATGGATCTGTTCAATCTGACGCGGATCTTCTTCGGGGACCCGTGCGAGCGGACGGTGGAGAAGCCGATCTCGCGGTCGAAGAAATAGCCTTCTGGCCGGTTCAGAAAAATTCTTTTCTTTTTTATGGTTTGAGCCTGACTTCGATCTCCTGGAAGTCTTTGGCGGCGAACGAGCGCGGGAATACTGTTCGGGCGTCATCCTCGATGACCTTAGGGTCGAGGTACCGTGGGCTGATGTGGGTGAGGAACAGGGCGTCGACGTCTGCCTGTTTGGCGATGGCCGCGGCCTGTGCTGCCGTGGAGTGTCCGTACTCCGCGGACTCGGCGAAGCTGGAGTCGAAGGTCGCCTCGTGGATGAGGACGTCCGCGTCCTTGGCGAACGGGACGAGCGCCTCGTCGTAGGTCGTGTCGCCGCTGAGGACGATCTTGCGGCCCTTCCGTGGTGGTCCGAGGACCATGTCCGGGGTGATCTTCTTGCCGTTCTTGAGCGTGATGGCCTGGCCGTGCTGCAGCTTGCTGAAGAGGGGTCCTTCGGGGATGCCGAGGGCGAGGGCCTTGGGCTTGTCGAACTTCCCGGGACGCTGGTGTTCCTCGAGGCTGTAGGCGAGGGAGGGGACGTTGTGCGTGGTTGGCATTGTCCTGATGTCGTAGTCGTCGAAGTGGAGGGTCTCGCCGTCGTCGATCTCGTGGGAGATAATCTCGTAGGCGGGCCGGAAGTAGCCCAGGGTCAATATCTGGGCCGCGAGTTTGTTCATGCCGGGTGGTCCGTAGAGGTTGAGGGGCTGGGTACGGTCGTTGAGCTGCATGGTCTGGATGAGGCCGGGGAGTCCGAGGAAGTGGTCGCCGTGGAAATGCGTGATGAAGATGCTGGTGATCTGCATGTAGGAGAGGCTGGTGCGCTGGAACTGCCGCTGGGTGCCTTCGCCGCAGTCGAAGAGGAGGACTTCGCTGCCGCGGTGGATGGCGGTGGAGGCGACGTTGCGTTGGATGGTCGGCCAGCTGCCGCTGGTGCCGAGGAAGAGGATGCGCAGCTGCGTCATAGGTGCAAGGCGCATCGGAGCAAGGGATGAAAAGCTTTTGGGGGGAATATTTCTGAAATCAGGTTTTCTCCTTTATATGACGGCCTCGAAGTATTAATATACTTGCTTCTCGCTTATTTTTTGCATCGAGGGAGGAAGCATCCATGCGGACGCGCCTGCTCCTGAAAAGCGGGGCTATTGGGGTTATTGTACTTTTCTTAGGAACCGCAATCATGCCGGGGTTCTTTAGTGCCAATGCAACCTCGGTATCGAATCAAGTTCCTATCACGGTGAATGCCGTTGGATCCAGGCACACACCCTGGACATACTTGCTAACTGAGCAGCAAGCCTCCGAACTCAAACGACGTCTTGATGAAGCCGAACTAGCTTTGAATACGGTAACTTCGTGGCAGAAAGCAAGACCAATCCTTCAACAAGTAATCACTATGTTGGTTGATTATGGACTGCTCACAAAAACAAGGAGTGAGGAAGTGCTTGGACTCTGCAATCATGAATGGAACCCATCCACCATGAAGAATATGCTTAAGGTGAGAAATGGTTTGAGTTTGCCTGATGAAAATGCCTTTTGTTTCGTGTATGGGTATGCGACGAGAGGCGAACCTGGTGGAGACATGCTTAATATTGGTCCGTCTCTACTGTTCGCCCAAATTGTCAGAAGGTTTGGATTTAACAATCTATTTGACTTCCTTATATTATTAAGTATCTATTTTCCATTTAAATTATTAAATATGATTGTGTTTGTAAATTATTTACCCGATTTGAATACCCTTGGTTTAAAAGGGTATGTTTTCTTCGATAGCGATAATACCATTATTCTTGGGTATTCGGGGTTAATTATTACCCTGTCAAATAGAACGTACTTCTTTGGAAGAGCAGTTTCTATTTTTGTATTAATTATCCCTTACCTCAGCCCCTAGATTTCCTGAATAACGCAAAAGATCTCGTTAAGCTACGGTGAGCACGAATATCGTACACCGCCTGCAAACACAAGTGTTTTTCACCCAAAGCAATCAAACTCCTATCGGACAACCCGCAGACCGCGTACCGTCCGGGTTTCAGCATCTTTGCGATTGCGTCGAAGGCCCGGTCGTAGAGCCGTGTGCGGTCCTCGCCTTTCGTCGTCGTCGACCGGCCGTACGGGAAGTCGGTGGCGACCCCGTCCACGTCAGGGACATAGTCCGGCAGCTTGCCGATGTCGGTGGGGAATAGCTGGAACTTGCGGATTCCGTAGTGTTCCAGGGACTTCGTGCAGCCCGTCGTCATCTTCGATTCGATGTCCCCGCCGATCAGCGTCATCCCCATGAGCCCCGCCTCCAGGAGGATGCCGCCGGAGCCGCAGAACGGGTCGCAGAACAGCTCGCCTGCGCGTACGCGGGAGAGGTTGACGAGCGCTCGGGCGAGCCGCGGATGCATCGTAATCCCGGTGAAGAACGGGCGGTACTGGGACTTCCTCAGTTCGAACCCCGCGGTGTCGACCTCTGCAAGTTTCCGCCCGACATAAACGATATCATCGGTGAGTACCGCGCGGACCTCATGGACGGGCCGTCGCAGGTCGATGGGATGATCCGATGTGTAGGCGTCCGCGAGTGCGTCCACCGCGGACTCGGAGCTGTACTTCGATGAGCGGTTCTTGACGCGGACGGCTAGCGATCCCGGCGTAGTGAGCGGATGCACCCGGGCGTTCTTTTCAAGTTCGTCGAATGGGCAGGAGAAGAGGAGTTCATCGATGACCGTGGTCCAGGCAAGCCGCCCGGCGAGGACCTGTATCTGAGAAGGCGAGGGTTCAGCCGTGACGATGATGACATCCTCAGTAGTACTATGTACAATATGGGGGATCTGCTCGGCCGCAAGACACGCAATTGTCTCGTCCGCGGGCAGGTCCTTCAGACCCTTCGCCAGCTCAAAGAGGAGATCCATGGCAACGACGGGGGATTGATAGGTCGTCTCCTTAAAAAATCCGCGGTTATAAAAAAAAGAGTTTCGCTACTGTTTCTCCTTCTTCGGCGTCGCCTTCTTCTTGAGGGCCTCGTCCACCTTAGACTCGATATCGTCCTCCCCGACGAACCACTTCCCATCCTTCTGCGCATCGATCTTGCCGGTCAGCTCATCAAGCTTGAACTTCGCGTAGTCCGTCCCCTGGAACCAGTCCCCAGAGTCCACGGGTGGCTTCGCCACCGGACGATGAGGCTGCTTCTCCCGCGGCAGGACCGTCGTCTCCCGCTTCTTCTCAGACAACGGGATCCGAATCTCCTCGACCTTCGACGTCGCCTCAGCGCCGGCCTTATGCGCCATCGGGATCGTCGACGGCCCCGGGTCCTCCCTGTGCTCCCGCCTCATCCGCTCCGGGCGATGATCCTGACGCCAGCGCACAAATCCGACCGCAAAGATCACCACGAACCCAGCCACAATAATCGGCAGGATCTGCGACAGGTCCACCGTGAACAGCTGACTGTGGATGTTACTGATCACCAGCGTCCGCGTGCCGGAGACGTAGCCGTCCTTCACCACGGAGACGACCACCTCCTGGTCCTGGGAGACCTCAGGCGCGGTCACGGTCGCCTTCCCCGCCGGGTCCGTCGAGGTGACGTTCGTCCCCCGCAGCTGGATCACGGCATGGTCGACCGGGACCCCATGCTGATCCGTAATCGTCAGCCCCAGCGACGCCCCCTCCCGGACACTCGTCGTCGCCATCGAAATATGCAGCGCGCCACGCAAGACGGTAATCGTCATGTCCGCCGAGACATAGCCCTCCTTAGACGCGGCCATGGTGAAACTCGGATGATCGGCATACAACGGCGCAGTAAACTCGATGATCGGCGTCTCATTCGTCGTCACAAACGTCGACCACGGCACAGAAATCGTCACCCCGGGGACAATCGGAAGCCCGCCGCTCACCCCGACGCCGACCGTGTAGCTCGAGCCCTCGTACATCACGTTCTCCCCTGAGCTCGACTGCTCAAGGTTCAAAATCTCGATCGACAACGGCTCATCCTGCGCGACGCTACGAGGCACGAACAGGCCTATGAGCAGGACGCTAGCGAGCATCGTACAGCATACGACGGCGAACCGAAGGGAACAGGGCGTGCTTCTCATCCACCACCAAACTACACGGAAGTCAACAGCGACAGTCTATTTATGTTTTATTCACCCGAGCTTCTCCGCCAGACGACGCTTCAGCTCCGTCACGATGTCCACGGGGCTGGGGTCCACGCCACGAAGCAAGGCGAGGTACACGCTCGCGAAGTCCCCCTGGCACATGAGGTGCATCATGCGCGCCAGCCGGCTCTTCCCCTTCGGTGAGACCTCAACTATGTCCTTGGCGACGTTCTGCCCCAGGCTCTTCATGAAATCCAGCCGAGTCGCCAGCGACAACGACTCGTTGTCCCGGTCACGGAACAGGATGCAGGAGAACAGCTTCGAGAACTCGGGGCTCGCGGACCAGCCGACCAAATCGTTATGATTGGACTCGGAGACGATGTCCGCCCGGGCGACGATCTTGCTGTTCTCGTTGAACTGCTGCCGCCAGCGGGTCGCGATCGGCGCATACGGCCCCCAGCCGTACACCTGCGGGATCGCCCCGTAGAGCCGACGGGCCAGCTGCTTCGCCGGGTTCTCGGACTCCGGGACCTTCGGCCCGTTGGCCGCCACGAACTCCCGGGTCACGGCCACCGTCTCCTCAAGATCCGGCTCGATGTTCGTCTTCACCAGCCCAGCCTTGAGCAGCAACATGATCGTCGGGAAGAGCAGGTACGGCGTCGCCGCCCGCGGCTGCATCCCGGACGGAATCTTCAAGAAGACGACGTCGCGCTTCGCGGACAGCTCCTCCAGCTTCCCCCCGGTGGAGATGCTGATGATCTTGCATTTCCGCTGGCTCGCGGCCTTGAAGGCCCCGATCGTCTCCTCGGTGTTCCCAGAATAGCTGAGACAGATGGCCAGCGTGTCCTTATTCGCCCACTTCGGCAGGTCCGGCTCACGGTTCACCATCAAGGGCACATCCAGCTTGTCGCGAAACAGGCTCTCGACGATATCCCCGGAGATCGCAGAGCCACCCATCCCGGAGATGATGATATTGTCTATCTTCAGGAACGGGAGCCGCTCCACGGTCCCGGCGAGCGCCACGGCCTCCTTGATCTGATCGGGGAACCGGGAGATCACCTCAAGCATCCCTGATTTGTCGTACGCCATGCGGGCGTCTATACTCTCCATCATTCGCCACACCTCATCCCCACCTCATCCCCCTTTTGTTTCCTTTCTAATTAGGGACGGCTCGGTACTATCCGAGCCTGTTGGTGGAACTAATGGAACATCCAGCGGCTTCAAAAATATTTCTATGTTCTTCTTATCTCTCATTGGAGAGGAAGATCATAGGGCTCCTGAGCAGGATGCTCGTCATATCCTCCAATGAACGGGAGATATACGATGGTGGGCTCTCGTCCTAAGATTATAATCCTCGATAGGAAAAACGATATGCGCGTTGGGAGGTTCAGGATGATCCGTCCAGCGATCAGCTTTCGGGATATGTTAGCGTGTCCCCAATAGTTTGCGTCCCAGGTGTTGTTGAAATCATCCTTGAAGAGGATGCGGTAGAGCGTGGTCTCCATATAGTTAGTATCATCCTGGATATTATTTGAGACAATCGCATTGTGTTTTGCATAATGGATAGTAACGCCTCTTAGATTCCCACTGATATCGTTCCTTTGTATCATGTTGTTATCTGAAGAGATGCCGATGGCACCTTGGTTCTGGGTAATGTGATTCTTCAAGACGACATTGTTCTCACCGTAGAAGATCACGATGCCTGTCCCGTTGTTGGAGGAGATCACGTTTCCTGTGATATTGGCCGAATACGCATAGAACGTGATAATGCCGCCATATAGGTTGTCTTCGAAGATATTATTCTGAATGAGCGTTCGGTTCGCGTAATGTATGTTCTTGTCGGCATACCCCACTCTCACTCCATAACCGGTGTGGGTGAAAATATTGTCGTTAACAGTGACGTCGTCTGCAGCGATGAGTATTCCATCCCCGGATACCCGCTGGTTCTTTATGGTGAATCCTTGAATCGTCACGGTGCTCGCTTCGATGCGAATGCTCTCCGATGAGATGATTCCATTGATGATGGTTGTCTCTCGGTCTTCTCCGATGAGCTGGATGGATTTGTTGATGAGGAGTTTTTCCTCGTAGGGTGTCTGTGGTGCAGGGTGACCATACACAAAGACCGTGTCGCCGTAGGATGCGTCGTCGATCGCGGCCTGGATGGTGGTGTAATTGCCGGGTCCGCTGCCCCCGACGTACAGCGTTGTTCCCACGGGAACCGGCATGCTCACGATGGTTCCTTGGACGGGCAGGGCAACACACATTGTTATCAATATAATTGTTACAAGACTCACGAATCCCTTCATTGATGCTTCCTCCATGGTTCTCATAGTAGCCTTGCCTATTAATATCTTTCGACTTATACGAGTCTGATGTATTAAAAAAGGGGTTTAACAAGATACTCTTGGTGAAGTATGAGAGATTCATCGAGTTCTAATTTCGATGTGAAGAGGAGGGAAAGGAGGATATAAAAGCCCGATGGACCTTACCCTCACCACAGGATGCGATACATACAGGGGGACATGATTACCGAAGCCGGTGTGCACCCGGCGTACCTCGCGATCGAGGACACCATCGTCACCGTCCATGACGGCACCGCCCCCCAGGCTCCTGAGGCGGCCGGGTACATCATCACCGGGCTGGTCAACGCGCACACACACCTCGGGGATGCCTTCATCCGCCACCGCGGCCTCGCCTTGCCCCATGATGTCAAGACCCTCGTCGGGCCGCCCGACGGCCTCAAACACCGGCTCCTGCAGACGGCGCCCCCTGAGGAGATCGTCGGAAGCATGCGCCGGGCGCTAGGCACGATGCAGGCCTGCGGCACGAGCGTCTTCTGCGACTTCCGCGAGGAAGGACTCCCAGGTATAAAGCAGCTCACGGAGGCGGTTGCCACAAGCCCGGTCCGACCACTGATCCTCTCACGGCCCCATGGGCTCTCGTACGACAGACGCGAGGTCTCCCAACTCCTCAAACAATCTCACGGCATCGGGGTCAGCAGCGTCGCCGACTGGCCAAAACGGGATCTGGACGGCCTTGTCACCTATGTCAAGAAAAAAAAGAAGCTCTTCGCCCTGCATGCCAGCGAGGCGGAGCGGGAAGACATCGACCGGGTGCTGTCGCTGGAGCCGGACTTCCTCGTCCACTGCACCACCGCCACCAAATCCGATCTGAAAAAGATAGCCGATGCCGGCGTCCCGGTCGTCCTCTGCCCCCGGTCCTACCAGTTCTTCGGCATGACGGTCGACTACCCGGCCTTCAAAGACAGCGGCCTGCGGCTGATGCTGGGCTCGGACAACGCCATGCTGCAGTCGCCCAACGTCCTCGACGACGTCAGGTGCCTGCAGGCCACGGGCGTGTTCCCGACCGAATCCCTCCTGGAAATGGTCAGTGTTACTCCAAGGAAAGTGTTAAGAATACGGGACCGTATTCAGGGTCTCAACCCAATGGATCACATCGTTGTTTTAGAGAAGCAAACTTTAAATCCATTGTTCCTATCCCCAAGCCAAACCCCTGGAGTCTGAAGGCTCATGATAGTCGAAGACGCGATGTCCAAAGACCTCATCGTCGGATACGTCCCCGGAACCATCCGAGAGGCACTCAAAACCCTAGCCAAACACAACGTCTCAGGCATGCCGATTCTCAAGAAAGACACGAAGCGGGTCGTCGGCGTCCTGACGCGCACTGACATCTTCAAGAACCCCGACGAGGAGCAGATCGCGCTCATCATGTCCACCAACCCCCACATGGTCCAGAAGGACGACCAGCTTGTGGAAGCGGCCAAGATCCTCTATGAGCAGCGCATCCACGGATTACCGGTCGTGGACAAGCGCAAGAACCTCGTCGGCATCATCAGCCCCACCGACATCCTCAAGGCGCTGCCGGACGATTACGACGACATCGTCGACCACTACTTCACCCGCAACCTCGTCCCCGTCTACCAGGACAACCCCATCACGTTCATCATGGAGGTCATCAACGTCACCAACGAGACCGCGCTCCCCGTCCTGAACAAGGAGCTGGAGCTCGCCGGCATGGTCAGCGAAGGCGACCTCTTCAAGCTCAGCCACATCCGCGAGAGCATGTCCCAGACGAACATGGGCATGGGCGGCGACGAGGACGACTGGACCTGGGAGGGCATCCGGGACACCATCCGACTCTACTACTCCACCACCAAGGTCGACCTGCCCCCCGTCCCCGTCAAGGAGGTCATGGTCAGCAACGTCATCAAGGCCTTCAAGAACGACCCGATCTCCGAGATCGCCAGGAAGATGTACCGCAACAAGATCAGCCACGTCCCGGTCGTCGACCCGGAGAACAAGCTCATCGGCATGGTCACGGACATCGACCTCATCTCCTGCATGTTCAAACCCCGCAAATAAAAAACACAGGATACCGCTCAGGATGCCGCAAGATATTTACGACAAGATCATCACCATGGCAAAACGACGCGGGTTCATCTACCCGTCGTTCGAAATCTACGGCGGCATCGCCGGTTTTTACGACTACGGGCCACTCGGCGCCCAGCTCAAACTGAACATCGAGAACCTCTGGCGCACCTTCTTCGTCCTCCAGGACAACTGCGTCGAGGTCTCCACCCCCACCATCACCCTCTACGAAGTCCTCAAGGCCAGCGGACACGTCGAAGAATTCACCGACCTGACGGTGGACTGCCCCAACTGCAAGAAATCCTTCAAAGTCGAGGACATCATCGGCACCATACCCGTCGACGAAGCCCTGAAGGAGAAGAAGATCAAGTGCCTCAGCTGCGGCACCATCCTTGACAACCCGCATCCCGTCAACCTCATGTTCGCAACCACCATCGGCGCCGGCGACGGCAGACCCGCCTTCCTCCGACCCGAGACCGCCCAGGGCATCTTCACCAACTTCCACCTCCTGTACCGCTACAACCGCGAGCGGCTCCCCTTCGGCGTCGTCCAAGTCGGCAGAGGCTACCGCAATGAAATCTCCCCCCGCCAGGGCACCCTGCGGCAGCGCGAGTTCTCCATGGCCGAAGCCGAGGTCTTCATCGACCCGCAGAACAAGACC
>Ga0315282_10017619_pt1 | contig 10296 bp, 7 predicted proteins | sample YL17G07_20_MG_FD_203693 | JGI IMG/M metagenome (GOLD analysis project Ga0315282, IMG submission 203693) | Sediment microbial communities from Yellowstone Lake, YNP, Wyoming, USA - YL17G07_20 | ecosystem: Environmental > Aquatic > Freshwater > Lake > Sediment | place: USA: Wyoming | collected... | reverse complement strand
AGCAGGTGAAACCAGAGGCGCAGGAGTCTCAAGATGGTCTCCACGACTCCCCGGGCCTGCTCCACCGGGAGCGTTCACCGGAGGCAGGCCCCGCCAGCAGGCGAGCTTGCCGCCCACGACCAGGCTCGCCCTCACGCTTGCCCTCTTCGGCGATGGCCCGACGAGCCGACCACGGCTCAGACCCTGACGATCCCCCGGCGGATGGCGTAGTACAGCGCCACCCCGGCCAGGAACGCAACCCCCACGTTGACGATGGCGATCCCGGCGGTGAGGAGCATCACGTAGACATCGTCTTTCTTCGTCCCGATGTCGCGCATGGTGGAGGCGAGCTCCAGCCCCGTGAAGAAGAGGATAACGCCGAGGACCGCCCGGGGAATCATCCCGAAGAGCAGCGTCACCGAGTCGGAGAGGAAGAGGCCGGTGAGGGTGACGATGACCCCGAGGATGACGAGCGCTCCGCCCGTCCTTGCGCCGAAGCGGACGTGGCCGGCCATGCCGCCCGCGCCGTGGCAGAGGGGCACCCCCCCAATGGCGCTCGAGGCGAAGTTCATGAGGCCGTGGTCGAGGGCGATGGTCTTCACCTTCAGCGGCCGGTCGGGGAAGAGCTCGTTGTTCTCGGCGGCGATGCCCAGGATCGCGTTGCCGAGAGTGAGGGGCGCCTGGGGCAGGCCGAGGATGAGGGTACCCATCACGAGGTCGGTCCAGGTGATGCGTCCGAGGGCAAGCTCGGGCAGACGGAAGTGCAGCGAGACGCCCGCGAGCTGGCCAAAGAGGGCTGGGTTAGCAAGGAGCGAGTAGGCGACTCCGACCGCCAGGAGGAGGAGCATCGCCGGGATGCGCTCGTTGGTCAGGAACAGGAAGGTGAGGACCACGGCGCCCACCGCGAGGAGTGGCTGATCCTGGGCGAGCTTGAGAGCCTCGATGACGAAGGACATCCCCAGCCCGAGCATGATCCCCCGCATCATCGGCTTGGCGGTGATCTTCTCGAGCCAGGTAATCGTCCCGGTGAGGGCCATCACCGTCCAGAAGGCGGCGGTGAACAGGCCCGAGCCCCAGATCATACCGGGAGTAACCGACTCCGGGTGAGCGATGGCCGCCCCGCCGATGGCCTTCATCGGCTGGACCGCGACCGGGGTCTTGAAGACGCAGCCGACCCAGATCTTGAAGAGGCCGAAGCTCAGCAGGATCGGGAGCGGGTCCAGCTTGTTGACGACGATGTAGGCGACGACGAAGGGGATGAAGGTGCCGAGGTCCCCGAAGGCGCCGGCGAACTCGCCGCGGTCGTAGCGGTTGCCACCGAAGACGACCCTCCAGGCGAGGTGGCGGAGCCTGGCCAGAGGGTCAGAGCCGGCGGGAGATGCGGGGGCGCCCGCCTGGGGCCGGGCGGCCGGCTGGTGTGGCGCGGCGACGGCCGCCTCGATCCGTGGGGAATCGTGCGAGCGTTGGGTGTGTTGGTCGTCCACCAGGTTTCCCTCCAGCTTTCTCTCCGTCTGGCGGGCTGCCCAGTGGCACTCCGGTGGCCCGCCGACGCTATGGACAGCCTAGCATAACGCGCGAGCCGGGACAACCGGTCACAGTAGGCGATCTTGCCAGAGAGCGCGCAGCCGGGTCAGGGCCGCGACGACAGGTCCCGGCTCCGGCGAGCCCATCGCCGGAGGCCCGTAGCGCGTCCGGACGTAGCTCTCGGTGAGCGTGCGGACCTCGTCGCTCCCGGAGAGCGAGCCATCCGCGCTCAGTCGGCGCTCGTATTCGAGGGGGGTCTCCGTCGGACGCCGGGCCCGGCCAATCGCGGCGCCGAGAGAGAGGAACTGTCGGTACAGCTCGCGGACGCTCCCGCCGAGGATGTCGGCGCCTTCGACAGTCCTCCCGAACAGCGCGGCCACGATCCGAGGCGGGCGGGGCCGCAGCCGCGCGAGCAGCCACTGCCAGATGGCCGCGAGCCCCGGCCAGCTCCAGACGAGATCGCGCACCTCCTCGACGTCGTCCCCCTGCCACCAGTCGCGGAACCGGAAGACCGCCCGAGCCAGCAGGGCGACCACGATGGCGCCCAGCGCGAGCGCCAGGATGACCTTGACGGCGAGCATCAGCTCCGGGGGCAAGGCGTTCGAGCGCTCCTGATTGCGCAGCTCGTCCAGCCAGCCCATGTCCGGCGGCTGTGGCGGCGTCGGGGCCGCGCCGCCGGGCCGGATGACCAGCCGGAAGAGGTAGATCAGCCCCTCCACCAGGAATCCCAGCGGGACAAAGATGATGTAGAAAAGCGCCCAGAAGACCGTCTCCAGGGGTCCCCGCAGCGGCTCCAGGAGGGCGCCGATCCGCTCGAACGTGAAGACCTGCGCGAGGAGCAGCGTCACGAGCAGGAGGCAGGTCACCACGCCGAGGAGCATTCCGAGCCAGGGGCCGCTCGGCGCGAGACTCGGTCCACCGGCGTGGCGCGGGTGCTCGCTCTCGTCGGCGATGCGCGCGAGCGGCATCCCGATGAGGCCGACGAAGATGAGCACGAGGGTCGGCGGGATCAGCGAGTCCACGGCCGGGGCAGCTGCCGGCCCCACCAGCGCGGCCACGACCAGGACGCCGGCCAGGGCAAAGATTCCGAGACGGAAGTTGCCCTCGACGTGCCAGAGACGGGGCCGCTCGCGTCCAGTGGCGATGCCTCGCCACCAGACGAGGAAGGCTAGCCCCGCCGCGACCAGAGCATGCAGGCCGGCTTCCGTCTTCTGCAGCAGCTCCCCCACCTCAGCCCAGCGCCCCCAGTGATCCCCGAGCGGTATGGCGGCGAGGCCGGCGAGCGCAGCTCCGAGAAGCCCCGCGAGCGCCAGGGCGACACGCACCAGGCGAGCGCTCGGACCCCCGGTCAAGGCCAGGCGGGTGGCGACCGTGGCCACGAGCAGAAGCGCCAGCAGCAGCGGGAGGCCCAGCACCGGCCAGCGGGCTCTCCCGAGCCAGACGCCGAGCCCGATGGACCAGGCGTAGAGCCAGGCAGCCTCGCCGGCTAGGAGCAGGGCGAACTGGACCCCGCGTAGCCCTACCGGCAGATGGTTGGTTCGCGGGTTGCTTGCCATCAGCCCTCACCTCCGGGCGGCTCTGCTGCCGGTGTCGGTCCCCCAACCCCCGCCGCCGGCCACGGCATCTCGCCCACGCCCCTCGCGCCGTCTTCGGGCTCCCGCCGACTCGCTGGCGGCCGCTGCCCGCCCGTCTCCAGCGAGAGCGCCGGGGCTGCTCGCCAGATCTCCGGAGGACCAACCCGTCGGATCGCTATGCCGTCGAACGATGTGCCGAGCTCCCGACGTCCGGTGAGGACCGCCGTGACGGCGTGGCCCCGCGCCCGCAGTGCAAGCGCAGCCTGGGCAATCGGCGGAGTGAGCCCGGCCGTCACAAGCACCACGGTCGCGCCAAACGGGAGCCGCCGGGCCTCGCGGGGCAGCATCTCGTCGAAGCGTCCCACCGCGAAGGGCTGCAGCCGGCCCAACGCCACGAGGGTGCGCTCGAGCTGGCTGGGATCGCGGCCGGGTTCCACGGCGACGCTCCCCCAGCTCCAACGGTGCATGCCATTCGTGTAGAGGCCAACCTGGTAGCCCTGCTCCAGCCCCCAGTTGGCCAGCGAGGCCGCGGTGACGATCCCGAGCTCCAAGACGTCGGGGTCGTAGCGCAGGCCCCACCAGTAGTCCTCGTCGGTGGCCAGGTTCAGGAAGACGGCGAGGTTGTGGCTCGTGGTGGCTTCGTAGACCTTCGCCTGGAGCCGCTGGGCTCGGACGCTCGCCGGCCAGTGGATCCGCCGGAGCCCGTCCCCCGGCCGGTACTCCCGAGCGCCGGCGATCCGGCTCACGTCCTCGAAGATCCAGCTCTGCGTGCGCAGATCGCCGATGGGGTGGCGGGCCGGCAGCCCCAGGTCCGTGAGCGGCACTACCCGCGGATAGACGACGAAGGTCTCGACCTGCTCGCGGGTCTCCTCGCGGGTGGCGAAGCCGAAGAGGTCGCCGGAGCGCAGGCGGACCGGTCCGAACACGTGCTCGCCCCGGGTCAGGCAGGGGAAGACATAGCGGCGGCGGATGCGCTCGTAGGGTCGAAAGGCGAGGAGGTTCGTGAGGAGGGCCCGCTGCGGCTTGTGCGAGATGTAGACTCGCCCCCGGTCCGGCTTGAACTCGGTCGAGATCTCGTCCTCGACCTCGAGCCAGGACAGAGGCAGAGGCTTGCGGTTGACGACCTCGACCTCGAGTTCGACCGACTCGCCGTAGGCTGCCTGGCGCTGGCTGAAGTGTCGGCGGTAGGTAACTCGGTCCAGGCAGTAGCGCTCCCAGAGGCGCGAGAGGCCGGCGGCGACCAGGAGAGCCAGCGCCAGGAGGAACAGGGAGTTCTCCCGGGCGATGAGGCTCACCACGAGCAGGACAAGCAGCACGCTGAGCATCCCGCCGCCGAACATCGCTAGCCTCCGACCGGGACCCCGTTCTCGACCGGGGCCGGGACCCGGGCCAGGACCTGCGCGACCACCTCGGCGGCGCCCTGACCCCTGAGCCGGCCCTGGGCCGTCAGGATCAGCCGGTGGCCGAGCACCGGCTCGGCCAGGCGCTTGACGTCGTCGGGCAGGACGTAGCTGCGGCCGTGGATGGCGGCGAGGGCCTGGCTGCCTCGGAAGAGCGCGAGCGTCGCCCGGGGGCTTGCCCCGAGGGTCACCCCGGCTGCCTCACGCGAGGCCCGAACGATGTCCACCAGGTACTCCTCGACCGCCTCGCTCACGAAGACGCGCCGGGAGATTCGGGCGAGCCCGGGAAGCTCGGACCCCCCAAGCACCGGCTTCAGGTCGTCCAGAGGGTTCTTCTCCTGGAAGCGCCTCGCGACGAGCTTCTCCTCGTCGCGCGAGGGGTAGCCCAGGCTGATCCGCATCAGGAACCTATCGAGCTGAGCCTCGGGGAGCGGGAAAGTGCCCTCGAGCTCGATGGGGTTTTCGGTCGCCAGGACGAAGAAGGGCCGGGGGAGCTTGCGGGTCTCGCCTTCGGCCGTCACCTGGCGCTCCTCCATTGCCTCGAGGAGCGCCGACTGAGTCCGGGGCGTCGCCCGGTTGATCTCGTCGGCCAGGAGCACGTTGGCGAAGACCGGGCCAGCTCGGAACTGGAACTCCTGGGTCTTCTGGTTGAAGTAGGCGAGCCCGGTCACGTCCGAGGGCAGGAGGTCGGGCGTGAACTGGATGCGCTGGAAGGAGAGGTCGAGCGAGCGAGCCAGCGTCTTGGCGAGCATCGTCTTGCCGACGCCGGGCACGTCCTCGATGAGGACGTGGCCCTCGCAGAGGAGGGCGACGAGCAGGAGGGTGATCGCATCCTCCTTGCCGACGATCACCCGGCCGACGTTGGCGCGGATCCGCGCCGCGGCCTCGGCCACGGCCCCGATGCTGGAGTCATCCATCTTGCCACTCCTGGCCCTTGTGCTCTGTCGCGGGCGACAGAAAAGCTTCTACCCGGAGCGCAACCGCGACGAGGTAGAAGCTATCGGCCAGCGGGCAACTGGCGGCTTGGCAGATACATACCTGCCCGGCGAGCCTCACCGCCGCTTCAATCTTCACCCGGCGCCCAGGCCGGGTGCGACGACGCCTCAACGGCGCCGATCCACTAACACCCCGATTATAGACCGGTTGCCGAGGAAGGACAAGTCAAGCTCGGCCGAAGCCCCGGCCTCCGGCCACGATGGCCAGCGCCCGCAACGGCGACATCTCCTCCACCCCTCTCGGCTCTTCCCTGAAGCGGTAGTCTTGCTTGCGGATGTATTCGGCTAGCTCCTCGCGTAGGCGCTGACAGGCCCGGATCTCCCGCCGGGCGAGGGCAGCGGCCTTCTCCGGTGGGGCTACCCGGAAGACGAGCGCCAGGTGGGGTACACAGAGCGCTGCCCCTTCGGGAGTCGCCCGATCACTACACGCCAGGGCAAGCTCGGCGAGTTGGCCGGCGTACGCCAGCTCCCACTGGGACCGAAGGGCACAGGCCCGGCAACCGGTGGCGGCTCCCTCGGTGCCCCCGCGCTTCTGCAGAAGCTCCAGGTGGCCGACAGTCAGGGGGTGGCGCCGAGCTTCCTCCGGGCCGCCGCTCAGGTCGAGGGCGAACCAGGCGTGGACGTTGCAGAGGTCACCCGCCGAGATGAGGGCTGCCACCTGCTCCGGGAAGGTCCGCCCCCCGGCGCGAAGCTCCTCTTTCACTCGTCGGCCAACCAGCAAGCAGATGGGGCACTCGTCGGGGTTCACGAGCGCCTCCAGTTCCGAGGACGCTTCGCGCACACGGTCGGGAGGCGGGCCTGGCGCCGACGGTGGCCTCGAAAACGTGTCTTTGGTCCCGCGCTTCCCGAAAGCCGCCTCGACCAGGTCCAGGAGAGTGCCCCGATGGCGTGGCCCCGGTCCTCTTCGGTCTGGCTCGACCGACGACGCGTTCCCAACGGATCTCCGCAGCCCCCGCAGCGTCGCAGCCCAGGCGCGCTCCAACTCCGTCCGGGCGAAGCCGCCACTTGTGGCGAGGGCCGCCCGGAGGTGGGGCAGACAGGGGTTCGAGATGCCGCGGCCTCGGTCGGCGATGGCCGTGGCCAGGGCCTCACACGTGGGACAGGGACCGTTGGGCAGGAGGCCCCGAAGGGTCTGGGCGACCGCGGGGCCTGCCTGCAGAGAGGTGCGGCTCAGCAGCCCGAACACGCGGGACCCAACGCTGCCCTCGGCGATTGGCCGCAGCTCGGCGACCACCGTGCCGAGCACGTCGCGGTAGATCAGGGCTGTCCCCAGGTTGTCGCGGGCGACGTCCACGAACTGCCAGGCGTGGTGGTTGCAGAACCCTCGGGCGGCCCGGAGCTCGGCGCGAACCTGGACGTCGTTCACGTTCTCGTAGGAGAGGCCGTCCAGGTAGCGGTTGACCGTCGTGAGCTCGAGGTCGCAGCGCGAGCAGCCTCGCCTGGCCGTGGGCAGCAGGGACTCGAGGTAGTCGAGGTCTTCCTCCACGAGCCAGCACCCTTTCAGGCCAAGGTCGCCGTTGGCCAGCCTCCGGAGCACCTACGCCGCCAGCCGACCGAGGGCTTCGGCCGCCGCCATCCGCACGAGCCGGTTCGGGTCGCTCGATGCCCGCGCCAAGAGATCTCGCGCGGCCGGCCCACCAATCTCGCCAAGGGCCCGCGCTGCACTCGCCCGCGCTGGCAGGAATCCCCGGGCCAGCGTCTCTTCCAGCGCCGGGACAGCCCGCGGCTCGCCGATCTCGCCAAGCCGCAGAAAACGAGAGCCTCTACTGGAAGGCCCACCAGTAGAGGCTATCAGCCACTCGCGTGGCACATTGACTTGACTGATCAGAGGCGAGCCTCATCGCCCCTCCGCACGATTATAGGCGCGTTGGCCTCGGCCAGTCAAGGGAGGGCAACTCAAGGCCCACGCAATCCCACGCTTGACTTCGGCCCGATTGGCCGCTATAATGTATTTGCAGTCCGGGTAAGTCACCGACCGTGATGAGGCTCGCGGGGCATCGTAGGCATCGCCGAGGATGCTCGAACCGTCAGTTACCTGACTGATAGCCTCTACTGCTGGACGAGGTGCTCCAGTGGTAGAGGCTTTTTTGCCGGTGTGCGCATCTGATGAGCGCCGGATAGGCGAGAGGCAGCACGGGTGAGCACTGGCGAGGCACCCGAAGTCTGCTGCACGTGCGGCCGCGCCCTACTTGGCCGCAGGTATCCCTGCACCCGCTGCGGCGGCCACTTCTGCGCCGAGCGCACGGTGGACCTTGGCACCAGGGCGGCCGAGGTCTGTGGCTTCCGCCGCGACAACACGACCGAGGCCGACGTCGTCACCCGGGTCGACTACCGCTGCCGGAACTGTCGGACGGTCCTCTGGACGATCTTTGGCGCCGACTGGCAGGACCTGCGGGGCCTCGCGCTCCTCGGCGTGGGGTTTCTCATCGCCACCACCGTGTTCTGGCTGCTGGTCGTCGCAGCGGTCGCCCGCCTCAGTCGAGCCTACTGATGATTGGCCGGGAGGTGAGTCAGCATGACGAGAGCCGCCAGCAGGCATCGCCTGTACTATGACCTGCTCGACGCTTTCCGGCAGGAGGGTTGCCCGATCTGCCGGCTTGGCAAGCTCACCGTCGCCCGCTACCTGGACATCCTGGCCTACGAGAACGTCAACGACCCCGGCGTCCGCGAGAAGCTCCGGGCGGCCCGTGGCTTCTGCAACTACCACGCCTACCAGTTCCTCGAGGAGGTCCGCGACCTGCTCGCGGCGGGCATCATCTATCGGGACGTCGTCAACGCCGTGGTCCTGGCACTGCCCGCGGGCGATAGCCCGGCACTCACGCGTCAGGTGCTCTCGATCGTCCGACCAGGGCCCGAGGAGCCCGGCGAGGACCACGGTCTGGCCGGGCTGGTCACTCCGGGCGCGCCCTGCCCGGCCTGCCAGGCCCTGGACCAAGGAGTCACCGACCGACTGCACGGCTTCCTCGAGCACCTGCCCGAGGCCGACTTTCGCGCGGCCTACCAGGATTCGGACGGGCTGTGCCATCCACACTTCCTCGAAGCAGTGGCGCAGGTGAGAGAGCAACCCCAGCTCGAGCTGCTCGTGCGGAGCGAGGATGCCCTGCTGGCGCGAGAGGCGGCCTCGGCGTCCGGAGCACGTCCAGGGGTGGGACGAGACGTCGCCTACTACGGGCGCCGGAGTCTGCTCAAGGTTGTGATAAGCAGTTTCGGCGACCGCGGGGCGATTGCCCGAGCGAACCGACCAGGCCGGGCGTTCGGACGAACAACGCACGCCGGGCCCTCACCACAGGGGGAGCGGGCCCAGCCGAGTGCCGACCCGGACATCTGTCCGGCCTGCGCAAGGGCGCAGTTGCCAACCGCCCTGGCAACTGAGACCTTCGCGCAGGATCTGTCGGCCGGCGGCGAGCGTGGGACAGAGCTCCTCGATCTCCTCTGCAACCGCCACGCCTGGCAACTCGCCCAGGCGGTCCCGACCGGCGGGCTTCGCCCGCTTTTCGCCGCGGTCGCCGAGCGCCGGCGGTCAAGGCTCGCGGCCCTTGTCCCCCCGCTACTCGCCCAAGAGAACGGCCACGGCGGGCTGGAGCTTCCTGGCCGCCTCCCGCGAGCGCGTCGACTCGGGATGGAGCTCGCGCGCCAGCTTGAGCCGCGTGGGACATGCCCGCTCTGCGAGCGGCAGGCCGCGATCGAGCTCGGCGAGCTTCGGCGGTACCTGGCAGAATCGGAGAAACCGGGGTTGGGAGACGGCGCGGCCGGGGAGATGGCGACGCTCTGCCTGCCTCACCTCAGCCTGTCGTGCCGCCTGCGGCTGAGTTCGGCGGGGCGGGCGGCGCTCGTCCGGCGCCAGGTGCTTGGCTGGAGCGCCCTGATCGAAGAGCTGAAAGAGTACATTCGTAAGCAGGACTACCGCTTCCGGGACGAGCCGCGGGGCCACGAGCAGACCTCGCCCTACCGAGCGGTAGCGCAGATGGCCGGGCGAAAGGACCTGCGCTGATCGGGCAACTGGCGAGAGGCGAATCGACGCCGAGCCGGCGACCGACTATCTACCAGGGTACCTGGCTACCAGGGAAAGCGATATGGCAGTCACTCCAACAACACTTGCGACAGAGTCGACGACTCACGCGGCGGCTGCCGCGAACCCAGACACGACCGCGTCGCCCAAGGCCGCTTCGAGCGATACCCGAGCATTTGAGATCCGCGTCGAGGCGACGTCGGGCCCGTACAACGAGTACCGCTACGACTCGGGCCGTCGCGCCTTCCGGCTGGAGGCCGTGGTCCGGCCGGAGCAGACGCCCCCGGCGGACCTGGGAGCGATCGAGGGCACTCTCGGCACCGACGGCCGCCCCCTGGCTGCCATCCTCATCGTCGAGAGGCCGACGATGCCCGGATGCCTCGTCGAGGCCCGGCTCCTCGGGGGCGTCGAGCCGCCAGGTGGGGAGACGAGGATCGTGGCCGTGCCTCACGCCGACCCCGCTTTTGCCGACGCCGCCGATTGCGCCAGCCTGATGCCGGAGACCCGCGAAGCCGTCGAGCGCTTCGTGGCCGAGACCGCCTCCTCGGCGGCCTTCCCTGGCGGGCGGCCTCGCTGGATCGGCCCGGAAGAGGCGACCGAGCTCGTCCGGGAGGCCCAGCGCGCGGCACGGGTGGCCATCGCCGCGAACCGCAAGGTCGGTGGAGCGCCGGCCTGGCAGGTGCTCGATCCGACGCTGCGGAGGATCAAGCGCCCTGGCGAGGCCGAGGCCTACAGCGAGGCGGAGTACTCCGTCCAGGACCTGCCCCCACGCTTCCAGCGCCACGTGGCCGACTGTCTGCTCCCGGAGGAGCGAA
>Ga0315282_10017618_pt1 | contig 10296 bp, 7 predicted proteins | sample YL17G07_20_MG_FD_203693 | JGI IMG/M metagenome (GOLD analysis project Ga0315282, IMG submission 203693) | Sediment microbial communities from Yellowstone Lake, YNP, Wyoming, USA - YL17G07_20 | ecosystem: Environmental > Aquatic > Freshwater > Lake > Sediment | place: USA: Wyoming | collected... | reverse complement strand
CTTTATAAAACTAGGATATATAGAAGGTATTCTGATGTCAATGCCTTTTGGGATTGCTCCTATGCAAGTTTCGTTCCCCCATTAATTACCAAAGAACCAAAGTTTATCTGTGTGTGAGATAATATGCAAAGATAGATATTCATAAAAAGAATTTTAACCACGAATTACACAAATAAAGATAGGTCTATAGGTCATGAGTTTAAGCTAAAGACCAATAGACTCATTGACCTATATACTTTTCTTCACATTCGTGAAATTCGTTTATTTGTGTAATTCGTGATTATCTTGAATTCCTATGAAAGATGAAAGGAACTAGAGTCTGTCAATGAAATTGGCGCGCATCAACATTGAAGCACGTATGGAAGTAGAGGACATCATATCCTGTCTGCTTATAGATATGAATTCAGGTGGAGTTCAGTCAGAGGACATTAGGTCTGAATCTGGCAAGGTTAAGCTATCTGTATACTTTCCATTGGATGACACAGTTGGGGATAAAGTTTTCAAAATCCGCAAAGCACTTGATAATATGCTAGAACTAAACCCAGATTTAGGTGATATAAAAATATCACTCGAAAGCCTTGATGACAGCAATTGGACAGAAAGCTGGAAATCATTTTTCAAGCCGTTGCTGGTGGGTAAGCGAATAATTATATATCCATCCTGGGAGAAAGCTGAGTTTCCTGACAGAGACATCCATATCCAGATTGACCCGGGAATGGCTTTCGGCACGGGCAAACACTCAACAACGATACTTTCTTTACAACTGCTAGAAAAGGTTATCAGGGGTGGAGAGAAAGTCGCTGACGTAGGCACAGGTTCAGGTATACTAGCTATCGCAGCAGCTAAACTTGGGGCAAGCAAAATACTGGCGATTGACGTGGATATTAAGGCTGTGGAAATTGCAAAGGAAAACTCGCAAAATAATGGTGTAAGCAATAAAGTAGATGTGGTATGTGGTGATCTGGTCACCGTTGTTAAGGGAAAGTTTGACGTTGTGGTTGCTAATATACTAACTAAGGTTCTCTTACCAATGATCCCTTACGCTAAGGCTTATCTTAATCCTGATGGTTATTTGATATTATCGGGTATCATGGAGAGTGAAGCGTTTGAGATTGATAAAAGTTTGAAAAGCGAAGGTTTTACCATACTAGAAATACCTCAACATGAGGAATGGGTGGCGTTTTTGGCAAAGCAGAAAATAAAATGAAAATAAACACGGAGACACAGAGACACGGAGTTTTGGGAGATGAGGGAGAGAAATTCTTGTTTTTTACTTTTATTCTCCGTGACTCCGTGCCTCTGTGTTTTTTCCAAATTTTGCCGTGCTTCAAAGCAAAATGGAGATTAAAAAAATGATACTTGCAATAATAGCAATAATTCTTAGTTATCTAGCAGGCTCTATACCTTTTGCTTACATCGTCGTTAAGCTATTAAAAGGTACTGATATAAGAACCGTCGGGAGTGGAAACGTGGGTTTTACAAATGCCACAAGGTCTTTAGGGATAGGCAAGGGTCTTATAGTGCTGTTAGCAGATGCGGGTAAAGGTGTTGCGGCAGTGCTTGCAATATCAAAGTTGGGCATGATTCAAGATAATTCTTTGTTTCATTTTATGCCTGTTATATGCGGATTAGCGGCGATTATCGGACACATCTGGACGGTGTTTCTGAAATTCAAGGGTGGAAAAGGCGTCGCTACAAGTCTTGGAATATTTATATCTATCCACTGGATAGCGGGAGTAATTGCTCTTGCAGTATGGCTTATAATTGTAGCAGTAACAAGGTACGTCTCACTTGGGTCAATTCTTATGTGCATTGCATTTATCATAGTTTCTTTTGTCACAGGTACAGGCAATGTCACTTATGGGGTAGACATCTGGGCTGTCAGGATCATGGCGATAATTGTCACGCTGATTGTAATTTATAAGCATAGAGATAACATCCAGCGACTAATCAAAGGCGAGGAAAGAAAATTCGGGAAGAAGGAATAAGCATTTTGGGGTGTGCAAGCTTGCTTACGCACCCCATATTTATAGGATCGTAGCTATATTAACGTTTCGTGTAAAATCAAATATACCTGACACAAAGGCACATTTCGTTCTGAATAAACATACAATCGGGCATTTTACCTTATCTTTATGCTCAGAGAAAACGTAATAATTAGCCTGTCCTTTTGCAAAGACAAGATCGGCTTTTGATAACCCCTTTTTAAGTTCTGGAGACATTTCATAGAAACTGATCCCAAGCGTGTCAGGTCCTGCCAGAATCACTGATGTAGATGCCTCAGACAATCTCACCTGTTCAGCATCATCCATAGTTGCATCGCTTGTGATCGCACCTGCACGAACAGCGGAGACCACCTCACCGTTGATCAATTCTCTTACATGCTTTATAAACAATTTGTCTAGGACTATCTCTCCAACGTTATCATGCACGAATAGTATTCGTCTTGCAGACTTTACTTTCTCGTATATTTCGGTAAGCTGATCTATTTCGAGATTTACAGCTAACTCGTAAAGCGATCTTTCCATTTCATCAATATTAAAATCATAGCCTGTTCCCACTGTCCTGAAATCCAGCGCATTGCCTGCTATACTCCATCGTGCAAGCATTGAAAACTTGTCAAAACCCGATAATTCCGACAAGCGCTGACTCAGTTTCTTCTCAAGCTCTAATCCCATCTCATTGCACAATCTCCGTCTTTCTGCAAATGGGACTTTGATGCCTGAAATTCGCTTGAGTATCCTGTGAACTTCGGTGATATAAATTGATGGCTCTTTACTCAGATCAACGTTTCGTGACAGATATTCAAGACATTCTCTCATGATGCGATTGCCTGTGTCTTTGTCCAGATTAAGCGATTCAACAGCACCGCTTATATCATCTACTATACAGGAGATACATCCTAATTTTGCTATCAAACTTAACTCCTTCACTATTGCTTGACCAGATCAATTTTTCGTCTTATAAAAATATGATTGTAGGTTGGGTCGAAGGATGAGACCCAACTTTGATAATATTATGTTGGGTTTCGTTCCTCAACCCAACCTACCTTTAAGGTTTATAAGCTAAATGATTAATCTGGTTTACTACGAATTTATGTCCCATAAACAGCCAGTTTATTGGCTTTATCTATAACTAGGATTTTATCATTGTGATCTTTCGATAACCACATATCAATAACCTTCTGTGGATCATCTACAGGTTCGATCCCTATACTTTTCATAACGGAATTGCTTAAACTCGAATAACCATACACGTGGATTTTCTTGAGCAAGCGTTTAAATCTATATGCTTTATAAGTGTGAAACTTAACATCAGGCTTGTCCAGTTCGGCAGTAAGCGAGTCGAGATCCATCATCATAGCATTGTGGAAATCGTCAATTTCCTGCTGATTTGCGCCTGTATGTATGCCAAGAGCGCATTCGCTGACCCACAGCACTTCGCCGTCCTGATCAAACGCCTCTGATGTTAGTTCCAAAGCGCGCTGACCGCTGTACAAATAGCTATCTTCAGATGCCCCGCCCGGGCTAACTACCAGATGTCGGACAGACTTAACCCTAAAACTAAACACCTCATCAGCGTGTTTAATCCCATTCCGTGTCACCGTCTCTATCAGTCCCGACTGACTCCATAACACATCACCATCGCTAATCAACGCCAGAGTAAAGATAGGTCTATCTCCGACAATAAGTTTCATCGCATCTATCATGTCAGCCGTTAGTGGATTTTCCTGACGTTTTTCATCATAATGCCAGGGATGACGACCATAATTGGATTTTTCGTCCTTGATCAACCCGCAGTGATTGACCCTGATAGTATCAAAGGCGCATATTCCCGGAAGGAAATGTTTATTTGCCGCGCTATATCCAGCGAAGTAATGCGGTTTCATATCTGACCCCGTGATAAAAATATCAGCGTCAAGTGCCTTTTTATTCACCGAGACTCTGGTTCCATGAGTCGTTGTTCCTATGTGATCAAACTCGTCTGCCGCTTTTGAATCGTTTATAGAAACATCGAATCTCAATCCAAGTTCTCCAGCGATATTCTCGATCATGGACTTTATCTGCAAATTCCTATCATCTCTGGGGTTGTGAGTTCCTGTAACGACAATATATTGAACTATACCCGCTTTGCCCAATCTTTTAGACAAAGATGATACGATTTCCTTACGTGGTTCCGATCGTGTGTAATCCTCAATCGTGACACAGACTTTCTTTCTTGCAACCAGATTTTCTAGCATTTGACCGTCAACAGGGTTATCCAAAGCAGACTCAAACGCTTCTTCTGGCTTATATACTTTAGCAGGTGTAATTGGTTTGAGAAAACCAGCTAGATTATATTCCGGTATGGAAAGGCTTTTCTTTCCAGTACCATAACTTAAATTTAATTTCTTGTTTGTCATTTTTCATCAATTCCATTTCATTTTTTCATGCCCATTACTGATCACTGATTACTGATTACTGACTAATACCTTTATTGATTTGCTTTTCTTATCTGCGGCTACCTCGAAGGCTTCCTTAATGTTACTAAGCGGGAACCTATGTGTAACTAATTTGCTTACAGGTATCTTGTTTGACAATATCAAATCCATACTCCATTCAAAATCCCTTTTCATGCCACTGTATCCATAGCACGAAGAACCTGTAACGTTGATTTCCCCGCCAACTATTCGACTAAGATTAACTTCCAGAGCCTTATGATACCCTCCAACTAATACTAACGAACCACCTTTCCTTATGGCAGACATTGCAAGGTTGAATCCATCGGCGCTGGCGGTTGTCTCGATAATTGCATCAACTTCGGGTTTATCAGTTAATTTCATAATCTCATCTCTGACGTTTTGCTCAGGAGTATGAACCACACTATCTGCGCCAAGTTCCAGTGCTATATTTGCCTGATGATCATATTTATACGTGGCGATTAGACGACGGACACCGGATGCTTTCGCAGACGCTACTGCCAACAGACCGATAGTTCCTGACCCTATTACCAGAACATTATCCTGATAGTCAGCACCAGAACGATGAAAAGCACGATATGAAACAGCTAGTGGCTCGATCATTGCGCCAATTTCAAAAGACAGGCTATCAGGAAAACGAAACAAGGATGAGGAATGCGCTATCACGTATTCAGCAAATCCCGAGTGATTTCCGCCTGACGTTCCGCCCAGATTTTCACACAGATTGTATTGACCTGTTTTACAGTAACGGCATTTTCCACAATGGGAGAAACATTCCGCACATACTCTATTGCCCACGTTGAAATCCATTACACCTTCTCCACATTTAGTTATGACCCCGCTAACTTCATGACCAGAGGCATTATTAGACTGACCCCATTGACCAAAATAGCTGTGCAAATCACTTCCGCAGATACCGCAACATTTCATCTCCAATAAAACGTAACCCGGTCTTGGAACAGGAACATCAACATCCTCTATACTTATAGATTTTTCTCCATGATATATTGCCGCTTTCATTTTTCCTCCATATTCATAGATTAGTAGTATCTAATTAATAAATTACCAGGTACTCATAACTAATGTTGTATCATAGTTTCGCTTTCATGTGAAGGATTATTTTTACCTCACTAGTTGATTAATTCATCCATCATGCTGTATAATATACATAAGAGAAATGAGCGTTATAGGAATAGCCATAAAGTAAATGTATGTTTAAATAAAATGAGAATGTTAAATTCTCAATATGGAATTTGTTAAATAATGAATTTTGATCGAATCGAAAAATATCAATAAACATAAGCACTCTTATGTTATCATTGTTAAATATCTGATCGGTGCTGTGTTAAATAACAGAAAATAAATGAAGAAAAAGATAGAAAATAACGAGGTTACAAAAGCTTGGTATAGAGCTTCTCTAATGCTTGCTGTTATTGCAGGCGTGTTCTCGATCATTGCTTCTGCTTTGATGGTATCCAATTTCATACAATTGAAGTCCTCAGATCCCTTAAATTCCCCTGAATTAGCAGAACTAAAAAACCAATTGTTTCGCCATCCAGCCGATATTTCTCTCAGAGAACAGATTCGGGTACTCGATCTGGGACTCCGAAAGTCGTATTTTCGTCATCGTGAGTTCTCAAAACTCGGAGGCTACGTCCTAATAGGGAGCATCATAATTTTCCTGATAGGGATCAAGTTTGTCGAGTTTTACCGAAGCAAGCTTCCCATGCCTCAAACACTTCCGCATCAGGAAATCGGTGAAATGCGTAATGTAAAAATTACTCGATGGGCTGTTGGGATACTTGGTTTAATATTTATCAGTGCAGTAGTTGCTATGGTAGTAAATTCAGATAGGGGGTTTTCACCGGATTTTCTTAGCAGTGCGGGGCAGATCATTGCAGATGCTAAACTCAAAGCACAGGAAGCAAAACAGAATGAAAGCCAGCAGGCATCATCTAATAACACTGGTCAGCAAGTAGCACAAGCAGAAAGTCAGGCTATAACTATACCTAACGCTGCGCCCGTAAGTACCCCTGCTCAGAGTGTGGTTTATCCTTCGATAGAGGAGATCAAAAAGAACTGGTCTCGCTTTCGTGGTCCCGAGGGTCTTGGTATATCTTATTACAGCAATATTCCATCATCGTGGAACGGCAAAACGGGCGATAATATACTCTGGAAAACGCCTATCCCATTACCGGGGGAGAACTCACCCATTGTCTGGGGCAAGCGAATTTTTCTAACAGGCGCTAATGACAAAAAGAGAGAAGTTTACTGTTTTGATACAGATACAGGTAAATTATTGTGGCAAAAGCCTGTTGAGAACGTTCCTGATAGTAGTCCACAGCCTCCGAAGGTTACAGAAGACTCAGGCTATGCCGCACCAACAGCGACTACCGATGGTCAGAGAGTTTATGCTGTATTCGCTAACGGAGACTTAGTTTCCTTTGATTTTGCTGGAAATCTTGTTTGGGCAAAGAATCTCGGTACGCCAAAAAGCATGTACGGCTATGCGTCGTCGTTGCTCATGTATAAGAACCTGCTTATAGTTCTATACGATCAGGGCGGCGCAGATGAAAATCTTTCTAAGATCATGGCTTTTGACTCCGCTTCTGGCTCAGTTGTGTGGGAGACGAAAAGACCTGTTCCAAACTCGTGGTCTACACCAATAATAGTCAGCACAGGCAAACGTGAGGAATTAATTGCTTCAGGCAACCCCTGGGTTATCGCTTACGATCCAGCCACAGGATCAGAATTCTGGAGAGCGAAATGCCTCACTGGAGACATTGCCCCATCGCCTGTCTATGCCAATGGAATCGTGTATGTGGTAAATGCTTATGCAAAACTAGCGGCGATCCGCACTGATGGTCAGGGAGATGTAACACAAACAAACATCACATGGACAGCAGACGATGGTTTGCCTGATATATGCAGTCCTCTCACCAATGGAGACCTGCTTTTCTTGTTACAGACTTATGGGCAGATGACCTGCTACGATGTTAAAACAGGTAAGGTTGTATGGGATAATGATTTTGCAGAGACATTTCGAGCTTCGCCAAGCCTTGTTGGTGATAAGGTCTATTTACTGACCGCTGATGGATTAATGATTATCATAAACGCAGGTAGAGAACTTAAAGAGATCGGTAGATACGAATTGGGTGAAAAAACTAACTGCTCACCCGCATTTCTTGATGGGCGCATTTATATTCGTGGCAAGGAGAATTTGTATTGTATAGGGAATCGTTAATTGAGGAGATCGAATCAAGTTCCGAGCTTTCGGAAGATGATTTGCTGTTTATTGATAGTATCATTGAAGAGAATGGTAAAGGTTCTGAGGCCGTAATCCCAATACTTCAAGCAATACAGGATCACTATCGCTATCTTCCAGAAAGTATACTCCAACGTATATGTGAGATAACAGAGATCACGCCATCACAGATCACAGGTGTATCAACTTTCTACTCACAATTCCGACACAGCCCTGTTGGACAGCACATAATCAGCGTATGTCATGGTACAGCCTGTCACGTTAAAGGCTCTGAACTTATACAGGATGCACTCTATCGAACTTTAGGTATCTCTGGCAATGATGATACTGATTCTAATGGGTTATTTACCGTCGAGAAGGTGGCATGTCTTGGATGCTGTACGCTTGCGCCTGTTATACAGATTGATGGGGTCACCTATGGACATCTTACGTCTGATGTTATACCCAAAGTATTAGACGACTTTCTAAGTTCCGAACATTCATTATTAGGTCAACGCTCAGAACTTGAAGATGGGCTGTTAATATCAGAAGCAGAAAGTGTAAACGGCGGTGAAATCAGGCTTGGACTTGGTTCATGCTGTATTGCTAAAGGTAGCGACCAGGTGCGTGACGCCTTGTTGAAAACTATCCGCAAGTTTGGTATACGTGCAAAGGTGAAACGGGTCGGCTGCGTTGGAATATGCCATCAAACACCGTTGGTCGAAGTGGTTATGCCCAACGGGCGCTCTTTCCTCTATGCAAGAGTATTGCCTCAAGACGTCGAAACTATCGTCCTGCGCCATTTCAAACCAAGAGGAATATTACGAAAGATCACTAATACAACTTCAAGGCTTATTGATAATATTCTAACAGATGATACATGGACACCAATAGCAAGATATTCGATCTCAGTTCGTGACCCACAAGTCAGCGCGTTCCTAGATAAACAGAAGCATATTGCAACCGAATATTCTGGCAGTATAAATCCTACTGATCTTGATGAATATCTTAAAAATGATGGTTTCAAAGCATTGAAAAAGTGCTTGACTGAACTCACACCTGAACAAATAATTGATGAGATCAAGAAAAGCGGGTTACGTGGACGTGGCGGGGCAGGCTTCCCAACAGGAATTAAATGGTCGCTTGTAAAGAATGTTGAAGGTGCCAAAAAATACGTTATTTGCAACGGAGACGAGGGAGACCCTGGCGCATTCATGGATCGAATGCTCCTTGAGTCCTATCCCTATCGCATCATTGAAGGTATTGCTATTGCTGCATACTCAGTCGGTGCAGATGAAGGTTATTTCTACATCCGTGCTGAGTATCCGCTTGCAGTTCAGCGCGTCAGAGAGACATTGGCAGAATGTGAAGAACGTGGATTTCTCGGTGACAATATATTTGGCAGCAATTTTAGTTTAAATCTCAAGATCATGGAGGGCGCAGGTGCGTTTATATGCGGTGAGGAGACAGCTATGCTTGCATCTATCGAGGGTCAGCGCGGTATGCCAAGACTCCGCCCGCCTTATCCTGCCGAAAGTGGTCTGTGGGGCAAACCTACGCTCATCAACAACGTTGAGACATACTCACTCGTCCCCTGGATCATTAGAAATGGCGCAGATGCTTTCTCGACTCTTGGTACAAAGGACAGCAAAGGGACAAAAGTTTTCGCCCTTGCGGGTAAAGTCGCAAAAGGCGGGCTTATCGAAGTGCCGATGGGTATATCCATTAGAGAGATTGTTGAGGACATCGGCGGAGGTGTTGCTAATAATAAGCGTTTCAAGGCTGTGCAGATCGGCGGACCTTCTGGCGGGTGTATCCCTGCTGAATTGGCTTATACTCCTGTTGATTACGAAGCGCTCACTGCGCTTGGGGCAATCATGGGGTCAGGCGGACTTGTTGTTCTTGATGATTCCGACTGTATGGTTGAGATAGCTCGCTACTTCCAGCAATTCACTCAGGATCAGTCCTGCGGGAAGTGCACTTTCTGTCGTGTCGGCACAAAGCGTATGCTGGAAATACTCCAAAATCTCTGTGAAGGTCAGGGAAAAGAGGGTGATCTTGAGGAATTAGAGCATCTTGCCAACATGGTAAAAAAGGGAAGCCTCTGCGGTCTTGGTAAAACTGCGCCTAATCCTGTTCTTACAACCCTAAAATACTTCCGCGCGGAATACGAGGCCCATCTTCAAAAGCGTTGTCCCGCCGGCAAGTGCAGGTCGCTCATCAGGTACGTCGTAACGGATGAGTGTATCGGTTGTACCCTTTGCGCCCAGCACTGCCCTGTCAATGCCATTGAGATGAAACCCTACGAAAAGCACATAGTTGATGACGAAAAATGTACCCGATGCGATACCTGTAAGCAAATCTGCCCTCAACATGCCATAGTTGTAATGTCATAGAAACCGTTATGATATGCTTCAAAATATGTCTTTTCTGTTGACATTTGATACTTTTTTACATAATATTGATATTGGTCAGGATTTATACTTATATGTTATCTTATACCTATTTTAGTTAGAAATGATACTTATTCTTTTTGACATATAGACTGAACTGATATATAATGGCTAACCGTAGCTATAAAAACCAAAGAAAG
>Ga0315282_10017617_pt1 | contig 10296 bp, 7 predicted proteins | sample YL17G07_20_MG_FD_203693 | JGI IMG/M metagenome (GOLD analysis project Ga0315282, IMG submission 203693) | Sediment microbial communities from Yellowstone Lake, YNP, Wyoming, USA - YL17G07_20 | ecosystem: Environmental > Aquatic > Freshwater > Lake > Sediment | place: USA: Wyoming | collected... | reverse complement strand
GCTCAACGAGCGGGCAGTTGAGCGCGGAATCACGGCATTGATCCTGACCCCGTCGCTTTCGTAAACCTCGTCAAGAATCTTGCCGTGATCATGAATGCGCGACAGAACTCCTGCTTTCGTGTACGGAATCTTGAGCTCCACCTCTACAGCAAAGGACTCGAGTTGCCCCATGACCTGCTGTATCAAGGCCGAGAGCCCTTCGCCGGTCTTTGCCGAGATCGGAACAGAGAGGTGTCCCGGCAAATCAGGCACTCTCTCGATCGTTCCTGCGGCCAGCAGGTCGGTCTTGTTGTAAACAGCGATTGTGGGCGTCTTGTTCACGTCCAGTTGCACCAGGATATCATCCACCGCCAGGGCCTGCTCGCGCCAGTTTGCGCTGCTGACGTCGATGACGTGCAGCAACAGATCGGCTTCCCGCACCTCCTCGAGCGTCGCGCGGAAAGCAGCTACGATGTCGTGGGGAAGCTTGCGCACGAAGCCGACGGTGTCGGAGAGGACGACCTCGAGTCCATTTGGCAGGTTCAACCGGCGCAGCAGCGGATCGAGCGTCTCAAACAGGCGGCTGCTTTCCTCGGCGCCCGCCTGGGTCAGAGCGTTGAACAGCGTCGACTTCCCCGCATTTGTATAGCCGACCAAGGCCACGATCGGCACCGGCACGGCCTGTCTCCGAGTGCGCTGCAGCTTTCTGTACGTGCGTACCCGTTCCAGTTCGCGGCGCAGGCGCGCGATCCGGCGGCGGATGCGCCGGCGGTCCATCTCGAGCTTCGTCTCACCCGGTCCCCTGGTACCGATCCCGCCCCCCAGCCTCGACAGCAGCGTGCCCTTCCCCGCCAGCCGGGGAAGGAGGTAATTCAGTTGCGCAAGCTCGACCTGCAATTGCCCTTCCCGTGTGCTGGCACGGCGCGCGAAGATATCCAGGATCAGTTGGGTCCGGTCGAGGATCTTGCAGCCGATCTTGTTTTCCAGGTTGCGCTGTTGTCCGGGGGTCAGCTCCTCGTCGAAGACCAACAGGTCGAGATCCTCAGCCTCAGCAAGCAGACGCAGCTCTTCCGCCTTGCCCCGGCCGATGAAAAACGCCGGGTCCGGGGCCGGACGCTCCTGGAGCAGGCGGTCTATCACCGTGGCGCCGGCAGCTTCGGCGAGCGCCTCCAGCTCTTGCAGGAACTCTTCCGCCCGCGCTTTTTCCCGGCGATTGAAAAAGCAGCCGACCAATCCCGCGCGTTCGGCCGTGCTTCTCATATCCCTTGACTCTTGCCGACCTGGAGTAATGACGTCGCCTCCTCGAAGACACTGTAGCCCGGATTATTCATGAAGAACAACGGCAAGGTGCGGATCTCCTTCAGAGCCGCGACCGTAAGGGAGCGGGTGATGACACGCAAACGGCACAGAACGAGAGAATGGACAAGCCACCCGCTCGCTCACGCCCGCGGCCCTGCATGGGTCGGCCTGCGATTTGGCGCGTCGGGCGCATGAATAATCTCAGCGACAAGAAACGAGCATTGACAACCACTCCGCCCTTTGTCCATGATCGCTCCTGGAGAATCGGCCGTGTCGGTCATGCTTCGGGAAATCGCCCAACAGCCGGAAGCGCTCGATCGCACACTGCGCGCCGGGCTGCCGAGGATGCTTCGTCTGGCATCCTTCTTGAACAAACGCGATGTCCGCCTCATTGTGCTCGTCGCGCGCGGGACGTCCGACAACGCCGCGCTGTTTGGGCGCTACCTGCTGGAAATCAGCACGGGCATACCGGTCTCTTTGTCCGCCCCCTCCGTGCATACCCTTTATCGCCGGAGGCTGAAGCTGCGGGACGCCCTCGTCGTGGGCATCAGCCAGTCCGGCGAGGCACCCGACGTCAACGTCGTCCTGGAAAGCTGCAAGCGGAGCGGCGCGCACGTTCTCGCCATCACCAATCACCGGCGATCCAGCATGGCCGCGATTGCGCACGAGACCTTCTTGACGCGTGCCGGCGTCGAGAGAAGCGTCGCCGCCACCAAAACCTACACGTGCGAGCTCATGCTGCTGCACATGCTTGCCGACGCCCTGCACGGCGGCAACTGCGACCCTCTTCATCGCATTCCCGATTACGCCCAGGCTGCCCTGGGACTCGAATCGCGCGTCGAGTCGCTGATCGAGAGATACCGCTGCATGGATCACTGCGCCGTGGTCGGGCGTGGCCTGAACTACGCCAACGCTTACGAGCTCGCCATCAAGCTCATGGAGACCTGCTACATCGTCGCCGAGCGTTTCTCCACCGCGGATTTCCTGCATGGTCCCATTGCCATGGTGCAGCGAGATTTTCCGGTGATCCTGTTTGCGCCGCCCGGAAAGACTTTCCAGGACATTCTTGCGCTCCTTTCCCGGCTGAGAGAGCTTCAGGCCGAATCGCTCGTCATCTCGAGCGAGAAAAGCGCACTGAAGCGGGCTAACTGTGCGATCGAAATGCCCGTCCGCGTTCCGGATCTCTACTCCGCGATCCCCTACATCATTCCAGGCCAGATCTTCGCCGAAAAGCTGTCGCTGGCGAAAGGCCTGAGCCCCGACAGCCCGCGCAGTCTGACCAAGGTCACAAAGACACTGTAAGATTCAAAGACAGACAACTTCTCCGGCTCCCGCCTCGTTTTTCTGCTGACCGGGCCGGCCTGCAAGAGAGCAATCGGTCCGCGAATCTCAGGCCTGCGCCTCAGCGGGCGGGGCAGCGGGATGGCCCTCCCGGTCGAAGCCTCCGAGGCCGCGACAGTTCTGGCACTTCCCGCTTCCGTGCGGAAAGCACGAGGTGCAGTGCTTCCCCTTTTGAAGAGCCAGCCTCCCAGTGCCGTGGCACGCATTGCAGATACCGGTGCCCCTGCAGTGCGGGCATTTCTTGTAGTCTCCTGTCATGGAATCAACCCTTCCTTCGCTTCCCCACCATGCCGCGCTGGCAGCGAGGGCAAAAGTAAGTGCTGCGATTTCCCTGCCGCACGCGGCGGATGATCGCATCGCAGCGCCGGCATTTCTCGCCTTCTCTCTGAAAAACGTGCAGGAAATCCTGATGCTCTCCAGGCTTCCCATCCGAGTCTACGAAATCCGAAATGCTGGTGCCGCGATGCCGGATGGCTGCTCGCAGAACTCCGCGTATGGCACAGGTCAAGCCTAATGCTTCCCTGCGGGCTATGGTGTTCGAGCGCCGCATCGGATGCAGGCGAGCCTGGAACATCGCTTCGCAAGCGTAGATGTTTCCCAGCCCGGCGATCTTGCGCTGGTCGAGAAGAAACGACTTGATATCCTTCCGGCTCTGCGAAAGCTCCCGCCAGAGCCAGCGCGACGTGAATCCAGAACTCAGCGGATCCTTGCCCAGGCGCCGGATCTCCGGAAGCGCAGCCAGCCCAGAGATCTCATAGACGTCGAGAAGGCCGAAACGGCGTGGGTCGCGATACTGCAGTTCCCCTCCGCCGGCAAACCGGACAGCCGCATGAGTGTGTCTGGGGCGTTCGATCGGGCCGGCCGAGAACAAAAGCCTGCCCGACATTCCCAGGTGAATCAGCCAGAAGGCGCGCGGCTCCATCTCCACGATCAGGTACTTCCCCCTTCGATGAACCGCGCGAATAGTCCTGCCCCGGAGTTGCGAAACAAAATCGCCGGGCACAGGCCGGCGCAGACTCTTGCCCGAGAGGCAAACCTCGTCGATGCGTTTGCCGGCAATCGTCTCGCGAAGCTTGCGGGCGATCGTCTCGACCTCAGGAAGTTCGGGCATAGAGCGCTAGCAGGATGACAGCAACGGCATCTCATTTTCAACCATCTGCCGCATCAGTATAATCTACCACAGATTTAGGAAGGTACCGGACCCGCTTGAAAGCGAAGCGAAGGCACAGGCAAGCGCATGAAAAAGGCAAACACCCAGGACGGTGACTGTCGGGGCCGGAATCGGGATCGGCATCGGAATTGGTCCTGGTACGTGTGGGGCATAATGTTCGACGCCGATAGCGATTCCGATCCCGATCCCGACTTTTTACGGATTTAGAGCCTATCTTCTGCGCTGGCCACAGATGTCACCTAGAGTTCGTCGGATGAGTCCCCACCTCCCAGCGCGTCTTCACTCGGGGCTTTGCCTGACGCAGCTTCCTGCGCGGCTTCTTCTGCGATCTGGTCGAAATCCTCGCCGACGTCCTCGCCCATTTCCTTGCCCATCTTTTTCATCCAGCGGGCGACACTCGCGGGATCATTCTCGTCGAGCCCGGCCAGGCTGGCCGGATCCGCCAGGGATTCCAACCGCCGTTCCTCGGATTTCGGCGACGAAAAACGCGAGAAGAGCTGCTCGAGATCTCTGCTCTTGCAAAACTTGCAGGCGGGCTGGAAAGACGCAGGTGACAGCACCAGGAAACTCATCCTGTGTTTACACTTGAGGCAAGAGTATTCGTAGATAGGCATATTGTTGCAGGTTGGTCTGATCTACAGTTTCATATAGTGACCAAAGTCAGACAGAAGGAGTATAGCGCGCGGAAGTTCCCAGAGGCAAGCTCCGGCAGCGCTTCCATCAACCGCTGCGTTGAGACCTCTTGTAGGTACCGCTCTTGCCGCCGGTTTTCTCCAACAGCCGGATTTTCTCAATTGTCGCGCCCTTCTCTACGGCCTTGACCATGTCGTAGAGCGTGAGCGCGGCGACGCTTGCCGCGGTGAGCGCTTCCATCTCAACGCCGGTCTGGCCCGTGCAGGAGACGGTCGCCTCAAACCGCACACCCGCCTTATGGGCTGCTGCTTGCACATCCACATGAGTCAGCGGCAGCGGATGGCACAGCGGCACCAGTTCGGGGGTCCGTTTGGCAGCCATAATCCCGGCGAGGCGAGCCGTATCGAGGGCCTCCCCCTTCGGCAGGCGGCCCTCCGCGATGAGCCTCATGGTTTTGGCAGACAGCTTCACATAGGACTCTGCAACCGCGCGGCGCCGGGTTTCGGGCTTTTTGGAAACATCGACCATAGTCGCGCGCCCTTCGGAGTCAATATGAGAAACTCGTTTCTGGTGCATCAGCCGACTCGATCCATCACCATGAAGCACACGGGAAAAAAGACGCGCGCTTCATGCTCACTTCTTTTCTTCCTTCTCTTTTTCAGGGACGGTTTCGGCGAACTTCTTCATGCCCTCCGCAAACTCCTTCAGCCGCGCCTCCACACGATAATTGATGCTGCCTTCCGGATAGGAGCCGTCCGTCTTCACGCCCGCCGGCATCCCGGTCAGGATCTCGATGCCTTCGTCGATCGCCCGCACGGCATAGATGTGGAAGGCGCCCTGCCGGACCGCTTCCACGACATCCTGGCGCAGCATGAGATTCCTCACGTTCTGGGCGGGGATCATGACTCCCTGGTCGCCTGTCAATCCCTTCGCCTTGCAGACGTCGAAGAACCCCTCGATCTTCTGGTTCACCCCTCCAATCGGCTGGATCATGCCATGCTGATTGACGGAGCCCGTCACCGCAATTCCCTGCTTGAGGGGCACTCCCGAGAGGCTCGAAAGCAGCGCGTAGAGTTCCGTGGATGACGCGCTGTCGCCTTCGACGCCTTCGTAGGACTGCTCGAAGCAGATGCTGGCCGAAAGCGCGAGCGGGCGCTCCTGCGCATAACAGGCACCGAGATATCCGCTCAGGATCAGCACAGCCTTCTCATAGATCTTGCCGCTCATCTTCGATTCGCGCTCGATGTCGACGACCCCGCTCTTGCCCATGAACGTCTTCGCCGTAATGCGCGAAGGCTTGCCGAAGCGAATGTCGCCGAGGTCGACGACCGCAAGTCCATTGACCTGCCCCACTACTTCCCCGGCCACGTCCACCAGGATTGTCCCCTCGGCGATGAACTGCCGGATGCGTTCTTCAACAAGGTTGGAACGAAGGTACTTCTCCTCGACGGCGCGCCGCACATATTCGGCCGAGACACTTGCCTTGCCGTCCTGGGCCGCCCAGTAACTTGCCTCGCGCACAATGTCGGCGACGTCGCTGAAGCGCGAGGAGAGTTTTTCCTGATCGTCCACGAGACGCGCCCCATACTCAGCAACCTCGGCGACGCCGGAGGGATCGAAGTGCAGCAGGTGCTCGTGGTGGCAACGGTTGCTGATAAAGGATGCGTAGCTCTCCAACGACTTCGCGCTGCGCTCCATCTCGGAATCGAAGTCGGCCTTCACCTTGAATATCTTTCGAAAATCCTCGTCCAGCTCGTACAAAAGGTGGTAGATGGGCTGGTTCCCGATCATGATGACCTTGACGGTGGTGGGGATGGGGCTCGGGCGTAAGCCCGCTACGGGCACCAGCCCATACTGCACGCTCAGATCCTCGATCCGGACCTCCTTGTTTTTCACCGCGCGCTTCAGCGTTTCCCAGACGCCGAAGTTCAAGAGTACGTCGTGGGCATTAACGACGAGAAATCCTCCGTTCGCTTTCAAGTAAGCGCCCGCCTGGATCATCGTGAAGTCCGTCTGCACCATTCCCAGTTGCATCCACCGGTCGATGCGGCCGAACATGTTGTAATAGGTGGGATTGGTCTCGATCACCACGGGGGCCCCCTGGACGTCGGTGTTGTCCACGACGATGTTCACTCTGTACTTGAGGAAGGGATCGGCGGGGGGTTCCAGGCTCACCTTTGTCGGGGCTGATGATTCCTGCTTCTGGCTGTCCTCCGTGAAATCATCGAGATGCGACAGGATGTAGTCTTGGACGTCCTCGAGATAGGAAAGGACTTTAGGCAGGTTTGCGTGTTGTTCTTTGATGCTTTCAATCTTCATGCCGACGACATACATGCCTACGCCCCGATTCAGCTCGTTGACACGGTCGCGGCTCATTTTGTTGATGTCGCGCACCTGGCGCAGGAAGCCGTTGATATCCTGCTGCAACGCCTCGCGCCGCGTCTCGATATCCTTTTTGGTCGCCTCGTCGAGTGCTTCAAACTGCTCGGGTCCCACCGGGTTGCCATCGATGATGGGGATGAGGGAAACGCCCATCTTGGAAATTTCAAGGGAGAATCCCTGGCCGCGCGCCTTCTCCGCAAGCTGAGCGAACAAGGATTGCTGAAGATTCTGGTTTTCATGGATGAGGGCGTGCATGCTCTGTTCGTACTCTTTGCTCTCGAAAGCCTTCGGGATCTCGGTCTTCAGATGGCGCACGAGTTCGTCCATCTCAGCCTTGAGCAGTTTCGCTATGCCGGCGGGCAAATCCAGGACGGTCGGCGCGCTCGGTTCGCGAAAATTGTAGACGAAGCACCAGTCGTTGGGCGTAGGAAGGCTGGACGCGATGTCGTCCAGGAACTGCTTAATGACTGTCGTCTTGCCGGTGCCGGTCAGGCCGCTCACATAGATGTTGTAGCCCGGGGAGCCGATGCCCAGCCCAAAGCGGATGGCACGGATGGGCCGCTCCTGCTCGACGAGCCCTTTGAGAGGGGGGATGTCGGCCGTAGTCTTAAAAGAGAAAACAGAGCTGTCGCAGTTCCAGCGCAGTTGTTCCGGAGACAGTTCGCATCGTTGCTGGTTCATCTCGCTCCTCGCTATCGTTTATATCCGATCTTACGCAGGAACTCCTTGCGGTTCCTGATGTCCGTTTCCGCCTCGACTCCCCTGGGCGCGGCGCCGTCAACAACTCCCAGGATGCCTCGGCCCTGCTCCGTCTCGGCGAGGATCGCCTGAAGCGGATTCGCAGTCGCACAGTGAATGGTACAAACCTCTGGGCATGACTTCACCGCATTCAAGACATTGATCGGAAAAGCGTCTTTTAGAAGGATCACAAAGGCATGCCCGGCCCCCAACGACATTGCGTTTTCGGCAGCAGCGTTCTTGAGCGCTTCGTCATTGCCCTCGACCCGAATCAAACACGGGCCTGAGGCTTCACAGAAGGCAATGCCGAACTTAGCGTGCCCGCAAGTTGTGGTTATGATCTCATACAGATCTTCGGTCGTCTTGATGAAGTGTGTTTGGCCCAGGATGAGGTTACAGCCGTCCGGGATCGACAGTCGGACAATCTTCACTTCCATGGTGTCCACCTCGATGGCTCGGTTCATTGAAGCCGATTGACGTTATGAGTGTCAAGGCGTCAGACGCAGCCGCGGCACTTGGCTCGCAACTACAACCAATTGCTGCTATCATTCCCCGCTGATAGGGGATCTTCCGGGCAACGCCCGTTATGAGTCGCAAGCGAAAAAGAGACCGGCGAAATTTTAGCACGCATGTTTGGCGGCAGAAAACCTCAATTGACGGAGAGTGATTGATATGTGCGGCATAATCGGCTACATCGGCCCCAAGCCTCCTGTACCCATCCTGCTGCAAGGGCTGCGCAAGCTTGAGTACCGGGGTTATGATTCAGCCGGTCTCGCAGTTGTTTCCGGCCAAGAAGTCCAGATCCGCCGGTCAACGGGCAAACTCATCAAACTGATCCGATCTCTTGACGGCACGTCCTTGCCGGGAGAATACGGCATCGGCCACACGCGCTGGGCCACTCACGGGCGGCCCACCGAGGAAAACGCCCATCCACATCGGGACTGCTCAGGCAGGATCGTGGTGGTTCACAACGGCATCATCGAAAACTACCTCGACCTCAAGGCCAGCCTGCAGGAATCGGGCCACCGTTTCGTCACTGAGACCGACACGGAAGTGATTGCGCATCTCATCGAATCGCAGGCGGCTGAGCATCCGCTGCCGGAGGCCGTGCGCAAGGCGGCCTTGAAGCTGCGGGGCAGTTTCGCCATCTGCGTGCTCGCGGCCGACAGCCCCAAGACAATCGTGGCGGCGCGCAACGGCCCTCCGCTCGCGATCGGTTTCGGCGATGGGGAGTACCTGGTGGCCTCCGATGTGCCGGCACTGCTCGATCACACCCAGACGGTGTACTTCCTGCGCGACGGAGAAATGGCGACCTTGAAACCCGAGGGCGTGCGCGTCGAGAACTTCAAGGGCGAGACGGCCGCCTTCACTCCGATTCAGATTACCTGGACGCCGGCGATGGCGGAAAAAGGCGGATACCGGCACTTCATGCTCAAGGAGATTCACGAGCAGCCGCGCGCGATCCAGGATACGATCTTCGGCCGGGTTTCGTTCGACTCCGGACGCGTATTTCTGGACGAGGCCAACCTGCCGGCAGAGGTCCTTGCGGAGATCGACCGCATCCACATCGTGGCCTGCGGCACCTCATGGCACTCGGCGCTGGTCGGCAAGTATCTCCTGGAGGAGATGGCCCGCATTCCCGTGGAAGTCGACTACGGCTCGGAATTCCGTTATCGGGATCCGATTCTGGATCGCCGCTCGCTCGTGGTGGCGATCAGCCAGTCGGGCGAAACTGCCGATACGCTTGCGGCCGTGCGGGAAGCCAAGACCAAAGGAGCCCGCGTGCTGGCGATATGCAACGTTGTGGGAAGCATGCTGTCCAGGGAAAGCGACGGAACCTTGTACACGCGCTGCGGCCCTGAAATCGGCGTCGCCTCCACAAAGGCGTTCACCACGCAAATCGTGGTGCTTTTCCTGCTGGCGCTCCACCTTGCCCAGGTGCGCAAGAGGGTGAGGCAGGAAGAGACGTCGGCGCTTTTGGCAGACCTCACCCGCGTGCCCCATTGCGTCGAGCAGCTCTTGGCGCGCGACGCTTTGTACGAGAAGATCGCTTCGGTCTTATTCCGGCGTTACAACTTCCTTTACCTGGGGCGAGGCATCCACTTCCCCATTGCCCTTGAAGGCGCCTTAAAGCTCAAGGAGATCTCCTACATCCACGCCGAAGGCTATCCCGCCGGCGAGATGAAGCACGGGCCAAACGCCTTGATCGATGGCGATCTTCCCGTAGTGGCCCTGGCAGCGAAGGATCCTGCCAATCCCAAATCGCTCTTGCGCTACGAGAAGATGCTGAGCAACATTCAGGAAGTGCGGGCGCGCGAGGGCATCGTGATCATCGTCGCCACTGAGGGAGATGAGCAGGTCTTACAGTTTTCGGACCACCTGATCTACGTGCCTGCGATGTCGGACTACCTGATTCCCATACTCCTGGCGATCCCGCTTCAACTGCTGGCTTACCACATCGCTGTGCTGCGCGGCTGCGATGTTGATCAGCCCCGGAACCTCGCCAAGAGCGTTACCGTAGAATGAAACCGCATACGGAAGCTGCGGCTGGCTTGATGCGCGAAGCGCTATGCGGCGCCTCAACCAAAGCGGCGCCGAGGCCTGAACCTTATACGCATCTTGGTATCTATGGTCGCCATCGTTTCCGGCACGATCGTGCTCAGTTGGCCGGGAGATGCCCGGTTCTCAAGCGCTTGGCCCGCTTTGGCTGTCGTGGGGGCGTGTTTGGCCTGGGGCATCGATAACAACCTGAC
>Ga0315282_10017616_pt1 | contig 10297 bp, 5 predicted proteins | sample YL17G07_20_MG_FD_203693 | JGI IMG/M metagenome (GOLD analysis project Ga0315282, IMG submission 203693) | Sediment microbial communities from Yellowstone Lake, YNP, Wyoming, USA - YL17G07_20 | ecosystem: Environmental > Aquatic > Freshwater > Lake > Sediment | place: USA: Wyoming | collected... | reverse complement strand
TCCTCGGCCTGCTTGTCGATGGTCATGTTGCGGTGGATGATCCCGATCCCGCCCTGTTGGGCCAGGGCGATGGCCATCTTGGATTCGGTCACGGTGTCCATAGCGGAGCTGAGCACCGGGATGTTCAGGTTGATATTCCGGCTCAACCTGGTCGAGACCGAGGCTTGGGCGGGGATGACTGCCGATTTCGCGGGCAGAATCAGGACATCATCGAAGGTTAGACCTTCCTTGAGCTCTGGGTCCAGCATGGGTCCTCCTTCATCATCTCCGTTTTCTTTTTTTGGGAATCATGGAGCGGGCCTGCTTCAACCTGCCGACGGATGCGCCTTGCGGGCGCTGGTAGTAGAGGGGTTGCTCCTTGCGCTGGGAGATCTCTTGTTCGACCACAGGCTGGATCAGGAACAGATAGCGCATCGCATCGTCCTCGATCCGGTCCATCATCGCTTGGAACATGTCATAGCTCTCTTTTTTGTACTCCACGAGTGGGTCTCTCTGGCCGTATCCGCGCAGGCCGATCCCTTCCTTAAGGTAGTCCATACCCAGGAGGTGGTCCTTCCACTGCGAATCGATCACCTGGAGGAGGATGATGCGCTCGAACTCCCGCATCTGGGGAGAACCGAGGATCCGCTCTTTCTCTCCGTAAGATGTTTTCAGCGCCTCCAGGATCTTTTCCCTCAATTCTTCATGGGTGATCGCCTCCCAGTCCAGGGAGAGAGTCTGGACGTCCAGCCCAAATTGGGCTCCGATAGCCTTCCTTAAGGCCTCTCGATCCCATTCTTCGGCGGGCTTATCCTTGTTCGCATTCAGGTCCAGAATCCAGTCGACGAGCGTTTCGATGAGCTCCTGAAAATACTCCTGCAGGTCTTTCCCCTGGAGGATTTCTTTTCTCTGCTTGTAGATAGTCTCCCTCTGCTTGTTCATCACATCGTCGTATTCGAGGAGGTGCTTGCGGATGGTAAAATTCTGGCCCTCGACCTGCTTCTGGGCCCGCTCGATGGCTTTGCTGACCATGCGGTGCTCAATCGGCACTCCTTCGGCCATGCCGATCCTGGACATCAACGACGAGATTCTCTCGCTTCCAAATATCCGCATCAGGTCATCCTCGAGACAGAGGTAGAAGCGAGAGGAGCCGGGGTCGCCCTGCCTTCCGGCGCGGCCGCGCAGCTGGTTGTCGATCCGGCGGGCCTCGTGGCGCTCCGTCCCGATGATGTGGAGCCCATTCATGGCCGTGACTCTTTCGTGCTCATCTTGAGTGATTTTCTGGGCCTCGGCAAACGCCTTCTCCCACTGTTCGGGGGTGGCCTTGGCGGGATCGACGCCCGATTTTTTCAAGCGGTCTTTAGCCAGATGCTCGGGGTTTCCTCCCAATAGGATATCGACGCCTCGGCCAGCCATGTTGGTGGCGATCGTCACCGAGCCGATTCTTCCGGCCTGGGCGATGATCTCGGCCTCCATCTCGTGGTACTTGGCATTGAGGACGACGTGCTTGACGTTTTTCCTCCGCAGCAAGCTGCTCAGGTGCTCGGATTTTTCTATCGACACCGTTCCGACCAGCAGGGGTCGTCCCTTCTGGTTGGCCTCGATGATCTCCTTGGCCGCGGCCTCCCATTTTTCCTTAGCGGTCCGGTAAATGACGTCAGGATACTCGTACCGGATGAGCGTCTTGTTGGTGGGAATCTCGACGACGTCCAGCCCGTAGATCGTCTGGAATTCTGTGGCTTCAGTGGCCGCGGTGCCGGTCATCCCGGCCAGCTTCTTGTACATGCGGAAATAATTCTGGAAAGTGATCGAGGCCAGGGTCTGGTATTCTTCTTCGATCCGGACTTTTTCTTTGGCCTCCAGGGCCTGGTGGAGGCCGTCACTGTAGCGCCTCCCGGGCATCAGTCTTCCGGTGAATTCATCGACGATGATGACCTTTCCCTCTTTGACCATATAATCGACGTCTCTCCTGAAAAGGTAATGGGCCTTCAGGCTCTGGTTGATGGAATGGACCAGGTCCATATGAGCCAGATCGTAGAGGTTGGCGACGCCGAGGTATTTTTCCGACTCAGTCACTCCCTCTTCGCTGATCGACACGGTCCTCGTTTTTTCATCGACCAGAAAGTGCTTTTCTTTCTGGAAACGGCGGACGAGATTATCGACCCGATAATAGATGGCCGTGGACTCATCCGTTGCACCGGAAATGATCAGCGGCGTTCGGGCTTCGTCGACCAAGATGCTGTCGACCTCGTCGACGATCGCGTAGTGTGGCTCACGCTGGACGAGGTCGGAGAGGCGGAATTTCATGTTGTCGCGCAGATAATCAAACCCGAATTCGTTGTTGGTTCCGTAGGTGATGTCCCTCCGGTAGGCCGCGTACCGGTCAGCGTCGGACATGTCATGCTGAATGGTGCCGACGGTCAGGCCCAGGAAATTGTAGATCGGGCCCATCCACTCGGTATCCCGTTTGGCCAGATAATCGTTGACCGTGACGAGGTGGACTCCCTTTCCTGAGAGGGCGTTGAGGTAGGCGGGGAGGGTGGCGACCAGGGTTTTCCCTTCTCCCGTTTTCATTTCGGAAATCCTCCCCTGGTGCAGGACGACGCCGCCGATGAGCTGGACATCAAAGTGCCGCATCCGAACGGTGCGGTTGGCGGCTTCGCGGACAACGGCAAAGGCCTCGGCGAGGATATCTTCGAGGGAGGCTCCCTGCCTCAACTTCTCCCTGAATTCGGCCGTTTTTGCCAGAAGTTGGCTGTCGCTGAGTTTTTTGACGGCGGGCTCGAACTTGCCGACGGCCGCGACGTAGGGCTTGAGCTTTTTGAGGTCTCGCTCGTTCTTAGTGCCGATAATTTTCTCAATGAACCACTTGTACATTTCCTATTTTTTAACAGAAAGCCCCCTCCTTGTCAATTTGCCGGGACAGTGAGCACTGAGCAGTGAGCAGTGAGCCATTATTTTGAATTTGTCGTCAAGAAGGCCCAAAACGAAGAAACCTAATGAAATTAGGACATTTTGCGTTTCAAGGCCTGTTTGATCGCAAAACGTTATGACCGGAGGGCCGCTTGTTCTGTATCACTGCTCACAGCTCACTCGTTTATTCTTCTTGAAGCCGGTCTCTGAGCAGCCGGAGCGACATCGGGTCAACGCGGTCGAAGACGTTGAAGACCGGGAGCTGGATCGGCGCCCTCTTCTTGAGCGTTTTGTAGACGGGAGGAGTCACCAGGAGGACATCGACTGAACTGAGGACGGACTCGACCTCTGATTCGTTCCCCAGATAAGAGGTCGAGAGTTTCAGATCGCTCCCGAGCTCCGCCTTGAGGAGTTCCTTGTAGAGCTGGATCGAATCTTCGTCCCTGCAGATGAAGCCGAAACCGGCTCCCTTTCCGAAGGCCTCAATCTGGCGCCTTGTCTCAGGAGACATATTAGTGATCAGGATGTGAATGTCGACGGGGAAAGCGCCGATGATCTCGCGGACGTCGTTTACGTGAAAGCCGGTCGTGACAATGGCCTTGAGTTTCTTTTCTCCCTTGAGGATTCTTTGCAGTTCATCTTTCAGGTCTTTGAGCAGGACGGCGTCGACTTTCAACTTCAGATAATCTTCGAGAAACCGGGAAATCTCGTGCACCTGAAGCTGATTGCACTCCGTGAAGATGACCAACTGCCTGGCCCTTTCGGACGTCGCCTCCTCGAAGGCGCGATCGAGCAGGGCCCTGATCTGGTCTGCGTTCTTCCCGGTCTCGAGAAGCCGCCTGACGGCTGTTCTGAGGCCGACCATGGGACTGAGCTCTCCCGTGAGCGGGACCTCTCTTGTCGGAGCGGCTTTGTGAAGTGTGGCGAACGTGCCCTTCGCTCTCTGCATCGAGATGAGGCCTTCCTTCTCCAGTTCCTTATAAGCTTTGCGCACCGTCTCGAAGTTGATGGAAAGATCTCTGGCCAGCTTGTTGACCCCGGGGAGCTGATGGTTATCTTGGATGACCCCGGTCGAGATGTAGTATTTGATCTGGTCCTTGAGTTGAAGATAAAGCGGAACCTTGTTGTCCTTATCGATGAACCAATTGATCATTGTCTTTGCCTCGGATTGGATTCCTCCCATGCCGCGACTCCCATTTTAATTTAGCCGAGGGAGATGTCAAGCCCTTTATTCGAATTCGAGTCCCTTCCTCGCCCTGGGGGACCATGTCAGCCCAGGCTCTCTGTCAGGACGCGGACCCAATTCCCACCCATAATCTTTTCTAACATGGCCGAGCTATAGCCTTTCTTTTCCAGCGCGTTCTGGATCGTAAAGAACCGCCGGACATTGTTCAGTTCCGGAATGACGCAATGTTTGGGGAGCTCGTCAAAGCCCAGGATTCCGGCCTGCTGCTTCCACCAGGGGTAATAGTTCTGGACGGCTTTGGCATTGTCGTTGTGGACGCTCTGGGCGCCGGGGTCCCCGGCGAGGGTGAAGTCATTTGATATGCCGACAGAATCGATGCCGCCCACTTTGATGACATGCTCCAACTGGGCAATATAGGAATCGACCGTGGGCACCGCCTCGGTGGTCAACCAAAAGGACATGGAGAAGATGCCCACGACCCCGCCCGAGTCGGCCACCCCCTTGATCACCGAGTCGGGAGTGCAGCGGGCGTTATTGACCAGAGCGCGGCAGCCGGTGTGGGAGACGATGACCGGCTTTTTGCTGGTCTTCAAAACATCAAGGGACATGACCTCATTGCCGTGGGAAAGGTCGGGGATGATCCCCAGGGCGTTCATTTTTTTCACGGCTCTGAAACCCAGCTCCGTCAGCCCGGTCCAATCTTTGACCAGGCAGCCACCGGCGAAGATGTTGCCATAATGATGAGTGAACTGGAGAATTCTGAGCCCGAATTCATAGAACGCGTCCATGACCTCGAGGTCGGCCGTGATCGGCTCGGCGCTTTGAAACTGGAGAAAGACCGCGACCTTTCCCCCCCCGAACGCTTCCTTGACCTGGCTACCTTTGGTCGCCAGAACGAGGCCCTGGTCGTTTTCATTCAAAAACTTACGAGTCTGAGCCAGGGACTTCAAGCTGGCCGTCAGCTGGCGAACATATTTCCCCTCAATCATCACGCCGGCCGAACAATCCCAGACGAAGCCGCTCAGCCCCGATTTTTTGAGATCGTCTTTGTTCCCGCTGAGGAATGTCAACCCGTCAAAATACAGAGGCTGCGTTCTCTCCAGTCCCTGGGCGAGCAGGGAAGCCCCAGAATTCATCAAAAGGGCAGAGCCCACCGCAGCGGTCATCGAGGTTGAGATGAAATCCCGTCTCTTCATGATGTCCTCCTCTTCATTTCCGGGGTGATCGACAGCGAGGATATCGGTCAAACGTCATTTTAAAAAAAAGACTTGACTTTGGTCAATCATAATATGATACATTATTATATATTTTTATATATGTAAAGCTGCCTATGACGAAATTTCTTAAAGTGCGAATGCGAGGAGGTCACTCTATGCAAAAAAAGGGTTTGGTTTTGGTTCTTCTCTTGTTTCTGTTTTCTGGGTTAGTTTTTACTCAGGTCCGGACCGGAGTCTTGACGGGACGCGTAACGGACGAGCAGGGAGAGCCCGTGCCCGGCGTTAACGTTACAATCACTAGTCCGGCCTTGATCGAGGGAAAAATCGCCGGTATGACCAGTGAACGCGGTTTGTACCGGTTCTTCAATCTCCCCCCGGGCGTCTATTCCCTTAAGGCGGAAATCCAGGGGTTTTCTGCCTACGAGCAGTCCGACATCAGAATCAGACTGGGACTGACCTCGACGGTTGATTTTCAGATGAAGGCCGGAAAGATTGAAGCGGAGGTGCAAGTCATCGCTCAGAGCCCGATGGTTGACGTGGAAAGCAACAAGCTCTCGACAAACTTTAGTACCGAGATGTTGGCCAAGCTTCCCTCTCAAAGAAACCTGGAAGCCTTCTTCAAGCTGACTCCCGGAATGATCGTGGATTTTGGTGCCGATCCGAAATACCCCGAGCGGGCCGCGTTCGGCAGCGGCTCCCGGGAGAACTACTATAGCGTCGACGGGACCTATCTAACAGATCCAGGCGCCGGAACCCAGATGATCTATTGGAACTATGACATCATCGAGGAGGCGCAGGTCGAGGGAACAGGCCATGATGCCCAATATGGGAATTCGGCCGGCGCCGTCATCAACGTCGTCACCAGGTCCGGTGGGGACAAGTTCAGCGGCCTGATCAATGTCTATTATCGCGATCAGCACATGCAGTCCGAGAATTTCAAGGGGACCGGACTGACCGGCTCGACCAACGCCATCAAGAACGAGTGGGAAGGGTCCGCGAACCTGGGTGGTCCCATCGTGAAAGAGAAAGTCTGGTTCTTCTTGAGCGGCGACCACTTGCCCACCAATTCCACGACGGTCGGCTTTCCGGCAGATATCAATCGCAAGCAGTACTATGGCTTCGGTAAGATCACGAGCCAGCTCGGCGCTAAGAACAAGCTCTCCTTCATGTATAACTACAGCCGCGACACGCTGAACCACATGTTCGCCAGCCAATTCCGAACCCCCGAATCCACTTTGAATTCCCGGCAGTGGACCTCGGCGTTTAACCTCCAGTGGAATTACATGGTTTCGAACAATTCTCTCCTGGAAGTCCGAGGGGCCTTCGTGGACAGAGCCACGACCTATAATTCCAATGCCGATGGTCCCAGCTATTATGAGCTGACAACTGGAATGATGACCAAAAGCGCTGGATTTCATAACGAACAAACACGCCGCCGCTATCAATTCCAAGCCTCCTATTCTCATTGGGCGGAAGGCTTTCTGGGTGACCATGACCTTAAGGCCGGGGTCGAATTTGAACAGGGCGAATCAGGTTACAATGGGTACATGCAGTCGGCCGTTCCAGGCGGACCCTCTTTTATTTATACGTACAACGGTGAACCTTACATGTATGAGACCGCTGTGCCTTCCCACCTTCTGTCGAACAATATTTTCCGCGGATACAGCGGGTATGTCCAGGACACCTGGAAAGCGGGAAGCCGTCTGAATCTGAATTTGGGCGTGCGTCTCAGCAATGTTCAGAGCATCATTCCGGTTCAGGAAAAAGTCACGAGCTCGATCACGGAATACAAGTTCACCAATCTCGAGCCGAGGCTGGGTTTTGTTTATGACCTGTCGACGGGAAACCAGCAGATGGCCATCAAAGCGCATTATGGCCGGTACTACACAAATTCCATGGCTCTGGGCCTTCTGAATCCGAATTCTCAAACGTATTACCTGTACCTATTGTTCGGCGGCACACCCTACCTGATCGGTATCTATGGACCGACCGATGCCGCGGCAGATCCTAATCTCAGGCGGCCCCACTCGGACGTCTTCGTCCTGGGCTTTGAAACCAGCATAACAAAGCACCTCTCCTTCAAAGTGAACGGCATTTATAAGAAGGCCAAAGACTTTATCGGTCCCATCGACAATAACATTACCGCGCAGTGGTACGATCCTATTCAGGTGACCAACCCGATCACGAATTCGCTAATGACCGTTTACAACAAGAACTTGAACGCGCCGCTCGTTTCTCTCAATTATTATACGAATCCGGCCCAGGCTGACCGACAATACAAAGGAATCCAGTTCATCCTCGAAAAGAGCCTGTCGGATCGTTTCCAGTTCCTTTTCTCCTATACGCTGAGCAAAGCGGACGGCATGGTTCCTCTCGGAGTGTGGGGGAGCGGAGGTGTGACGGCTTCCGGCACCTGGAACAATCCGAATATGTACATCAATACGCGAGGCAATCTTGACCTCGACAAGACCCATGAGGTCAAGTTCAGCGGTGTCTACTACGCTCCTTGGGGAATAATCGTCGGTCTAAACTACATCGGACAGTCGGGAGCACCCTACTCCAGGTATTTCAATGTCTTTTTGAACCAGGGGCCGACAAGCTTCAATGCGGAGACACCCGGGACACAAAGGACTCCCTTCCAGAGCATGCTCGACATCCGGGTTGAAAAGAACTTCGCCGTCGGTCGGGTCAGGCCGAGCATTTTCTTCGAAGCTTTTAACTTGCTCAATAGCAACACGGCGATCGGCACTGGCGCGCTTTTTGGAAGTCCGACCTACGGCCAGACAACCGCGATCCTGCCGCCCAGGATTTTCAGAGTCGGCCTGGGCTTGAATTTTTAGAGTTGATCGCCTCCATAAAAAGTAGATAGTTGCGGGCACTCACCTGAGGCTGGGTGAGTGCCCGCTCTTTTTTTCTCGAATAGCCTCTCTCCAGAACGGAGATGGCACCTTTTTATTGACACAACAACAAGGGCGCGCCCAATTCCAAGCGGGGAAAGGGGACCGTTCAAGAAGGAGGGGAGAGCTTTCTAATTGAAGAGGGCGATCAGTCCTCCCGTATGCCAGAAAAGGACATAATCGCGGCGCGAAAACAAGCCCTTTCGGCAATAATCCAACAGCGCGGCCGCCGTCTTGCTCGTGTAGACAGGATCGAGGAAGATCCCTTCCGATCGGGCAAACAAGGAGGCTGCGGCTTCCGCTTCCGGACTGGTCATTCCATAGCCCTTGCCTATGTGGCTATCATCCACCCAGAGCTGATCGGGTGTGAGCGAATCAGTCAATCCCAACCTTTTTAGCATGGGATTGGCGGCGCCGATGACCTTTCCCTTGATGATGGCAGAGGGATCATCGGGGCTTATCCCGGCGATGCGGAGACGGTCTCGTTTGAAGAGCTTTTTTCCCACTTCCAACCCGGCCTGAGTCCCGCCGGATGAGCTCCCGATAACGATGACATCGAACTCCAGGCCCAGTCGGGCTTCTTGGGTCAGGAGTTCTTCAAAGGCTGCGGTCATACCGAATGAACCAATTTCGTCCGAGGCTCCCAGGGGAATCTGGTAGACGATCTCGCCGCGGGCCTTGAGGTCGCTGGCGATCTCTTCCATCTTCGCTGAACGCTCATCCCTTGTTCCGACTCCTACGATTTCCACGCCGAGGAGATTCGTCAGGAACAGGTTTCCCTTGGGTTGATCGGGCATGTCTCCGCTCAGAATGAGGATGCATTTCAGGCCCAACCTCCGGGCCACCATCGCGGTCACCCGGGCGTGATTGGATTGGACGGAGCCGATCGTGAGGATGGTTGTGGCCTTTTTCTTAAGGACGTCCGCCATGACATATTCGAGCTTTCTTATTTTATTGCCTCCGATGAGGAAGCCGGTCGAATCGTCGCGCTTTATATAGATGTGGGGAGAGCCGGGGAATTCTTTTCGGATGTGGTCGCATCTCTCAACAGGAGTCAAAAAATTGGCGAGACTGAGCCTCGGAATGCTCTTGTACTTCTTTAAAGGCCCCTGGTCTGTTTTCAAAAGCCTATCTCCTTTAGACCTTAATTCGGCACGAGCTTTATTTATATGTATATTATTATATATCAATTATTTTGATGTCAATAAGAATTTTTGGACGCATTTTATTTCAATTGACTTGGTTTCCGAAATCCTTAAGATAGCTAATCGTGCCTCCCCGGAAACGCCTCCCAATTATCATTTTCCTGGTGTTTCTGGCCACCATCCTTGCCTATATCCTCTATGACCTAACCTCCATCAGGAATGATATGACCGATTTTAAGGTTTGCTTTCAGGGGGGACAAAGGATCTTGGCGGGAGAAACTCTCTATCGGCCCTCGGACGGCCATCTGCAGAACAAATATTCACCTTTCTCCGCGGTGTTATTCTCTCTTTTCACCTTTGTTCCCTATGAAACGGCGAAGATTCTCTGGTATTATCTGGAATGGATTTTTTTGGCTGGAGCTCTTTATCTTTCGCTTCGACTCCTTCCGGTGCGAAACAAATCGGCGATCTTCCTGATCGGATTTTCTTTGCTCATCCTGGCCAAGTTCATGGGCCGGGAATTCGAGCTCGGCCAAATCAACACCTTGATCATTTTTCTTCTGACTTTTTCGCTCGGCTGCAGTCTGGCGGGAGAGGAGGCAAAGGGCGGACTTGTCTACGGCTTCTCCCTTTTTTTTAAGCCGTATGCCCTGATATTTTTACCCTATTTTTTGCTCAAAAAAAAATTCCGGCTGGTCGCCCTCGGGGTCGTGACGCTTCTCTTCGGCTTATTGCTCCCGGTCGCCTTTTATGGTTTCCGCGGGAATCTTGTGGTGCTTAAAGAATGGGTGAGCACGTTATCCAACTCGACGCCGGCCTTGCTTACGGCCGGAGACAACGCCTCTCTCTACGCCTTTATCCTCAAGCACATAAACGCAGGATCCAGAACACCGGCCGATCTCTTGATCCTTCTGGTCGTTTTTTTCTTGGCCTATATTTTTCTGAAAATGATCAAGCGGG
>Ga0315282_10017615_pt1 | contig 10297 bp, 13 predicted proteins | sample YL17G07_20_MG_FD_203693 | JGI IMG/M metagenome (GOLD analysis project Ga0315282, IMG submission 203693) | Sediment microbial communities from Yellowstone Lake, YNP, Wyoming, USA - YL17G07_20 | ecosystem: Environmental > Aquatic > Freshwater > Lake > Sediment | place: USA: Wyoming | collected... | reverse complement strand
ACGGTCGGTATGTAGCCGGCCCAGAAGAACGAACCGAGGCAATTGCCTTGTTGAAAGCGATCGAAAACCAGTACGGAAAGGTTGCGGATGAAACCTGATCGTCGATGGGGGATTCCTCTTTTTGTGACCTTGGGAGCCTTGTTTATTTACTTCACCTTTCCTCTATTGGCCCAGGGGATGAACTCCCTTCTCAAGTTTATTATAGGAGGAATATTTGTCCTATTAGCCCTGCCCCAGATGTTGTGGTGGGGAGTAGGGGTGACGATTCTGATCTTTTGGGGACTGCAAGTCTTGATAAATTTGCAGAAAAGCAGATTGCCGAAGTCCCGCAAACGGGAGGGGCAGCCTTATGATCATCTTTACCATGGGCGTTTCAGGGTCATCCGGCAAAGGCTTTTGGGGGCAAGCTCCAGGAGATATTCCCAGGATGAGGTGAGAAACATTTTGCGCTCCCTGGCCATCGAGTTGATCGCCCTGAAGCTGGATATATCCGAGGAAGAGGCAAGACAGAGGTTCCGTCAGGGAGATTGGACCGAGGACCGTGCGCTTGAGGCCTATTTTCTTCCAGAGCCGCACCGGGGAAAAGAGAAACAGGGCTTATGGCGACGGTTTAAAAGAACCAAAAGCCCGGCCTTCCTGGAGGAAACCCAAGAAGCCCTGGACCGGTTGAAGTCCTACCGCAATTTTTCTGAGGGGAGAAAAAGATTTGACCTCGCCAACCATAACAATTGATCAGGTATCCCGAAAAGGCAGGGAGGTTCTAGCCGAGATGGAAAAGGCCATCGTGGGCAAGCGTTCCTTCCTGGAGAAGGTCTTCTGCGCCGTGCTGGCCGACGGCCACGTGCTCATCGAAGACCTTCCGGGGTTGGCCAAAACCCTTACTGCCCGGAGTTTCTCCGCGGTCCTGGGTTTGACTTTCAAACGAATCCAGTTCACTCCGGATCTTTTGCCGGCGGACATTACGGGGGGATATGTGTTCAACCGCCAGCGGGGGACCTTTGAACTGGTCCAGGGCCCGATCTTCGCCAACCTGGTTCTGGGAGATGAGATCAACCGGGCCCCGGCCAAAACCCAGGCGGCCATGCTGGAGGCCATGGAAGAGCACCAGGTAACCCTTGAGGGGGAGACCTTCCGTTTGCCTCAACCCTTTATTGTGTTGGCCACGCAAAATCCCATCGAGTACGAGGGAACCTTTCCTCTTCCCGAAGCCCAGCTGGACCGGTTTATGGTCCGCCTGTCCGTGGGGTATCCCAGCGCCGAGGAAGAACTGGAGGTTCTCAAACGCCGCTGGGAACGCCGGGAGGATGAGATCAAGTTGCAGCGGATCACGGATACAGACGAGCTGAATGCCATGCGGAAAGTCGTTGAATCGGTCTACATCGATCCCGACGTCGGTCGATACATGGTCGCTCTGGCGCACACTTCTCGGACAGACTCCCATGTCGCCGTAGGGGCCAGCCCCCGGGCCTCGCTGGCCTTGCTCAAGCTTTCTCGGGCCAGGGCGGCTATGGAGGGACGGGATTACGTAATCCCCGATGATGTCAAATTCATCGCAAGGGAAGTCTTGATTCATCGCCTATTGCTCAAACCGGACCAGTGGGCCATCGGAATGACCGTCAGGAACGTAGTGGAGAGCATCGTGGGGAAGGTTCCGGTTCCCAAGGTGGAGGGATCATGACCGGGGCGTGGTCTTTGGTTGCCTCATTAAGTCTCGTTCTTGTGCTTTCGGGGTTGGTCCTGAAAAATGCGGCCCTCCTGGCCATGGCGTTGCCTTATCTTGTTTTTGCACTGATGCCCTTTTGGCGAAACTGGCCCAAAACGGATTGGAGGGTACAACGAGAACTGGATCCTGACCACCTTGAAGGAGGGCAGCCTTCTCAAATTAAGGTTTCCGTTGTGAATACGGGAGAAAGCTTGGAAGAGGTTTGTATAACCGATGCCATTCCGTGTGGTGTCGAAGTGGAGGGGAGTCATGAATATTTCGGGGAATTGAGAAGCGGCCAAGTAGAGACGCTTCAATATACCGTGCGAGGGGTCCGGGGGAAGTATGAATTTCCGGGCGTGTCCGCATCGGTGGGGGATCTATTAGGGTTGAGCCGCAAAGAGGAGTTCTTCCCCTGTTCCAAAACCTTGGCTGTCCTCCCTGCGGTGGCAAGGGTGGAGAAAATAAAAATATCTCCCCGGCGTACAAGGGTATTCGCAGGGGTGATCCGGTCGCGAGAAAGCGGCGCCGGCGTGGAATTTTTCGGCACCCGGGCTTATGTCCCCGGAGATCCTCTGCGTCATCTCAATTGGAAGGCCGGGGCCCGGTGGGACCTCCTGATCACCAATCTCTTCGAGCAGGAGCGCATAGCGGACGTAGGGATCATCGTGGATGCGCGGAGCATAATGGAGTTGAGATACGGTAAGGATTCGCTCTTTGAACATTCGGTTCGGGCGGCTGCATCCTTGGCCCAGTACTTCCTCGGAGAAGGGAACCGGGTGGGGCTGCTCGTCTATGGTAACTATATCGAATGGACTTTCCCGGGCTATGGAAAAAAGCAGCGCGCCAGGATCATGGCCGCGCTGGCCGGGGCGGAGCTGGGCGAGCATGCGGTTTTCAAAGAGCTTGAGCACTTACCCATCCGGCTGTTCCCGCCCGAATCGCAAGTCGTTGTGATCAGCCCCCTTCGCGGGGAAGATGTGCGCCCATTGCGGTATCTGCGGGCCCTCGGTTACCGTGTGCTCATCATCAGCCCCGACCCGATTGCTTTTGAGAAACGCCTGTTTCCGCAGGATCGATTTCAGGAATTGGCCGAACGCATCGCTTGCATGGAACGAGACTTGACGCTAGCCAAATTACGCCGCAGCGGTGTCGAAGTAGTGGAATGGGATGTAGCCGAGGCGTTGGGGCTTGCTCTGAAACGGGCAGTTTGGGAGAAGAGAAGAAGATGATTCTTTGGGGGAAAAGGGCGGCGGCGGTTTTGACCGGGGTCATCCTGGGAATCCTGCTTTTCCCCAGCGGGAGCCATTGGGGGGGAACGGCCGGCGGAGTCTTAAATCTAGCCTTGGCCATGGCCGAAAAATTCCCTTCCGCCCTTCGCCGTTTTCTTCCGCCCTCGGCGCTGGTGATCAACACGGTACTTTGCGCCTATGGAGTCCTGGTCGGCGGAATAGCGGCTTGGGCTGTGCTGGCTGCGGGATTGTCTTTCTTCTCCTGGAACGCCGGGCTGTTTGGACAACGCTGGGGCGACGCTCCCCGCCCCATGCAATTGCGTTACCTGAAGCGCATCGGGAGCCTGGCGGCGCTCGGGCTGGGGACCGGGCTGTCGGCGGCGGCTTGGCAAGGGAATTTCTCGTTGCCGTTTTCTCTGGCCTTTTTATCGATGTTGGCCGGGGGTGTACTTTTGCTGCGGCTGATGTCCCAGACGTCACCGAAGGGATGATTGGGAATTTAAACAAGGATGGCAAGGGTATGCTGAACTTATATCAAAAAATATCTTTGGGAATAACCTTGGGAATTCTGGAGGATGAGCTTCGGCGTCTCCAAAGCCTGATTCACATTGGCGAGCAGCGGAACTTATTTTCACAGATCACCGATGATCTTAAGGCGGAAGAAAGGACTCTGCTTCAGGGAAAGATCGAGCGCCTGATTAATAATCTCCTTTCTTTGAAAGAATGTTTTGACTTGCGTCACAGCCAGAAAGATCTGTCTTTGCGCGCGATGGTGAAAGCCATGGCGGTTTACCTCCAGGTCGAGTTAGAAAATAAGATGTCGAAGAGGCTGAAAGGGTATGGGGAAGTCAACCCGGGATTGCAAGAAACCCTGGACCCAAAATTGAGTGAGATGATCACAATTCTTGGCCAAATGGAATCAATTAAATGAAGGTTCCAAAGGGGCTGGATGGAATCTGGGTCCTTTATCTGAGCTTATGAGAGGTTGACGATGGTCCATACTCTGATTGAAGCATTCAGGTATCGGGGTTGCCCGATCTGCCAAATTTTGGATCAAGATGAATATGATTTTATGTGCCAATGGCAGCACCGGACCTTCATGGAGGAAAAGACCCGTGAGGACCTGGTCTTCGCAAAGGGATACTGCAATTTCCATTTTTACGAGATGGCTCGATTGACGAGTCCGCTGGTAAACGCCGTGGTGGTCAAGGACCTGATTGATAAAGAGGTCGAGGAAATTGAAAAAGGAGCCATCCCGTCCCCGGGGAAGATCGATTGCCCGGTATGCAGATATGTGGGCCAGAAAGAGGAAGTTTATCTGCGGGAGTTCACAACTCTCCTCCAGGATGAGGCGATTCAAAAAAAGTACGAGGGTACGGACGGCTTATGCCGCGTCCACATGAAGAAAATCTTGTACCCCCTCGAGGGAAATGAATTGGGTCAATTCGTCCTCCGTACTCAATTGAGTCAATTAAAGAATTTAAAGGAAGAGTTGCAGAATTTTATTTCTAAAGGGGGGCGGGGTTCGAGAGAAATGGGGCGAGAAAAGAATTCCTGGTGGATCGCCGTCAAAAAAATGGTAGGGAAGAAAGGCTTGGGGGAATTGGATTCATTTTAAGAAGAGACCGTTCCCGTCAGGAAATTGTCTGGATCTCTCAACGTTAAGATTTGCAGTGGGGGGATATATGATTATTTCTGAATGTCACTGTAAACCGGCGGAAGACTTGGTCAAGGAATTAGAAACCCACATCGAAAAAGGTCTGGGCCAGGGGGAAGCCGGGGCGCGGCTCGAAAAATACGGGCCGAATGAACTGAAGGAGCGGCCTCGACCCGGCTTTTTGAGGATGCTCCTGGATCAATTCAAATGATTGCCCTGATTCAACGGAGATAGCGAAGGGGATGTTCTTCGTAGGTCGCGAAAAAGAAATAAGCCTAATTATAAAGGCATTGAAGCGGGGAGATAATGTAATCCTAGCAGGAAAATATGGAATCGGTCGCACAAGTCTTATCAAGTACGTTGCCGATACAACCCGAAACCGATGGCGATTTATCTTTGTAGATTTTTCTAAGACACCGGGGAAAGTATGCGGGCTTTTGATTGACGAGTTGCTGCCAAAGGGTAAAGGCAAGACAAGGGGCGAAATCTTAGGGTATAAGTCCAATCGATTCCGGATTAGCAATCTGGATTTTGCAGACAGGAGGCAACATGTCCTCGTCTTGGACAATATTGCGAAACTTTCTGCCCAGAAACTGGACTTAATCCGATATCTCGCAATGGCCAAACGCTTCCGATTCGTAGCCATTGTGGAGAATTTTATGCGAGAGGATGATCTCTTCGTTCTTCGTGCCCGGCTAAGCAATGCATTGCTGATCAACATTCCCCATCTCGGCATGGAGGCAGCCAGGGAATATTTCCGTCATTTTTCGGGGCAGCATCATTTTCATTGGTCGGAGAGCCAAGTCAACCATTTAGCGGAGATGACGGGAGGTTATCCGGTGGGCATGAAAGAAGTCGTGACCAGGAAACTCGCTCGCTCTCGGAACTTGGAGAACCCTGCGGCCCTCCCTGAGCCGAATAGTCCCAGATCAAGGCGAAGCCTCAGCAGGCAGGATGCGCCGTAACCCAGAGCGGCAAAAGGGGGTGGCGGCGCGAATACGGGCTATAAGCCGGGGAAAAGGGTTATGGGAAGGAAAAAGAAAACGGCAAGGATCGTTCCTCCGGATATAGTCAAGGTTCAATTATCTGGCGGCGAAGTCCATTATCTCTGGTGGTTCATCCAGGGGAGCATCATGACTCCATCGATCCGTCATCGGCTTCGGAGAGCCTGGGGGTTCTGTGAGCGGCATGCCTGGGGCGCCATCCTCGTTGAAGCGTCTTTTCGTCAGGGTTACATGCACGGTCCGTCCATACTCTATGAAGACCTTCTGCACCCCGCCATCCCTGCCTTAGGGATCGAAGGGCCGCTTAAGAACTTGCGCCTTTTAAAAAATCTTCGGGAGAAGGGGCCCTGTATCATGTGTGAAATGGATTTGGGGCCAGAGACGAAAGGTGCAGCCAGCGCGGACCGCGTGGAAAGAGGCAGGGACCCGAGAGAGCTTCGAGTTTTCGCCCAGAGTACCCAAACCTACTGGGAGAAGACCATCTGCGGCCGATGTCTGGGAAATGGGTCCTGGCCACGTTGCCGCCGCCATCTCATGGAAGATGCGTCTAAAGGAGCGATAGGCAGCCTCCTGCCGCATCAAGACCTCTTGAATCATATCTTTCAGCAGATTACCCTTTACGCCCGCTCTTTTCGTTGGGAATGTCGGGGAACTGACACGGAAGAAAATAAGGCTGCCCTGATAAGCGCCGTCGGGTGGTGCAGCGGCTGGCAGCCCTTTCTCTCGATTCTGGGCATGAAATGAAGAAGAGGACTCCGCAGGAAAAATCCAAATTCCTATCCTATTTTGGCCTCTGGGATGCTTTCCGGGAGCCGGGCTGTCCAATCTGCACCCTGCTTGAACGGTGCAGCTTCAATTATCTGGACAGTCTGCTCTATGAGCGAGTGAATGACGTAGGAACGCGGATAAAATTGGGAGAATCCCTGGGGTTTTGCAACTGGCACGCCTGGAAATGTTTGGAGGTCAGCAATTGTTCTTTGGGGCTGGGAATTATCTATGATGATATCCTGCGAAGGATTGGAGAACGTTTAAGAAAAGCCAAGAATTTCTTTCCTTTCCGAGTCCCCTTCCTCAGGAAGCTTTTGGGCCGAGAAAAGACGGTCCATCAGCCCCCCTATGTAGGCCCCAGCCAACGTTGCCCGGTCTGCGCGCACGTCCAGTTTTTCGAAAATATTTATCTAAGTATCCTGTTGGATTTTATAGCCGAAGAGGATTTGGCCAAACAATACCGCCATTCCGCAGGGATCTGCTTTCCCCACCTGGTCAGGGCCATAAAAAGGTATCCCTCACATGTGAATCTTCACCTGCTTATCGAGAAACAGATCGGAAAGTATGAATCTTTAAGGATTGAAATTGCGGAATTCATTCGCAAACAGGACTACCAGTATGCAGATGAACCAAGGGGGCCGGAGGTCAATTCCTGGAGAAGAGCTCTGGAAATGGCCGTAGGAAAGAGGGAAATCTTCTCCAGTCACATGGGAGGGATGGTGGGTTTCGATCCCTCCGTTCCTCCTTCTTCTCCGATTGAAGGTGATACTTATGGATCGAATTCGGAAGAAAGAGGCATCCAGCAGGACATGGTTGAGCAACTGAAGTTCGAGAATGAAAAGTTGGAACGTAAGTATGAAGAAATTAAGGCGGAATGCGCCAAAGAAAGCAACCGGGCATCATCTCTCCATCATATCGCCTGGAAAATGTCCGAGGACAATAAGGTTTTGAAGATGAGCCTGGAGAAAGCCAATGCCCAGGCCCAAGAATACGCGGAACACATTGAACGCTTGAATAAGGAGATCGAAAGTCTGAAAGAGCTTTTGAAAAAAATGGGCCAATATGATAACGTCCGTGATGAAGGTGCAGCCGATAAAATTATGAAAATTGGAAAGGGAGATTCCAAAGGGTAGGCATGCGTAATGCGTTCTTGAGGTGGACATGACGAAAGACGGCCATGGAAAGTGTGTTTTTTGCGACATCGTGGAAGGAAAGGCGGAGGCTTATAGGATCCATGAAGATGAGCACTCCCTGGGGATTTTGGACATCAATCCCTTCGCCCAAGGTCACTGCCTGGTTATTTCGAAGCGGCATGTTCCCTGGTGGCACGACCTGACCGAGCAAGAGACGGAGAGTCTTTTCAGCGTGGCCCGGGTGATCTCACAGAAAATTATGAAAGCTTTCCACCCGGACTTCGTATGCATGTATGCCCGTGGAAGAAGAATTCCCCATACCCACATCTTTCTGGTACCGACATTTGGCGGGGATCTGCTGGATCGGTTCTTCAATGCCCTGGAGAGATTTCAGGAATCCCCAGCAGAGTTAACCCGCCTGAAAGAGCGACAATCAATGGAGGAAGCCGCTGATCGTCTCAAAACGGCTTGAAGGAAAAAATAAAGGAGCCCGTTCTTTCGCTGAAGTTGTCTGACGGAATAATTATAATTTCTCAAACATTCCCTGAAGTTCTTTAATCAGAGCGATCTCCATTGCGGTATAGCGGTCGTCGGTGAGGATAAAGTCGATCTCGTAGTAGATATGATACTCCACGGCGCTGGTGGGATAATCGACGACCTGGGTGATGGCGATGTCCTTAAGGCCTTCGTAGTCCTTGGATTTGGACATTTCCGTCTTCCGGAGGATGAGGCCGATGGCTTTTTTAGCATCCTCGACGGTCTTAATAATAATGTCAATCCCTTCCAGCTTCTTAATCGCCTTGATGATCTTTTCGTCCCGCACCCGTATGCGCATAATTCCTCCCAGATTCCGGGCCATTACTCACCACAGAGAACGCGGAGAACGCAGAGAGAACGTGAATCTCTGTGCCCTCTGCGGTGAATTGAGCTTATTTTTCAGTATCATGGCATAGACTTTTTTTGTTGGCAAGGGGAAAAACGTGCCCCAACAAAGGTAAAACAAAGGACCGGGCGCCAAGGGGAAATCGAATAATAATTCCCCCCTAAGAAATATCGGATTATAGGAGGGAAAAAGCTTGACAAGATTTTGCATATATGTTTATATTTTTTTGTTAAAAAAGGGTTTTTCCACGTGAATGATCGAGCCCGGGGCTGGGAAAAAGCCAGCGTAAGGGCTAATGGGTTGCCACTCTCCCATAAATACAATTAAAGGTTGTGACGTGCCGATCAAGCCAAATTCGATCCTGGCGTGATGGGTAAAGGAATTTTTCTGCCCGGGATCGGGATTGAAGAAGGAATGTTCATCATTCGTTCGCGGGGGTAGATGTGTGTGCTGGGGATTCCTTGAGCCATGAAAGGAAGAGTGAGCGTGAAGGGATTTCCGAGGAGGGGGGTGGTTACGAAGATTTATAGATAATCTTTATATAAGTTTCTCCCTGGAAAATGAGTGGGGAATCATTCATTTCAGGACCACCGAGAGAATTTAGGAAAAATCAAGGAGGGTTTGGGTATGCCATACGATGCTGTAAAGATGGCCGATTGGCAGATCTCTGAGGCGGCCGAAGAGCACTTGAAGTCCATTTGGGATTGGCAAAAAGAGCTTGGGCTGGAAAAGGATGAAGTCATTCCCTACGGGAGGCTGGGAAAACTTGACTAGGAGTTATCCCGGTCATCCCAATGTGCCGGGATGAGGTATTCAAAAATAAAGGAGGAAGAGTCTATGGTAAAATATGATCCCACCAAACAGGAAGATTGGCAGATCGCGGAGATCGCGGAAGAAGACCTTAATTTCAACGCGCAGTGCGATAAGATCGGTATATTGCCTGAAGAGCGCATCCCCTACGGCAGGAAACTCGGCAAGGTGGATTACATGGCCATCCTGAACCGCCTGAAGGACAAGAAAGATGGCTATTACATTGATGTGACCGCCATCACCCCCACCCCTCTAGGCGAAGGTAAGACCGTGACCACCATGGGACTGATTGAAGGCCTGGGCAAGCGGGGCCTGAACGTCGGCGGCGCCATCCGCCAGCCCTCCGGCGGCCCCACCATGAACATCAAGGGCTCCGCCGCGGGCGGCGGCATCGCCCAGCTCATCCCCCTTACCGACTTCTCCCTGGGCCTCACTGGGGACATCAATGCGATCATGATCGCCAATAACCTGGCCATGGTGGCGTTGACCGCCCGGCTGCAACATGAAGCTAATTACGACGACGAGCAACTGGCCAAGATCCCCCTGAAACGGTTGAACATCGACCCAAGAAGAGTAGAGATGAAATGGTGCTTTGACCTGTGCGCCCAGGCGTTGCGCAACATCACCATCGGCCGGGGCACCAGGATGGACGGTTTTATGATGGACTCCAGCTTCATCATCGCTGTGGCCTCGGAAGTGATGGCCATTCTCTCCATGTTCAGCGACCTGGCGGATTTGCGCAAACGCCTGGGCGAGATCACCGTGGCCTATGACAAGAAAGGCAACCCCATCACCACCGAGGACCTGGAGTGCGCCGGGGCCATGACCGCCTGGATGGTCAGGACCATCAACCCCAACCTGCTTGCCACCGTGGAAATGCAGCCCGTTCTGGTGCACGCCGGGCCTTTTGGCAACATTGCGGTAGCCCAGTCTTCCATCGTCGCCTGCAAGCTCGGCTTGAAGCTCTTTGATTACCACGTCACCGAGTCCGGCTTCGGCTGCGACCTGGGCTTTGAGAAGTTTTGGAATATCAAGTGCCGCGCCAGCGGTCTCAAACCCAACGTGGCGGTGCTCACCACCTCGATACGGGCCTTGAAGATGCACGGTG
>Ga0315282_10017613_pt1 | contig 10298 bp, 10 predicted proteins | sample YL17G07_20_MG_FD_203693 | JGI IMG/M metagenome (GOLD analysis project Ga0315282, IMG submission 203693) | Sediment microbial communities from Yellowstone Lake, YNP, Wyoming, USA - YL17G07_20 | ecosystem: Environmental > Aquatic > Freshwater > Lake > Sediment | place: USA: Wyoming | collected... | reverse complement strand
TTCTGCAGTCTTAAACGTGGAGGCAATGCTGTTGACGCGGCGGCCACCATGTGGTTCTGCCTAACAATCCTCGAACCACATCTAGTCGGCGTCGCAGGCGAGTCGCCCATCCTGATATATTCGGCTGACGAGGAAAGAGTGATTGCAGTCAGCGGTCAAGGTCCAGCCCCAAAAGCGGCGACCATAAGCTGGTTTGAAGAACAGGGCTACGATCTGATCCCTCCGGATGGTTTCTTGCCGGCCGTTGTACCCAGCGCCTTTGACACGTGGGTCAAGGCCTTGGACAAGTTTGGAACAATGACGCTTGAAGAGGTCTTGGAACCAGCCTTGGAGTTGGCTGCCAAGGGCTTCCCAGTCTATCCAGAGCTCAGAAGGAGCTTGACTGAACCCAATCAAGAAGTCGGCTATGTCTTGGATGGAGGTAAAGTGAAATCGAGACCGTTGAGCGTTGCTGAAAGATTCATTGAAGAGTGGCATTCTTCAGCCGAGATATACCTCGTTGACGGGCAGGTGCCCCCAGTTGGACAGGTTATCCGCAATCACGAATGGGCTCGCACTTTTACTGAGGTCGTAAAGGTCGAGAAGAAAGCCAGAAAAAATGGACGCGAGGCAGGTCTACAGGCAGCCCGAGACTATTTCTACTTGGGTCCCATCGCTCACGAAATAGTCAATTTTATGCAGACTTTTGAATGCCGAGACGTCTACGGCAAAAAGCATCACGGCATGCTAAGCCTAGAAGATTTAGCGGAGTACCATGCGCGTTTTGAAGAACCCGTCACGGTAAACTATCGCGGGTATGACGTTTACAAGTGTGGTGCCTGGACGCAGGGTCCGGTGCTACTGCAGCAGCTGAACCTGCTCGCAGGCTTTGATCTGCAACGAATGGGCCACAACACGGTTGACTACCTTCACACGTGGGTTGAGTGCGCCAAACTTGCGTTCGCCGACCGAGAACAATACTATGCTGACCCTGACTACGTCAAAGTGCCCTTGGACAAGCTTCTTTCAAAAGAATACGCTGACCATCGCCGCACACTAGTTGACCTAAATAGCGCCTCTATGGAGCTGAGGCCGGGCGGAATGACACCAACCAAAATGAAATCTGAAAACGGAAGACAATCAGGAGGCGACACGGTGCATTTGGAGGCCGTGGACAGGTTTGGAAACATGATTTCCGCAACACCCAGCGGCGCTTGGATTTCCACCTCACCCATAATACCTAGCTTGGGGTTCTGTATGAACACTCGAGCTCAAATGTTCCATCTAGACGCCAGCCATGTGGAAAGACTAGAACCGGGTAAGAGGCCGAGTACCACTCTAAGCCCTAGTCTGGTGATGAAGGAAGGAGAACCCTACCTGACCTTCGGCACTCCTGGAGCAGATCAGCAAGAACAGTGGACGCTCCAGTTCTTTCTGAATCACGTTGATTTTGGTATGGATATTCAGCTTGCTCTGGACAAGCCGACGGTCCACTCAACTCACTTTCCTGGCTCCTTCTGGCCTCACGCGGCACACCCTGGAGTCATGCACGCAGAACCCGACATATCCGAGGAAGTGATTCTGGGACTCAAGAAGAAGGGACACAAAGTAATCGTGGACCCGCCGTGGAGCCACGGTCGCTGTCTCGCCATCCATTACGACGTCAACACTGGCGTAATGTCCGGTGGAGCTTCACCTCGAGGAATGAAAGCCTACGCGATAGGATGGTAGAGCATGCGAAAACCCTCTTCGTTTGCACGGTGGCATTGAGTAGGAAACCCGCGCAAATACTTGTGGGAAACGCGTAAGATCGACACTAGACTTATTAGATTGCGACAGCATGGAGCTGAATGTGAAAAGTGTGATCCCAGAATATGACCAGCTGAATTGGGTCATCATTCATGGCAGAGGAGTACTCAACACTGGTCACGCAGGAACGTTCGCTCGCACGTTGGCGACTTCTGGCGTGCTCTCAGGACGCGAATCCTATTATTATATGAGGTATGACGACTCTCCCGAACGGGATAACATACCTATGATATTCTACACCGTCATAGGTAATCCCAAAATAGACGTTACTCTGCACGAAGAGGTCGAACCTGTCGGAGAGGTTTTCAGCGCCATAGTCGTTATGGAACCTACAATACTTGTTAGTCAGACTTCTCAGAGAGCGTTGCTTTTCGACGGGGCGAAGAAAGACGCTGTTCTCGTTGTAAACACATCGTTGTCGCCGAAGGAAGTCATACGCTTGGTGAAGAAAAGGTGCCTCGCGCAGGACTGGTGTGGAAAACTAGTTGCGATAAGAGCTAGAGAGTACGATACTAACATCGCATTTCCCTTGTTAGCCGCATTGACGAAAGCTTGGAACAGTGTGAGCCTCGATGATTTATTGGATGCGCTTGATTCTACTGGGCAAGGCAACAAGACCGGTTTGGTAAGAAGAGTGTATTCTGAAGTGGAACCAGTCGATGTCAGAATCAACGCGAAGGAAACGGCGATGGCACAAACAAGAAAATCAATACCCTCTTGCAAATTCAAGAAGGGAGCATGGGATTTGAAGACCTACCGAAGCTACCAAAAGGCGACGGCCGAAGCGCTTTCCTATTTGGAAAGAATAAAGGCGATGCCGTCGTGGCAGGCTTTGTCCCCCGGCCTGATTGAATTCGGTCCTCCATCCAACGAGAAAAACGTGGGGTTCACGACCTCTTTCGCAAGGTACCTCAGGCCCACGATAGATAAGAACAAGTGCACTGATTGTAAGATGTGTTCTCATTACTGTCCAGACGGTGCAATCGACTTCAATCGCATCGAAGTGGACTGGAACTACTGCAAGGGTTGCGGTATATGCGCGCGCGTGTGCCCCACAAAAGCGATAAGTATGGTCAGCGAATTGCTGGCGGCAGAAGGGCTGACTGAAAAAGAAATAGCAGCGATTGAAGAGGCCCTCGTCGAGTATGGTTATTAGATGGTGAAGAGTGTGAGCGGGTCAAGAATCGCTTCAAAGTCTGTCACCAAAACTTTGCCCAAGAAGTTCATGTGGACAGGGACGCGAGCAATCGCCGAGGCCGTCAAGCTGGCGGACGTTGACGTAATAGCTGCATACCCTATCAGGCCCTACACAGGGGTCATGAACTCTCTTGCCAAGATGCTGGCTGACGGCGAGTTTGCAGCTGAGATAATCGGTGCAGATTCTGAGCATTCACAGTTCGAAATAGTCAAGCATGCCTCCGCGGTTGGAGCCAGAACATTCGTCGGAAGCTCTGGCGTAGGCCTAGCGTACGCGGCAGAACCCATAATCGTCACGTCGTTGGGACAGCTGCCTGTCGTCGCGATGGCGGGTTGCAGGGCTCTTGATGACCCCGGTAACTTTGGAATGGAATGGAACGATGTGCTCGCTTTTAGAGACCACGGGTGGCTAATGTCCTGGGCCAGAGATCCGCAAGAAGCCTTGGACATGATCCTAGTCGCGTACCGAGTCTCGGAAGACAGCAGGGTGCTTCTGCCAAGCTTTGTTGCGGTGGACGGCGCTGCAATTACCCACATATCCGCCCCGGTTGAGCCGCCGAGCAAAGATGGAGTTGCAAAGTTTCTCCCTCCGTACAAGCCTCCGTACCCGCTTGATCCTGCTTATGGGCCTGTGACGAAGGCACAGCACATAGCACCTTCTCTGATAGGTCCCGAGCTTCGAAAAGTAGTGGAAAATTCCATGGCGAAAGCCAGCGAAGTAATCCGAGAAGCCTGGAAGGCTTACGCAGGCTTCGTTGGAAGAGAGTATCCGCCATTCATTGAGAGCAAATACGTCGAGGATGCAGAAGTAGTGCTGGTGACCATGGGAGCATACTCAAAAGACGCAATGCACGTTGCTGAAAAGCTTCGAGAGCAAGGCATCAAGGTCGGCGTCATTAGAATACGTTATTTCAGACCCTTCCCAGACAAGGAGCTTGCTGAAGCGCTGAAAAAAGCAAAAGTTGTGGGAGTAGTTGACTTTTCATATTCCTTCGGCTCTGCAGGCTCTTCAAGCGTGCTGTTTAATGAAGTTAGATCCGCCTTGTATGAGAGCGGATCGCGACCACTGTTTATGGATTTCATGTTCGTCGGCGGCAGAGAGCCTTCTGTCGAGCATTTTGAAAGGGCAATTATGTTGCTGCAAGAGGCTGCAGAGAGAGGGGCAGTTGAAAAACACGTGTGGTGGCTCACGCTGAGAGGTGAGGATCTGTGAGCGAACGACCGTTGATCAGAAGCATCAGAGATGTTCCCTCAGTAGACCTCTACACTAGCGGACACAGAACGTGTGCTGGCTGCGGGGCAGCCCTGGGTTATCGTCTGCTGCTTAAGGCAGCGGGTCCCAGCACGGTGGTTCTAGGCCCGACCGGATGCATGTACGTAGCCAACGGGCATCAGTTTCTTTCCTCGCCGTATTCCGTGCCTTGGTATCACACCCAGCTCGGTGCGGGAGGAGCTGCGGGCGTTGGAACCGCAGCGGCATTCAGAGTTCTGATGATGAAGGGGAAGAGGAGAAAGGAAGACGTAAACGTCGTTGTCTATGGCGGAGACGGAGGGACCGGCGACATTGGGCTTTCAGGGTTGTCGATGGCCATGGGCTACGATTACAAGCGGTTCCTGTATGTGCTGTATGATAACGAATCATACGCTAATACCGGGATTCAAGCTTCGAGCACAACCCCGTGGGGAGCTTCCACAACATTCACCCCTGTGGGCAAGATAAAGAGAATTGGCAACGCGAGAATGAAGAAGAACGTGGCTTTGATAATCGCCGCGCACCCCGGTGTGAGGTACGTTGCAACGGCTACGCTGCACCCGCTGCTGGACTTCATCAACAAGGCGAAGAAAGCTCTGGAGGCTGATGGTCCCGCGTTTATTCATCTGCTGGTCCCATGTCCGAAGGGCTGGTTCACCGACCCAAAGTATACTGTAGACCTGAGCAAGAGCGCCTTAGAGACGGGACTTTGGGTCTCGTGGGAGTATGAAAACGGGGAATTTAGCTTGAGCTACAGACCTGAACCTAGAAAACATGTGAAGGAATATCTGAGAATGCAAAAAAGGTTCGAACACCTAACCGACGACAAAATCGAAGAAATAGAAAGAATGACCATCAAAGAATGGAGCTATTGGAAAGAAATGGACAAGCAGAAGAAAATAATACTTCCTTGGGTGGCACCACCATGGCCGGCATCCTAGCTCTCGTTACAATTCAGACGCGTGCTAAGGAAAGCGTGCGCTGTGAGCAGAGTCTTGTCCAAATGGGACTTTCTTCCAAGTTAGTTTAGCAAACTTTTAGATGAACATTCTTGCGCGCATTGATCATTCGGTGAGAATAGACTCCACCTGGGTGGCCAAAAGGTCCGCTCAATTTCCTTTTTTCGCTGATGTATCCAAATCCAGAGTTTCAAACATCAGCAGCTGTCTTATCCAAAACATACCGTAGTTCTCTTACGAATGGAAACGAATTTCCCGTGCTAGTTTCCCTTTTTTCTTCTGATCAAAAACACGACAAACGCTATGAGAATTGCTGCCAAGATTCCTATGATTAGGTAACGTGACACATCAGCAACTTCTCGCCAGCTAGCACCTACGTACACGCCGATGGAGGTTAGAAAGGTATTCCAGATTAGACATCCAGCCATTGTGTATGGAATAAACTTCTGTTGGGGCATCTTGATTGCCCCCGCTGGAAATGATACTAGTGTCCTGAACCCGGGGATCATGCGGCTCAGCAGTACCGCGAGGGCGCCGTGCTTGTTGAACCATCTCTCGGCCATTCCTAGACGTGCTTCGTTGAAAAGGAGTTTGCCCAGAGCTTTTCGTTGGGCGAGCAGGTGCATTCCCTTCATTCCGATGTAGTAATCAACCAACGAACCTGTTATTCCTGCAATGGTTGAAATCAGGATGATTATCCAGAAGTTGAGCTGGCCTAGAGAAACGAGGTAGCCGGCGAACGGAAGTATGACCTCGCTTGGTATGGGCAGAGAGCTTGCCTCAAGCAACATCAAGAAGAAGATTCCAGTATAACCCCAAGACGAGACAGTCGCAGTGACGTTTTGTGTAAGCATGATGATGGCGTTTAGCAGCAGATCAAGAGGAGTGCCTTTGAACGTGCCTCCCTCTATGACGGTGTCTTCCAAGGTTTCTAACAAAACGATTGCGATCACAATGGCAGCGATCGCTAGAACCAGCAGTTGCGGTGCTTTTTTCTTCAATCTTTCGAGGTTTCGTCGAGGCTTCAACAAGTATCCCTCTGTCTATGGATGAGACTGGAATTTTGGCTTATCAAAGTTAGGCTGCTAAGAATAAGTGTGTAACGCTTTTGTGCGTTGTTCTGTAACAACTAGAAAAAATTGCGTAATCTAGCTTCACGCGATTGTGTTTTCGCATCGTAGTTTAAACGGGGATGGCAGAACCTATTTTTTGCTCATGTTCCGTGTTTTTAGTGCAGTGACAAGTGCCGCTGCTCTGATAATTCTTATGCGATATCCAACATACTAAATGCATGCAAATAGGCTGGCAGCTTTCCTTTTCGCGCGGTCTCCGCTCTCGAGATGTTTTCTTCTGTAGGCTCTGAGTGCAGGTAGTGTCACCATTATGAATAACGACATTGGTTGTCCAACAAGAAGGAGATAAACGATTCAGCGAATCAGCGTTTAACTGGTCTTCGTTTGTAGATAGCTATCGTGGCAGACGTAAGCACGATAATTATGAGCAGCATTGATGTCCAAGTGAAGGACTCAGGTACTGCCCAAAGCTTTGTCGCAGTGATTCCTACGTGCACTGACCAAGTTGTCGTGTATCCTCCTGTTTGATTAACGTCTTCATACGAATTTTCAACAAGTCCCCCGGTTAACCTGTCCCAATAGTAATCCGTGGAATAATTGAATTGGTCTGTACTAACAATCGATATGTGATTGATTTCTCTCGAACCGTCTGGGTAGTTTCGGAGTATAGTTTCGTTTAGATTCCAATTGGACGAAGAATTAGAACTGTAAATAGCATCACCTGCATAAAGACTGGAGGAAATAAACCATTTGGTCAAATTCTCGCCGTCCCCGGTGTCCACGTCTGTCCATCCGCCATAATTTATCTCCGTTCCATTTTTGTAATGGATCGTCGCTGGTGCAGTAATGTTTGTGCCGGCAATGGCTGTGACGTTTAACTCTAGCCACTGTATCTCATTGTACTCTGCAATAAGGGGAGGAGGTGTAGCAGTCGGGTCGTTAGAACTCCAATTGCCAATGAATTCGCCATACTTAAACCAGTCGCCTACACTCACACCTGCTCTTCTTGTTTGAGCTGATGCCGTCACAACCATTGCAAATAGCAAGACCAACGAAATAAAAGACAAGAGAACAGTTTTCTTAATCATATCTCATCACTTACCATAGCCAGCGCTACACGACGTTAGTCACCATTCCTCTTAAGTCTTTAGCGGGCGAACCAGTGACACGAGCCCGCTATTCCGCCAGACTGATATAACAATCAAAAGTTGAATGCACCTCGTATGAAGGAAGATGGAAAAACCGGACCGTAGAGCGAGCCTGCAGGAAATATTCAATCAAGCGCGCGCCAAGATACGTATACTTCATGATGGTCAGTCCGTGATCTGGCTACGTACATTTATGCCAGCAAATAAACGAAACATCGTACTACGACGGTATGCATCTGCACAAGCCTTCGCATAGTTTCCAGGCGGTCAAGCGTCGGCTGTTTGTTTATTAATCGTGTTTGTAAGTCTTCTGCTATGAAGAAAAAAGTAGATGTTGTGGCACTGATAATCTGTAAAGACAAAAAGGTTCTTCTGGAAAAACGAAAAGAGAACAGGAGAAACGATCCAAGCAAGATTGCAATTCCTGGAGGACATGTTAAGAACGGAGAAAATCTTCTGCAAGCGTGTAGACGGGAGTTAAGAGAAGAACTGGATCTTCAATGCAACAAGTTCACCTTTGTCACAAAAATCCTTCACAGTACTCCCTCGGAGGAGCAGGTCGTCCACTACTATTCTTGCGAAAACTGGAAAGGGACTCCGAAATGCAAAGAAGCTGAAAGAATTCTCTGGGTCGACACGAAGCGGTTGGAATATCTAGATTTTGAAGAAGACAGACAAGCTATCACAGAACTATTGAACAGAGAAAAATAATCACCGCGATACCAGCATGTTGTTAATTTGGCCCATGCTCCCGAACATCATGAATTCTCGAACCGTGTCGGTCCACAGCAATAGCAGCGTGCGCTAATAGAAACCGTTTCACATTAGCGGATTCTTTGCTTTTTCCTTTTCATCTGACTGAGAAGTACAGGATTAGACCACCAACAACGATCAAGAGGGTTGCGGCGATTACTCCTATGAAATAAGACTGCAAAACAGACGCAAACGGTCCAGACAGAATTCCGCCTACATAACTCACAGCGGCAACAGTGGCAAGCACGATTCCAGCGACAAAAAATATAATGCCTAATATTGTTAGAGCTCTATGCCTGTCCATCTCATCCCTCCTTCTCTTCTTCCACGAGCAGCTTTAAGACACACCCGATGGCGTGAGATCTGTTTCTGAGCCTTCAACCGTCGACGTCTTTCTGAACCCATTTCTCAACATCTTCTCCATATGGTTGCGAAAACTCTTATTTCTTCCCGACCCTAGCGTAATCTTTGTTTTGTAGGACTCGCGCGCGATAATGTGATCGATCGATGTTAGCCTCCGAGGTTTCGGATGGGCTTCGTCTTTGTTTTTGTCCGCATTGAGGGCAAAAACGTGCCAAGACTGGTATCTTGCCTTTGCAGCGGGGGCAGATTTTTAACACAAGTTGGGGGCGTAACAAGGTTCCGCAAAGATTACAGTAGTTTGAGACTGGAGAGACTCGTCTCCTGCACCTTGGGCAAATGAGGTATTGCTCATAAAGAGGGAGGGGAATGAAAACCCAAGCTCCAACAATCAATGTTTTCACTTCGTTTGAGTAAAGAGCATCCCCTCTTCTTTTTCTTTTCTAATCCACCAAACGACAGCATCATCTCGTCTTAGCCTCGCATATCATGAAAACTGTTGAAGAGTCACGTAAAGGTGGCGTGTGAGAATCGTGGATACATATGCGTGGGTGTGGTGCACGGATTGAGAACTGTTGATATGGAGACTGCCTTAATAGGTGAGGAAAGGCATTGTTGCTTTGGGGTGGCTGAATTTGCCTGTGATTCAAGTATCTGTTTGGGCTGGTATGAGTATGGAGAATAAGAAGAAAGTCGTTGAAGGAATGACGAGAGTGCTTGAGGAACTGGGCATTCCCCGAGATGCAGTTACCGTCATCATTTACGAAGCCTCCATGACCAACTGGGCAACCGGTGGACAGCTGCATTCAGAGAAGTACGCAAATCGTTAGACTCTATATGTCTTGAGCCAGTCGATGACCTGTTTCTTCCAGTCCACTTTCTTTCTTAGCGCGTGCAATGTTTCATAACTGCTGTACGCGATTTTGTTGAGGGAAAGAGCATATAGGTTTCTTGTCAACGCAACTCTCTCCATAGTGGAGGATCAGCGGCTTGTTCTCGGGGCGAAAGAAGTTGAAAGTGGATTTAGGCGAGTTGGAGGATGAGAAGGAACCTCTGTCTAGTTTTATGCGTAAGTCCCTGAATGAGAAGGTTGCTTTTGACGGACATAATCTGTTGATAGATTCCGAGAAACTGTCCATACAAGAGCTTAAGGTGTTGGTGAACAAGTTCATCTACCATCGGCATCTGAGCAACGAGTATTGGGTTGCGGTCGAAGGTGGTGTTGTCAAAATTCGCAGGTTCAAAGAAAAGAAAAGTGAAAAACGGAAGAGGCCGGCGGCTCCGCCTTCAACGATTAAGCATGGCTGGTTGTGAGATACTGATTGGATTAGAAATACAAAGGAAGATGGGTTCTCGCAAGTCGAGTGGACGTCAGAGGATAGTGGAGAATGGTGGGCTTCATCGGGCGTTAAGAGGGAGAAAAGAAAGAAACTTCATGTGCCGCTCTCGTTATAGTAACGCGCGCTGTTCCTGAGTCTGGAGAATAATGAGAAGGAACAGATCCTCTTTGACCCTCTATGACAAGGTCGCTGCCACGAGTCTGAAGAATTGTAGGAAAGTACGTCTCTACTCTTCTTTGTAACTTTGGATCATGCGTTATTGAAAATAGAAGGTTTTGCTTGTAGCGATTCTGATAAGTCCGGCTTCTGTCATCTTTCCCTCTCTTATCATCTTTTCAACTCTCTTCCTGTTTGCTGCGGACCACGTGCTCTTGTCTCTGCGAGGGGTGAATTTCCTAGCAAACTTTTCACCATTAAGTTTCCTTATT
>Ga0315282_10017612_pt1 | contig 10298 bp, 4 predicted proteins | sample YL17G07_20_MG_FD_203693 | JGI IMG/M metagenome (GOLD analysis project Ga0315282, IMG submission 203693) | Sediment microbial communities from Yellowstone Lake, YNP, Wyoming, USA - YL17G07_20 | ecosystem: Environmental > Aquatic > Freshwater > Lake > Sediment | place: USA: Wyoming | collected... | reverse complement strand
GCTCCCGCGTCCCAAGCTGCTGATGGACATGACTGACGAGGAGCGTTTTCGGCTGATTGCGGGATTGATGACCCTGGTCAAAAGCCTGGACCTGGACGGCGTGACCGCAACCTCGCTTGCGCCGCGCACCCGGCTGGACCAGGAACACATGCGCGACGCGCTCGGCGTGGTCTATCATTTGAGCGAGTTCGGAGAGCCGTATCCAATGGAGGGCCCGGTCAAGTCTGCCTCTGACCTCCGGGGTTTCAAGCTGCGCGAGGCTGCGGACATGGATTTCTTGATGCTCGACCTCTTTCGCGCGTCATTTCCGGATAAGGCTGTTGCCTACCACATGCCCGGAACCTTCAAGTTGAGCTGGACTTTGCGCGGGTCCATGGAGGCGCTGCTTATGGATTACATCCTGGAACCTGCTCTCGCCCAGGAGCTGGCCCGGCTCACCACCGACCATTGCTTTGCCGTGATTGACAAGGCCTTTGCCAAAGGCGCTGATTTCATCATCCTGGAAGGCGACCTGGCCTACAATCCCGGGCCGCTGATGAGCCTGAAGCATTACCGGGAATTCATCATGTCCTATCATCGCGAGCTTTGCGAGCGCGCGCACCGCTGCGGCGGGAAGATGGTCAAGCACAGCGACGGCAGGCTGAACCCGCTTCTGCCCCTTCTGCTCGATGCCGGGTTTGACGGAATCCATCCTATCCAGCCCCAGTGCATGGAAATCGACCAGGTCAAGCGCGAGTTCGGAAAACGAGCCTGCATCCTCGGAAACATCGATTGCAGCTTCCTGCTCGTGTTCGGCTCGCCGGCAGAGGTTGAAAAGAGCGTCAAAGAAACCATTGCCCGGGCCGCGCCCGGTGGCGGGTATATCATCAGCTCGTCCAATTCCATCCACCCGGGATGCAAGCCGGAAAATTACATCGCCCTGGTAAATGCCGCGCGCAAATACGGCCGGTATCCGGAACTTGACCGGGCTTGAACACAAGCGCGGTTCAAGCCTTGCAAGATAAATAGTTCGCTCCTGAATAATTTTCCGGAAAACGGTCAATGAGGACATGCCCCAGCCGGCGCAGAAATGAAATTATCGATGATTTAATGGTAGAATCTAAAAAATTCCGGAAAGGAAAAGGCGATGCCAGGAAATTACACGGTGATCAGTTTGGAGAAAAAGGACCGGGTGGCGGAAGTCTTCCTGAACCGGCCGGAAAAATCCAATGCCATGAATCCGCCCTTCTGGCCGGAAATTAGAGACGCGTTCGAAAAAGTCAATGCTGACCCGGAGATTCGCGCGGCCATCATCGCCGGCAACGGCAAGCACTTCAGCGCCGGCCTGGACCTGGTGGCTTCCGCGTCCATCTTCAAGGGGAGCGAAGGCTCGGCCGAGCTGGATTCGCTCTACCAGATGGTGATGGAAATTCAAGAGTCGTTCAACGCCATTGAGGAATGCAGGAAGCCGGTGATCGCGGCCATTCACGGGGTGTGCATCGGAGGCGGCCTGGACCTGGCCGCGGCCTGCGATATAAGGCTGGCGTCCAAAGACGCGCGCTTCTCGCTCCGCGAAGTCCGGGTGGGAATGATCGCGGATGTGGGCAGCCTGAACCGTATTCCGAGGATAATCGGCGAAGGCCATGCCCGCGAGCTTGCTTTCACCGGCAAGGACCTAGACGCGGAGCGCGCGCTCCGCATCGGCCTGGTGAACGAGATTTATCCCGACCGCGATTCCTGCCTGGCCGCAGCCCGGGCCATGGCCGGGGAGATTGCAGAGGCGGCTCCGCTCGCGGTCCAGGGCGCCAAACAAGTGATGAACTACTGCCGGGACAAAAGCATACGCGACGGCCTGGATTATGTCGCGGCCCGCAACTCCCTCCTGCTCAAGTCCGCGGATGTCTTCGAGGCGGCCGCGGCCTTCATCCAGAAGCGCAAGCCGGAATTCAAGGGCAGATAAAGAAGCCGGGGCAAGCGCATTATGCAAGCCCGATACATAAATGAATATAAAATTAAATTAAATATTATCACGAATGCTTAAGTAATACGTTAAGGCCTGACCCCACGAAAATGAAGCGAAGGGGATTTTTAAAAACGGGTGCCGCGGCCTCCGCGGCCGTCGCGGTTAATGCCTCCTTGCCGGCCCATGCCCTGGCCGCAAGCTGGGAGCAATGCGCGCGGAGCGCGTTGTCCGACCCGGAAGCCTTGCGCCGGAAATTGCAGGATGAGGCCGGAAAGATTTATGCGCGCAACCTAGTCAAATCCAGCGTGGGCGAGTTCCATATCCCTTCCTCCTTGAGCTACACGCGCTTTTTCGCGTGGGACGCCGGCTGGCATATCATCTCCCAGTCGGCCTTTGACCCGCGGGGGGCGCTCAAGGAGCTGGAGGCGATTTTCAACGGTTTGCAGGATGAGCAGACCGGCATGGTCGCGCACGAGGCGCTGGTGCCGGAATTCGACAAAACCGCGGACCCCACTTATCACCGGCTGGGGGATAATTATTTTGATGCCCGGGGCAGATGCCGCATCATTGACCCGCCGTCGTTCCTGGTCGCCGCGGAAGCGCTTTATCGCAGGACCCGGGACCCGCGGGTTCTGGCGCTCCTGCCCCGGATGGAAAAATGCCTGGAATATCTGCTCGGCCCGCGCGACCTGTTCGGGGACGGGCTGGTGTCGATCATTCATCCCTGGGAGTCCGGCACAGACGCCACGCCGGCTTATGACCAGGCCACTGGCCTGAAAATCAACAGCCCGGCCAGCGTGCTCCATATCGGCAAGATGCACGGCCAGCTTATAGCCGATGCCGCGGCCCAGGGCTGGGACCTGAAAAAAATAGCTGCGCAAAATAAGTTCGTGTTTGAAGACCTGTGCATGAACGGCCTGACCCTGGCCGGCGCAATTGCACTATCGCGCCTGTTTGAAGAGGCCGGCCACAAGGACAAGGCCGGCAAATGGAAGGAGCGTGCGCAAAAGCTTGCCCAGAACATCGAGCGGATTTTCTGGGACCAAAGCCGAGGCTACTTCTTCCCCCGCTGGGACCTCAAGACCCCCAAGCGAGACTGGCGAGTCACCATCGCAGGAATCGTCCCGCTGGTCAGCGGCCTGATTGAAAAGAAAAAAGCCGACCGCGCCCTGGACCAATACCTGCTTTCCCCCGAACAGTTCTGGGGGAAATGGCTCGTGCCTTTCAATTCTCTTTCCGAGATGAAGCGCGAGAACACGCTCTTGGTGCGCGGCCTGCTCTGGCGCGGGCCGTGCATCTGGGTCAATATGAACTGGATGGCCGCAGCCGCAGCCGCTAAATACGGACGGGCGGATGTGGCGAAAAAGATTACCCGGGCCACCGCAGTCCTGGTCGGCCGGAGCGGGTTCCGGGAGTTCTATGACCCCGGGAACGGCAAAGGCATGGGAGCAAAAATTTTCAGCTGGCCGGCCCTGACTCTGGAAATGATTGAGGAGCACGGCTTATGAAGCAGCGCGGCCAAGGCTACTCTGCGAAGCACGAGGGGGCCTGGAAGATTTTGGTCAAGCCGGCGCGCCTGGCGGTATTTTTGTTGCTTCTAAGCATCGCCGCGGAGCGCGCAAGGGAAGGGGTCTCGGCTGAACTCGATGCCAATGACAGCATTGAAACCGTGGTCGCCAAAGCTGCGTCTGTGAGGCCGTCGGAGCGGCAGGTTCAATGGCAGGAGATGGAGTTCATCCTGTTCGCTCATTTCGGAATGAACACCTTCACCAACCGGGAGTGGGGCAGCGGGAAGGAAGACCCGAAGTTTTTCAATCCTGCGGATTTTGACGCAGAGCAGTGGGCAAAGGCGGCCAAGGATGCGGGCGCGAAAATGATTATCCTCACGGCCAAGCATCACGACGGCTTCTGCCTCTGGCCGAGCAAGTTCACCGAGCACTCGGTCAAGAACAGCCCGTGGAAAAACGGCCAGGGCGATGTGGTGAAAGAGGTTGCCGACGCCTGCCGCGGCGCGGGCATAAAATTCGGTGTCTATCTTTCGCCCTGGGACCGGCATGAAAAAAGCTACGGCACCCCGGCCTACAACGACTATTACAAGAACCAGCTCCGCGAACTGCTCACCAATTACGGCGAGGTTTCCGAGCTCTGGATGGACGGCGCGGGTATGGGCAAGAAATTCAAGCGCATGCGGCAGCTCTATGACTGGGATGGTTTTTTCCGCCTGGCGCGAGAGCTGCAGCCGAATGCGGTCATCGCGATTCGCGGCCCGGATGTGCGCTGGGTGGGGAACGAGGCGGGCAAGGGCCGGCAGAGCGAATGGAGCGTGCTCCCGGATAAAATTGACGAGCCGGCGCCTGACTTAGGCTCGCGCAAAAGGCTGATGGAACACGCCGGTCAGGGACAGGCCTTGAGATGGAGGCCGGCAGAGGTTGATGTCTCGATAAGGCCCGGATGGTTTTACCATTCCCGGGAGGACAAACTGGTCAAGTCAACAAAGCAGCTTGAGCAAATTTATTTTTCCTCGGTCGGAGGCAACGCGGTCCTGCTCCTCAATATCCCGCCGGACCGCCGGGGCAGGTTCCATGAAAACGATCTGGCGCGTCTTCACGAATTCGGCGGGTTTTTGCGCGAGGCTTTCCGGGACGACCTGGCGCTGGGCGCCAGCTCCAGGGCCAGCGCGGTTCGCGGCAACCGCAATGAATTTTCGGCGGCTAACACGGTTGACAACGACCCGGAAACCTGCTGGATGCCTGATGAGGGCATAAGCTCTGCCAGCCTGGAATACGAGCTTGCCCGGCCTGCGACTTTCAACCTCGCGGTTCTGCAGGAATGCGTCCGCGAGGGCCAGCGGGTGGAGGGATTTTATATCGATGTCTGGGACGGCACAAGCTGGAAAACCATCGCGCAGGCAACCACCATCGGGTACAAGCGCATTCTGCGCATAAGCGAGGTTTCCGCGGCCAGAGTCCGCATCCGGTTCACGCAGTCGCGCCTCTGCCCCACGCTGTCGAATTTCCAGTTATTTCATATCCCGGAGACAGATTGATGAGCAAAAAATTTGGCAAAGGAATTTTTCTCGCCAGCGCGGTCCCGGCTGGTCAGAATCATAAAGCGGATGGCGAAAAAGGAGGGAGATGATGCGCGGGAAAAAATTATGGGTTCCTGCCGCCATAATCATTTTGCTTTTCGCGGTTGGCGCGCGCAAAAATGTCCCGGACTGGGAAAACCCGGCTGTGAACAGCCGGAACAAGGAGCCGGCGCACGCGACCATGACCCCGTATCCTGATGAGGCCTCGGCCCTGCGAGGCCGGGCTTCGCCTCTGGTGATTTCGCTCAACGGCCTTTGGAAATTTCACTGGGTGAAGCGGCCGGAAGAGCGGCCGGCGGATTTTTACAAGGCTGATTATGATGCGAGCGGCTGGAAGGAAATTCCCGTGCCCTCGGACTGGCAGATGCAGGGGTATGATGTCCCGATTTACAGCAATGTCACATATCCCTTCAAGAAGGACGCCCCGGCCGTGATGGGCGCGCCGGACAAGTCCTGGAGCTCCTACGAAAACCGCAACCCGGTCGGCTCTTATCTCCGCGCTTTCACTCTTCCCGATGATTGGAAAGGCCGGCGGATTTTCCTGGTGTTTGACGGGGTGAATTCCGCGTTTTATGTCTGGGTCAACGGCCGGATGGCGGGCTATAGCGAGGACAGCCGGCTGCCTTCGGAGTTCAACATCACCAAGTTGGTGAATCCGGGAAAGAATATGATTGCGGTTGAGGTTTATCGCTGGTGCGACGGCAGCTATCTTGAAGACCAGGATTTCTGGAGGATGAGCGGAATCCACCGCAATGTGTTCCTGGTCTCGAGGCCTTCGGTCTATATCCGCGACTTTTTCGTCCAGGCCGGCCTGGACGCGAATTACCGGGACGGTATGCTCAAGCTCAAGGCCCGGGTGGACAACAAGAATTCGCAGGAGGGCAAATGCCAACTAGATGTTTCTCTCCTTGACGAAAAGGGCCGGCCGGTTTTTGAAAAGACCGGCGCTCTAACAACCGTTCCGGCCCAGGCCGGGTCCGAGATAAATTTCGAGCAGCCGGTTTCCAGTCCGAAGCAATGGTCAGCCGAAGCGGCAAACCTTTATTCGCTCCTGCTTACGCTCAAGGATGATACCGGGAAAGTCCTGGAGGTGGTTCCCTGGAAGCTCGGGTTCCACAGCTCGGAGATAAAGAACGGGCAGTTATTGCTCAACGGCAAACCGGTCCTCGTCAAAGGCGTGAACCGACACGAGTTTGACCCGGACCTCGGACAGGTGGTCACCACCGAGCGCATGGTCCAGGACATCAAGCTGATGAAACAGAACAACTTCAACGCCGTGCGCACCTGCCACTACCCGGATGTGCCGGAATGGTACGCGCTCTGCGACCAATACGGCCTTTATGTGCTGGACGAGGCGAACAACGAGGCGCACGGGTACGGGGCCGAGTTGCCGAACAAGATTTCCTTAAGCCCGGCCTGGAAGGACGCGGTTGTCAGCCGGGTGGCGAATATGGTCGAGCGGGACAAGAACCATCCATCCATCTTTGCCTTCTCGCTCGGGAACGAGGCCGGCATCGGAGCGAATTTCGCCGCAGCGCGCGCTTGGGTCAAGAGCCATTACCCGCAATTTCTCGTCTCCTACGAGCAGGGACTGGGAGTGCACAGCGATTTCTTCTGTCCGATGTACACCAAGCCGCAGAACCTGGTGAATTTCTATGAGCGGTTCGCTCATGGCAAGCCCATGTTCCTCGTGGAATATGCCCACTCCATGGGCAACAGCGACGGCGACTTCCAGCAATACTGGGATGTATTTGAGGCCAACAAGCATATCCAGGGCGGATTCATCTGGGACTGGGTTGACCAGGGCATCCGCAAGAAGGACTCCGCGGGAAGGGAATTCTGGGCATACGGGGGCGACTTCGGGGACAAGCCCAATGACGATAATTTCTGCACCAACGGCCTGGTGCTCCCGGACCGAACGCTCCACCCGGGAATCTTGGAGGTGAAAAAAGTCCAGCAGAATGTCAAGGTTGAGCCGATTGACCTGGCTGCGGGAAAAGTGCGCGTGAAAAATAAATATGCCTTTCTTGACCTGTCCTTCCTTATGGGAGCCTGGGAACTTGCCGAAAACGGAAAAATTATTCAGAGCGGAACCATTCCTCGACTGCGCACCCCGCCGGGAGAAGCTGAAGAAATAACCATCCCCCTGAAAACTCCGGCGCTGGTTCCCGGCGCCGAATATTTCCTCAAAATATCCTTCGCCCTATGCCAGGATACGGCCTGGGCGCCCGCGGGATTGGTCCTGGCCTGGGACCAGTTCGAGATGCCTTACCAGGTTCCGGCCGCGCCCGAACCGAAAGAGGCGGACCTTCCCGCGCTAAAGCTCTCCGAGTCAAGCGAGGCTTTCACTATCATCGGTGAAACTTTCAGCGCCCAAATCGGCAAAAAGAGCGGCGCGCTGGAATCGCTTAAATATCAGGGCAGGGAGATGCTCGCCTCGCCCCTGGCGCCCAATTTCTGGAGGCCGCCTACGGACAATGACCGCGGCAACGGCGAGCCGAAAAAAATGGCGGTCTGGCGCGAGGCCGGTCCCAGGCGGACAGTGAACAGCGTAAAAGCCCGCCAGAAAAGTCTGCAGAAGGTGGAAGTGGTGGCCGAGTCCAGCCTTCCGGCTGGAAAATCCAGCTTCAGGAATATCTACACCATTTTCGGCAACGGCGAGCTCGAGCTCGAGGCTGAATTCCACGGCTCCGGAGATTTGCCGGACCTGCCCCGCTTCGGAATGCAGATGACCATTCCCGGCGAGTTCAGGAATGTGAACTGGTTCGGACGCGGCCCGCAGGAAAACTACGAGGACCGGAACACCGGCGCCGCAGTCGGACTTTACAGCGCCAAGGTTGACGACCTGTTCTTCCCCTACATCGAGCCGCAGGAGAGCGGGAATCGAACCGATGTCCGGCGCGTATCCTTCCTGAACGCGGAAGGCGCAGGGCTTTTGGTCGCGGGCATGCCCCTGATTGGTTTCAGCGCCTGGCCTTTTTCGATGAGCGAGCTCGAGCGGAGGAAGCATCCGAATGAAATTCAAAAATCAGACAACATCACCGTGAACATTGATTACAAGCAGATGGGCGTGGGCGGGGATGACAGCTGGGGGGCATGGCCGCACGCGGAGTTCATGCTTCCGGCTGGTTCCTATTCTTACAGATTCCGGCTGGGGCCGGCGCGTGAATAATCCTGCTCTGGTTGACATTCATCGCCCGGATTGCGTAAGATAGGCTGGCACTTGGGAAAAATTAAGGCCAATTTGCAGGAGGGAAATATGTTAAAAAAAGTTCTAGGCTGGGGATTGCTGGTCTTAATGGCAAGCATGGTCGGCACGGTGATTTACGCGCTGGAGAGTCGCGAGGACACGGCCGGGGTTGAGCAGCGCGTCAAGGACACGCTGGCCAAGATGACGCTTGAGGAGAAGCTGGCCCAGACTGCGGGAAGGGAGCCGGTCTGGAAATTGCTGCGCGGCTTGGCCAACCAGGGGGACGAAACCTGGGACGGGCCGGGAATCGAGCGACTCGATGTTCCCCAGTTCTTCATGATTGACGGTCCGCGCGGAGTGGGTCTGCCCAGGACCACGGCTTTCACGGTCTCCATGTCGCGCGGAGCCAGCTGGGATAAGGACCTGGAAGAGCGCATCGGAGAGGCCATGGGCTACGAGGCCCGGGCGCTCGGCGCCAATGTCCTGCTCGCTCCCTGCATCAATCTGCTCCGTCATCCGAGCTGGGGCCGGTCCCAGGAGAGCTACGGCGAGGACCCGTATCATCTGGGCGTGATGGGCGCGAGCTTTGTGGCCGGCGTGCAGAAGCATGTGATGGCCTGCGCCAAGCATTATGCGGCCAACAACTCGGAAGACAACCGCATGTCCGTGAATGTGTTGATGGACGAGCGCACGCTCCGCGAAATCTACACGCCTCATTTCAAGATGACGGTGGACGCGGGAGTGGCTTCGGTGATGAGCGCGTATAACCTTTTTGAGGGCGACAAGTGCGGCCAGAACAAACACCTGATTACGGACATCCTCAAGAACGACTTCGGCTTCAAAGGCTTTGTGGTCAGCGACTGGGTCACGGCCACCAATGACGGCATCAGGGCTGCCAACGCCGGCATGGATGTGGAAATGCCCGCGGGCACGCACCTCGGCAAGAGACTCAAGAAGGAGATTGAAGACGGGAAAGTGCCTATGTCCCGGCTGGACGACATGGTGTCCAGAATCCTGCGCCAAAAATTTATTTTCATCACCCCGGATTTCCGCAAGGGCTACGACAAGAAAATGGTGGCCGGCAAAGAGCATGCGGCGCTGGCGCGCGAAGCAGCGCAGAAGGGGACCGTGCTTTTGAAAAATGAAAACGGCGCGCTGCCGCTGGACAAGAACCAGCTCAAGACCCTGCTGGTGGCGGGCCGGCTGGCGGATGCGAAGAATATCGGGGACAAAGGCAGCAGTGATGTTCATCCCCCCTATGTGGTCAAGCCTCTGGAGGGCATCAAGAACAAGGTGGGCGGTTCGGTAAAGGTGGTTTACAACGAGGGTCTGTCCCTTTCCCGGGCCAAAGAAGAGGCTGAAAGCGCAGACGCATCCATCGTGTTTGTGGGATGCACCTGGAGGGACGAAGGCGAGGGCCATGACCGCCCGGACCTCAACCTTCACGAGGAAGATGTTAGGCTGGTCAACACGGTTTGCGCGGCCAGCAGTCGCTGCATCGTGGTGGTGGAAGCCGGAAGCGCGGTTCTGATGGAATCCTGGAAAGACAAGCCCGAAGCCATCCTCATGGCCTGGTACCCGGGGATGGAAGGCGGGAACGCTCTTGCCGACATCATCTTTGGCGATGTTAACCCGAGCGGCAAACTGCCCATCGTGTTCCCCAAGAGCATGGACCAGCTCCCGCGTTTCGATTACAAGGCCAAGGAAACAAAAATTGACTATTACCACGGATATCGCCTGTTTGATAAAAAGGGATATGAGCCGTCGTATCCGTTTGGATTCGGCTTGAGCTACACCACTTACCAATACAGCAATCTCAAACTCGACAAAAAGCAGGTGGCTAAGAGCGGAAAAGTCATGGCCAGCCTGGAGGTGACCAACACCGGCAAGAGGGCGGGCGAGGAAGTGGTTGAGCTTTATGTCGGGTATAAAGGCTCCAAGATTGAGCGGCCGGTGAAGGAACTCAAGGGATTCGCCAGGGTCGCGCTCAAGCCGGGCGAGACCAAAACCGTGAGCTTTGAGCTTAAGCCGGAAAACCTGGCCTGCTGGGATACGGACCAGAACGGATGGGTGGTTGA
>Ga0315282_10017611_pt1 | contig 10298 bp, 12 predicted proteins | sample YL17G07_20_MG_FD_203693 | JGI IMG/M metagenome (GOLD analysis project Ga0315282, IMG submission 203693) | Sediment microbial communities from Yellowstone Lake, YNP, Wyoming, USA - YL17G07_20 | ecosystem: Environmental > Aquatic > Freshwater > Lake > Sediment | place: USA: Wyoming | collected... | reverse complement strand
CTAGTCAGAACCCCTTTCAATTTTCTGCGACGCTGTGTAAACAGCATTCGGACCATATCCTCGAATAACGCTCTATCTGCGAATGTAGGCTCTTGGGCAGGCGTGATTGTCACCAAGGCCGAATCTACCCTGGGTTTTGGATAGAAGGCTGAGCGCGGGATTTTCTCAACGAATTTGGCCTCCCCCTTACTTTGAAGCATTACAGTCAGCCTTCCATAATCACGCGACCCGCTTGGCGCCGTTAACCTGTCGACGAATTCCTTCTGTAACAAGAGTGCTGCGAGCGCGAATCTACTGTCCAATATGAGCAGTACCAGTTTCGATGAGATGTTGTATGGTGGACTGGAGACTATCTTAGCGTTATCTGGAATTCTTGTCTTGAGCGCATCTGCTTCCATCACGGTCAAGTTCTTGCAGTTTGAAAATTTCCTCCTTAGGTAGGTTGCTAATGTTCGATCTTTTTCGATCGCAATCACATGCCCTGCTTTCGCTGCTATGATCGGTGTAAGAAAGCCTAGTCCAGGTCCCACCTCAAGTACAGTATCGTCGCGAGTCAGTTCAGCTAGTTGAATTAGTTGATCTCGAACTCTCGTGTCGATGAGAAAATGCTGGCCGAATCGCTTGAGCGGAGGTATGCCCAGCGTTTCGAGTTCGCGGCGCGCCCAAGCCAAATCAGACACCAGATTGCTCTTCGATTTGGATAAGACTGCTATCCATGCAGAAACTTGGAGATGTCGGTTTGTCCGCTTCTTCTTAACAATCCCGAAAGTCTAACGCCTATCCTTCGGGCGACGGCGTTAGGCATCGATTGCAGGAACTGCTCGATCAAGTCCTTGACGTTCTTGGTGATGGTCTTGACGTCTGCCGTGGGTGATTCGAGTGTTCTCGATTTGCTGTGTATGCTTAGGTCATCTAGGATGGCAATGATGCCCACCGACTTGCAGGTCATATCTGTCTCTGCCAATTTCTGCGCTACGGAGTTGGTGAGCTCTTCTAGTAATGACATCATCTCAGACATGTCTCGAGTGTTCTTCTTCAATGTCGCAATTCGGCTGAACTGTGTCGGTTGCTCTCTTTCCCTTACTGGCTCATCATCTTCCCCCCGGGCAGCGTGATACAAGTAGGGTCCCAGACCCTTTCCGAACGTTTCGATCAGATTTGTTGCGTCTAGGGACCGAAGTTGACTAACCGTTTGAACTTTCAGATGATTAAGATTCTCTTCAACTTTCTTTCCCACCCCCGGAATCTTGTCTACTGGCAATCCTGCAATGAAGGCGGCGAGCTCTCCGGGGTTTACTATAGTGAGGCCGTTCGGTTTGTTGTGATCCGAGGCTATCTTAGCGAGAAGTTTGTTGGGTGCGATGCCGATTGAGCACGTGATGTGCTCCTGTTCTAGAATCTGCTGCTTCAGCTCTGCTGCAATTTCAGCTGCTTTTTCGAAGCTTCCGCTCGTTCTGTTTGTGATTTCAAGATAGGCTTCGTCGATTCCAGCCTTTTCAAATGAATCGGCACAATTCCTTAGCATATCCATTATTCTATCAGACACTTCCTCGTATAGAGGTCGGTTCATCGGCAGGAATACAGCTTCAACTGTTTCGAGTAACTTCTTCGCGCGGGCGATAGGGATCCCAGCTTTGACACCGTATTTTCTAGCGAGATAATTGCTGGTGCTAACAACTCCGCTCTCCTCTGTGCGCCCGGAATAGACACAGACAATCACCGGTTTTTCGCGTATGCTGGGGTTCAGGTTCTCTTCGCACTGTGCATAGAAATAGTCCAAGTCAACATGTATGACTACTCTTTGAGTCAAACCGGCAGCTCTCTTTCCACGACGTCGATGTGGACAGTCTTACATTGCTCGTGAGAAGATGCGATATTTTTCTCCGCCGCTAAGTTCGTCAAGAATTCTCTTGGCGATAACCTTGGTTGGGTCCCCTACACTCGTGCGATCCTGAATGTCCTTGAAGCTTGTGAATTGCTTCTTCTCCCGGGCATTGATTATCTGCCACATCGATTTCTTCCCAATACCCGGTAACAACTCCAATGCATGCATCCGCGGTGTGATCGCTTGTGAGTTGTTGAAGAAGGTCACAAACCGCTGTTCCTGGTTCGCGATGAGTTCTTCGAGCACTGAGAGAACCTCAGCTTTCGCGTTTGCTGTAAGATCACTGTAACCGATCCTTCCGATGATCCGATTTATCTTTTCGCGGCGATCTTTTCCGATATAGACTCGCTCATGGAGGTTGACTTGAGCGCCTGGTCGTACCTCTGCTTCGAGCAGTGTGAAGTAGGTCTCGCCAATCACCTGGACCGTGGGCAGGGCCAGATGTCGTTGCTTGTCACTTACGGGTCTGCCGTATTGAAGGTAATCTAGCACGTATGCATATTCCTCATAAAGGCGAGGGGGCATGCTACCCTCTGAAGTCGGCCTGAACGTCTGTGAAGGGGAAGAGGTGCTTCTTGCCTCCGCTGGACTTTCCCTATGTTCACTCATTGTCTTTGTCTCCAGAATTCGCTGCGCTGACCGGCATCTTAGGGCGTGCAGTTCTGCAGCCTGTGCGTTTCATCAATTGCTGTTTCTGCACGACTCAGCCTAGAATTTTGCAAAGTCCAGCGCGTCCACTCGGTCACGTGGTTTTGCCGGGAAAAAAGCCTTCCTATATAGAGGTGGTCGGCTGAGTCAGAGATTCTAGCTATTCGCGGTAGTTATTGACAAGTTTCAGAATATCCTCAAGCTGCGTGGCTCCGATTATTCTTCCTTTGATGGTCAGGATTGTACGGAGCTCTTCTACATAGCGTGGCATGGTGTTTACTATTTGGATCGCATCTTTCCTGTCTAGTTGGAATTTCTCGGATAGCTCTTTGACTAGCTTCTCCGCTTTCGCGGGAGGAATCTTCGAGAACTTTGAAGCATAATCCAAAGTCCGTCTCTGGAATTCTCCTAATTCCTCTTCTTTTGCTCGCTCCAAGATCCGCTTGGCTTCAGTCGTGGGACTGGGTCTTGAGTCTATGATCTTCCTGGCCAAAACGCTCAACTCAGTGTGCGGGCGTCAGATGTTCGGGACGTGCAATGATCTGCTTCGTCTGACTTCCCATCTCCACATGCACAACGTAGGATTTTCCGCGCTTGCTGTGGATTATTCCAACTCTTCCATGATAGCGCCTGTGAGGCATGCCTTTGTGGACGGATGGTTCAATCAGAATTGTGACCTTCTCTCCAGGTTGGTATACTCTCAGAATTCTGCTTAATCCGATCTTTCCGCGCTCACGGGGCTTCTTGCGAAGAAGAGCCCGTGTTCTAGAACGATAACCCTTTGACCGCCTCATTGAGCATGCCCTTGAATTTTGTCAGCACACTAACACGCGGGCTAATTAACCTTCTTGGCCGCGAGTGGTCTCGGTTTTCACTTAGTCCCAGGAAAATAGTTGGAATGCAAAATCGATGGCGCGCCCGAGATGAGGGTTCACTCTATGTTCTTCAATAGGAATCTGAAGATGTGTCATGGTACGATGGATTCACGGCGAGACTTCATGGCTACCTTCGGACCTGGAAGGGCATCCCCTTGCCGAATGCGGCGCCACGTCGTTTCATGCTTTTCATCATTTTCTTCATCATGAAGTATTGATTGATCATTTCCTTGACCTCCTTGTCTGAGGTTCCAGAGCCTCTAGCGATCCTTCGAGCTCTCGATGAGTCAACGAGCTTTGGATCTTCAACCTCCTTCCTCGTCATCGACTGAATGATGACCTTCCATGAGTCTAGTTTCTTCTCAGCAGTCTCCATTGCATCATCAGGCAGGTTCACGCCGCCAGGTATCATCCCCATCAGCTTTTTCAGCGGGCCCATTTTCCGGACTGCGATCATCTGGTCATACATGTCCTTGAGTGTGAACTTGCCTTCGAGGAACGCTCTGGCTTTCTTCTCAGGAACAACGACTTCTGCTTCGCGAACTTTCTCGACTAGGGCTTTGATATCCCCCATTCCAAGTATGCGACCAACGAAACTGGAAGGAATGAACTGTTCGATGTCATCGATCTTCTCTCCCGTTCCTACAAATTTGATCTTCGCATGAGTCGCAGCTACTGCTGAGAGGGCACCGCCTCCCTTTGCGGTTCCATCAAGCTTCGTGACCAGTATCGAACCAATCTTCGTCGCTTCGTTGAACGCGGTTGCTTGGGACATTGCTGCCTGCCCGATAGAGGCATCAATTGCAAGGATGATTTCGTCAGGCTGGATCTGATTTGCCAATTCCTTCATTTCAGCCATGAGCTCACCTTCGTCCTTGTGGCGACCCGCCGTGTCGACGATGATCAGATCGTTCTTTTGGTTAGTGAACTGTTCCATTCCTTTTCTGACGATCTTCAAGACATCTTTCGAAGCGGGTTCACCGTAAACAGGCACATTCACTCTGTCAGCAAGCTGCTTCAGCTGGTCGAATGCCGCAGGTCGATAGGTATCAGCGCAGACGATAGCTGGACGCATGCCTCGCTTTTGATAAAAGCGCGCTAGCTTCACGGAGGCTGTTGTTTTACCCGTACCCTGAATTCCGACAAGCATGATGACGTGAGTCTGGCCTGGTTCAACTGTCAGCTTGGTCGGTTCTTCTCCGAGGAAGCGCGTTAGCTCCTCGTATAGGACTTTGATTACGTGCTCTCGTCTGGATATCCCAGGAGGCAGCTTCTCTTCTAGAGATCTCTTCTCAACTGCTTGCGAGATTTGGAGAACTAGATTCACGTTAACGTCAGATTGCAGGAGCGCTCTTTGCAGGTCGCGGACGAGTTCTTTGACCGCCTTCTCGTCCACAACCGCGAGGCGGAGCAGTTTTTTCACAGCGTCATTTAGTGACTTTCCAAGGCCTTCGAGGGCGCTCATTCCGCTTCTCCTAGTATGTTCCGCTTGATCGCATTCTCGAATGATGTAGGGTTCTATTCAACTTATGTGCGAACCATTTAATTACTCGCTAATCCTGCATGAGCATCAGTTCCTCGATCAGTTAGAAGGTTGTGTGGCTATGTCGAAGAGGCTGTCTGAGAAAGACGGCTTCCGAATAGTGGAGACTTCACCAATACCCAAGAAAGCAGTCATGATCAATGGTCTACCAGATGTCGGCCTTGTGGGCTTACTCGCAGCTTCACACATCATAAGCTCACTGAAACTAGCGGAAGTTGGTTCCCTCGAATCCGATCTGCTTCCGCCCATGATAGTTCTACATGGCGGAATTCCGAAATCTCCGGTTCGAATTTTCGCGGGCAAGTCTTTAGTGGTTGTGATCTCAGAAACTGCGATCCCCGTCTCACTCCTTCGACCACTTGCGAATGACCTAGTTGAGTGGGCGCAGAGCAACAGTACTGAACTTGTGTTATCATTGGGTGGTATGGCCGTCGCCAACCGGCAAGACATTGACGCACCAAAAGTCTTCGCCGCAATCTCTGAAAAGAAACTCGAGTCCAAATTGAATGGAGCAGCTGAAGTCCTTGAGGAGGGTTACATAGTTGGTGTTTATGGTCTGCTGCTTCGTCGATGCGCGGAAGCATCTGTCCCAGCCATTACGTTGTTGACTCAGTCGTATTACAACTACCCTGATCCGGTGGCGGCTGCAGCGTCATTGAACGCTGTAAACAGGATATTGGGGTTGAGCATTGATGTCTCGGAACTATTGAGGCGAGGGGAAGAGATTCGATTGCGCAGTAAAGATATGATGCATCGAACCCAAGAGGAGCTCGCCAAGATGAACAAGTCCCACGAATACGACTTGCCTCCACTATACGGGTGAGCTTGTATGAGTTCAGAGTCAAGGAAAAGTAGCCGCATGGAATCGGTCGCGTCCCCTGAAACGTCACTCTATCACAGTTCGGGATGGAATGTAGCAGCTGCCTGCATTGAACCGCTGCACAATATCATGGTTGGGGCGACGGAAGTTGTTCTGACGATCGATCTACCATACGTGGATCAGAAGCAGGTGAAGCTACGTTGTCCAGCCAACGATATTCTTGAGGTATATGCAGAGACAACGAGAAAGATCACTTTCAAGGAGCTTGGCGCCAAGCATCGGCATGGCGAGTTCACGTGCTACCATGCACGAATCCAAATTCCTGTCCCAGTCGATGAAACCAGAATTAACAAACACTTCAAGCGGGGAGTTCTTGAAGTCCATCTGCCGCGGCTGAGGTAGCTGGACGACTATCTTCCAGATCGCTCGAGCGCCGCCAACGTGAGTAGCGGGAATATCACCGTTGCATCTCCGATAATAGTTGCGAGCTTATTCTCGCGTTTGATCTTCCCCCAGCTAATTGCCTCCTCAAGCGGCGCTCCGCTTGCTCCTCCACCTTCGGGGCGATCCAGCGTGATCTGAATCGCAGCATCTACTCCACCCCGGTACGAATTTGCGATCAGTACATGGTGCTTGGGCATTCCACCTCCGAGGATGATGACGCCTACTTTCTTGGACTCATAGGTCATGTCGACGAGTTTGGAAAAGTCCTTGAAGGGATTGATGAAGAGAGTGTTGAGTCGACTATAGGTCCACAGATTTAGCCCAAGCATTGAATCAAATATCCCTGGACAGAACACGGGAACTGAGCGTTTCTGGGCGATGTTCAGAAGTGATCGGTTGTCTCGAAGTTGTTTGCCGAATTCCCATAGTAATTCGTAACTTGCGATGTTGCGACGTTTTGTTTCAGGAATGCGTGTTAGCATTTTGTGTGCGGTTTTCTCCAAATGCTCTATGGCCTTTTGCTTGACCAATAGGTCGTAAATTCGAGACAATCCTCTTCGTTTCAAGGTCGTATCGTTCATGGTCTCGGAGCCTACTATGTGTCTGTGTCCTAAAGCTTCCAGCATGTCGTGAGTCACATTGGCTCCTGTTGTGACTATTCCGTTCAGCAACTTCTGATCTACAAGGTCTGTAAGTACGGTCCTTAGGCCACCTGGAACAATCGGACCCGCCAACGAAATGAAGTTGGAGTAATCGTCGTCGCGGAACATCTCAGCGAGAATTCTGACGGCCTTACCGAACCGTCCTGGACCAAGAACCTTTACTGCTTCCATTTGTCTTGCGAGATTTGACAGTGACATGCCGCGCCTGATCTTGATGTGGGAGACTAGGGGCAATGAGAGGGCCTTCAAACGAAAGATAGGCTGGGAACGGGCTATCCTTTGGTTCGCATTATCTTATTCTGTCCTAACATCTGCCAGTATTCGACTTCCACACCTTGAGCGAGCTTTGATTTAATTTCCTCTTCTTCGGGCATAGGGGTTTCGAAGGTCTCGTAATTCTGCATATCCATGAGCTGGACATTATTGCCAACGAAAGCCAAGACTTGGCCCGTTTTCTTTTCGATCATAGGGACTTCGATTCGAGCGTCCACGGGGCTGAGGACACTTTTCTTTGTCCCGGTTGTCACGCTGATTGCTACGATTCGCGCCTTCGCAGCTCCATGCTTGCCGGGCTTAGACTTCTCAAATTCAACAATCTTGCATGGCTCGCCGTCTACAACAATGTAATGGCCAATCTTCAGCGAACCGACATCAACTGGTTTGCTCAGTATTCTTCACCTGTAGGCTGCTAGCTCGGAAACAGTCTACGCCCAGCCTTCGTCTAAAAAGCTTGTCTGGTCTCCAGACTTTCTTTATCGATGTTTGACTAAGACAAATCTCACTATTGGTCCTCGTTTTGGAGTGGATTACTTAATTATCCTAGCTGCAGTTACTCTCTTTCCTCGGGTGAACTGAAGATGCCTTTCAAAGTCGGCCTCGTGTCTAGGCTGGATGATCAGCGCGCGCTCGACGTCGCCACGACTCTGGCCAGGCAGCTTAGAAAGAAAGGGATCTCGGTTGCCGCAGAACTTGAGCTCGCAAAACGAGGCCGACTGGGCGGTGGAAAAGATCTGTCAGACCTGAGGTCCGACCTGATGGTGACAGTAGGCGGCGACGGAACTGTGTTGAAGACGTGTATGAGCATGCCGGACCCTGAGACTCCGATCCTAGCCGTGAACATGGGAAGGCGAGGTTACCTGACTGAGGTCGAGCCGCGACAAGCGCAGCGGGCAGTCGAACTCTTCATGAAAGGCAAGTGTAGGCTTGAGAAGCGCGCCAAACTGGCCGTATACCTTGACGGTACACACGTCGTTGATGCACTCAATGAATTAGTGGTTTCGTCGGGCAGCCCCTCAAAGATGCTGGATCTCCAGCTCTTCGTCAATTCAGAACCTCTTCTCCAGTTCAGGGGTGACGGTGTCATTGTTTCAACAGCGACTGGCTCTACAGCATATGCTCTGTCAGCGGGTGGACCGGTGGTCGATTCAGCCGTCGATGTCTTCGTTGTGACTTTCATATGCCCACTCGAGCTCCTCAGACCCACCGTCGTATCGATGGATCGATCCTTATCCATACAACTGACAAATCCCAGATTGCGAGCTCTGGTCGTGGCAGATGGAAGGTTCCAGCGAGAACTCTCAAAGGAAGTGAAGTTGATTGTTCGTAAGGCGCAACATTCCACGGTTTTTGTCCGAGTTCGCCCTGCACCGCCTCTACGAAGTTTGATGCGTCTGCGTGAAACGGAGCGAGCAGGTTTCTGAAAGTTCTAGTTCTGGATACTTCAGCTTTGATCATGGGGCTGGATCCTCTTGGGTTGGAACTTGAGAGCTATTCAGTGCCTGAAGTCACCGAAGAAATAAGAGATCAGACGGGCCCCTCATTTCGACTAACACTCTCAACCTCATCGGGAAAACTGAAAATTCAAAACCCGACGCCTCACTCTCTGAAGGAAGTAAGCGACAAAGCGAGTACGCTTGGAGACAAGTTTGCTCTCTCCAAGGCTGATGCAAGTGTCTTGGCTCTTGCACTGGACCTGCTTAAGGAAGGCAAGAATCCGATCATAGTAAGTGATGATTATGCTGTTCAGAACGTTGCCGAGGGACTCGGTATCGCGTATCAATCTCTCGCCACACTGGGTATTCGACAGAAGTTCGATTGGACCTTCTACTGCCCCGCTTGTTTCAGACGATATCCGGGGGCGCGAGATCTAGAAGTTTGCCAGGTTTGCGGAACCAAGCTGAAGCGAAAACCACTCCGAAAAGAGTCAGCCAAGAGCCGGTACTCTAAGCCGAGCTAAGACCGGCCTGCTTTGGCCTTTGAACTTACTGGTCCGCGGCGAGCGTAGTCAAACAGATAAAGTTGAGCATATCCCGCCCAATTTCCGAAACGCTCACGTAGAAATCTTGCAGCCGCAGGTCTAGTGATCTTCTTTCCTTGGAAGTACAATTTGGAAACGATCCGATGAATCCATACGTCGACGGGCGCGGCTTCTCTTTTTCCAAGTCCATAGAGCAAGAAACAATCGGCGACTTTAGGTCCGACACCAGGAAGATCCAGTAGCACACCGAAAGCCTCGTCGTACGAACACATTGCCAGCTCATCAAGACGAATCTCGTTTCTGCAGACCATGCGAGAGACTCCAACAACTGACTTCGCTCTATATCCCATCGAAGTTTTCGAACGAAGCTGTCTCGCCTCGCACTTCGCTAAAGCTTCCGGCATAGGGAACAGATGATGTGACGATCCGTCTGGAAATGCAACTCGTGTACCGTAATGCTGCATCAGCAGGCGTGCTGTTCTATTCATTAGTCGCACGGAATTGTTTTGGGATAAGATAGAGAAGATCAGGCTCTCAAAGAGGTTTGTTGCCCGCAGCAACCGAAGACCTCTGAGCCGCGAAAAGGTTGAGCTAAGTGGTTCACTAGGGTCAGCATATGTCTCGTAAAACGACTGCACTTTGTCCTTCAGGCCAAGAACTACGTTCAGATGTGATCTCAGGTGGTTAACTGCTTTCTCGGCAACCGTTGAACCTGTCATCGACACGTTGATTGTGAATTCATCGACGCTGCCCACTTGATGCAGAGTGTATTTGATGTGTGTGCCGTTGAAGATCTCGACGTCTGTGAATGACAGCCCTTCTCTGAGCCATTCCGGTTCAGCAGTTTGTGCGCTTAGCATCGTCTTATCTAGGTTGAAAGGACCATCAACATCGGCGTTTGAGATGAAGAAGGTGTGTGTCTGTGTCGCATTGGAGACGTTTGGCAATAGTCGGGCTCACTTTTGAAATGTTTCAGTAGCTGCTTCGGTGGTCTTTGGTCAGAGAGTAATCAGCTCTTATAAGAGCTCAGCCAATCATTGCGCGTCATCACTGGATGGGTTATGGTTTATGGTCTCACAGCAGCTTGTTAGAAGAGCACAGGAATTGAAGTCCAAGGGGCTTTCGACGTACGAGATTGCTGACGAGTTGAAGGTTCAGCCTGAC
>Ga0315282_10017610_pt1 | contig 10298 bp, 6 predicted proteins | sample YL17G07_20_MG_FD_203693 | JGI IMG/M metagenome (GOLD analysis project Ga0315282, IMG submission 203693) | Sediment microbial communities from Yellowstone Lake, YNP, Wyoming, USA - YL17G07_20 | ecosystem: Environmental > Aquatic > Freshwater > Lake > Sediment | place: USA: Wyoming | collected... | reverse complement strand
CTTGCTGGGCACCACCGGGAAAAGCCGATCCAGCGCCTCCAGCGCCTCCGGCTCCATCTCGCCGAATCTGCCGTTGCGCACATCGTCGCGCAGCTCGGTGCCCTTGAAGGGCGTGGCGATGGAAATCAGGATGCTGTCGAACGGCGCCTGCAAAGCCAGGCGGATGGTTCGTTCCGCTTCCTCCAGCGTTTCGTTGGGGAACCCGATCATGAAGAAGCCGCACACTTCGATCCCACAGCGTCGGGCCCAGCCTGCCGCCTCAATGGCCTTCTCGACCTGGAGGTTCTTGCGAATCAGTTTTTGGTAGCGCTCCGAAGCCGTTTCGATGGCGATGGAAAGGAAGTGCGTTCCCGCCTTGGCCATGAGCGCCATCAGCTCTTCGTCCAGGCGGTCTCCCCGCAGGCCGTTCGGAAACTGCAGGTGCACCTTCAACCGGCGATCCACGATGCCCCGGCAAATGCGCTTGGCCCGTTCCAGCTCGAAGTTGAAAATGTCGTCCACGATGAGGAACTCTTCGACCCCCTGAGCGCGCGCCAGCCACTCGATCTGGTTCAGGACCTTTTCCGGATCCAAGCCCCTGTATTTCTTGCCGTGGATGGTGTGGCAATACGAGCAGCGGTAGGGGCAGCCACGGCTGGTGATCATCTGGACAACGCGGTTGGATTTTGGGAAATGCCAGGGCGTATCCAGCCGGAAATACTTCTCGAGGTCGAGCAGGTCGTAGGCGGGTGTGGGGAGCGCCTCGATATCGGGGGCGGGGGCGGGCGCGTTACGGAGCACCGTCCCGTTCCTGACCGCCCAGACACCCGGAATCGATGCCGGGTCCCCGCCGGATTCCAGCGCTGTGAGCAATTGGGCCAACGCGATTTCACCTTCCCCGGCCACCACGTAGTCGGCGGCGCCGTCGGCCAGGCAATCCTCGGGCGCCGCCGAGGGGTGCGCGCCGCCCATCACCACCATGATGCCCGGGTGCGCCTGCTTCAGCCGGTGGGCCTCGGCAAGCGCTTCCGGAAGCTCGCAGGTCATGCAGCCAATGCCGGCCACGCGAATTCCGTTCCGGCGGATGAAGTCGTCCACGGCGGCCGGCGTGACACCTTCCAACACCATGTCGAGGATGTCCCCCTGGTGGCCACAGGCCCGCAGGTAGGCCGCCAGATGGATGTAGGCCAGCGGCACGTTACAGGCGTGCCGGTTGATGGCCGCCAGGGGCCGGATGAAAGCGATCCGCATGGTCGGTCCAAGGTCCAAGGGTCCACGGGTCCACGGTCTAAAAGCAGCCATTTTAATCCGGATTGCAGGGTCGATCCGGGCTGAAATTGAAATGGGACGCTGACACACGCAGGGGAACGCAGGTCGATCCGCGTGAATTTGCGTTTATCTGCGTCCTATTCTTTTCACGGCGTTTTTGCAGACGCGCCTGATCCATCTATATACTGAGCGATAACGGCGGCGGCCCTGTGCGCCGGCGTCAGCCACATTTCAGCAGATTTTCAGGAAACCGCAGTAGGAATACGAGCGAAGCATGCAGGTTCTAGTAGTAGAAGACGAGAAGCGGCTGGCCGCGCTGCTGCGCCAGGGTCTGGCCGAGGAAGGCCATTCGGTGGTGGTAGCCCACGACGGGCGCGAGGGGCTGGAAACGGCGCTGGCCGGCCCTTTTGACGCCATCATCCTCGACGTCATGCTTCCCGTGATGGATGGCCTTGCCGTGGCGCGGCGTCTGCGGCAGGCGCGCAACCAGACCCCCATTCTCATGCTCACGGCGCGCGACAGCACGGCGGATGTGATCGGCGGCCTGGACCTGGGCGCCGACGACTACCTGACCAAGCCCTTCCGCTTCGACGTGCTGCTGGCGCGGTTGCGCGCCGTCAGCCGCCGCGGCCCGGTGCCGCGGCCGGTCCGCCTGCAGGTCGGCGACCTGGTGCTGAATACCGCGAGCCGCCAGGTGCTCCGTGGAAATCAACCCGTGCGCCTGACCCGCACCGAATATAGCCTTCTGGAGTTCCTCATGAGGCGGGCGGGGCGGGTGGTCAGCCGCGACGCCATCCTCGATGGCGTCTGGGGCCTGGACAAGGACGTGGAAGCCAACACACTGGAAGCTTTCATCCGCCTGCTCCGGACGAAGATCGATCAAGGACACGCGCCAAAGCTGATCCACACGGTGCGCGGCGTCGGCTACTGCCTGCGGGAGGAGGCGGAATGAAACAGGTGCGCTCCATCCGCGTGCGCCTGGCCGCCTGGTACCTGCTGGTTCTGGCGCTCAGCCTGGGGTTGTTCGCGGGCGGCATGTGGTTCGCGCTCCAGTACGGCCTGATCGCCGACGTGGACGCCGACCTGGCCGGCCATTTCAGCGGATTCCACCAGGGGCTGCAAAACCAGTTGCCCGGCGGACTTCAGCAGACTCCCGCGCCCGAGCTGCTGGAAGCGAAAGTACACGAATACGCCTCGGGGCTGACCACCGGCTACTGGCTGCGCGTTTCCGATGCCGCCGGCCGGGTCCTGTTTGCATCGCCCGGCTTCCCGGACGCGCCGCCGGCGAAGCGGCAGCGCGAGTTCCGCTCCATCCGTGTCCAAGGCAAGCGCTGGCGGACGATTCAGCGGGCGCTCGCCGTCGGCCAGGACACCTACCGGGTGGAATACGCCGCTTCGCTGAAATTAATCGAGGAGATCCTCGAGATGTTCTCCTCGATTCTGTGGTCGCTGGTTCCCGCCATCCTGGTGCTGGCGATGGGCGGCGGTTACTGGATGAGCCGGCGCGCGCTGCGGCCGGTGGATGCCATGACTCAAACGGCGCGCAGCATCAGCCTCCAGAACCTCTCCCAACGGCTGGCCGTCCCGCGAACCGGCGACGAGCTGCAACGCCTGGCCGAAACTCTGAACCAGATGATGGGCCGGCTGGAAAGCTCGGTCCGGCGCATGACGCAGTTCACCGCCGACGCCTCCCATGAGCTGCGCACCCCCATCACCATGATGCAGACGGCGGCCGAGCTGGCGCTGCGCCGGCCGCGGAGCGCCGAGGAATATCGGCAGGCTCTGGCCCAAATTTTGGAAGACATCGCACGCGCCTCGCAACTGATCGAAGACCTGCTGCTGCTGGCGCGCGCCGACGCCCGAACTTCGGCCTTCGCCAAAGCGCCGGTGGAAGCAGCCGAGCTGGTCGAGGAAGCATGCCGGCAGATGTTGCCGGCCGCCGGGGAAAAACAGATCGCGTTGCGGTGGAAGGCCCCGGCCGAGCCCGGCGCCTCGGTCATGGCCGACCGCGGCGCGCTCGGCCGCCTCCTGCTGGCCCTGATTGACAACGCTCTGAAGTACACGCCGGCGGGAGGCCGCGTGGAGGTAGGGACGGAGGTCCAGGGCGCCGAAATCATCGTGGGGGTAAACGATTCGGGCCCCGGCATCGCGCCCGGGGACCTGCCCCACATTTTCGACCGCTTCTATCGCGCCGACAAGGCGCGCACCAGCGAAAACGGCGGATTCGGCCTGGGGCTGTCGATCGCCCAGGAGATCGCCGAGGCCCACGGCGGCCACATCGAGGTCCAATCCCAGGGCGGCGGCGGCTCGCGCTTCCGCGTCCATTTGCCGGCGCTGTGCGAACCCGTGCCAAAGGGTGCGGTGTCAATAGACGAACGCGGCAAATAGGACGAGGATGAACGCCCGCCGCGGCGGGCACGCAGATCAGGCGACCGCAGGCCACCTGCGTGTATCTGCGTTTATCTGCGTCCCATTTTTTCTTGGAGCTTTTAAATGCTTCATAGAAATTCGATTGTGGTTCTCGTCTTATCGCTCGCCGCATTCCTGGCGGGCTGCGGCAAGGGGGGCGGTGAAGCGAAACCGGCTGCCGAGCAGGCCGCGCCCGGCAACCCGGTAGTCAAGCTGACCGCCGCGCAGGTTGAGTCGCTGGGCATTCGTTCGGCGCCGGCCGAAAAGCCATCGGCCGGTGAATACGTGGTGATCCAGGGGCGCGTGGCGCCGCCCAGCGGGCGGCGCGCCTCGGTGATCACGCCCTTCCCCGGGCGGCTGGTGGCGGGCGCAGGCGGTTTGCCCATCGTCGGCCGGCACGTCCAGCAGGGCCAATCGCTAGGCTGGGTCGAGCAGTTGCTGAACGCCACCGAAGCGCTGCAGGTGGGTGAGCGGCGCATCGCGCTGGCTGCGGAAATCGAGCGCGCCCGGCGCGAAGCCGAGCAGCGGGGGCGCGACCTGGAGCGGGCCCGCAAGCTGTACGAGGGCGGCGTCATTGCGCTGAAGCAGTTGCAGCAGGCCGAGCTGGACTCGCATACCGCCGGCACGCGCCTCGAGGAAGCACAGAAGGCCAAGGCCGCCTACGACGGTTTGGATAAAGAGTCGGCCGGGCCGCGGCGCGTGGAGTTGCGCGCCCCGATTTCCGGCACGGTCCTGGAAGTGGCGGCCAGCGCCGGGCAGCAGGTCGACCCTTCCAAACCGATCTTCGACATCGCCGACCTGAGCACGGTGTGGGTGGAGGCCAGGGTATTCGAGGAATATGCGGGGCGGGCGCGCGATACCCGCCAGGTGCGGATTGTGGCTCCGGCCGACCCCGACACCGTCTACACCGGCCGCTTTGTTTCCTCCACGCGCCAGGTGGATGCGGCCAGCCGCACCGAGGGCGTGCTCTACGCGGTGGAGAACCGCGGGGGGCGCCTGGCGCTGGGCAGCTTCGTCGAGGTGCGCCTGCCGGGCCGCGAACGCGGCGGGCCAGCCGCCGTCGCCGAAGTCCCGGCCAGCGCTGTCTTCCGCGAGGAAGGCGTGTCGGCCGTGTTTGTCGAGAGGCAGCCGCGCGTCTATGAGCGGCGCATCGTGGAAACCGGGCAGGTGGAGCGCGGCCGCCTGGTGATTCTGAAGGGACTCGCGCCCGGCGAGCCGGTGGTGGTGACCGGCGCCGCAACCTTGCGCAGCGCGCAGTCGCTGGGCAGCAAAGTGGAGTAACCGGCCATGCTGAGCCGATTGATTCGCTGGTCGCTGGCCAACCGGGCGGCGGTGCTGCTCCTTTCCGGAGTGCTGATCCTGGCCGGGTTGTACTCCGCGGTCCGGGCGCCGCTCGACGTGTTCCCCGACTTCGCCCCGCCCCAGGTCGTCGTGCAGACCGAGGCCCCCGGATTCTCTCCCGACGAGGTGGAAGCGCTCATCACTACGCCGCTGGAGCGGGCGCTGAACGGCACCCCGAAGCTGGTGAGCATGCGCTCCAGCTCGGCCATCAACCTCTCCTTCATCAAGTGCATTTTTGAGCAGGACGCCAATCTGTTCCAGGCGCGCCAGATGATTGCCGAGCGCCTGCAACAGGTGGCGGGCACGCTGCCGGCCGGCGCCAAAGAGCCGCAGATGGGGCCCATCACCTCGCCCATCGGGCAGTTGCTTGGGATCACGCTGCGCTCCGGGGGGGCCACGTCGCTGGCGGAGCTGCGCTCGCTGGCCGACTGGTATCTGCGCCCGCGATTGCTGGGAGTTTCCGGCATCGCCCAAGTGATCGTCATCGGCGGCGATGTGAAGCAATACCAGGTGATCGTCGATCCCCAGCGGCTGGCCCAGCACCGCATCAGCTTCAATGAAGTCATGCAGGCGGCCGCGGCCTCCAACCAGAACGCCGGCGCCGGCTTCATGGACAACTCCGCGCAGCAGCTCGTGATTCACGGGGTCGGGCGCGTGCACTCTCCGGAGGACATCGCCCGCTCGGTGATCACCGTGCGCAACGGCGTGCCCATCACCATCGGCCAGGTGGCCAGCGTGCAGTTTGGCCCGGCCTACAAGATTGGCGACGCCAGCGAGGACGGCAAGCCGGCGGTCCTGATGTTCATTATGCGGCAGCCGTGGGCCAACACGCTGACCGTCACCCGGGAGCTGGAGAAAGTGTGGGCCGAGTTGCGCTCCGGCCTGCCGAAGGATGTCCGGGTGGCCATGCCGGTGCGGCAGGCCGACTTCGTCGAGCGGTCCATCCACAACGTGAACTACTCGATGCTGGAGGGCGGCATCCTGGTGGTACTGGTGCTGCTGTTCTTCCTGTCCAGCACGCGCTCGGCGATCATCAGCCTGACGGCCATTCCGCTGTCGTTGCTGGTGGGCGTGATCGTGCTGGAGCGGCTGGGCGCCAGCCTCAACATGATGACCCTGGGCGGCCTGGCCATCGCCATCGGCGAAGTGGTGGACGACGCCATCATCGACGTCGAGAACATCCACCGGCGCCTGCGGCTGAATCGCCAGTCGGCCAACCCCGAGCCGGCGCTGCTGGTGGTCTATAAGGCGTCGGTGGAGGTGCGCGCCTCGGTGGTGTTTGCCACCATCATCGTGGCCCTGGTCTTGCTTCCGGTGTTCAGCCTGGCGGGGTTGGCCGGCAGCATCTTCCGGCCGCTGGGCGTCGCCTACATCGCCGCCATCCTGGCCTCCATGCTGGTGGCGCTGACCCTGACCCCGGCCCTGGCCGCCATGCTGCTTCCCTCGGCCGACGGCCGCGCCGGGGACACCCGGCTGGTGCGCGGCATCAAGGCGGTGTACGCCCGGGTGCTGGACTGGACGCTCGACCGCGCGCGCCTGGTCTTTGCCTGCTCGCTGATCATCGCCGTGGCCGCCCTGGCCGCGCTGACGCAGATGGGCGGCGAGTTCCTGCCGGAATTCAACGAAGGAAACCTGATCATCGTGACCCGGGCGCTGCCCGGCACGCCCCTGGACGAGTCGTTGCGCGTCGGCGCGCTGGTCCAGCAGGAACTGAAGAAGGTCCCCGAGGTGCAAGCGGTGGCCCAGTTCTCCGGGCGCGCCGAGTTGTATGAGGCCACCGAAGGCCCCGATTTCTCGGAGATCTGGGTGGAGTTGAAAGAAGAGGGCCGGGACATCGAGGAGGTCATGGCCGACATCCGCGCCCGGCTGGCCCGGTTCCCGGGCTACCAGTTCGGCGTCAAGCAGTTCATCGCCGAGCAGATCGAGGACGTGCTGTTCGGCGAGATGGCCACCATCGCCGTCCGGATTTACGGCGACGATCTGGACAAGCTGAACCACCTTTCCCGGGTGGTGGAGAAGGAAGTCGCCGCCGTGCCGGGAGCGGTCGAGGCAGCCCGCGACCGGGACCTCGAGATGCCGCGCGTGCAACTGCGCTATCATCGCGACCGTCTGGCTCATTACGGAATCACCACCGCGCAACTGTCGGAGGCGGTGGGCACGGCGTTCTTCGGCCGGGCGGTCTCCTCGGTGCTGGAAGGCCAGCGGCAATACGAGCTGTGGGTGCGCTACTCGCCGGAGGCGGCCCGCGATCCCGAGTCCATTCGCCGCACCCTGATCGACACGCCGGCCGGCGAGAAAGTGCCGCTGGGCACGCTGGCCGACGTCGAAGTGGTGAACGGCGTCGGCGTCATCAAGCATGAGAACGCGCTGCGCTACGCCGACGTCACCTGTAATATCGCCGGCCGCGACCTGAATTCGGTGGTCCACGACATCCAGGCGCGCATCGGCAAGAACATCCAGCTTCCGCCGGGTTACTACATCGAGTACGGCGGGCAGTTCGCGGAACAGCAGTCGGCCCGCAGGCAGATCTTCCTGCTGGGCGCGGCCTCGCTGGCCTGCATCGTGGCCCTGCTGTGGCTGGCGTTCCGCTCCTTCCGCTGGGTGGCGATCGTGCTGGCCAATCTGCCGTTCGCGTTGGTAGGCGGCGTGGTTGCGGTGGCGCTGACCGGCGGCTCCATCTCCATCTCCTCGCTGGTCGGCTTCATCACCCTGTTCGGCGTGGCGCTCCGCAACGGCATCATGCTGCTCACTCACTACCAGCACTTGCTGCGGGAAGAGGGCGAGACGATGGGCCGGCAACTGGTGATCCGCGGGGCCATGGAGCGCATCTCGCCGATCCTGATGACCGCGCTCACCGCCGGCCTGGCGCTGCTGCCGCTGGTGCTGAGCGGCGACAAGCCCGGCCGCGAGATTCAGCATCCGCTGGCGGTGGTGATCGTCGGCGGGTTGTTTACTTCGACGCTGCTGAACCTGGTGGTGCTGCCGTCACTGTTCGTGCGCTACGGGCATCGCCTGCCGGCCGCCGCCCGCGCGGATAGCGATGAGCTGGCGCTGTTGGCGTCGCAAGGCAACTAACAGCCATGCTCACCACAAAGACACAAAGGGCACTAAGAGCACAAAGGCTTCTTCTTAGTGTTCTTTGTGCTCTTCGTGCCTTTGTGGTGGACTGACGGATACGAACATGCGATTCGCTTTTGTCATTCTAGTAACGTTACTGTTTTCCACGGTTGCGGATGCGCAGACGGCGGCATCTTACGTTTCGCCCTCCGGCACGCCCATCGACGCGCTGGTCGCCGGACTAAAGAGCCGCAACCTGGCACTGAAGGCCGCGCAGCAGCGCCTGCTGCAGGCCGAAGGGCGGCTGCGGCAAAGCTCGCTGTGGCTGAACCCCGTTGTGGAAGTGGACAACAAGGGGGGGCCGTTCGGCGCCGGCAATGGACCGCGGGAGATGGAATTGGCCGTTGTGCAGCCGGTGGAAATTGGCGGCAAGCGGGCGGCACGCATCAGCGTGACCCAGGCCGCCCGGGAGCTGGCGCGGCTGGAGGTGACGGAGTTGGAGCGCCGCCTGGCCGTCGAGCTGCGGCTGAAGGCAGGCGAGGCCCTGGCCGCCGCCGCCCGCCTCCGCGCCCTGGAGGAAGCCGTCGACTTGCAGCAGCAGACGCAAAAGGCCACGGTCCTGCGGGTCTCGGCCGGCGACGCCTCCCGCTTCGAGCTGGCGCTCGGCGAGGCGGAAACAGCGCGCCTGAACGCCGAGCGCGAACCGCTGCTCAGCCAGATCGAAGGACTGATCGCCGAGATCAAGACCCTAGCCGGAATGCCTCAGACCGAAGCGCTGCTGCTGCGCGACCAGGACTTGATGGCAACGGCGGCCGGCGTCCCGCAGGAAGCGGCGCTGGTGGACAAGGCGCTGGCCACCCGCGCCGACCTGCTGGCCGCCCGCATGCGCGTCACCATAGCCCAGTCCGGCGTGCGGCTCGCCGACGTCACGGCCTTCCCCGAGCTGGGCCTGCTGGTGGGGTTCAAGCAGGAGCGCGGCGCGGCGGAGGCTCCCGGCCTGAAGCCCGCCAGCGACTGGCTGTTCCGCGTCGGCGTCAGCGTCGGCCTGCCGCTGTTCAACCGCAACCAGGGCGGCAAGCAGGAAGCGGCGGCGCTGCTGGCCGAAGCGCGCCTGGCCGCCGATCTGGCCGAGCAGACGGTGCGCCGCGACGTGCGCCTGGCCGTGCGCCGCCTCGAGCTGGCGCACAATGCCCTGCGCCTGATCCGCGGCAGCCTCCTGCCGCAGACCGAGAGCGCCACGCGCATCGCCCGCACCGGCTACGAGCTCGGCGAGCTGTCCATGCAGCAGCTCATCATCGAGCAGCGCCGCCTGGTGGATGCGCGCTCCACGCTGGTCCAGGCCGGCCTGGAAGCCTACCGCGCCCGCGTCGAGCTGGCCCGCGCCATCGGCGAGTGAGAATCCGCGGATTTCCGCCGAATCCAGGTTTGAGGCGGCTATTTGAACAGGCTTTCGACGGAAATGGAAAAGCCGGGCAGCAGATTGTCTCCCGACAGCATGTCGGATGCGGCAAGCACTTCCATCTCTTTCGGCCCGCGGTAGACATGCACCTCTCTGAGGCGAGGGTAGACGACCCAAACCAGTTGCGTGCCGGCCGCAAAGTACTCCTTGATCTTCTTGCGAACCTCGGTGGCGGAGTCGTCCGGCGACACGACTTCGACAGCCAGATCGGGCGCACCGGGCCAAAACGCTTCCATGGTCCCCTGCTGCTCGATTCTTTCCCGGCGGACGAAGGCGACGTCAGGCGCACGGACTGTTTGTTCGTTCAGTCGAAAACCGGCATCAGAGCCGACGACGGTGCCGAGTGGATGTCTGTCAACGAAAACTCTCAGCAGGTGCGCAATCGTCACTCCGACCCGACCGTGTTCGAATCCGGCAGGCGCCATACGGATCAATTCTCCATCCGACAGTTCCACGCGCTCATCGGGAAAGGACATCCGTTGGAACTGCTCGGCCGTGATGAGGGTTTTCGTGTCCGCGGCCATAGGCCTAGCATAGCACCTTCCGCTTGGTCCAGAAGCCGCAGATACACGCAGATTGAATGGGACGCAGAGGAACGCAGATAAACTTGGCCCCGCATAGCCGGAACCCAATCCGCGGATTCCGCGGATAAGCGGTTTCAACGGCGGATCCGAATGCGGCCGGCCTCGACAATGATCAGACTTCCCCTGATCTCTTCAGCCGTCAGATCCTCGATGGCCTGAAGTAGCGCGCGGTTCAGCGCTTCGCTCGAATACTCGTCCGG
>Ga0315282_10017608_pt1 | contig 10299 bp, 13 predicted proteins | sample YL17G07_20_MG_FD_203693 | JGI IMG/M metagenome (GOLD analysis project Ga0315282, IMG submission 203693) | Sediment microbial communities from Yellowstone Lake, YNP, Wyoming, USA - YL17G07_20 | ecosystem: Environmental > Aquatic > Freshwater > Lake > Sediment | place: USA: Wyoming | collected... | reverse complement strand
TGGTAAAAGAAAGTGATCTTACCCTTATTCATGTTACAAAAGCCGGAGAGAAAATAATGGTCGGTAAAGGTAAATTGAGTAAATGGGATTTCAGAGTTTTTTATAAAGTAGGAAGTAAAAGAGTGAGAAGTCCGAAACACTCTCATTTGACAATTGATCTTTACATAAAATATGCAAAAAATCCACAACTTACCATGAAAATGGTAGAAAGATTTAGAGAACTTCTTGACATGATAAAACAAATTGACTTTTTCCCGCCTAAATTTCAGTTTTTTGAACCTTCTGATGCTGATGAATTTAAACAATTGGATAGCGTAGGGATGTTTAGTTCAGAATTTCTTTTAGCATATGAAGAATTGATGATTATTCAAGAAAAAACAAATTACAAAGCTATGACATTTCATAGAAATCTTTTGAACGGGTTTGGTGTTCAAGATATTTATTCAGTTATAAATACAGCAACTCAAAGAAGACGAGATTAAATTGTTCCGTTTTCTTTTAATTTCTTTTCCACTTCTTCTCTACTTTTGCCACAAATATTGCAACCAGATTGTATAAGCCATACTTCCTGACTTTTTGTAACACTTCCGCCCCCAGGAAGAGTTTTAGTTCTTTTTGCTTTTACACTCCAAGCTGAAGGAACATAACCACAAGATATTCTTCCCTTATCACAGAAAGGACAAGGCAATTCTTCATATTGAATTCTACTCATTATTCTCACTATTGAAGTTCGTTATTAAAACTTCTTTTATTTCACCCCTTTTTGTTCCTATACAACTAATAGCTCTTTTAGCTTTTATTTTATCATTTATGTAAAATCCAGAATATAATTTTTTGATGAAGGGATGATTGCTATTACTTAACATTACAAAACATTCTCTTTTATTTAATTCTTTGAAAATTTCAGCTAACTTTTCTTGCTCTTTTTCAAGAAAAACATTTTTCTGATAGCTTGTAAAACTTGATGTTTTAGAAAGTGGCATATATGGTGGATCAAAATAAATGAAATCACCTTTTCTTGCCTTTCCTAAAATATTTTCAAAATAGGAAACTTCCAAATTTACATTTTGCAATAATTTGCTGGCATTTATCAATACTTTCTCATCAAAAATTGACGGGTTTTTATAATCTCCAAAGGGGACATTAAATTCGCCTTTTGAGTTTACTCTATAAAGTCCATTATAACAAGTTTTGTTTAAGTAAATTAATCTAGACGCTCGTTCGACAAAAGAAATTGGTTTTTCTTTTCTCACCTTCAAAAAATACTGTTTACCTTTCTGTTGATGTAATTCTCTTCGTTTTTTCAAATCTTCGATTAATTCTTCAACTCTATCACGGACAACTTTGAAAGTGATAATCAATTCTTCATTAATATCTGAAAGAAAAACTTCCTTCAGAGCAAAATTTTTATTAATAAAAAAGAAAACTGCACCACTACCTAAAAATGGTTCGAAATATCTATCTATTTTTTTCGGAAAGAAAGGCCTATATTGTTCCAAAACTTGTGATTTTCCGCCAGCCCATTTTATGAAAGTTCCATTAGTTTTCATCTTATTCATTAGAATTTTCTTTGCATTTGCTTTTATAGTTTCACTACAACTACTTTTAGTACTCAATTACAAAAAGGACAACTTAATTCTTCATATTGACCTCTCATAACTAACGATATATCTTTAATGAATTAAAAGATTGTTGGTGATTGTATGAAGAAAATGGGTGAAAGTAAAAGGTTCTTGATTAGCTGGGGTAAAGGCACACACGGTCTCTGTTTTTTTGTGAGTCACAAAGATATCAATCCAAAACCAGTACCAAAATTACCTGAAGATCTGGTAGAATATCTAGAAGATGCGATAAAATATATTGAAAGCAAAAAATCAAATGACAAGTTTTTAGAGAAATGGAATATCAAGAAGCATTAAAACAAAAAAAGACAACTTAAAATTCCATATAAGGTAACTTAGCAGAGAGTAAATTGTCCTGATGCATCCCACAAAAGTGGTACCAAAATATGATATTCTATTTTGGCTAGAATGGTTTCATGGAAAAATATCTGGGAAACAAACTCAGCATAAATCTTGATGCAGACCTTTACGACAGGATGAAGAAATTCCCTGAAATAAGATGGGCTACTGTCGCGCGAAAGCTTGTGACAAAATATGTGGAAAAACTTGAGAAAGGAGAAAACGTAAAGTCATGGACCAATATCTAGGACACAGAATAATAATCAATCTGACAGAAGACCTTTGGGATAAAATGAAAACTCATCCGGAAATAAAATGGCCTGCGATAGGAAGAGAACTGCTCGCAAAATATCTGCAAGAACTTGACGGCAAATAATCAGCGCGAATCTCAAAAATAATTTTGGTACGCTACAAAAAACAGAAGACTTTAAAGTATGACGATATTCGCGTTGTCCTTTATGGTGTAGCCCAGCTTGAATTCATCGTAATTTCTTTTTGATTTTCTTTCCCTTCCGAACAAGGCATATCTGACAATGCGGCTGCGAATCGCTTCGGCGTAAAAATGGTAGCTCCTACCACCATACAAATCTCGGAGAGTAGGTTCTGTAACTGTCCTGATTGCTTCCTTAACGTCTTTTATTTTGACCGGTTCGCCCGCTTTATCGCCTGCCTCCACTGCGGCTTTCATCATCAGGAGCGTGACCGAACCTGTGGCAAAATTCTTTCCGCTTTGTGAAAAATGTAATTCCTCGGAAATCACTTGACGATTGTTCCACGCGCTCTTCTCGTCCCTCTTCTCAGTGATTTTCAGGTATGCGCTGCCGAGCGTCATCTGGAAATTCGCGCCCATTCCCCCGTTTGCATACTGCTGCAATGGAGTTGCGGTTCCATGCAGTGACTCATAAAGGACCTTTCTCGTGCGTTCAGCCACAACAGGATTAACAAAGAGCGAGTCCATTGGATTGAATTCTGCAGCCATAGAACTTAGAATATGAGTTAAACTTTTAATATGTTACCTTCTGTTTCTGCGCGATCCTCATTTAAAGACTTAAATGGTTAATAAACTTTCTTAATTCTTAGATTTCCATGATATCGCAGGAAGAGGCAAACGTGCTGATGAGCGAAAGCGTTATGCAGAAATACAGAGGCCCGGGCGAGGGCTATGTATCTTTGTCGTGGTTGTGGCACAACGTTCCGGAAAGCAGAGATGCGATAAAATCTTTTTTCGACAGAAACACTGTCATTGCAGTCCATCCATGGTACAGCATTTACATGCGGACGGTTATGACAACAAAATTGCGTCCGGAAATGGAGAGAAAGCACGGGTCGTATGATAATTATTTTGAAAGAATGAAAGCATTCGTGCATTCCGCAGACGACAGCGGTGACCTGATACTGCTGTACTATTCGAAAAAATATCTCAGCGACACGATCAGAATGCTGGGCGAGCTGAGAAATGCAGTACTCGTCCCCACGATACAGAGAAGTCCGAAGATATCAGAAACAAGCATGGGCTGCACTGAGGAACAATTTTACGAATTCATCAAACAGGTTTTCAAAAAAGGAAAGATGTGCGGCGAATGGTATGGAGAGCGGGGTTGCGTTTCGGTCGTTAAGGGCAAAATGGAAGGATTGAATTTTGAACTGATGCAAGATTTGACATATCCGACCATAGGCGAATACAAAGGCGAGGCTGACGTACAGCGCTTGGAACGAGGATACAAAGGACTTTTTGGATAGAAAAATAATCGAGACTGTTGATGGTGATAATTTTCACCTGTCAGATTTAGGAAAAGATGCGCTGGCAAAATCTATTATGAAAGCAGTGCTCAAACTCCCAAAGGCAAGAAAGTCAGAGAAATTTGCGAAATACCAAACGCTTGCTTTCATGTGCACGTACAACACTAATCCTCAACAAACATCTACAGGTGAAACACAAGATTTCGGCGGCATACCTGTATTGAGCGCGCTCATTGATGATGAAATGTTCGGCAATGTTTACAAAATGGTACTGAAAGACGCTGCGGAAATCAGGGCATCCAAAACGAAAGAAGAGATAGAAAAAGATTTGCAAGTTTTCAAATAATAATTCATTTTCTAATAGACGAATTGATAGAAAATTTTTGCAAAACGTTCTGGAATCTTTCGATCTCTTCCATGTCTGCCTTCTGTCCTTGCATTTTTTTGTCCAGAGTTTTTATTCCCCTGAACGGCTGAAGATAGAATTTTTTCGCGCCTTTCACCCAATTCGCAATCTCTACAAAATCGTTTTCGTCAAAAGTTTTAGGCGGAACAGTCATCCTGAACTCATAATCAACTGCAGAATTCCTGATTATTTCAATTGACTTCTGAATGTTGCTCATGTTTGTTTGAATTTTTGCAACAGAATCATATTTTCCTATCGGAGCTTTGATGTCCATTGCTATGTAGTCAACTAATTTCTTGTCAATCAAAAATTTCAGCATCTGCGGATTCGTCCCGTTTGTGTCAAGCTTCACGCTGTAGCCGAGGTCTTTTATTTTTTTGATGAAATCAGGAAGATCCCTGTTTATTGTCGGCTCTCCGCCTGAAATGCAAACTCCGTCGAGGAATCCTTTCTTTTCTTTCAAAAAAGCAATGACCTCTTCTTCCTTTGTTTCTTCAGTCCCGTCATCGATCACAAGCTCAGGGTTGTGGCAGTAGAAGCACCTGAAATTGCAGCCGAAAAGAAAAATCGTGCACGCAACTTTTTTCGGATAGTCGATAAGAGTCGTTTTCTGAAGCCCCCTGATGATCATAATGATCTAGGCCAGAATTTTTGCAGCTGCGAACTTCGCACGTTCCTTGAACTCCTGCTGCTTTCCGGGATTCCACATCTGCACCGGACGCAGGTATCCGACTACTCTCGAATAGACCTCCGTCTTGGCTCCGCACTGGGGGCAGCTGAAATTCTCCCCGCTTATGTATCCGTGAGTATGGCATATTGAAAAGGTCGGAGTTATGGTGAAATAGGGCATCTTGAAATTGTTCGCAATCTTCTTTATCAAATTTTTTGTCGCATCGCTGTCAGGCGATTCGCCAAGCCATACATGGAAAACCGTTCCGCCTGTGTATTTGCTTTGAAGCTCCTCCTGATGCGTCAAGGATTTGTGCAGATCGTCGGTCCATCCGACAGGGGGCATTGTGGAATTTGTGTAAAACGGCGCGCCGCTTCCTGATGTTATTATTCCGGGATACATCTGTTTGTCTTTTTTTGCGAATTTGAACGAAGTCCCTTCTCCCGGAGTCGCTTCAAGATTGTAAAAATGACCCGTCTCCTCTTGGAACTCGATTATCCTTTCCCGCATAAAGTCCAGAACTTTCAGCGCGAATTTCTTTCCCTGCTCTGTTGTAATGTCCTGCTTCATGAAATTCAGCAGAGACTCGTTCATGCCGATGAGTCCTATTGTCAGAAAGTGGTTGTTCAGGTTTCCCAGATATCTTTTTGAAAAAGGAAACATTCCGATTTCCATGTTTCGCGACACGACTTTTCTTTTTATCTCGAGCGACGACTTTGCAAGATACATCAGCTTGTCCAGTCTTTCAAAATAATCGCTGTCGTCTTTTGCAAGAAATCCGATTCTCGGCATGTTTATTGTGACGACTCCGACTGAACCGGTTGATTCTCCTGACCCGAAGAGTGCGCCGGTTTTTTTTCGCAGTTCCTTGAGATTGAGATTCAAGTGGCAGCACATCGCCCTGACGTCCGACGGATTAAGATCGCTGTTGATGAAATTCTGAAAATAAGGAATGCCGTACTTTGCTGTCATCTGAAACAGCAGGTCTGTGTTATCGCCGTTCCAGTCAAAATCCTTTGTCAGATTGTAAGTGGGAATCGGCCATGTGAAAACCCTTTTCTTCGCATCGCCTTCGATCATGACTTCGATGAAGGCCTTGTTGAACATGTCCATCTCGTGCTGGTAGTCTGAATATGTTTCTGGCAAGATTTTTCCGCCGAGCATCACCTCTCTGTTCTGCAAATCTTCCGGAACCTTCCAGTCGAATGAAATGTTGGAAAACGGGCACTGCCCGCCCCATCGCGATGTGATGTTCATGTTGAAAACAAATTCCTGCATCGCCTGCTTCAGCTGGTCGTACGTCAGATTATCCTTTCTTATGAAAGGCGCAAGATAGGTGTCAAGGGAGCTGAACGCCTGCGCCCCAGCCCATTCGTTCTGCAGAGTTCCGATGAAATTCACAACCTGCCCCAAAACAGGCCTGAAATGTTTTGCCGGCGCGGCTTCGACTTTTCCAAAAACGCCGTTGAATCCTTCTGAAAGAAGTTGAAACAGCGACCAGCCTGCGCAGTATCCGCAAAGGCTCATGCTCAAGTTGTGCAAATGCAAATCACCGCTTATGTGAGCCTGAGAAATTTCTGAAGTATAAACATGGTTCAGCGCATAATAAGCCATTATCGAACCGACGCCGTGCCACAAAAGGCCGGAAAAGCTGAAATCAATGTTTGCGTTCTCCCTTATCCTCCAGTCCCCGTTGTCGATGTATCCCTTTACTACGTCTCTGACGTCGAGAATCAGACTTTCATTTTCCCTCAGCTTGTTCCTCTGCTCTCTGTACAAAATGTAGGCCTTGGCTGTCTGATAGTGGCCGAATTCGACAAGAGTCTTTTCAACCGCGTCCTGGACCTGCTCGACGTTCGGAGCTCTTCCGTTAAAAGCCTTTTTCCAGAAGTTTGACGACCTCATTTGAAAGCTGTTCTGCCTTAGTCTTGTCCTTGCCGCCGACTGCCTGAACCGCTTTCCAAATTGCTTCGGTGATTTTGCTTTGATCGAAAGGAACAATGCTTCCGTCGCGCTTTCTGATTTTTTCTATCGTATTTATGAGACCCCCACACAAGACATTGGACTTTTTTAAATCGAAGTGAAAAGAAAAATAGTTTTCTATTTTAAAGAGCATTTGTATCCTGCAACTTATGTTTTTGCATAATGAAATGACTCGCGTGTAGTTACAGGAAAATTAATCAAAAATAGCATTAAAGCTGTTGAAAAAATTAGAAAAAAATTCAAAGAGACAAGAGAGAAGACAACATTCAGCAAAAAAGTCAGCCGATATAACTTGTCCTTTCAAAATCATCCAGAATGTCAATCGAACTTTCGCGAGGCATTAGGGCAAATTCAGGCAAAATAATTTCGGGAAGAATCCTGTCGAAATTGAAACTCATTTTCGTAGCTTCATGATCCCTTCCGAACAGCTGCAGATTGACATCGTAAGTAAACAATTCGGCGTGCCTCTCGTTCAGGACTCCCAGAGTGTGCAAATATTCGTGCATCAGCACATGGAATACATAAGATTTCAGCAGACTCGGCTTCTGGCTTTCAATAATTTTCAGAATCGCCTTGTTCATAACAATAACATTCGAACCGACAGGATGGAATGCCCCGACGAATCCGTTGGGATTGACTCCTAAATCTTGAAACGCAAGCATCAGTCCAGAACGACTTCTTCCGAAAATTCCTTCGACTCCTTCTTTGATTACTTCAAAAACTTCTGCGAATCCTTTTGCTTCGTCATATTTTTTTCTGAAATATCCCCTTGAATTTTTAGAAGGCCTGAAAGGCATTTAGTGTATTTGGATACTAAAACTTAAATACTTTAGTGTACCATAATTCTTAAAAGAACAGGATGAAAATGATAAGGAAAAAAGCAGTAATAATCACTTTTTCGACAAAGACGGACAATAATTCTGACAAAACGAAATTTTTCAAGGATCTTTACGGCTGGGAGCAGACTGTCCCGGGAAAGAAAAAGAAATACGAATATCACAGAGAAGGATTTCTGGAAAAGGTCCAACATAAAAAAATTGCCGACAGTTCCTTCATAATTCCCGAAGGCGAATTTACCAAAGTCATGCAGTTTTTCGAGCAGTGGCAAAGAAAAGTTATTACTAATGCTTTCAAAATTATATTAGAAGATAAGGATATTTTTGACGAATTCGAAAGGATGCAGGACGAGTTCGACAAAGAGGAAATGGAAGAAGAAAACGAAGAAGAAATGAGAGAAGACGAAGAACTGAGCGAAGAGGAAAAAAACATAATCAAGAGGCACAGGGAATGGCAGAAAAAGAAACTGAAATCCGCCTGAAAGTCGGGGAACTCACGGCCAGGGAAGAAGCTGGAAGAGGAATTGTTAGAATTGATTCTGGAACCATGAGCAAACTCGGAATAAAAGAGGGAGATGTTGTTGAAATCGAAGGCGCAAGGAAGACTGGGGTAATTGCTGTTCGCTCTTATCCCGCTGACGTCGGACTGAACATTGTGAGAATGGACGGGATTGTGAGAAGAAACGCCGGAAGCGGTGTGGGAGAAGTTGTAAAACTTAGAAAGTCCGACGCAAAAGAGGCAAAAAGAGTTTCGATCGCACCCGCAGAAAAGGGAATGATTATCCACATTGCGCCGAATTTGGTAAAGCAAAATATCTACATGCGCCCAGTCGCAAAGGGGGACATAATTGTTCCGTCTCCTGTCGTTCGCAGAAAAAATAACAGGGGACCTTCTATCTTTGAAGACTTTTTCGGGTTTGACTTTGATGATTTCTTTTACACTCCGTTTCCCGGAGAGACAAGATTTGTTGTGACAAACACAGACCCGAACGGAATTGTGAAAATCGGGGACATAACTGATTTGGAAATCATTCCAGAGCTGCCTGAATCAATGAAGCTCGAAGAAAAGGCAATTCCTGCTGTCACTTACGAAGACGTCGGAGGAATGCGAGGAGTTATACAAAAAGTGAGAGAGATGATCGAGCTGCCGCTGAGACATCCGGAATTGTTTGAAAGGCTTGGAGTAGAACCGCCGAAAGGAGTTATGCTTTACGGAAGTCCTGGGACTGGGAAGACTTTGCTTGCGAAAGCTGTTGCGAATGAATCAGGAGCGAATTTCATTTCAATTTCAGGTCCGGAAGTGATGAGCAAATGGTACGGGCAGTCCGAAGAGAATCTGAGAAAAATTTTCGACGACGCTGAAAAGAACGCGCCTTCAATAATTTTCATAGACGAAGTCGACTCGATCGCGCCGAAAAGAGAGGAAGTGACAGGAGAAGTCGAGCGAAGAGTCGTATCGCAATTATTAACGCTGATGGACGGGCTGAAGAAAAGAGGGAAAGTGATTGTCATCGCTGCGACCAACAGGCCGAACGCAGTCGATCCTGCATTGAGAAGGCCGGGAAGGTTTGACAGGGAAATAGAAATCCCGATTCCGGACAGAGCGGGGAGATTGGAGGTTTTGAAAATACACACAAGAAGCATGCCAATGGAAAAAGATGTGGATCTGAAATGGCTGTCTGACATAACTTACGGATACGTCGGGGCTGACTTGTGGGCGCTGGCAAAAGAAGCAGCCATGTCTGCGTTGAGAAGAGTTCTCCCGGAAATAAGGTGGAGGGAGGAAAGCGAGCTGCCTAAGGATCTTATGGAAAAGCTTGTTGTGAGAAAGGAGGACTTTGAAGACGCGCTGAGGCTTGTCGAACCTTCAGCAATGAGGGAAGTCCTGGTTGAAGTTCCGAAAATTAAATGGAGCGACATCGGGGATTTGGAAGAGGTCAAGCAGTCATTGAAAGAAATGGTCGAGTGGCCACTGAAAAATTCAGACAGCTTTACGCGAATGGGAATAAGGCCGCCCAAAGGAATTCTTTTGTACGGGCCGCCTGGGACTGGGAAGACTTTGCTTGCGAAAGCTGTTGCGAATGAATCAGGAGCGAATTTCATTTCAATCAAGGGACCTGAGCTGAAAAGCAAGTGGGTCGGAGAGTCAGAGAAGCTGATAAGAGATTTGTTCAGGCGCGCAAAGCAAGTGTCGCCTACTGTGATATTTTTCGACGAGATCGACGCTCTTGTTCCAAAAAGAGGCGGGCATTTCGGAGAGCAGGCAACGGAAAGCATTGTGTCGCAGCTTTTGACAGAAATGAGCGGGCTCGAAGAACTGAGAGGGGTTGTTGTTGTCGCTGCTACAAATAGGCCGGACATGATTGATCCTGCTCTGTTGAGACCTGGAAGGATAGACAGGCAGATTCTAGTCCCGGCTCCGAACGAGCAGGCGAGATTGGAAATTTTGAAAATACACACAGCGGAAATGCCTTTGAAGGGCGTTGACCTAAAAGATCTGGCAAAAAAAACCGAAGAATACAGCGGTGCCGACATCGAGGCTCTTTGCAGAGAGGCTGCGATGAACGCGCTGAGAGAAAACATGAAGGCAAAAGAAGTGACGAAGAAGAATTTCGACGAAGCGCTGAAAAAAACAACTCCTTCGCTGAGCAGGGAAGTGCTGAGCCACTACGAAAAATTCGTGGAAAGGCAGAAAAGGATTGC
>Ga0315282_10017607_pt1 | contig 10299 bp, 8 predicted proteins | sample YL17G07_20_MG_FD_203693 | JGI IMG/M metagenome (GOLD analysis project Ga0315282, IMG submission 203693) | Sediment microbial communities from Yellowstone Lake, YNP, Wyoming, USA - YL17G07_20 | ecosystem: Environmental > Aquatic > Freshwater > Lake > Sediment | place: USA: Wyoming | collected... | reverse complement strand
TATCCTGATTAAATTTTCCGATATTGTTTAAATCAACGGTAAGATTTGCAGTCTCTCTTACCCTGTATGAGGATTTGTCCAACGAAAGTGAGACAGCAGTAGAATTAAGAATTGTTGCGGTAGTATGGTTTCCCGCCCTCGTCTCATCCGACTGAGTATACGTCAGGATGTAGTAACCAAATTTAAGAGATGGAATGGATATAAAAATATCATATTTTTTGCTCTCTCCTATAGACAAAGTAAAAGGAAGGCTTTCAGAATGTACAATGCCCCCCTCTGGGTCTTTTAAACTAAAAACGAATGTTCCAGATGATATACCCATCTTGCCTTCATTTGTGAGAGTAAACGAGATATTATTCGTCCCAACCATAAATATTTCAGGTATGTTTGGATTAATAGTTATCTTACTCCCTAATATTTCTATCTTTTTTGTGCCTACTTTCAACTTACAATAATCGTTATACCAATCTTCAACCCTTACGGTATAAGTACCCTCAATTAACGCTTTAGATAAGGTCATTTCAATAGTTTTTGAGCTCAATTCATATGGGGATAAATTGATTTCATTAGAATCTCTCAAAATCTCTCTACCGATAGGATCCGTTACAATTGTTTTCAAAAAGGCATTCCAACTTACAGGAACGTTATTTTTTAAAAAAGTGTTTATTTTTACGCTCTGCCCAATTATATAGACATCTCTATCAGTGTTGACGTTAACACTATCTATATTATCAAAGAATGGTTCATAAACCCTGCAATATCTTACGCAAGTAGTTAAGTATTTATCCCCTTCATAAAATGAAACAGATAACCAACTATATAACTGTCCATAATGGATAAAGGAAGTATAGATTCTCATAGGATAATTAATAGTTCTTGATTCTTTTACCGGCACAACCATTGTTTTAACTCCACCTACTCCCAAATAGATTTTTGCAGTTACAGTTCTTTCAATATCAGAATTGTTAAAAGCATTGATTTTAAAGTTGGCGGTGTCCCCTTGAAAGTAATATTCAGAATCTGATTGGATAGAAAAAGTCAGTTGACTGGTTTCGTCAGGACTTTGCGGTGGATTGCTCACTGCAAACCGACCACTATCTGTCTCTGCCTGGGGCTGAATAATATTACCTTGAGGATCGAGGAGTGTATAATCAATGTGATAAATCCCCAAAGTTGTGGTCTGAGGGGTAGTATATGTAACTGGAATTGTTGCCGATTGGCCTGCTGGAATTCCGATACTCTGAGTTTGCTCACTTACTACCTTTTTATTCGGGTCGAGGATAATCAACTTCAATGACGCTGCGTTTGTATCTGTGAAGTTGGAGACAGCGATGTCCAAGCTAACTGTCTCCCCAGGTTTAATTTCAATGACGGAGTCAGGCTTTTTTGCCCAAGAGATGATGTTCTGCACGAAATTCATCTCAGTCTGATTTGTTTGACTATGGGTAAATGCAAAATCTGTATAGAGATTTGTAGCAATCACATATCCATCCCCATAGGGATACATAATCATAGCAGGTTGGCCATTTGAAACCCTTCTGAGAAGAATCGTGCTATTTTCTGGATAGGAGGTAAAATACCCATCCACCCCAATATTGGCTGTGGATGTTGAAAAAACTGAAAGAATGGGGTGATACGTATCGATATAGACGGAGTTAAACTGACAACTCTGGTCTTCCTGGTAGCCATAACCAGTAATAAGTTTTTTTTCTCCCGTCTCTGAATCTATAGGAGTAGGGAGTAACTCCCAATCGTATCCATGTTGTTGAGCGAATACGATAAGGGTTCCACCGTTCTTTACATATTCGTCAAGCAATGCCTTCGCAGTGGTGGAGTTCTTTAGGCCATAGAACCCTCCTGTGGGGACCACCATCACAGGATGATCTTTCACAATCTTAGGATCAAAGTCAATATTCTGAAACGAAACCGGCTCCCCGATCTTGACCATCAATGAGATGGAAGGTTTGTAAAAGCCATTTGTAAATAGTGCAACATCCGGCGCCCCCTTCCAGTCATTTTCGACCTGATCTCTTCTTTGCTCCAATTCTTTCGCGATTTCATTAACCTCAGTCCGAATCCTACTCTTAACCTCTTCAGAGGCATCGGTGTACTGCCCTCTTGCCTCACCATAAATCTCCATAAATCGCTTCTTATACCAAACCCCAATCTTGCCTTTCTTGATAGCAGTCCGCAGATAAAGATCTGTTAGATCTCCTTCAGAAAGTCCAAACTCCTTCTCCCAATAGAATTCATCACTCACATCAAAACGGTCATCCGGGTAATCATTGCCAGGATTATTAGGCTGAAGCGACCTTATCTCACATTCAGCCCTATCCACAATCGTTCCAGTCATGAATTGATACACAGCATCTATATAACCCGCCGCATATCGGACCGTTTCAGGAATCAGATCCCTCACATTTTGCATCAGCCTCTCTTGATTGAGCACTGGCTTGTATTGCTGCAAACCAGGGTCCCAAACCCAATCATAAAGTTCTTCTTCGCTCGAATACCTCTTGGCTTTCTTTGCTAAATCCACTATGAATTTTGCTAAATCCCGGGTATTATACTCACCAAATGCTCCCTTAAGATACTCATCTACTGTAACCCCTTTCCTAAAGGCCTCCGAATTGACGATTTCATCCCAATGGTCCTTGGTGTATTTCTCAAAGGGTTCACCGAGATGGACATCTCCTTTGGTATGAGAAGGTATGCCCATATCCTGAAGAAGATGAAGGATTCTGCCAAAGTAATCATAGATCTTTTCCTTGTCTTTTCCTGAAAGATTATTGACTGTACCACAGCCAATGAGTGACCTGACGGTCTTATCATAACCCTTTGCCCTCTCAAGGGCAGAATTAAAACCTGGTAATCCCTTTCCTGTATCCGGATCATAAAAATGCTGATAGAAATCTCCATCCCCATTGTTGCCCACAGGAGCCTCAGAACCAATGTACGTCTTTAAGGTTTTTGTAGAATCCTCATCATGTGCGCCCTTGCGTAGAAAGGGAAGGCCCTTTGATGAAAATTCTTCAATAAACCGCGCTCCTCCATCGGAGTCTTTCTGTTTGTGTACCTCCTCTTTTAACAATATCCCCTCAGCTGTAATGGTGTCATGGCCACCATAGTAGCCGCCTTGATCTACCGGCTTAATGGCATTGTCATGGGTGTATTCTCGCTGGTCTGTTTTATTATCAGTGGTACTTTCATCAAAATTTGCGTTACTCTCAAACCCTCTTGATGAAGCGGCCAATGAAAGAATAAAGATTAGCGAAAAAATAATAGTGATAATCCTCTTTTTCATCGCCTTACCCCCTCTTTTATTTATCGCTTTCTATTGATTTCCCTTGAAGTTTCTTAATTTTTTGCTCAAGATTCTCCTTATCCCTTTTCCAATCGGGGAACTTTAATAATCCTCGGTTTTCTATTAAAGCTACTTTATCTTGGAGAGTTTTAATTGCCATTTTAATATCACCCTTTTTCTCGTATAAATAGGCTAACTGCTCAAGAGCCGCACCATATCCTCTACTTTTGCCTTCTTCAGCAAGTATCCTATTTTTCTCCAAATACCTCTCATGCTTGGCAATGGCATAATCCAATTCCCACTCATCACAGCCACCCTCAACCGCAGGAGCTTCTACACTGAAACGACCGGAGAGACAATAGCTGTATAATGACTGAAGATGATGAAAATATTCACTTTCGCTTCTTTCTACAGGCTTAATATGAATATTAAGTTCGATCACATCCCTTCTTAAAACCTCCTTCAAATCCCCGTCCCCTTTGCCGAAGTCCCTTTTATAATAGCCACCGAAATACCTGACACCACCCCCCTTATCATCGACTGTGCTGATCCCAACCCTGAAAGATAGCACCTCCGTCCCAAACCCCAAAGGAGGATATGGCTTTTTAAATTTTTTCGATGGAACTATAAACTTACCCTGCTTGTCTGTCCTTGTGTGAGGTCTATCAACAGATAGAGCATTATGTACATCTCCTTGCACAGTCTTAGTATTCAATTCAATCGTCGCATGTACCCACGCCCCCTCAACAGGTTGTTTTGTCTCCGCATCCAGCACCACTCCTCTGATTTCAGGGGTTTCAATACTACAACCTAAAAGACATACCAGGAGAATACCCAAAAATAATCCCAATAAATATTTAGCCATTTTCGTCTCCTCACTATCTCTTTTGCTTTAGTTTTTTTAGCCCAAAATTACCAATCCATGAACCTCGTCACGATTATTATCCGTACCTCGAGTTGATTTCGTTTAATTGAAGCTTCGTATCAAATACCATTATAAAAATCTCACATCAAGAAGAAAATTTTCACATTTCAAAGGAATTTATAGATGCTTACACATTGAGATCTGAGAATTTATCTCTAACATTTTGTCCCCCCTCACCCCCTCCTTCTCCCCGCTGGGGAGAGGGGAAGGGTGAGGGGAAATTTCAAATATGTTTGATTAGATTTAAGTTCAATCTTTTTGTATGTAGTGGATCCTTTCTTGGTGGGTTTTATCGACTATCGAAATCTTTACCAAATCAAACCTTCCTGATGAGATTGCCTTCGACCATCATATTATCCTCAAAGACTATTTCAAAGATAGTTTTTGAATTTCCTTCTTATCACGTTTTTGATATATTAGGTCAGCCTCATTAAGGGGGTGATTCAAATCTTCTTTAAAAGCTTTAGCCTGATTGAAGCCTATTCTAAAAAGAATGGGCTTTTTTGTTCACTGGGCACTTTTACAGTTTTTTTACCAAAAAAAATTTCGGTAGATGGAGGAGATCTTGCCAGCAATGGCATCTCTTGAAGATTTAAAGGCTACTCAGAAAGAAGGGGTGAGTATTTACACTATGCTCTATGCGCTTTGCTCTATGCTTTACGGAAATGGCGTTGCATCGGGTGGAAAAATATCTGTAAATTCTGGTTACAGGAACGCACCCCAGGACAATTGAGAGGTGAGGGTGGTCAGTGAATTATGTAAGCCTGACACTCAAGATTCTCACTTTGGTGAGAGTTTAAGATTTTTCTTTACCTCAATTTTTTGAGAGATTCTTCAATTCGGTCTAATCCCTCCTTGATATTTTCCATCGAGGTAGCAAAGGAAAGCCTCTCGAAGGGATCGGCTCCAAATTCAACCCCTGGTACGACAGCCACTCTGGCCACATCCAAGAAATAATCAGCCAGAATTGTTGAGTTTTCAATTTTTTTGCCCTGGTAAGACTTCCCATAATAGGAAGAGAAGTTTGGAAAGACATAGAAGGCGCCGACAGGTTTATAGCAAGAAACCCCTGGGATCTTGTTTAAACGATCTACGATATAATTTCTCCTTTGACCAAAGGCATTGACCATCTTCCTAACCTCATCCTGAGGGCCAATAAGGGCCTCTACAGAAGCTTTTTGGGCAATGGAGGTGGGATTAGAGGTGCTTTGGCTCTGAATATTGTTCATGGCTGAAATAATCTCTTCAGATCCTGCAGTATAACCAATTCGCCAACCTGTCATGGCATAGGTTTTGGCTACCCCGTGGACAATAATCGTCCTCTTCCTTATTTCATCATTTAGAGAAGCAATGCTTATGAATTCAAAGCCATCATAGACAATCTTTTCATAGATCTCATCCGAGATGACGAAAAAGTTTTTTGAAATTGCAATCTCTACAATTTTTTCCAATTCTTTTCTTGTATAAGCACTTCCCGTAGGATTGGATGGGCTATTGATGATCAAGGCTTTGGTTTTTGGTGTTATGACTTTCTCCAAATCCTCTGGCGTTATCTTAAACTCATTCTTCTCTATTGTTTCGACAATCACTGGTGAGGCATTAGCCAGTGCGACCATAGGGGGATAGGAGACCCAGTAAGGAGCCGGGATGATCACTTCATCCCCTTGATCGAAAATAGCCTGAGCCAGATTGTAGAAGGAATGTTTTCCTCCACATGAAACTAAAATTTCAGACCTTTTATAGGTTAAACCACTATCTCGTTGGAATTTTGTGATAATTGCGTCTTTTAATTCATCAATTCCTCCAACAGGGGTATATTTGGTAAACCCCTCGTCAAGGGCTTTCTTTGCAGCCTGTTTGATGTTTTCGGGAGTATCAAAATCTGGTTCCCCTGCACCAAAACTGATGACATGGATACCCTGAGCCTGCATCGACTTTGCTTTGGCATTGATGGCAAGGGTAGGGGAGGGTTTTAAACCTTTTGCTCGATTAGAAAGAACAGTCATTTCTATACCTCCTTAAATAGGATCTCTGAAATTTTATTAATCCTTTCCACACCTTTAATCTCCTGGGGCATAAGAGGGAGCTCTATCAATCCAATCCTGTGAGAATATTGATTCTTCAATATCTGAATGTAATTCTGCTGCATTTCCTTTCTAATTTTATGAAAATTGCAGTCTGCCTCTTGGATGACATAATTGACAATTAAATGGTTAACCTTGAGTTGATATTCATCAAAATCTTTAATGATCCTCTCCGTCTGTCGCACGCCGAGAGCTTCAGGTATGGTCACAATGATGAAGTCTGATTTTTGAGGATCCCGAATAAAATTGACCACTTTCTCTGCCAAATCCTCCCATCCGCTAATAATTTCTAATAATGATCGCTTGCCTTTTTTTAACTTCACACTTTCCTTTAACTTTTCAAAATAACTATATAGATTCATATAGAATTTAGTTGCTGCTTCAAGATGTTTAAGAAATATCTGTGGAAGATGGAGGAGCCTTAGGGTATGGCCGGCAGGGGCTGTATCCCAAACGACTAAATCATATTGCGCACTTTCAACTAACTCCAGAATGTAATTGAGCATGTATTCCTCTTCAATACCGGGTGCCCCACCGATATAATCAACAAAGTCATAATCGAGTGAGGTAAAGGATGAAACGACTTCATAGATTTCTGGCCCAAATCGGTCTTTCCATTTTTTCAAGACCACATCAGAACTGATCTCAATTCCATATAAGTCCTTTGTATTTTTAATAGGGGTTTCTAGATCCCCGATCTCCATCTCAAAAATGTCTGATAGGGAAGGGGTGGGGTCACTTGAAATGATCAAAGTCTTTTTTCCCTGAAGAGAAAAATGGAGAGCAATAGCAGAGGCACATGTGGTCTTTCCCACACCTCCTTTCCCTCCGATCATAATTAAGCGCTTCAATTCTTTATCGAGGCAATTTAATGAGGTCTCCATGCGAGCCCCTAACAGGCTATTGAAAAACTATTTTTCCTGTCACCCTGAACCTTTCGCTTTATGTCATTCTGAAGGAGAGTAACGACTGAAGAATCTCCCTCAGGGCAAGCTCCTTGAAGAGTCTCAACTCTTTGATTGAACGAGATTCTTCGCTTCGCTCAGAATGACAACTTGTGTGTTTTTACACTTTTTCGGCAGCCTACTAATACATTTGATTTTAAAGATATTAGACTTTATAATAAATTAATTGTTTGGTCAAGATATTACATTCTGGTAGACACTTTGGGAGGAAAGTTTTGGCAGCAGGAATGATCGAAATCGATTCGGGATTGTGTAAAGACTGTAAATTATGTATTTCTGTCTGCCCCCATCAATTGATTGAATCATCCGATCGACTTAATCAGAAGGGATATTATCCAGCGTATTTTTCTGAAAAGAATCTAAAAAAGGAAGATAGAAAATGTACGGGATGTGCTCTTTGTGCCATTTCATGTCCAGAAATTGCAATCGAGGTCTACCGTGCCTAAGGTATTGATGCGTGGCAATCATATTGTGGGAGAGGCCGCAGTCCGGGCAGGTTGCCGGTACTATTTTGGATATCCCATCACTCCTCAAAACGAAATTCCTGAATATATGTCTGAAAGGTTCTCAAAGCTTGATGGAGGGGTATTTATTCAGGCAGAAAGTGAAATCGCTTCCATCCATATGGTCATCGGTGCCAGCATGGCAGGCGGAAGGGCGATGACCTCCTCTTCAGGCCCAGGAATTAGCCTGAAACAAGAGGGAATTTCTTTCCTTGCTGCTTTAGAATTGCCAGCAGTCATTGTCAACATGACTCGGGGAGGTCCAGGGCTGGGTAATATTGCTCCAGCCCAGTCAGATTATTTCCAGGCAACCCGCGGGGGAGGGCATGGTGATTATCGCAATATCGTTCTTGGACCAAGCTCGGGTCAGGAGCTCGCAAATTTAACATTTGAGGCATTTGATCTCGCAGATAAATACCGAATTCCTGTCGTCATTTTGGGAGATGGGATGCTCGGACAGATGATGGAGCCTGTTGAATTTCCTCCAGAAGTCCCAATCAAAAAATTACCCCATAAAGATTGGACCCTGACAGGCGCCAAGGGCAGGCCAAGCCGATTTATCAGATCCCTTCTTTTGGATACCGTCGAAGAAGAAGAGCATAACTGGAAACTGATGAGAAAATACGAAAGGATTGCAAAGGAAGAGTTAAGATGGGAAACCTATGCGACAGATGACGCAAAGATGGTCGTTGTCGCTTTTGGAACAGCTGCGAGAATTGCAAAAGGGGCGATCAAGAGGGTGAGGGAGCAAGGGTTGAAGGTTGGACTTATCCGGCCCATCTCACTTTGGCCATTTCCTTTCAAAGTTATCAAAGAATTTTCAAAAAAGATAAAATACTTCATTGTCTTTGAGATGAATATGGGGCAAATGGTGGAGGATGTCAAATTAGCACTGGAAGGTGCTGGAGAAACCCATTTTTATGGCAGGCCAGGCGGAATCATTCCTACCCCATTGGAAATCTCAAGGGTGATTTCAAGTCAATATTATCAAAAGAGATTGGGGGCAAACCCCGTTAGAAATGATGGGGCTTTTAAACACCACCCTTTCTAAGATGAGTATTATTTATTTTTATCATCCCCGCCATAAATAACGGGGCTTTCTAACGGGGTAAAATAATTGAAGAAAATATTTACAAGACCCAAAAGCCTAAAGAACACCCCCTTCCATTATTGTCCGGGATGTGGGCATAGCCTTCTGCATCGAATCATTGGAGAAGTGATTGATGAGATGAACCTTCAAGAGAGAATTATTGGTGTCCCTCCAGCAGGGTGTGCCGTGTTGGCATACAATTACTTTGATATCGATATGGGAGAGGCCTCTCATGGAAGGGGAGCTGCACTGGCTACCGGAATGAAAAGGGCCCTGCCCGACCGAATCATTTTCACCTACCAAGGAGATGGAGATATCGCAGCGATCGGGACAGCAGAGACCATTCATGCAGCGGGTCGAGGAGAAAATATTACAACGATTTTCGTAAACAATGGGGTCTATGGGATGACGGGCGGCCAGATGGCCCCGACCAGTATTTTAGGACAGAACACAACCACCTCTCCTGGTGGAAGAAAGGAGAAAAGGGATGGCTTTCCGATCAATTTCAGCGAGATGTTGGCCATCGCAAAAGGCAGTGTCTATATTGAAAGGACCGCTGTCAGTTCTCCTGCTCATATTTTAAAAACGAAAAAAGCCATTGCCAAGGCCTTTCACGTCCAATTGAAAGGGTATGGTTTTTCCCTTGTCGAGGTTCTATCTCCTTGTCCTACGAATTGGAAGATGAGTCCTGTGGAATCCTGTCGATGGATCGAGGAAGTCATGACCAACAGTTTTCCTCTCGGAGTCCTAAAAGATACCACCGGAGATAAAAAAGATGCTCATTAAGACCTTTTTTTCAGGATTTGGTGGACAGGGAGTGATCATGATGGGTTACCTCCTTGCTACGGCTGGAATGTATGAGGGGAAAAATGTCACCTGTCTTCCTTCTTATGGAGCAGAAGTCAGGGGGGGGACTGCGAATTGCACCGTTGTCATCTCCACGGAGGAAATCGCCTCCCCAGTAGCTTCAGAACCCGAATTTGCAGTTTTGATGAATAACCCTGCCTTATTGCTTTATCAGAATCAGGTTCAATCCGGAGGGACCATTTTTTTAAATTCAAGCATGATCGATTCCAGACCCATACGTGGGGATCTGGAGATCTTTGAAATTCCAGTCAATGATTTGGTGAAACCTCTTCATGAGGATAAAGTGTCGAATATGGTCATGTTAGGAGCTTTCATAAAAAAATCTGCCCTGGTCTCCTTAGAAACGATTCACCACGTGGTGAAAGATACATTTACAAACCGCAGTCCAGCGATCATTAAATTGAATAAGCAAGCTTTATTATTGGGGTATGACTATTTAGAATGAAGGGAGAAAAGGATCGATGCCTGTGAAACAAATCTCAGTCAGTCTGGAAAATGTCCCAGGAAAGCTTTCCGAAGTCAGTGATTACTTAGGAGACAATGGAATCAATATTATTGCTT
>Ga0315282_10017606_pt1 | contig 10299 bp, 10 predicted proteins | sample YL17G07_20_MG_FD_203693 | JGI IMG/M metagenome (GOLD analysis project Ga0315282, IMG submission 203693) | Sediment microbial communities from Yellowstone Lake, YNP, Wyoming, USA - YL17G07_20 | ecosystem: Environmental > Aquatic > Freshwater > Lake > Sediment | place: USA: Wyoming | collected... | reverse complement strand
TAGCGGTGACCGCGGTGATGGTGGTCCCGAGGGGGAACTCGTAGGTCTGCAGGCTGGTGGGAAGCAGTGGTTCGCCGGGGATGCTGGTGTAGTGGTCGCTTGCGGTGAGGGTGACGCTGGTCTCTTGGTTGATCGTGGTTTGTGTCGGGGTTGGGATGGCGATAGTTGCATGGAGTGCCTGTTCGTTGCTGGTCTGGTGTGGTGAGGCGAGTGCGGAGGCGCCGCTGAGCAGCAGGATCCCGAGGACGAGGCAGCTTATGGAATGTCTGGTGATGGCCTTCATATGGTTTTCCCCTTTTCTATATATGAATTAATTCGGTGTCGTTATAAAAAGGTATTGCTGTCTTTCTGCTGGGTTTTTTAGGGAGGGATACTCTTAAATACTGTCTGGGGATTTGATGGGGGTACGGGTCCCCATGGTCTGGGGGCTTGGAAAAAAGAATAGGAAAGTAATGATTATGGAAGGACAACGTAGATCTGATCGGGGTCGGAATTTTGGTGCGCCTCGTGAGATGCACGACGTGACCTGTGCTGAATGCGGGAAGCAGACGCAAGTTCCCTTCAAACCCGATGGTAGCCGCCCGGTCTACTGCAAGGATTGTTACGAAAATCATCGGCCAAAGCGGTACTAAAAGAAAAATTTATTTAAGAGGTCCAAAGGATATTTGGAGATGGATGGGGGTTCTTCGGTTCATCGGCTTATAAGAGGACCTGCCATCCCCTTTTTTTTCTCTTGCTTCGTGATGTTTAAGAGCCGGTGAGGGAATACCTGGGGGTATGGTCATGGTCACCCATCTCGGCGTCCCCTGCCGGAACAAGGAGGAGGCGGACCGGTTCTTCACCACGGTCCTCGGATTACCCCTCACGCGGTCGTTCCAGGTCCCCGCTGCGCTCTCCCAGGCCATCTTCCATACCGCCAGAGCAGTCGATGTCCTCGTCTACGATGACGGGACGACCCGCATCGAAGCCTTCGTAACCCCAGAGCATGCTCCTAGCGGATACGCTCATGCCGGCCTCCAAGTCGACGATCTCGCCGAGGTCATCAACCGGTGCACCCAGGAAGGCCTCGAGTGCATCATCGTGCCCCGCGGGGAAAAACAGCTCCACTTCTTGAGGGACTCCTCCGGCAGCCTCTTCGAGGTCACAGAAAAACCGCGTGGCTAACGGCGTTTCTTCAGGACCCGCATCGGGATATACAGCAGCATCACGCAGATATATCCGAAGAGCAGCAGCCCCGGCCACACCGGAGCCTCCGGGAGCACCGCGAGATTCAAGCCCAACACGATAAGGACCGCGGCGACCACACCCATCAGCGCCTCCCCTGCGACGAGGCCGGCGGTGAACAGCAGCCCGGTCCGGATCGCCTTCTGCTTCTCCGAGATCCCGGTGTCTTGGATGGCGGCCTCCCAGGCCGTCAGCTCCTCCTCCCCGGCGCTCCCATAGCGTTTCTTCAAGCTACGGTCGAGGAAGTAGCGCGTCGCTCCGCCGATGAAGATAGGGACCGACAATGTGAACGGGAGATAGATGCCGATTGCAACCGGCAGCACCGGCAGGTTGATCAGGATAAGGACGAAGGCGAGCACCGCGCCGACGATGAAGAACGGCAGCAGCGAGCCGCCAGAGGTCCCAAAGATCTGCTGCACGATGCCCTTCATGAGGAACGCCTGCGGCGCGGGGAGCTTCTGGCTGCCGATGACGAACGCCTGGTTCAGGACGCCGACGACAACGCCGATGATTGCGGAGACCGTGACGACCCCGAATATCATGGAGATCTGCAGGCGCCGTGGCGTCGCACCAATCATCTGCCCGGAGGCCATGGTCTGCAGGAGGTCCCCGGAGATGGAGGCGCCGATGCTGACGACCGCGCAGATGAAGATTGCGATCGCGATGCCGCTGCCTCCACGCACGCCCAAGGCGAACAGGAGGAGGCTGACGATGAGCAGCACGGTGACGGTGACGCCGGAGATCGGGCAGTTGGAGGAGCCGACCAGCCCGGTGAGATAGCCGGCGAGTGCGCTGGCGATGAACGCGAGGAACACGGTGAGGATCGCCATGATCAGGGATATCAGGGTGAGGCCTGAGAGCCATTGATATAAGAAGAACGTCGGAATGACAAGCAGCCCGATAGCGACGAACACGAGCTTGTAGCTGAGGTCCTGCTCGGTGCGTTTCTTGGCGGGTCCGCCGCCGGTGCGGATACCGACGACGGCTTCGCGGACGCTTTCGACGAGGTTGCTTCGGATGGAGTACACCGCCCAGAGGCCTCCGACGAGCATCGCGCCGACGCCGATATACCGTACCTGGTTGCCCCAGAGTGTGTAGAACCCGCCGATGAGTTGCCCCAGCGGCGCGTATTCGGGGAGGGGTGCAGGGAGCCCGTTGCTGAGTATCATGAGGGGTGCGATGATGACCCAGCCGATGAGGCCGCCGACGAGGACGTACGAGGAGATCTGCGGGCCGATGATCCAGCCGACCGCGGCTAGTGCTGGGGAGGTCGTGGTGCCGCCGTAGAACCATCCTTCTCTGGTTTTTCCGACGATGTCGTATTTGCCGATGCTGATGATGCCGTCCGCGGTTTCTCGGAAGAGGTTGAGGGTGAGCTGGGCGAATTTGAAGAGGGCGGCGATGGTGACGCCGAGGAGGAGCCAGGAGCCGCTGAGCTTGCTTCTCTTGGTGGTTTTTCTACCGCCGACCGTGGTGGTGAGGACTGCGGCGACCGCGATTCCTTCAGGGAAGGGGAGGTCGGTCTTGACGACCAGTGCGCGCCGTAAGGGGACCATCCAGAAGACGCCGAGCATCCCACCGATGAGGGAGATGACGGTGGTCTGGAGGTAGTTGATCTCTGACCAGGTGCCGAGGAGGAGGAGTGCGGGGATGGTGAAGATGACGCCGGCGGCGATGCATTCGCCGGCTGAGGCGCCCATGGTGGCGATGTTGACTTCCAGGATGGTGGGTTTAAAAGGCCGGAGGATGCCGAGGGCGATGACGGCGCCGGGGATGATGGCGGAGACGGTCATGCCCGCGTAGAGTCCGAGGTAGGCATTGGCTGCGCCGAGGACGACGGCGAGGAAGATGCCGATGAGGATCGCGCGGACGGTGAGCTCCGGAATCTCTTTATCTGCTGGAATGTAGGAGGGAAAGTTCTCGCGGTCCATAGGGAGGCCAACTGGTGTAAGAATTATTCCTCTTTGACTATAAAAGCGTTGTTGAACAGTTCCCTCCTAAAAATGCGAGAGTGTCTTCTGAAACGGGTAACAAGTGTCAAAGAAATCCTTATGTAGCTAATGTTTGACGAGGCGTTTGACGGCAGTGACGATGTGGGGTGAGCTGAGCTGGTACTTGTCGAGGAGCTCGTCGGGCTCCCCGGATTCGCAGAAGACGTCGCGCACGCCGATGCGGGCGAAGGGGACGGCGCAGGTGTGCTCGGCGAGGACTTCGGCGACCGCGCTGCCGAGTCCCCCGATGATGGAGTGCTCCTCAACGGTGAGGATGGCGTTGGTCTTCTTGGCGCTATCCAGGATGAGGGACTCGTCAAGGGGCTTGATGGTATGCATGTCGACGATGCGGGCGTTAATGCCGTCTACCTTGAGTTTGTCGTAGGCGTCCAGGGCCTGGTCGACCATGGTGCCGCAGGCGATGATGGTGGCATCGTCGCCGTCGCGAGTCACGAGCCCTTTGCCGAGGCGGAGGCCGGCGAGGTCGTCTTTACTGTAGATGACGGGGGCGTTGGCACGGCCGACCCTGGCGTACATGGGGCCGGGGGTCTGCGCCATGAGTTCGACGAGGAGCCGCGTCTGCGGGGCGTCGCTGGGGGTGATGACGGTCATGTTGGGCAGGACGCGCATGAGGGCGATGTCCTCGATCATCTGGTGGCTGGCGCCGTCCTTGCCGACGCTGATGCCGCCGTGGGTCGCGAAGATCTTGACGTTGGTCTTGGAGTAGGCGACGTCCATGCGGATCTGGTCGTAGACCCGGCCGGTGGCGAAGACCGCGAACGTGCTGGCGAAGGCGATCTTGCCGCAGCTGGCGAGGCCGGCGGCGGTGGAGATCATGTTGGCCTCGGCGATGCCCATCTCGAAGAACCGTTCAGGGTATTTCTTGGCGAAGAGGACGGTCTTGGTGGATTTTGAGAGGTCCGCGTCGAGGACGACGATGTTGGGGTATTTTCCCCCGATCTCGGCGAGGGTCTCTCCGTAGGCGTCCCGGGGGTTGGCCATGGGTTTCTTGTTCATGGGGATGCCTCCAGTGCCTCTTGGTGGGCGGACAGTTCCTTCATGGCGAGCTTGTATTCCATCTCGTTGGGGGCGACGCCGTGGAAGTCGATGTTGTTTTCCATGAAGGAGACGCCTTTGCCTTTGACGGTGTTGAGGACGATGATGGTGGGCTGGTTCTTGTGGTCGCTGGCGAGGAGCAGGGCGTCGATGATCTCGGCGATGTGGTGGCCGTTGACTTCGAGGACGTGCCAGCCGAAGGCCTCCCAGCGGCGTCTGATGGACTCGAGTTTCATGACGTCTTCGGTGTTGCCGTCGATCTGGAGGTAGTTGCGGTCGAGGAGCGCGCAGAGGTTGTCGAGCCTGTAGTGTGAGGCGGCGGCTGCGGCCTCCCAGATCTGGCCTTCGTCGGTCTCGCCGTCGCCGAGGAGGGCGTAGACGCGGTAGGTTTTTTTGTCGAGTCTGCCGGCGAGAGCGACGCCATTGGCGAAGGAGAGGCCGTGGCCCAGGGAGCCGGTGGAGGCTTCGACGCCGGGGATGTAGGTGCAGACGGGGTGGCCTTGGAGCATGTGGTTGATCTGTCTGAGGTATTGGAGTTCGTTGATATGGAAGTAGCCGAGCTCCGCGAGGATGGCGTAGAGGGTGGGGGCGGCGTGTCCTTTGCTGAGGATGAAGCGGTCGCGGGAGGGATCCCTGGGGTTCTTGGGGGTGACGTGCATGTGGTGGAAGTAGAGGGCGACCATGGCGTCGACGGCGGAGAGGCTGCCGCCGGGATGTCCGGATTTGGCGCGGTAGAGCATCTCGATGACGTGTTTGCGTATTTTGACTGCTGTTAGGTCGAGTTCTCTGATAAATGGTTCTTGTTTCTCCACTGGTGTTGCCCCGCCCTTGGTTCCTTGGAAACCGATGGGTCCTGTATCTTTTCGCGCTATATTACTTTTTGGAATCAGAATGATGAAAATCGGAGAACATGCGGGTTTGATTCCAAGATCGGTGGTTATTGTTTTTTGTGGGTCCGTGCGAATGTGTAGAGGTCGTGGTAGATTTCAGGCCGGATGTCCCGTAGTACCGGTCGTCGTGCCCGTGCGATTTCGACGTCCGCGAGGTCGATCGTGCAGGTGACGACGCTTTCTTTGAGGTACGGGGCTTTGACGAGGCATTTGCCCAAGGGGCTGTAGAGTTGCGAGCCTCCAAAATGGACTAGATCCTCCTGGGTCCCGGCGAGGTTGGCGTAGGCGACGAACACGGTGTTCTCGATTGCACGTGCGGGCAGGATGGTTTCGAAGAACGGACGGTTCACCGATGGTGCAGCTGAGATGTACACGATGAAGTCCGCACCTTGCAGCGCGAGGGCTTTCGCAAGCTCCGGGAAGAACACGTCGTAGCAGACGAGCATGCCGATTTTGCCGAAGGCGGTGGGGAAGACATTGAGGTCTTCGCCTTGGTCGAAGAAGATCTTCTCTTCGAACGGCCCGAAGGTCGGCAGGAACCATTTATGGTACACGTCGAGGGTGCCGGAGGGGTGGGCGAGGACGGCGCAGTTGTAGATGAGGCCGTTGACCTTGTCGTCCTTGACCGCCATGCCGGTGATGATGTAGCATTTGTGTCTGCAGGCGAGCTCCTGGACGGCGGCGAGTGTCGGCCCGGTGAGGGGCTCGGCGAGGTCCCGGTATTCGTCCTTGCAGCGGTCGCCGGTGAGGAAGAACTCGCCGAAGACGTAGAGGTCCGCCTTGGTCTTCTTAAGTGTGCGTTCCATAAGGGCGAGGTTGCGTTTCTTGTCCGCGATATGGGGCTGGAGACTGGCTAAGGCGACGGTGAAGGGGGCCATGGGGCTGGGAATCGGTCCATGTGATTTAATGGTTTGTCCACCTCGGAGGCCGTCTCCTATACATAAACCGGTAGAAAATTATATATAGTCAGAAATAAAAACATTTATTAATGAGTTTCGGGAGGCTCTGACACGGAATGCCGGTTATCACTGTCCATGCGTTAACGAAGGCTATCGAGCAGCGGCTCGCGATTAATAATTCTGAGGCGCGCCGCTATGCAAGCATCGTCCTGGATTTGTTCGGATTTGACGATTGCGTTCTGGATAATCTTCTGGAGAACAATGACCGCAAGCTGTTCTATCTTCTTGAGGAGCGGGGTTTGGTGAAGTCCCAGCGGGAGGAGTTCGTCTTGTACGATGGGCGGATGTGGCGGATCCATCTGTGGATTTTGCAGCGGCTTTCTATTGCAGACGAGGTCAAACCCTTTGTCCATGGTACGGTAGTTGGTCATCGGGCGAGGGGGACTATTTATACGAGTCTGCCGGATCGGCTCTGGACGATGCGAAAACAGTCCACATCCCAATAACCGCGTGGATGCGGCTCTTAGGCTTCATCCCGAAATGAATCGTGTAGAATGTTTAACTGATTCAGGCATGGCCGTTTAACGGCCAGGCATGAATCCGTTTTATTTATTTCTTACTCGAAGAAAGTAATTTCGGGATAAAATCACCGTAATGGTGAGCGATTTTTTTAAGAACTTGCTATGGTTTACACTCACGTTTATGTGGAAATTCGGATAGGTTCGCTGTGGGACTAGTTAGCCTTGACCCACAGCGCGACCTTCCGATCCCGTGCGTAGCGAACCATGAGCACCTGTTTGACGTTGTAGGCGAAGACCTTCAACGCCAGCTCCCGTTTCTGCATCCATCGCTTCCTGCTCTGCAGGAAGCTGCCCCAGCGTCGCTTCATCGAGCTGAACACGCTCTCCACGATGGACCGCAGATGGTACACGGCCAGCCATCCCACAGGGTCACGCTTGCAGGCCCGAAACGAGACGATCCATTCGGGCCTGCCGCGTGCCCGGCTGGTCGCGTTCACACGGAAACAAAGGTACGGCGTTCCGTGTTTGTCGGCGACCAGCTGACAGTTGGACCGGGAGGAGTACGCCTTGTCTCCCAGGACCCTGTCCACCTCGGGGAGGTCCTTGAGGAGACGTGCAAACTCCCGGCTGTCATGCCGGTTCCACCGGGTGGTGGTGAACGAGTGCACCACCCCGGTGTGCACGTCGACGCTGATGTGCAGTTTGATGCAGTCGCGTCTGCTCCCCTGGCGTTCGATGCGGAGGTCGTACCAGGTGCTGCTCTGGTGTGTGCTGAACCCGGTGCTGTCGACCGCGATGGTCATCTTCCGTCTGCGGAGGAACCGGATGACCAGGTTCATCGCCTTCCGGATGTACTTCATGGGGAGGCGGGTCATGCCGCGGTGGATGACGCTGTGCCCGGGGAGCACCGGGCATAGTTCCTGGAGGATCTGGCTGTCCTTCATACGGGCCTCGATGCCATCGTAGGTCTCGTTGAATCCGACCTTGAGAAGGCATCCGATAGCGACGGCTTTGGGGTCGTGTCCTTTCCTTCCTTTCTTAGTGGGCTGCCAGGGTGGTGGCAGCCGGTGCACCGCTTTGACGACCGCCCCGGTGAACTGGGCGGTGAAGTTGCGGTTCACATGGTTCGCAACGGTCGGGTTAAGCCGTTGCTTTGCGCATCCCATCCTGCAAAAAACAGAGCTTTGCCTCCCTAATTATCTATTTCGGGATGAAGCCCGGCTCTTACAAAGTTTTATATAAGAAAGAGTCCATTTTCAAAAGGGGAAGAGTCCGATGATTCAAAAAATCGTAGTCATTGGGGCAGTTAGTCTCCTTTGTTGCCTTTCACTTACACCTGGGCTGTTAGCGGCTCGAGAACTGTCCGTTCCTCAGCTATCTTTAGGAAACACGCTATATGTCGGTGGCAGCGGACCGGGGAACTATTCGACGATCCAGGATGCGGTCAATGCCTCGGTCGACGGAGACACCATTTTCGTCTACCAATATTCTTCACCGTACAAGGAAAATATAGTGATTGGTAAATCAATTTCCTTGATTGGAGAAAATCTTAATACTACAATTGAGAATGAAAGGGACGATCTCAGCAATATTCTAATTCGTCATGATTCGGTAAAGATATCTATTTTTAAATTTCCGGCTCGTGAAGGCAGCTCAACTGATATCTGTTCAGAAAATTCGTCTTCTATTAATATCTCAAATTGCATTTTAATAGGCTCATATTACGGCATTGTCTTTAATAATATTAAGGATTCAATAATATACCATAATACTTTCGACGGTGTATCTCCCTTCACAATATTGTTATCGGAAAGTAATGGAAATATCATTAGTAGCAATAAAATTTATGTTGATTCGATGCAGGGGGGTATCATAATAAATAATGGCTCCAGTAAAAATACCATCATAGAGAATGATTTTGAAGGAGGAATTAATCCTACATTTGGAATAAGAATATTTAATGCTGGAGAAGGAAATATTATCCTTAATAATAATTTGAATTGTGGAATATCAAGCGATGTTCGTTCACATTGGCATGGAAATTACTATAGAGACTGGATTGGACATCAAATCAAGGTACTGTTCTTTTTCCCAAGAATAATCCTGTCTTCTTCTATACTTGTGTTAATGATTAATATCGATTGGCATCCAGCTCGCCATCCCTATGATATACAATGGTCATAGTATGAAACCGATAATCCCACCGGAATGAATATGATTCGAAAAACCCTGAAAATTGAAGTAGTTTGTCTATTTCTCTGCTTTATGGTCATGCCGGGCACTCTGGCCTTCACCAATGAACCGCTCGTACCCTCGCCCACGCGTTCTGGCACCATATTGTATGTCGGTGGCCACGGCCCAGGGAATTATTCGACGATTCAGGATGCCATCAATGCCTCAGTTGATGGAGATACCATTTACGTCTACCAATATTCTTCACCGTACAAAGAAAATATTGTTATTGAAAAATCAATTTCATTGATTGGAGAAAACCTCAATACTACGATTGAACCTCAAGATGTGAACCTTTTCTCTGTTATAATTCGCCACGATTTAGTGAGTTTGTCCAATTTTAATTTTCCAGGGATACTTTTTGAATACGATGTTAAAGATATTTATGTTAATAATGCATCATTTGTTAATATTTCAAATTGTCGTCTAGAAGGTGCCGATTACGGTATGATCTTCAATAATGTTTCAAATTCAATTATTTTTCATAATTTTTTTGATAGCTTTTCACCAATGGCAATTTTTTTATCAAAAAGTAGTAATAATTCGATAATACAAAATATATTAAATATAATCTATCGTGATTCAGGTATCGTTATTACAAATGAATCAAGTTATAACATTATTCTGAAAAATTACTTTTGGGGAGATAGTCTGAAATATGGCATAATAATTAGTTCATCCTGTAAATCAAATATAATAACTCAAAATAATTTTTTATGTTCAATATGTAGTAATGCAAAATCATATTGGCATGAAAATTACTATTACAATCAAATTATACATGTTTTTCCAAAAATTATCATACCCTATCATCTGCCTTACCCGATGTTTAATGTAGACTGGCATCCTGCTCGTCACCCCTATGGCATTCCATTTTGTTGGCCGTCACAATGAAATCGGTCAACCTCAAGGTATTAGTATGATTCAAAAAACATTGACGATTGAAGTGGTCTGTCTTTGTTGCTGTCTTACGATTATGCCGGATATTCTGGCCGTCTCAAATGAATCGCATATGCCTTTGCCGATGAGATTTGGAACCACGTTGTATGTTGGTGGCAGCGGTCCGGGGAACTATTCGAAAATTCAAGATGCTATCAATGCATCGATCGATGGGGACACCGTGTTCATCTATGTAAAAGAACCATGCTATAATGAAAACATCATAATTAATACTTCAATTACATTGGTGGGGGAAAATCATAGTGTTTCTGTTGAAGCAAAAAACAATAGTCTCCCTACAATTCGAATCGTACATGATTCAGTAAAAATCGATGGAATTGGTGTACCTTATATCTGGAACGGAGGTCATTCCTTTTATAGTAATTATGGATTCAGTGTGGAAAACGTATCTCTTATCACTATTGAGGGCTTTGAATAAGCCCGTGCGAGCCTCGTCGCTCATCGATTTTTCGCTCGCATGGCTCTGAACCGTCCATGTTCAGAGCCCTTCACCGTGTTTTAGTGTCTTTTTTGGTCCTTTTTCCCT
>Ga0315282_10017604_pt1 | contig 10300 bp, 7 predicted proteins | sample YL17G07_20_MG_FD_203693 | JGI IMG/M metagenome (GOLD analysis project Ga0315282, IMG submission 203693) | Sediment microbial communities from Yellowstone Lake, YNP, Wyoming, USA - YL17G07_20 | ecosystem: Environmental > Aquatic > Freshwater > Lake > Sediment | place: USA: Wyoming | collected... | reverse complement strand
CTCCGGACCGCTTACGACGAGGAGAAGGACAAGGCGCTCGTGCAGATCCGGATATCGTGGTTCCGGAAAAGCGAGCAGGTGCTCAAGACCACGGTCCTGCAGTACCAGTGGGAGAAGGACAAGGACAACAACTGGATCATCGCGAGCGAAACCGTGGTGAGCGGCCCATGGCCGTAGATTTCGACGCCGGAGCATGACGTGATGGCTGGGAACCCGGAAAACAAGGGCTTGGGCCGAACCGTCGCGGTCGGCTCGGGCGCCGGCGGGACAGGCAAGACCCTGCTTGCCGCCAATCTGGGGGTGTACCTCGCCCAGATCGGGAAGAAGGTGATCCTGGTCGACCTGAACTGGATCAGCCCGGCGCTCCATACGGCCCTGGGCCTGTCCGCCCCGCCGATGGACCTCGGCCGCTGGCTCGACTCGGGCTCGCCCGACTTCAAAGAGCTTCTCGTGCCCACGTCGGTGCCCGGCCTGGAGTTCATTGCGGCGCCGGCCAGCTTTCCCCCCTTCTTCAAGCACCGGGAGGATCTCAAGGAAAAGCTCAGCCTGATGCTCGGGAGCCTGGAGGCGGACTACCTGCTGCTCGACCTCGCGCCCGGCATCGAGCCGGTGGCCTTGTTCCATTTCGCCGAGGCGAGCCATGCCGTGATCATGACGCGGCCCGAGCCGGCCTCGGTTGAGCAGCTCTACCGGTTCCTGTCCGCCGCGTTCCTGGAGCGTCTCCTCAAGGTCGAGGGGCTGGAACCGTCGGACCGGGAGGAGATCCATCGTCTCGTCCCCAAGCGCGGGCCTTATCTCGCCCCCCTGGATCTGGTCGCGGAGCTCGCGTCCAACCACCGACTGAAGGAGAAAGCCGACCACGTCCGGAACCTCTTCACCCCCTGTCTCGTGGTGAACGACACACGGCTGGGAACCGACCCCGAGCTCGCCGGGGAAATCGTCAGCGTGGCCGGCCGGAGCGTGGGGGTGAGACTGCTCCCCCTGGGCCACATCGAGCACGACGACACGGTGCCCCTGGCCTCCCGCAAGGGGCGGCCCTTCATCATCGAGCAGCCGGGGGCCAAGGCCTCCAAGAACATCGAGCGGATCGTCCGCCACCTGCTCATGCTGGAGAGCGGAGAGGCTCCCAGGCCGGTGCCGTTGCTGTCCGAGAACGCCACCTACTACGACCTTCTGGAGATCTACCCCGGTGCGTCCGAGGATGAGATCCGCGAGGCCTATCGCCGGCTGCGGGACATCTACGCTCCCGGATCCCTGGCTGCGTCCGGGGTTCTTTCGACCGGCCAGCGGGACGAGATCATGCGCAAGGTGGATGAGGCCTACATCACCTTGAGCGACGCCATCAAGCGCCGACGCTACGACCGCACCACCTTCCCCGAGGGTTTCCCCGCTTCGGCCGGCCGCCCGGTCCCGCCGGTCTCGGCCGCGTCCCCGGCCAAAAAGGAGAGTCGTCTCTTCCCCGAGGCTCCGCGCATCGACCCCGACGCCGAGATCACCGGCCCGCTCCTCCGTGAGATCCGGGAGAAGATGGGGGTGGATATCCGCGAGGTGAGCCAGCGCACCAAGATCAACACGAACTATCTCGAGGCCATCGAAGAGGAGAACTTCGAGATCCTGCCGGCGCCGGTCTATACCCGCGGCTTCGTGTACGAGATTGCCCGCTACCTCCGCCTGGATGCGCAACGGGCGGCCGACGACTACTTGGAGAGGCTCAAGGAGTACCTCCGGCGGCATCATCGCCTGGAGGAGTAGGCTGCACGGACAGGTGGATCCGCTCCACGGACCGGGCCTTGCCCGACGAGGCGTCGATGTCCGCCACCAGCCCTTCCAGGAAGAGCCTGTCCCGGGCCGGGGTCATGGGCCGGGGCATCCCGTCCAGGAAACGCGACAGGGCCGGCTCGCGCTCCATGCCGATGATGGAGTCGAACGGTCCGGTCATGCCGAGGTCGGTGATGTAGGCCGTGCCCTGCGGCAGGATCTGCTCATCCGCGGTCTGAACGTGGGTATGGGTTCCGGCGACCACGGACGCGCTTCCGTCGAGAAACCATCCCAGGGCCTGCTTCTCGCTCGTGGCCTCGGCATGGAAGTCCACGAGGATCACCGCGGCGAGCGGCCGGATCTGCTCCAGGGCGCGCTCGGCCTCTTCGAACGGGCAGTCGGACGGCGCCATGAAGACCCTGCCCTGGAGATTCACCACGCCCACGGACTCGCCGGCGTCGGTCCGGTACACCCCCCATCCCCTTCCCGGCGACCGGGGCGAGAAGTTGGCCGGCCGGAGCAGGCGCTCCTCGCTGTCCAGATACTTCAGCACCGTCTTGTGCTTCCAGATGTGGTTTCCGGTGGTGATGACATGGACGCCGGCCCGGAAGAGATCCTCTGCCTTCTCCCTCGTGATGCCCGTGCCGCCGGCCGCGTTCTCGCCGTTCGCGACCACGAAGTCGATCCGATGCGCGACCTTGAACCGGGGAAGGAGGAGACGCACGACCTCACGGCCCGGTCTTCCGATGATGTCTCCGATGAGAAGGACGCGCATGGCCCGATCACTTCGCGTAGCCGGTGGCCCGGGTCTCGCGAATCACGGTCACCTTGATCTGGCCGGGGTAGGTGAGCTCCTCTTCGATGCGCTTGGTGATGTCCTTCACCAGGAGGACCGCGTCGGCGTCCGATATCCGCTCGCTCTCCACCATGACGCGCACCTCACGGCCGGCCTGGATGGCGTAGGACTTGTCGACCCCCTGGAAGCTGCCGCAGATCCGCTCGAGGTCCTCGAGCCGCTTCACGTACGACTCGAGCATCTCCCGCCGGGCTCCGGGCCGGGCGCCGGAAAGGGCGTCGGCCGCGGCCACGAGGTGCGCGAGCACGGTCTGGGGCTGCTCCTCCTCATGGTGGGACGCGATGGCGTTCACCACGATCGGCTCCTCGCCGTGCTTCCGCGCGAACTGGGCCCCCACGATCGCGTGGGATCCCTCGACCTCGTGGCTCATCGCCTTGCCGAGGTCGTGGAAGAGGCCGGCCCTCCGGGCTTTCTTGACGTTCTCGCCCAGCTCGGCGGCCATGAGCCCCGCGATGAACCCGGCCTCGACCGAGTGGCGGAGCACGTTCTGGGCGTAGCTGTAACGGTACTTGAGCCGCCCGAGCATCTTCACGATCTCGGGATGGACCCGCGCAATCCCGAGCTCGAGGATGGCCTGTTCTCCCGCTTCCTTGATCGTCTTGTCCACCTCGGCCTGGGACTTGGCCACCAGCTCCTCGATCCGGGTCGGATGGATCCGGCCGTCCTGGATGAGCTTCTCCAGGGTGAGCCGTGCCACCTCGCGCCGGATCGGGTCGAACCCGGAGATCACGACCGTCTCCGGCGTGTCGTCGATGATGAGCTCCATGCCGGTCGCGGCCTCGAGGGCCCGGATGTTCCGCCCCTCCCGTCCGATGATCCGGCCCTTCATCTCGTCCGAGGGGAGCGACACCACGCTCACGGCCCGCTCCTGCACGTGCTCGCCGGCGTAGCGTTGGACCGCCACGCCGATGATCCGCTTGGCCCGGGCCTCGGCCTCCTCCCGGGCCTGGTCCTCGATGCGCTTCAGCTCCAGCGCCGACTCCCGCTTCGCCTCGTCCGTGACCTGCTCGATGATGCGCCGCTTCGCCTCGTCGCGCGACAGCTGGGCCACCTCCTCGAGCTTGGACTGGATCTTCTCGGCGCTCTGGCTCACCTCTTTGTCGCGCTTCTGGATCCGCTCCTCGCGCTTGTTCTGATCCTGCTCCCGTTTCTGGATCTCGTTCTCCTTGGAGGTGATGAGATCCCGCTTTCGATCCAAGAGCTCCTCGCGACTGGCGTGCTTCTCCTCGAGCCTCTTGAGCTCGAGCCTCTGGACCTTGAGCTCCTCCTCGAGCTCGGCATGGGCCCGAATCTTGATGTCCTTGGCGTCGAGCTCGGCGCCCCGGGCCAGGGTCTCGGCCTCCTTTTTCGCCTTTACGAGAAGGTCCCTGGCCTCGCTCTCGATGGACTGGGCGCTGCGGTGCGCTACGGCCCGGTAGATGAAGAACGCCGCGACCGCTCCCACGAGAACGCCAGCGATGAGACCTATCATGGTATTCAGCATCATGGTTCCACCTCACTTTCCCATATTGATCGGCAAACAGACCCCATGGGTCTGGTAATCCGGCCCTATCGCCTTCTTGGGGGGATGTGGAATCTTGAGGTCGGGGCTCTTTCGAAAATCCCCGGGTGCGGAGCATCGGATTTCCGCAGATCCCGGGAAAAGAGCTTCAGTCTGGTGTCAGACTATTTCAACGGGAAAACCCTAGGGATTGATGCACCTTTCCGCTTTTTACCCTATATGTAAAGGAAGAACCTTTACCCTGTCTTCCCGTTCAGCCATGTCATTGCCCGTTCTGTTGCCTTTCAGGCCTCAAGATCTATTTTTACATCCACCCTGAAGGTGAATGGGAACCGCTTCCTGAAGGAAATATATGCACAATCCGGGATGGTCGGCAACAGATATATGAAAATATTTTAATAATCGCGGGGTTAGAACAGCACTGGTAAAATACCGCTGGAATGACAAAGAGTTATCGCTCCTATGCCTTCGTCACTTTCTCGAGAAGCCTCAGGTAGTCCTCATAGGGCAAGGCCTGCCAGCTCTCGGCTGAAAGCGCCCCCTCGGTGCGCGAGATGAGCGAGACCTTGTGAGCGGTCTCGATGTCCGGCGCATCGTAGATGTCCATGAAATCGTACGGCCCGAGGATGGCGTAGTGGGCCTTCCACTCCACGCCCGGGCATAGGCTCTTCACCTTCTTGAACCACGCCTCGCCGGTCTGCTTGCGGCCCTTGGCGTCGTGGATCGACTCCGGGTTGAGTCTCGTCATGAGCACAAACGTCGGCATGTCACACCTCCTTGGATGTCTTTTGCGTTTCCGCCTATTATATCGCCACTGAAGGAAGGAAGAAACAGGAAGTTCGCTGGCATCTTCTAATAGGAGAAAAACTAGTTCGCGGGAATCTCTTGTTCGAAGCGGTTGTATTTTTTCTTCAGTTCGAAAACACCGTCGTGGTCTAGGTCGAACTCCTCGGTGGTCTTGATGCCTTGCTGGTAATAGGCCTTTTTATCCACCTTCCCGCTCAGGTCCATGGACCATCGTCGTTCCACCACCTGACCATTCTTTGCAAAGGACCACTCATCAGGCTTGCCGTCGTTATTCAGGTCATACTCCCCTTTGATTAATAGATTTTTCCCGTCAATGTACTCCCAAGCATCTGCTTTGCCGTCGAAATTCATGTCGCGTTTCACGATCCATTGACCCTGCTTTTTCGATGCCCAGTAATCTACCGATCCATCATTGTTCAAATCACGTTCTTCCCTGACATGAAATCCCCCCTCATCGTAGGAGTGCCAATCATCTGTCTTGCCGTCCTGGTTGGTATCGATCTCGGCTTTTTCTATTGTTCCTTTTCGAAAAAACGTTCTTTCATCGATTTTTCCATCATGGTTTCTGTCTTTCTCGAACCATCCGTTGGGTGGTCTTGGGGGCACCGAGTCCATCACAAAATACATAATGATTGCGCCCACAAGAAACCCTCCAAACAAAGCTGAATAGAATGACGTCGACAGTTCCCGTCTCTTTGGGGCTGGTTCAGGAGGCGGTAATGCCTTGTCGAAGACCTCTTCCACGTTTTCGGGCTCCGAGGCTTGATAGGCCTCCAGGAGCGCCTTGGCGCGATCGAGGTCCTGGGCCGGCACGCGGATCGAGCCCCAGGGCCGGTTCCGGTCCGTGATCCCGGGGTAGGCCGTGTCCTGGAAAGGCACCACGGCGCACTCAACCCCCTCCGAGGCGAGGAACGATTCGATGCTGCGCGCCTCGGACTCGTTCTTCGGCACGAAAAGCTCTTTCGTTTCCTTTTCTTCCATGGGATCATCGTAGTCCATCACCCCCTCTCGCACAATGGTCGATTCTCGTGCGCCTTCTCTTCCTTGGGGCGTCGGGCGGTGCTATACTGCCCCCGTCGCTTTGGGGCGCTTTGGGGGCCGCGAGGCCCATGGAGGACATCATGCATCCGGAAAAGCCGTCGTTCATTGAGCGAATCTCCCAACTCCAGAACCTCGACGAGTACAAGGAGATCAATTGGGAAGGGAGCTTCGAGGACTATCTCGCGATCGTGAAGGATCGCCCCCACGTGGTCCGCACCGCCTTTCAGCGGATCTACGACATGGTCGTGTCCAAAGGGACCGAGGAGTACATGGACAGCCGCAAGAAGCTCGTCCGGTACCGGTTCTTCGAGGACGAGGGGGGCAGCGGCAAGGACGCGATCTTCGGGCTCGACATCCCGCTCATGCGGTTCGTGAACATCATCAAGGCCGCGGCCGAGGGGTACGGCCCCGAGAAGCGGGTCATCCTTCTGCACGGTCCGGTCGGAAGCTCCAAGAGCACGATCGTGCGGCTGCTCAAGAAAGGGCTCGAGGAGTACTCCCGCAAGCCCGAGGGGGCGCTCTATACGCACTCCTGGCGCGTGCCGGCCGACATCGCAGCCGGGTTCGATGCCAAGGAGGAGATCTTCCCCTGCCCCATGAACGAGGAGCCGTTGAAGCTCATCCCCGAGGAGTGGCGTGAGCAGGTCTTCCGCGACCTCGGGCTCTCGGGCGGTCCGTTGCCCATCAAGGTTCACGGCGACCTCTGCCCGGCCTGCCGGTTCGTGTACAACGCCCTGCTCGAAAAATACCAGGGCGACTGGGGCCAGGTGATCCGGCACGTCCGGGTGAGGCGGTTCATCCTCTCGGAGAAGGACCGCCGCGGCATCGGCACGTTCCAGCCCAAGGACGAGAAGAACCAGGATTCGACCGAGCTCACGGGCGACATCAACTACCGAAAGATCGCGATCTACGGCTCCGACTCCGACCCGCGGGCGTTCAACTTCGACGGCGAGTTCAACATCGCGAACCGCGGAATCATCGAGTTCATCGAGATCCTGAAGCTCGACGTGGCGTTCCTCTACGACCTGCTCGGCGCGACCCAGGAGCACAAGATCAAGCCCAAGAAGTTCCCCCAGACCGACATCGACGAGGTGATCGTCGGCCACACGAACGAGGCCGAGTACCGCAAGCTCCTCGACAACGAGTACATGGAGGCCCTGCGCGACCGGACCTTGAAGATCGACATACCGTACATCACGCGGCTCGATGAGGAGATCAAGATCTACGAGAAGGATTTCCGGCAGGAGAAGATCCCGTCGATCCATATCGCACCGCACACGCTGGAGATGGCCGCCATGTGGGCGGTCCTCACCAGGCTCGAGGAGCCGAAAAAGGCCGGGCTCTCCATGCTCCAGAAGCTCAAGCTCTACAACGGCAAGATCCTGCCCGGCTTCACCCAGGACAACGTAAGGGAGCTGCGCAAGGAGGGGAAACGCGAGGGGCTGGACGGCATCAGCCCGAGGTACGTGCAGGACAAGATCTCGAACTCGCTCGTGATGGAGAACGAAGGTTGCCTGAACCCCTTCATGGTCCTGAACGAGCTCGAGAAGGGACTCCGCAGCCACAGCCTCATCACGAACGAGGAGCAGCGCCAGCAGTTCACCGAGCATATCGACGTCGTGAAGAAGGAGTATGAGGAGATCGTGAAGAACGAGGTGCAGCGCGCGATCAGCGCCGACGAGGACGCGATCCGCAAGCTCTGCATGAACTACATCGATCACGTGAAGGCCTACACGCTGAAGGAGAAGGTCCGGAACCGCTACACCGGCCAGGACGAGGAGCCGGACGAGCGGCTCATGCGCTCCATCGAGGAGAAAATCGACATCCCCGAGTCTCGCAAGGACGACTTCCGCCGCGAGATCATGAACTTCATCGGCGCGCTCGCCGTGGACGGCAAGGAGTTCGACTACACGTCGAACGACCGGCTCCGAAGGGCGCTCGAGCTCAAGCTCTTCGAGGACCAGAAAGACACGATCAAGCTCTCCTCCCTCATCAGCACCGTGGTCGACAAGGAGACACAGGAGAAGATCGACATCGTGAAGAGCCGCATGAAGCAGCATTACGGCTACTGTGATATCTGCGCCACAGACGTGCTCAACTTCGTGGCCTCGATCTTCGCGCGGGGCGGGAGCCAGGGAGAGTAGCCTTGCGGATCCTGCAGGACCACTCGCGATTCCGGAAGATCGTCCGCGGCCGGATCCGGTCGAACCTCCGAAAGTACATGGCCAAGGGGGAGCTCATCGGCCGGCGCGGCAAGGACACGGTCACGATCCCGATCCCGCAGATCGACATCCCGCGGTTCCGCTACGGCTCCAAGCAGTCGGGCGGCGTGGGCCAGGGCGAGGGTGAGGCGGGCGACCCCCTGGACCAGGGCGAGGCCGAAGGGGGATCGGGCCAGGCCGGAAGCGAGGAGGGGGAGCACATCCTCGAGGTGGAGGTGAGCCTGGAGGAGCTCGCCGAGATCATGGCCGAGGAGCTCGAGCTCCCGAACCTTCAGGAGAAGGGGGCCGATAAGACCGTCTCCACCAAGGACCGTTTCGTGGGGATCCGCAAGACCGGGCCCGAGTCGCTCCGGCACTTCAAGAGGACCTACAAGGAGGCCCTGAAGCGGCAGATCGCCACCGGGACCTACAACCCAAAGATGCCGGTCATCATCCCGGTGCGCGAGGACCGTCGCTACCGCTCGTGGAAGACCGAGGAGGTCCACGAGGCGAACGCGGTCATCCTCTACATGATGGACGTGTCGGGATCCATGGGAGACGAGCAGAAGGAGATCGTCCGGCTCGCCTCGTTCTGGATCGATACGTGGCTCAAGAGCCAATACAAAGGGGTGGAGCGGGTGTTCATCATCCACGACGCCGTGGCGCGGGAGGTGGACGAGGAGACCTTCTTCCACACCCGCGAGTCTGGCGGCACCATGATCTCGAGCGCTTACTCGCTGGCCGACCAGATCATCGCGGAACGCTATCGGCCCGAGGAGTGGAACATCTACTGCTTCCACTTCTCGGACGGCGACAACTGGTCGTCCGACGACACGAAGAAGTGCATCACGCTCCTCGAGGAGCGGCTCCTGCCCTCCAACAACGCATTCTGCTACGGCCAGGTCCACAGCCCGTACGGGTCGGGCCAGTTCCTGAAGGACCTGCGGGACGATATCGGCGAGGACGATCGGCTCATCATGACCGAGATCCCGGATCGGGAGGGCATCATGGACGCGATCCGCACGTTCCTCGGAAAAGGGCGCTGAGCAAGCCATGACCCAGGCGAGAACCAGCATCCGCGCGAGACCGCTGCCCCCGTACCTCGAGAAGGTCCAGAAGGAGATCGAAGGCTACGCCCGGGAGGTCGGGCTCGATTTCTTTCCCACGTACTTCGAGATCCTGTCGTTCGAGGAGATGAACGCGGTCGCGTCGTACGGCGGATTCCCGACCCGCTACCCCCACTGGCGCTTCGGCATGGAGTACGAGCGGCTCATCAAGGGGCACACGTACGGGCTCTCGAAGATCTACGAAATGGTGATCAACAACGACCCGTGCATCGCCTACCTCCTGGAGGGGAACAGCCTGGTCGAGCAGAAGCTCGTCATGGCGCACGTGCTCGCCCACTGCGACTTCTTCAAGAACAACCTCTGGTTCGTCCCCACGAACCGTCGGATGATCGACGAGATGGCGAACCACGGGACGAAGATCCGCACGTACATGGACCGGTTCGGCATGGACGCGGTCGAGGAGTTCATCGATGTGACCTTGAGCCTCGACAACCTCATCGACCCGCACGCGCCTTACATGGCCAAGAGGGCCGAGCGGCCGAACGAGACCCAGGAGCCCCAGGCGATGGAGGTGCCGCGGCTCAAGGCCAAGTCCTACATGGAACCCTACATCAACCCTCCCGAGTTCCTGGACGCGCAGCGGAAGAGGCAGGAGTCCGACGCGAATAAGACCGAGACGTTCCCGGCCCGGCCCGAGCGGGACGTGCTTCTCTTCCTGGCCGAGCACGCGCCGCTCCAGATCTGGGAGCGCGGCATCCTCGAGATCGTCCGGGAGGAGGCGATCTACTTCGCGCCCCAGGGCATGACCAAGATCATGAACGAGGGATGGGCCACCTACTGGCACTCCGAGATCATGACCAAGAAGGCCCTGGCCGCGTCCGAGATCATCGACTACGCGGACCGCACTTCCGGGGTCACGGCCATGCAGGGCTACCAGCTCAACCCCTACAAGCTGGGGCTCGAGCTCTTCCGCAACATCAAGGAGCGTTGGGATCGGGGCCAGTTCGGCAAGGAGTGGGAGGAGTGCGAGGACTTCTCGAAGCAGCAGTCGTGGAACCGGCGGCTCGGG
>Ga0315282_10017603_pt1 | contig 10300 bp, 9 predicted proteins | sample YL17G07_20_MG_FD_203693 | JGI IMG/M metagenome (GOLD analysis project Ga0315282, IMG submission 203693) | Sediment microbial communities from Yellowstone Lake, YNP, Wyoming, USA - YL17G07_20 | ecosystem: Environmental > Aquatic > Freshwater > Lake > Sediment | place: USA: Wyoming | collected... | reverse complement strand
AAAAAACGTAAAGTTAAACATCATCGGCAATATTTTGATGTTTCCTAAAGATATACAGGAGAAGACAAGGGCTTGGATGGAGAAAACCAAAAACAACAACAAAATTACCGTCAATTTGGCATTGAGCTATGGAGGAAGAGACGAGGTTGTTCGCGCCGTTAAAAAATTGAATCAAGAATTAAGAAGTAAGAATCAAGAATTAAATAACATTAAAAAAGAAAATTTTGAACAATATCTAGATACTGCCGGTCAGCCGGATCCGGATCTTTTAATTCGGACAGGTGGTGAGATGCGTCTTTCCGGTTTTATGCTTTGGCAGCTTGAGTACGCTGAACTTTATTTTACCGAAGTCTTATGGCCTGATTTTACTCCGGTGGAATTCAGGAAAGCCATCGAAGAATACCAAAACCGCATAAGGAGGTTTGGCAGATAAGATATTGATGTTATAATACTGAAGGAAAAATATATTGGGGTCCCCATTTCGAAGAAATGGGGAGGAAAGTTATGGACCGCGACCGCCTGACCATTACGCTCAACAAGTCTCTTCTTGCCAAGATCGATAATTTCATTGATGGCACCAAGATCCGAAACCGCAGTCATGCCATAGAATATTTGATTAAAAAAAGTCTGGTACCTGAGGTGGCTCAAGCGGTTATTTTGGCTGGAGGAAAGGGATTGAATATGAGGCCTTTTACCTTTGAGATGCCCAAAGGTCTCTTTCCGGTTGGTGGTAAACCCATTTTGGAGCATATTATTGAGCTTTTGCGACGAAGCGAGATACGCGATATTATTTTTTCTATCGGTCATTTAGGAGAGAAGATAAAAGAACATTTTGGTGATGGCAGTAGATTTGGTGTGAAGATTACTTATGTGACAGAGGATAAGGAAGCGGGTACGGGTGGAGCCTTGCTCTTGGCAAAAAAACATTTAAAAAACGACACTTTTTTGGTTTTACATGGAGATATAATGATCGACTTAAATATTTCAGAATTTGTTTGTTTCCATAAAGAACAGGGAGCTGCCGCCACGATTGCTCTCACTTCAGTTGTTGATCCTTCAAAATTTGGCGAAGTGGTTCTAAACGGTACAAAGGTCGTGAGATTTATCGAAAAGCCGGAAAAAGGTAGACAGACGTCCCAGCTTATCAACAGCGGATTTTATGTTTTTAATAAAGAAATTTTTGAATACATACCCAAAGCAATGCCTTCCTTCATTGAAGATATTTTTCCAAAGTTGGCAGAAGCAAAACAACTTTCAGGTTTCCTCTTTGCCGGCCGCTGGGTGGATATCGGTACACCCGCTTCCTATGAACGGGCGATAAAAGAATGGGGAAAAGAGAAGAAGTAACTCAGTAAAGCCAGTAAATCATTAAAAACAGATTAAGGGGTGGGTGTGGGAATAGGTAAAGACGTTACTGGATTGTAGACACCAAGTTTAAATATATAATCTATGATTTGTACTAGCCAGAAGCTCACAAAAATAATGATAAAACCTAAAACCGCATAAGTAATTTTTTGTCTGCCGGCAGCGGCTTTTTTCGGGTCTCCCATGGCGGTCAAATAATTAAATCCTCCCAGAAGAAGATAGAGGAGAAGAAGTATGCCAGCTACAGAGAAAAGGATGGGAATGGCTTGGGTGACGATGGAGGAAAGGTCGGTAAATTCTGTCCTAAAACCGGTAGGATTAGGTATGTCTACACTTGGTGTACCTGAAAGTCCAGGAATTTTCAGCGCAAACTGATTTGGCATAATTTATTTAATATTAGTCTAATTTGACAAATTAGACAAACTAGACTTTTATTTACACTTGCATAAGTTAAAATTGTCCTGGCCAGCAGCGAATATGTTTGCCAGTAGTTTGACTGTAGCAGAAATATTGACACCAACCATTAGTATCCGTATAGATGTCATTTTGATAACCGCATTCACGATAGAAAGTACAGGATTCTTTATTTTCACATTCTCCTGAATAACTAGCAGGACATGGCACAGTAGTATTTGGGTTGTTTATGTCATTCCTGCATTTATTTAGGAAACTGTTATCTAGAGTCTGTCCTGTATAACAGCTATCTAATTGTGGATTTTCTTTATCTCCGTAACAGAAATATTTACATCTGTTATCATTTCCACATTGTTGTCTAAATGTTAGAATACTTTTTCCATCGAGTGACGTTTTCGTACTAAATATAGGACAAGGTTGATTTGTGCTATTTAGATATTCCGCACAGGTATTTGGAATAACAGTTGGAGTAGGAGTTAGAGTAACAGTTGGAGTAGGAGTAATAGTCGGAGTGGGGGTTGGAGTACTTGTAGGTCCAGGGATACAGCAATATCCATACTGTGTTCCCATACTAGTATTCCAATTGCATCTTTGGCCGGTATTTGTTCCCTGGCAACTGTTTGTACATGTTCCGGTTGCACAAGGGGGAGGAGTGCTAGTAGGTTGAATACCAGGAGGTGGAGCAGGAGGAGCGGTAGAAGCAGATTTATTAGTAGCCTCAAACCCCGGTAATCTCAAAATACCCACGCCAACCACCTCGAGGATAAATACAGAGAAGATAATCAGAAGAAGCCCAGACAAAGCAGAAACTATAATCTGTTTGGCCTCCTCGATTTTTTCAGGATTGCCTGAGGAGGTGATGATCAGGAAACAGCCGTAGAGAAAATAAAGGAAGGAAATGCCGCCGGCAATGCCAATGCCTATTTTGAAGATGAAATCTCCTATAATCGCCGAAAAATCTGCTGGCATACACCCGAACGCCGTCCAGACATGAGGCTTACGTTCTTTCTTAGATTCGGTTTCCATACAATTGTAACACTTGCCTCTGTTAGTATTCTGATCATTCCGATCACCACTTAATTGGTCACAGATGGGGGCAAGGGAGGGAAGAGGGACAGGAGCAGATGCGATATAGCCCGGACAACCCCAACATTTATTGCAGTCGTCTTCATTACATTTCATCTGATAATCGTAGCCTGGTAGTGGTTCTCTGCACGCGAGACACTCAGGGGAAAGAGTAGGGGTGGGGGTTGGAGTAGGAGAAGGGCGAGGCGTTGCACCTACTGGTGCGATCTCGACAGGTGCAGTACAAAGCGTACGTGTTTGTATGTTTTGACAGTATCCATAATAAAAAGATTCGCCTAGATAGACATCAACTGTGTAGTTACCAGCTATACTATAATCTGCTCTTTTCATCGGTATTTCGAAAGATTCTCCATCAGATGAAATTATTTTGCTTACCACCTTTTTTCTTCCGTTAGGATCAGTAATCTCGACTTGTACACATTTATGGAGACCGTCATAAATAATATCATTGATTTTTATTTTTTTATTCTCATTATCAAGATTAAAAGGATTTCCTCCGCCATCAGGAGTAATCGTGCATTCTCTAAATGGTAGAGAAATTGTATATTGTACCGGTTTACATATCTTATAACCCGCTTCTCCTACATAATACTCGACAGTTAAAGTGATTGTTTGGTTCGGATTTAAGAAATAATTTCCGCAGCCTATAATGTTAAAATCTCTTGTAAATTTATAAGATATTCCGGAAGATAAAATCTGTTTTATATTATCTTTATTTACATATAACTTAGTCCCTTGTATCATTTGACTATCAGTAATTTTTGGATATAAAGATTCACACGTCCAGGGTCCAGAATGGTTGATGTATAAATAACCGCCAAAATCATATTGGTTACCTACTGAATTGACATTATTCATATCGAAGCTAAAGGTGATGGAGTTGAGCTTTCCGGCTTCAGCTGTAATTCTCTGATTTTCGTGATCATATGGGGTGGAAGAGGGATCAGTAGTGATGGTTAAAGGACATTCTGGTAGGTCTTCTTGAGCTAATACTTTGGTGCTGGATAGTAGACTGAGGAATAAAAAGAAAAAAGGAAAAGTAAAGATGAAGATTATTTTTAACATAATAATTACACATCTTAGAGGTGTTTCGGATCTATTTTGTGATGTTTGACAAGTTAACATATAAGTGTTATAAATATAATAACTTGCCCCGCATACATGTATGCGGGGTCATTTTTATACGAATTCTATTACCTCTTTTTTATTTAATCTGACAATAATTGGTAGGTTACGAATTTTCTTTAGTTTCCTGATACCTTTAGTAAACGTTATGGCATACATAGGATAAAATAAAAGTGACTTGATCATAAGTTTATTTTCGATACAAACAACAGATACCTTTATACGGAGACGTCTTACAGCATGTAAGGCTTCCATAAAATCAGCATCGCCCGATAGAAGATATCCATGTTGATAATAGTTACGGTGGGCGAAGTCAACTATATCAACAGCTAGTTTGACATCTACCTCTTTTTCCTTCCCGCTGATTTTTGAACGATATCCTTTGAAAAAGACTAAATTTTCTGTTTGTCTTACGCTTTTGTAAAATAATGCCTCATTTTTAAGATAAAATTTCTGTTTTCTCGTCGGTTTTTTTGGTTGCGGGGAATATGAAGCATAAAAATAGATTCGATCAAAATTTATCTTCAGATTCTTTTCTATCTGCTTGATAAATTTAGAGAAATTAAGATATTTATTTGGTCCGAAAAGCTCGTATTGTCCTGCATAAAGATTACTTCCGTCAATAAATAGATATATGTAATTTGTATTTTTAGCCATGTTTTATCACCCTCCAAACCCGGGAATCTTGAGTATGTCCACGCCGACGATGCGAAGGAGGAAGATAGAGAAAATGATGAGCAGGATGCCGATGGTTGAGGAAATTATAGTTTCTTTACCGGATTGAAGACGAATCGGGTCGCCGGAAGACGTGAGCACCATAGCGCTTCCCCAAAGCACCATCAGAAAAGCGATGCCCCCTGCCATGCCGAAGATAATTGAGAGTACCTGTCTGGTGAAAGGGCCGCCGGATGGATCGGTAGAAAAACAGCCTAAGATTGTATAGTAGTAGCGGTCTCTTGGGGCGCCAGTGGTTGGGTCAAACAAACAATTTCTACATTCATTCCAGTTGGCCGGCGGAGTGAGGTTGACATCTTTGTTGCACCAGCCGCAGACGTCACAGGTGGGTGGACCTGTAGGAATTGGGGTGTCTGCAAAGACAGAAGAAGTAAGAATTAAGAATAAAGAATTAAGAATAAAAAACAAATAAACGATGAGAAATATTTTTTTGGGCATTAAATATTATAATAGAAGTTCAAAGCTCAAAGTTCAATCCCGATTTAATCGGGATCAAATGGTATAATAGTAGGACGATAAAAGACTCAGAATGTTACAATGAAAATTGTCAAAATATTATCCATTATATTCTTACTTCTTACTTCTTACTTTCTTATTCCTGCCTTCGTCCAAGCCGATGAGCTCTCCGATATCGAAAAGAAACTTTCGGATCTTAAACATGCTTTGGAAATGTCGATTGCCGCCACCACTCCTTTGGAAAAAAATCTGGATAAACTTGAAGCTAGTCTTGCCGAGATAAGAGCAAAAATCACTGTGATTGAGAAAGAAGTAGCTCTTAAGGAAAAGCAGGTGGCTGAAGGAGAAGAATTATTTGTAGTGGTGCAGGATCTTTTAAGCCAGAAGGTAAGACAAATTTATATTTCATCAGCCCAATTTAAGTCATCAGGGCTTTCTCTCGTCTTGACCCAGAATTTTGCCGAAGGATTACGGCAATTTGGTTACCAGCGGGCAATCATTGAAAGCGACCGGGACACGATCGTCAAACTTGTTCTTTATATCAAAGATCTGGAAGGCAAGAAAAAACAACTTGAAGAGGAAAAGGTGAGATTGGCAAAAATAAAGGAAGAGACGGATACGCAGGCTGCTTTTTTGCAAAAGGAAATCACTGGCGCCAAAAAATATCAGGCGCAAATCTCAACCCAGATTGCCCAGCTTTCCGCCCGCCAAAATGAACTTTTGGCCCAGAAGTTTGCCAGCCTTAACTTACCTACGAGTTTGGGAGGAGGACCACTGTATTGCACCGATGACCGCAAACTTGACCCAGGCTTTGGCAATGCTTTTGCCTTTTTTACCTACGGCATACCCCATCGGGTAGGCATGAATCAATATGGAGCATATGGACGGGCCAAAGCTGGACAAAATTACAAAGATATCTTAAGAGCCTATTACGAAGGAATAAATTTTGAGAAAAAAGATCCAAATATGAAGATAAAAGTCCAGGGATACGGAGAAAAAAGTCTTGAAGATTATACCCTGCGGATATACGAAATGCCGGAAAATTGGCCGCTTGAGGCACTTAAGGCGCAGGCGGTAGCTGCCAGATCTTATGTATTGGCCTATACAAATAACGGAGCCGGTGAAATCTGTACTACTCAGGCATGTCAGGTTTTCAAACCCGATCCTAAAGGAGGTGATTGGGAGAAAGCCGTACGCGAGACATCAGGTGAGGTAATGACAGCAGGAGGAGAAGTTGTAAAAGCCTGGTATGCCTCGACTTTCGGCGGATACGCCTTTACTTCAGGCGATGTTTGGGGTAGTGACCGTTCTTTTACCAAACGGATGAGAGATACCAGCGGTGATGTCGGCAGTTTCTCCGATTTGGAAAGCCGTGCTTATGACCGCGAGTCGCCTTGCTTTTATGCGGCTCAAGGTTTTAGGAGCGAATACGGCAAATCCGCCTGGCTAAAATCTGAAGAAGTGGCCGATATTGTCAATGTGCTTTTGCTAGCTAAAAAAGATTCCTCAGTGCAAAAACACCTTTCTCAGGTGGATAAGCCTAATCCTGATAACGAGGAGACGTGGAATAAAGATCGGGTAAAACAGGAACTGAGGAATCGGGGAGTCACTGCCTATAACAATATCAGTAACGTCTCGGTTGATTGGGATAAAGGAGCGGGTAAAACAACGACTGTTAATGTTTCTGGCGACGGTGGAAGCAATAGTTTTGACGGGGCGGAATTTAAGAATTTTTTTAATCTTAGGGCTCCTGCTAATATCCAGATTGTCGGCCCGTTGTATAATGTGGAAAGAAGATAATGCCGGATATTTTTGTTTCACCATCAACGCCTGCCCAACCGCAATCAGACTCTGGTTCGCCTATCTTAAGATCCACCCATAGCGACCGAGCCATCAATCACGCTTTTTCCGCTTTTCTTTATAAGCCGCAAGGTATCCGTTTTGAAACTCAAGAGGCTGATGAAGAGATAATACTTTTTCTTCGCAAACACTGGATTACTAATTTTGTTTGGGTGACCATCTCGCTGCTGCTTCTTCTTGTTCCTGTTTTTCTTTTTCCCATCGGTATGCAAATGGTGACGCTTCCAACTAATTTCCCGCTGGTGATTATAAATTTTATTATTCTAGTTTGGTATCTGCTGACTTTCTCCTATATGCTGGTAGAGTTTCTTCTTTGGTATTTTACCGTCTCAATCGTTACCAACGAGCGGATCATTGATGTTGATTTCGTCAGCATCCTTAACAAAAAATTTGCCGCCACCAGAATAACGGAAGTTGAAGACGTCACCCTTTTTACAGGCGGATTTATAAGGACGATTTTTGACTACGGAGATGTCATTGTGCAAACAGCGGGGACAGAGGTTCAATTTGGTTTTTATGCCGTGCCCCATCCTGAAGAAGTGGTGAGGATTATCAATAATTTGATGGAACAGGTGAAAGGAGAAAGCGACTAAAATTTATGACACCAGAACAATTTTTCACCGGTCTTTTTCCTTTTGTGCCATTTTTTCTTTTTAAGATATTGACGGTAATACTTCTCCTTCTCCATGTCGCTTTTTCCCTTGTCTTGGTGCAGCAGACAAAATTGATGATAGCCGTGGTTGAAGCAAAAATCAGCCCGGTGATTTACATTGTCTCAATTATTCATTTATTATTTTCTATCTTCGTCCTTATCTGGGCGATTCTTTATCTATAAATTACTGTGGAGCTGACAGCGAGAACTGTTAAAATTACTGCCGCCTCGGACATTTTTCATTGGGGAGGGTGTTTTGCTGAAAATGGACTTTTTCTGATACTGGAAGTTTGTGGCGATGAGACGAAACCGGCTGTTGTCGTCGGCAGGGAGATACTGGAGCTGATTTTGACCAGATTTGCCGACGCAAAAGAAAGAAACTGGACAACACTTAATGCTATTCTTGTCGCTTGCACTAATCCCTCCGTGGTCACTTTTACCATAGGAATACTGGATAAAGATGTGCTTTATCTTGGCAACAAAGGTGAGGGGGAGGTTTTAATAGCAAGAAGCGGAAAAATAGGCAAGATCCTTTCTGCAAACGGCACCTCATCAGGCAAATCCCAGCTTTCCGACCGTCTGCTTTTTTCCTCAAAAACATTTATGTCATCTGTTCCTGATGAAAAAAGACGCAATCTTCTGATGATTGAGGAGGAGCAGGAAGAGATAGAGGGATTATCCGCACTTTTAGGAAAGCCGGGAACTGCCGGAGCAGCCGCACTTTGCCTCACTATAGAGGAGATGGAGATAAAAAAAGAATTTTCCGTTCCCTCCTTTTCCGTTTTAAAAAGAAAAGGCCTTTCAGGCATCAGCCGCATGAGAAACAAAATAAACGGGTTAAGTTCATACATAAAGCCAAGAGAAGCTCAGACTTGGCAGACCGATGAAGAGATAAAGCACAAAAAAATATTTTTAACAGTGGCAATAATCCTGATTGGACTTTTGTTTATGAGTGTCTTTTTTAACATGAGAACCACAAGGAGCGCCAAAGAGAGGGAGCGTCTAGCACAAGCAATTGATCTTGTTTCACATCAATTTGATGAGGCCACAAGCCTCATTGATCTTAATCCGGCAAGATCAAGATCACTTTTATCCGATAGCAAGTTGACTCTCTCTCCACTCATTAAGGAATTTCCGAAAAACTCTTCCGAATATAAGGAAATTAATGAATGGTTAGGCAAAATTGCCGAGAAGGAAGTAATGGCATATAAAATCTATAAGCTGACGAGTGTTCCAGTTTTTTTTGATATTTCGCTAATTAAAGATGGCGGAAGCGGAAATGCAATGCGAAGTTATAGGGAGATGAAGGTTATTTTGGATAGCAAAAACAAGCTTGTTTACAGTCTTTCCACCGATACGAAAAAAGCAGAGATTATTGCCGGAAGTGAGACAGTTAAGGACGGAAAAATGCTGTCAGTGCACGGTAAAAATGCATATTTATTAAATAGTGACGGAATAGTAAGAATAGATATAGCCGGTAAAAAATCTCAGGTAGTCATAAAAACCGATGAGAAATGGGGGGACATAGGGAGTCTTGCCGCTTTTGGCGGAAACGTCTATCTTCTTGATCGGAAAAAGAATGCCGTTTGGAAGTATATTGCTTCGGATTTTGGGTTTTTGGAAAGACAGAATTATCTTAATCCGGATGTGCGGGTAGATTTTTCTAACGTCCGAGAGCTTATTATTGACGGTTCGATCTGGGTTTCCACTCCCGGTGAAATCTTAAAATTTACCAAGGGTTTAGGTGAGGCTTTTGCTTTTAAGGACTTTTCCGACACTCTTGCCAACATCTCGGCTTTTACCACCAGTGATGAGGATAAAAATATTTATCTTCTCGATAAACAAGGTAGTAGGATAGTGGTTTTTGACAAGGATGGCGTATACAGGGCCCAATACCAGTGGGACGAACTTAAAAATGCCGATGATATAGTGGCATCGGAAGAGGAAAACAAGATATTCGTCCTTTCGGCAAGCAAAATTTACGCCATAGATATTAAACAATGAAATATGAAAATTACCAACCGTAGAGCTTTGCATGATTTTGAGATCTTGGGAACCTATGAAGCGGGTATCCATCTTCTTGGAGCTGAAGTGAAGTCGATCAAGGGCGGAAGAATGTCGCTTGAAGGGTCATTTGTAAAGATTGTCGGAAGCGAAATATATCTTATTAATGCCCAGATTTTTCCCTATCCCTATGCCCGGCCAGAAGGATATGACCCTAAAAGGTCACGTAAACTCCTTCTTCATAAAAAAGAAATTATTTCTTTAAAGACAAAATTAGCGGGGGAGAGATTGACGTTGGTGCCTTTGGAATGTTATAATTCACATGGCCTAATAAAATTGAAAATAGGCTTAGCTCGAGGAAAAAAAGAATACGAGAAGAGGGAAAAATTAAGAAGAAGAGATATAGAAAGAGAAGTAGAAAGGGAGTTGAAATTGAAAGGAAAGATATAAGGTGAAAGGTGATGCCCTCCTTATCATAGCACTCGCCTTACCTATTATTCATAGCGCGGCTCGCGCTGCGATTGTCGGAGGGCGTAAGAAACAGTAAGTTTCGCAAAGCTCAACAACTGTTTCTAACGGGGACGTATTGTTCGACAGGTCATA
>Ga0315282_10017602_pt1 | contig 10300 bp, 6 predicted proteins | sample YL17G07_20_MG_FD_203693 | JGI IMG/M metagenome (GOLD analysis project Ga0315282, IMG submission 203693) | Sediment microbial communities from Yellowstone Lake, YNP, Wyoming, USA - YL17G07_20 | ecosystem: Environmental > Aquatic > Freshwater > Lake > Sediment | place: USA: Wyoming | collected... | reverse complement strand
TTTTTTGATTACGCTCCTGACGGAGCTTGATCGTGATGCTTTGCGTCAACCAAAGACATCCTGCCCCTACGGGGCAGCCACCGCTCTCATAGTCTCTGTGCTTCTCATGGCGTTATCGAATCGAGGTCTTTCGAGCTGAGAAGTCATTTTTTCCCTTCGGCAAGTCCGTTCTTCGTGAGAAAGGTATAACTCTTCTTGATACCATCAAAGATATCCTTGTCATATTCATCGAACTCAACGATCATCCACTCGATGTTCTTACCTCCGGCTTTCACTATAGCCGGAAAATCCAGACTACCTTCTCCGGCAGGGACCTGATTGTACATCGTGTCCCCTTTGACAGCTGGACCGTCCTTGATATGAAGCAAGGGCGCGCGCTTGCCAAAGTCTCGGACGGCTTTGGCCGGGTTCCTGCCTCCGGTTTTCGCCCAGTATGTGTCTATCTCAAAGAATATGCCTTTGTCAAGGTGTTCGAGAAGGTAATAAAAGGGATAGATGCCATCCGTTTTTTCAAATTCCCACCAATGATTGTGAAGCCCAAACTGCAATCCTTTTGTTTTCAAAAAGGTGGCGGCTTCGTCATACATTTCGGCCGTGTGTCTCGTGGCCTCCAGGTTCTTGTATTTTTCTCCCTGGGGCCAACCTGGGTAAATCACCCGGTTACAATCGAATGTTTCCGCCAGTTTCACGACAGCATCTTGTTGATCGCCAACAGGCAAAGGCGTATGCATCCCGAGAACCACCAGTTTCAGATCCTTGAAGACTTTTGCAGCATGTTCTGTCGTGATGTTCTCGGGAAGCGGGTAGTATTCAATTCCGAAGAAGCCGATTTCCGCAATTCTTTTCAGCGTCCCCTCAAAATCACGTTCGATGGCTTTGCGAACTGTATACAATTGCAGTCCGATCTTGGCTTTGTACCGGCGACTTGAATTGGGCTTAAATTCGGAAAACGCAAAAGCAACTGCTCCTAGTCCCATGAGTTTCAAAGCCTCCCTTCTTGAGTGATCCAGAGTGCTCATCGTGCATCTCCTTCCGCTTTGTGCCGCCCAGACATATTGGTGTTTAGAGTAACTACCTAGCTTTCTATTTCATCGCCAATGTATTCCAGCCCATCCACTGACGTCTTTCAGACTCAGGAGGGATGCCAAATCGAACTTTATGCAGTGCATTCCAGAGGGACACCCACTGTGCAGGCAAAGAGGAACGACGAAGCGCTATTCCGTCCCGGTGTGAACGTATTGATGAACACGGTTCTTGTTCAACGACTTGATGCATGTTGCACCTGAAAAGCTCCGTAGGAGCCGAATGTTTCTAACAGAACTTCTAAATGGGCTACCGAAGCTCCGGAGGAGCGGGATGTGCCCCCTTCAATCGTTATCATTCTTCAACCCACTCAAAGACAAAACGCTGGTCGTACTCCACTTGAAACTTCTCCAGCAAGCCGAGATATTCTTCCCTGAACGTTTTCTTTCCGTGATGTTCTTCCTGCCTGTCAATGTATTTTATCACTCGGTCAAGATGCGAATGCGAATATGAGAATGCACCAAAGCCTTCTTGCCAATTGAATCTCCCTTTCACCCACCTCTTCTCATTGATGAACCGTGACGAATTGGCTTTGATGTCTCTCACCAGATCAAAGAGCGCAATGTCTGGCTTGGCACCCACGAGAATGCGAACATGATCCTGAACGCTGTTAATCCGTATGAGCTTGTGTTTGGCATTCCGGACAATCCCCGTGATATATTTGTGAAGCTCTTCTCTGTTTTCTCTCCTTAGCAGGTTTTGCCTACCTCTCACAGCGAAAATCGCTTGAATGTAAATCTGTGTATACGTGTTTGCCATCTGCCGCGCTCTCTAATTTTTCATCTCGCTCCTGACGGAGCTTGAATATAGTTCTTTGTTTGTGTTAGAAACATTATACCCCTACGGGGCATCCGTCAGATCTGATTATCCCGTTATGGTGGAACAAGTCTGTAGCTGACGAATGCAACCCTTCTGCTGTCTGGCGACCAGGATGGGACATTGATCGTTCCTTGTCCACCGAAGAGTGTTGCCAGGATTTTCGGTTCGCCTCCGGAGGCAGACCTGCCGACGTCCTTCGGACTTAGGCGGGCAGGAATGATTCTTAAGACCACGTCCTTGTTTGCCGGATGCCCTTCGACGCCTTTGTCATAAGAGAGAAAGATAATCCATTTTCCGTCGGGCGAAGGGTGTGCAAACCAGTCACCGTATTCATCGTTAGGCGTAACTTGAGTTTGAGCAAAACCATCGGCGTTCATACGCCAGATTTTCATTTGACCTGTTCGGATAGAGTTGAAGTAAATATACTTACCACCGGGAGAATATTCCGGTCCGTCATCGAGTCCGGGGGAATTTGTGAGTCGCTTCTCCTGACCACCTTCGACCGGAATTGTGTACACATCAAATTCGCCGTTACGCTCCGCACAATACGCGAGAGTCTTACCATCCGGTGACCATCCGTGCCAGTATGATGGACCTAAAGGTGTGACCAGACGCGGTTCCCCACCTTCGCTTGGCAGAACAAAGATCAATGATTTCCCGTCTGAGCCATGGTGACTAATAACAAGCTCCCTGCCGTCTGGGGAAAGTCCGTGGTCATTATTACATCTGTCGGCAAATCCGGTGTTTACTAACGTGGGAGAGCCTCCGGTAACGGGAAGCGTATAGATTCTGCCACCACTATTGTAGTACAGAGTACGGCCATCGCGGCTCCAATTCGGTGCCTCAAAGTGTTCTTTGGCGCGAAGAACGATGTTCCGAAACCCAGAAGGAACATCTATTGTTTCGAGCGTGCTTTCGATGACACGTTTTTCGTTTGAGATCGGATCTGTTTCTTCAAACCTGACGTTGGAAAAGACCGCTGTTTCCAGTACAGTTGAATCGTGTGAACAGACTACGAGACCGGCGTAAAGGTCTCCTCTGAGTTCGATCGAAATCGTTCCAACTGGGTGGAACTGACCATCATCCTTCGCAATGGATAGTGTGACCTGGTCGCCGTTTCGTTCCAGCAGCATTGTCGCAGGGGCTTTGAAGGGAGACTGAACTTCGTACGTCGTTTCTCCTTTGGCTTTCCGGAACTGCATGCAAATCAAACCATCCCCATGAGCCACTGCATCTACATAGGCGTCCTCTTTTTCCAAGCCCGCGCGAATCATCCATCCGGCCTTGCGGTGAGGATGCTTCCCCTTTCCTTCCCACTCAATATTCGTTCTCAGAGACAGGTCTCCCTCAACTCTGTGCCAGACATAAAAAAAGGCGTCCTCTTTTCCCCACATGTTTTCTCCGCTTCCCGTGATACGGTATGTGCCACGGGACGAGTCATACTGTACGGAACCGGCCAGCTTAACCTTGCCCACATTCGTGTACCCCTCAAACTTAACCGAGCCGCCATACGCAATCCCTGCAATGCAGAGGAGGATCAGGAGAATAGCTATTGGGAAGGACTGGACATGGGGAATCACCCAGCCGGTGCTATAGACGATAATTCTCATCGCGCCTTCATCTCCTTTTTAGTTTTCACGCTTCAACAACTTAAGGCGTAACAACAATCTCTTTGCCGGAATACTGGACAACCTTGTCCGGCTTCTCCGTCAACTCGATTCCCACCCCTTGCTGCTCACGAACGAACACGACCCGAAATGTGCGGGATTCCAGCATTCCCGGGAAACGGCCTTTACGGTCGCCAATTGTCAACACTTGCTGGGCGTCATCCCAGTGGAGTGGGATGGTGGCATAGACGCCCTTCTCGTAATCATAATTATCTCCCTCGTCCTCATAGAGCGTGAAGTTACCGTCGGCGCCTCGATAGACTCTCAGTTCAAGGGGGTCTGCTGGTCTCTCCGTTGCCCATTTGACCTCTGGTCCCATAGGGACAAGAGACCCCGCGCGAACGTAAATGGGAATTCGCTCCAACGGTGCTTCTGCATCAATGGTCCGGCCACCATCGAATGACCGACCACTCCAGAAGTCGTACCATTTCGCCTGCGGCAGATAGAGTCGTCGCGAGTCTGCAGCTGGTTCCGTGACAGGATTGATGAGGAGGGCTGGGCCGAACATGAACTGATCGCCGATATTTGCCGCACGGACATCGGTGCGAAAGTCCATCACCAGTGGCCGCATCAGCGTGTAGCGTTCACTTGTCGTCATCCATGCCAAGGAGTAGACGTACGGAAGCAGCCGGTAGCGAAGACGCGTGAAATTGACAAGTATCTTCTCAGCGTCGGAGCCATAGGACCAAAGCTCATTCTGGTTGCTGCTCCGCGTCCCGTGCACGCGGAAGATCGGATTGAAAGTGCCGAACTGGAACCACCGTGTGAAGAGCTCGCGATATGCTGGGTCATCGGGATTACCGATGAGGAAGCCGCCGATATCCGTTGTCCAGTAGGGAAGACCGGAGATTGAATAGTTCAGGCCAGAAGGAATCTGTTTCTTGAAGAACACCCAATCGCAGCTGACGTCTCCTGACCACACAGCTGCGGCAGTGCGCTGACTGCCGGCGAAGGCGGAACGAGAAAGAATGAAGACTCGCTTCTGGTCGGTTGTGTTGCGCTGGCCCTCGTACACACCAGCGGTAGTCATAAAAGGGTACAGATTGACGTACCGCGCGCCGTTCCCGATGGCGACGTTATTGGTTGCCAGAATATTCGTTTCACGCCCCTCCGTCTCAGGCTCCGTCGTATCGAGCCACCAAGCATCTACGCCGATCCGGAAGAGAGCCTTGTCCAACAAATTCCAGTAGTACTTCCGGGCTTCCGGATTGAATGCGTCATAGAGAGCCTGCCCGGCTGGATGAAATCCGGCGACTTTTGTTTTGTCGACAAAGAAGCGCCTCTTGTCCATGTCCTTATATGTCTTAGTGCCGGGACGAAAGTAAGGCCAGAAGGAGATCATGAAGTGGAAATTATTCTTGTGAAGTTCGTCGATCATTGCTTTCGGATCGGGATAGCGTGAGGCATCGAACATCGGTTCTCCCATGGTGTACCACCAGAACCAATCTTGCACGATGTTGTCAATCGGGATGTGCAGTTCTCTGTACTTACGAGCGACCCCGAGAAGCTCGTCCTGCGATGAGTACCTATTCTTGCACTGCCAGAAGCCGTATGCCCATTTGCCGAACATCGGGACTTCCCCCGTCAGCGCGCGGTAGCCCGAGATGATCGTGTCGAGTTCAGGACCGTACATGAAATAGTAGTCGATTGCATCGGCGACTTCCGAGCTGAGGTAGAGAGCATTCAGAAAACGGTTGTTGAAGCGGCTGCGGGAGGTGTTGTTCCAGAAGATACCATATCCGTTGCTCGACAAGAAGAAAGGAATGCTGACGTTCGTGTTGTCATGTGAAAGATCGACCGCTTCGCCTCGGTAGTTCCACACACCTGCCTGATGCCCACCAAGTCCGTAGAAGGCCTCGGAGGACCCCCACAGATTGGAAAACATCTCTGCGCGGAATGTCTTTTCACCATTCACTTCCACCGGTGTCATGGTGCGGCCGTAATCCGTAAACAACTTCTGATCGGCTGAGTCGCTGAAGACAATCATCCCATCGTGCTGCACGACGATCACGTGCAGATTGGGCAGGACAAGGGCGACAGTATCGCCGGTAGACAGCATTGTCCACGTAGCTGGCGACCATTCGGTCTTCACCACAACGTAATCCGGGCGGTTCGGTAAGGAGGAGGTGGGTGAGTACAGTACACGGACGATCCGATCTGTGCAGACCTGAAGTTTCAAAATACCAGACTTCATCCTGAACAGCACGCCGTCACGTTGCTGCTCGACTGCAGTGACGGGGTTCAACGGGTTCCACTGAGCGCTGGCAGTCGCAGCCAGGGAAAGGGCGAGCACTGCAATCCGAATATGTGTGAGCATGGAGCTTCGCAATCTCCGAATAGCTTCCGGGCAAGCTAGCGTTCTCCAACTCGCCCGTCACTTGATTAAAACAAGCTTCTTTGTTTCAGTAAATGATCCAGATTGAACATCCCGCTGCATGGGGTCTCGAAAATCGAGACCAGAGATCGGGAGGGCTTTGCCTGAAGGGGCCTTTATGGACAAACGATAGAAGTACACACCACTTGGCAGTCCCATTGCATTCCACTGTCGTGAATAATTGCCTGCTGGCAATTCTTCGGAAACGATGGTCGCGACCTCTCTTCCGAGCAGATCGAAGACTTTCAATGAGACAACTGATCGCGATGGAAGACTAAAGGAAATCGTTGTTGATGGATTGAACGGATTTGGAAAGTTCTGTTCGAGCCTGATTTCCTCTGGAATTATTGATGCATGAGATTCAGGTACAGACGATACACCCGATCCGTTGAAGTACCCGACCACAAACACAAGCGGCGCATTCCAATTGATACAAATTTCATTCGATGCATAACTTGGCATCGTGTCCACATAACACAATGCCGGTGGCGTTGAACTCGTGAAAAGAGCCTGTAGGACTGCATCGTCGCGATAACGATCGGGTCCGCCTGCCATCAAACCCGGAACCGGTTCAACTATTCCATCGGATTCTGACGGGCGGTGGTGTGGATGATGGGGATAGCGCTTCCCCACTCCGGTCACGAAAGACATGCTGAGCGCGTTTGATCCAAAGACATAGTGCATTTGGTCAGCTGCAACATCGAGGAAGGTTTGAGAGCTAAATTCAGTGTACCCCATGATAAGGAGAACTGCTGCATTTAGCGCGACGGAGTTGCTGCCCCAGTAATAGTCTCCAGTCTGAAGCGCAACTTGATAGCCGCTGTTATTGCGCGTCGAAACTTGGTTGTTGCAGAAGGAATTAAGGGCGCTGCGAAGCTGCGACCGAACGATTTCGTTCGTCGCTGGTTGAACCGACTTCAAGTATGTTAATTGGGCAAGGTCGCGCACGTCTTGCCATCCCATTTGATAGCCAAATATGCCACCGGCTGAATAATTCGATTGGAAGTAGTTGTTGTATTCGACCGCGCCTGTCGTGACAAACAGCTCGGCGGCGGCCCAGAGCCGCTCGTCGCTGTCATTCCCGTCACCGTATTCTCCCGTCGCCGTGCCTGACGGATTGTGGAATCCGCCCAGCGGGACAATTGATGGGTGGGCCGCAAGGTAATTCCAAGCGCCGATCGCTGCGGCTCTGCAAAGCTGGGCGAAGGAGGCATCGAATGGAGAATAGATTCTCGCAGCACGTGCCATCATCGCAGCAAAATCTGCAGTGGCAGTGGAAGATACCTGATATAGGTAGCGTGTCGCGTTGTCGATCTGCGGCATCACGAATCCTTCAAACTGCTCGCGGGTGAGCTTGTGGTACACTCCTCCATCCAAGCGCTGCATCTTCAACAGCCATTCGAGTTCGTAGCGCACTTCATCGAGAATGTCTGGGATACCATTGCCGCTTTCCGGGATGTTCAGATCATCCTTATCGAACTTTGAGGGAAAGTATTCATACGCCATCAGCAGCGTTCCAACCGAGATGCCGGCATTCACCACATACTTGCCGTAGTCGCCGGCATCATGCCAACCGCCTGTGGCCACACGGAAACCTGAAGAATCAGTGGACGAATGGAGGTATCCATCCTGTGTATGACAAGGGGGATGCTGGTATGCGCCCGCATGCTGTTGAGCCAAGCTCATTCCGCAGCGTTGGAAGTAGAATCCCTTCAGCGCTTTCCGGTATGCTTGATTATAGACGGTATCAGAGATTGAGAATCGCTCAGAACTGTCACCGGCAGACGTAACGACGAGATACTCACCGCTCTGCTGCAATGCAGTGAAATCCCCGCGACGAACCGTTTTGCCGGTTGCGGGATCGCTTGCACGCCACAGGATCAACGAGCCGAGGAAACGCACCGAGTTTGTAGAGGCGTCGAGTACGCGAAAGCTGTCTGCGGCAGAAGACACAAAGACATATTTCGCCGACTGTGGCTTGTAGCCAACTTGATCAAGCGAAACACTCCGCGTCGCTATGGCATCGAGGCTGCTGAGACACGGAAAAATGCACAGCATGATCCAGTGATGAATCGTTGAGTTTAGCATTCTACTCCCAATCATCTGTCCGGAACGATGGAGCGGGTAATCCATCCGTATTGAAGAGTGTAGCATCCGGTGTATTGCTGAAGGCGTAACGCACAGCCTCTGGGTTTGCTACATCAGGGTGCGAGACGACCAGCTTGTTTGCGAGAACCTTGATCCAGCCCGGCGGGACTTCCTTGAACACATGATCTAACCCGGCCACCTGGAAGCCACTGCCATGGGCTCCTCCAGTCAGGACAAGTCCCTTCTCCGCATGGTCGAAAAGCAGTTCAATGCTTCCTGTTCGTTTCTTCATGGATTTGTAGATCGGTCCGGAGTATGCCACATTCTTCTTGTACGTTTTCGCGAGAGCCCACATCGAGAGTCTCTCACCGACATCCTGTTTGTCTGCGGGGTGAATATTCTTTGGATTCCCGATATCGAGCGTCACCGCCATGCCTGTATTCTTCAGCGAGAGAGCTGACGTCTGAGCCTCCCGGAGATTCTGCGATCGTGAAGCGGCGCCATAGTCATACGGGGCAATTTGCACATAGTAGAATGGAAAGTCCCCGGTCTTGAAATCGCTCCTCCAGTTTTCAATGAGGAGTGGAAAGAGCTTTTTGTACAGCTTCGGATTTCCAACATTGGATTCTCCCTGGTACCAAATAACACCTCTGATCGAGTACGGGACAACTGGTGAGATCATCCCGTCGTACAGCGCCGTGGGCGTGTTGGCAGAAAGGTCAATCGGCAACCGCGGTCGCGTTTCATACTGGTTCCCCTTCGGTCCGAAAACAAAGAGGGTGCCGCCTAGATATTCCGCCACGGGAAGATATCTCCAATCGCCAGCCAGCGAAACCCCGTTCTCGCTTTCTTTGGGATGAAGAGACATCGACTTTGCATCGCCGTAGATTCCTCCGCCGCCCCCGTAGTCAATCACACGAACCGCAATCTGCACAATGGTGCTGTCATTGATGCTGCCCGGAACTTGATACACCCTGTCCATATTCCACATTCCCTCCGCCTCATGGCCCCCGATTTTTGCGCCATTGATAAAAGTCGCATCAATATCATCAATTGGCCCGAGCTCCAGAACGAGATTCTTGTGAACCCAATCGGAAGGAATCGTGACCTGCTTTCTGTACCAAACAACGCCGTCGAGATTCCCTACTTCGGTCGCTTCCCAGAGAGTGGGCAAACGCATGGTTCGCCATTCAGTGTCGTCGTATGATCGCGACGGGCACTCCTCATCCTTGAAGCTGAGCTCCTTCCACTTGCTTTCGCCCCTTCTCTGGCGCATATCAATAACAGGATACTGCTGCAGCCAGCTCAGAATGCGGCGCCACCCATCTGCACTCCCGCGGAGTTTCTGCAGCGTCGTGTCGTAATCGGAGATCCTTGAAAGGAATTGTGCACTGATCCATGATTCAGCCGGTGTTCCTCCCCATGTCGACTGAATCAAGCCAATGGGAACGTGGAGTGTTTCGTACAACTTCTTCCCGAAGAAATACGCCGTCGCACTGAAATCGCGAGAGCTTCTAGGCGAACACTCCACCCACGATCCGTCACACGAGAACTCTGGAATCACGGAGAATGCGTGCCTCACATTGAAGAGACGGATCGCGGGAAAGGATGAATGTTTGATTTCTTCCGCAGCGCATAGGATAGTGTCCCTCGGCGGCCAACCTGCAAGCGGCATCTCCATGTTCGATTGTCCAGAACACAACCAGACCTCGCCGACAAGGACACTCTTAATCGTCAGTGTCGTGCCGTCGTGTCGGATGGCGAGCTCGTAAGGACCTCCAGCCTTGGGTGTGCGCAACTTCAACGTCCAGGTACTGTCCGGATTCACGCTGGTTGCAGCAGTCGCTCGCCACGTTGTATGAAGCCTGACTTCCGTCCCCGGCGTTCCTCGTCCCCACAAAGGCACATTGCTCTGTTGCTGCAGAACCATGCTGTCAGCGATCAGCGGTGCCACGCTGAACACCCTTTGTTGGGAGATTGCAGATACAGATAGGAAAGACAAACTGAAAGCGAGACAGAGCACGGTGGCCCTTTGCAGAGAATGATAGGTGTTCATGTGAGTACTGGGGATATGTTTGAAAGGATGGTTTCCTGCATGCTGATTTACTCACTAGGCTGCTGCTGGCCTGCTGATAGTGAGTGGCTCCAATATAACACAGAATAGGTTCGTGTTCAACAGCGAACTGACGGTTTTCTTCGACACAACCGTTCTTCATGGCATCGTTCGTGGATAATCTGTATATTGTGAATTCAATCAGCAGGGATGAAC
>Ga0315282_10017601_pt1 | contig 10301 bp, 4 predicted proteins | sample YL17G07_20_MG_FD_203693 | JGI IMG/M metagenome (GOLD analysis project Ga0315282, IMG submission 203693) | Sediment microbial communities from Yellowstone Lake, YNP, Wyoming, USA - YL17G07_20 | ecosystem: Environmental > Aquatic > Freshwater > Lake > Sediment | place: USA: Wyoming | collected... | reverse complement strand
GGCGAACCTCACCATCCGCTTCCGGTACCGGTCCACTACCCCCCCGCCGGCCCGCCTCGCCATCCTGCCGCCCCAACCAGAGCTCACGCAGCCTTGGGAGCAACCGCTGGACCTCAAGCCCGTGGGGGACTGGACGCCCTTCGAGCAGGTGATCCCGTGGCCGGCCGAGGTCGGCACGCAGGGCCGCGTTGTGGTGCAACTGACCCTGGGCGAGTCGGGGCCGGGCGAGGCGTGGTACGACGACGTGGTCGTCGCCCTCGCGGGCGGCCCCGAGCCCGTGGCGGAGGTGAGTGGGCGGTACACCACCGCCCGCGCCCCCGCTGACGGCGCGGTCTGCCGGGTCAACCCGCCGCGCTTCACCTGGCCTGGCCGCGGCGGTCCCGCGGCGTATGAGCTCTCCCTGTCCCAGGGCTCCGAGTCGGAGGCCAGTCCGACACCCGGTCTCACCGGGCTGCCGCTCAACGTCTACGTCCCCGAGCGCCCGCTGGCGCCGGGCGTTTGGCACTGGCGCTTCCGCAATGTGGCGCCGGGCGCCCAGGCCGAGGTGGAGTGGTCCGCCCCCGCGAGCTTCACGATCCCGCCCGACGCCGTCGAGTGTCCCGTGCCGTCCGTGGCGACCCTCGCCGCTGCACCTCCGCCGCACCCCCGCATCTGGCTGAGCCCGGAGCGCCTCGCCGCGCTACAGGCCGCGCGGCAAGGTCCCGCCTCAGCAGCCTGGGACCGTCTGCACGCCGCGGCGCAGGCGGCCATCGGCGCTGACCTGACGCCGGAGCCCAAGCGGCGCGGCAAGTGGGACAACCCCTCGGCCAAGGACCTGGCGCAGAACGCCGAAATCCTCACCGCCGCCACGCGCGAAGCCGAGGCCCTGGTGGACTGCGCCCTGGTGGCCGCCGTCTCCGGGGAGCAGCCGTTTGCCCAGGAGGCCCTGCGGCGGGCACAGCACCTCGCCTCCTGGGACCCTACCGGCACGACGAGCTACGAGAGCCATGACCAGGCCTGCCGGGAGATCTTCCGGGCGCTGGCCTTGGCCCACGATTGGCTGGCTGCCACGACGCCCCTGCCGGCTGAGGTGACGCAGGCCCTGGCCAAGCGCGGGGACCTGATCGCCGCCGCCCTCTTCGGGCAGGGCAGCCCCGAAGGGCCGCCGGCGCCCGAAGGCGCTCCACCCGAGGGCGGGCCTGCCCCCTCGGCAAAGCCGGGAGACGAGCAGCCGCCGCCGGGCAGTGGCCCGCCCGCGGGGCCGGGCAGCTTCCCGCCGGTGGGCCCTGGCGGGCGCACCGGCAAGCCCGGCCAGGGCCCCGGGACCATCGGCCGGCCGCAGGGCTGGGGCCGCCAGAGGGGTGGCCGTGCACCCCGCGCCGAGGCCCCCCCTTCGCGTCCGATCAACCTCTACCCGTACAGCTCACACGGTCACTCGGCCCTGGCGCTGCTGGTCGTGGGCGGACTGGCCACCCTCGGCGATGTGCCCGCCGCGGAGCAGTGGCTGGCCAAGGCCCTCCCGGCCTATGCCGCCTTCTTCCCCATGTGGGGCGGCGATGATGGCGGGTGGTCGCCTGGGGCGGCCTACTGGACCCGCTCCGCGCCCTTCACCGTGGAGGCCGTCGAGGCGTTGCGCACCGCCGCCGGCGTGGACCTCACGGCCCTGCCCTGGTTCCAGCGCACCGGCCTCTTCAAGCTGTACCTCCAGCCGCCCTACGCCACCGGCATGGACCTGGGCGATGGGCCCCCCGGCCTCTCGCCCGACGACGCCCTCGCCGCGCGGCAGTTCGCCCGCCTCACCGGAGACGGCCACCTGAGCTGGTATGCGGATCAGGTGTCGGGCGGCGAGGCTCCCGGCCCCGCCGCGGCCTTGCTGGCCGCGGTCGGCGCCCCGGCTTCAACCCCGCCGCAGGACCTGCCGCCCTCGGTCTGCTTCCGGGATGTGGGCGTCTACGCCCTGCACTCCGACCTGGCCGACCCCCAGGGCGTGCACATCTACGGCCGCGCGAGTGCGTGGGGCTCCTTCGGCCACGCCCATGCCGACCAGAACCACTTCTCGCTGTACGCCTTCGGTCAGCCGCTGCTCCTCGACGGCGGGTACTACGACTGGTACCGTAGCCCCCACCACGAGCGCTACACGCGCACCTCGCTCGCGCACAACACCGTGCTGGTGCGCGGCAAGGGCCAGCGCGAGGGCGACCTCGACGCGGTCGGTTCCCTTGACCAGTTCGTGGCTACCCCCGCGTTTGACTTCGTGCAGAGCGAGGCCGCGCAGGCGTACCCCGAGGGGCTGCTGCAGAGCTTCCAGCGCCAGCTCGTGTTCGTGCGCCCCGAGGCGGTCGTGATGGTGGACCGCCTGAACGCCCTGGCCGTCGGCCCCGTGACGTGGCTCTTCCACGCGCCGCAGCAGATGACGCTAGCGCCGGACACCAGCAGCTTTGTGATCCGCCAGCAGCAGGCCGGCCTGGCGGTGCGGCTGGCCGGGCTCGCGAAGCCCACGTTCACGCAGACCGACAAGTTCCCGGAGAAGCCGCAGGGCGACGCGGCATCGGCGCCGCGGCAGTGGCGGCTGGACGTGCGGGACGAGCCGCCTGCGGCCGGGACGACGGTCGTCGCGCTGATGGTCCCCTTCCAGGGCGAGACGCCTCCGGCCGTCGAGGCGCCCGAGGCCCCGGTCGGTCTGGCGCTCTCCGCCAAGGTGGGCACCGACACCGTGCTGGCGCTCGTGCGGAGCAAGCCCGATCAGCCGCCCTCGGCGGCCGGCATCACGGCGGCGGCCGAGACAGTGGTGGTGGTGCGGGCGGGCACGGCCGTGCGCCGCCTCTTGGCCACGGCCGCTACTTCGGTCACGGTGGATACGGTGGCGCTCTTCGCGGCCGATCAGCCGTGCACCGTCGCCGTTGGCTTCGTGGGGCCGGCGGAGGGCCCGGCGACCGGCTTCAGCGGGACGGTGGTTGCGTCGTCGCCGACGACGGCGCGGTTCACCCTCGCCGGCGCGCCCGCGGCCGTCCTGCTGGATGGTGCCGAGCAGCCCGTGCAGTGGGATGGTCAGTCGGTGTCCGTCGCGATCCCTAGTGGGGAACACACGCTGGCCGCGCGGTAGGGCTACGCTGCAGAAGTCCGCTTCTTGCAGTGGGACCGATCGCCAGATCGGTCATCCTTGCGGCGTGCCGGGATACGCGGGGTCACGCTGCGTCCTCGCGGGCGAGCTGCTCCCGGAACCACTCCATTGTTGGCCGCAGCCCCTCCGGCAGGCTAACGCAGGGCTCCCACCCCAGCAGCTCGCGTGCGCGGGTGATCTCGGGCCGGCGCCGCCGCGGATCGTCCTCGTGCAGCAGCGGCCGGCGCTCAATCTGCTGGTCCCTTCCGACCAGCTCCCAGACGAGGTCGGCCACCTGCAGGATCGTGTACTCGGCCGGGTTGCCGAGGTTCACCGGCCCGGTGTGCTCCGAGCACATCAGCGCGTACAGCCCCCGCACGAGGTCCTCGACGTAGCAGAAGCTGCGCGTCTGCTGCCCGTCCCCGTAGATGGTGGTCGGCTGGCCCCGCAGCGCCTGGGTGCAGAAGTTGGAGACCACGCGTCCATCATCGGGGCGCATGCGCGGCCCGTACGTGTTGAAGATCCGGGCGACGTGGACCGGCACCCGGAACTTGCGGTGGTAGGCAAAGGCCAGCGACTCGGCATAGCGCTTCCCCTCGTCGTACACCGAACGCGCCCCGATGATGTTCACGTTCCCCGTGTACGCCTCGCTCTGCGGGTGCACCTCGGGGTCTCCGTAGATCTCCGAGGTGGAGGCTTGCAGGAAGTGCGCTCCCTTGTGCAGCGCCAGCTCCAGGAGGTTGTGGGTCCCCTGGGCGCAGGTCGTCATGATGTCCACGGGGATGCGCTGGAAGTCCACCGGGCTGGCGGGGCAGGCGAGGTTGAGGACGTAGTCCACCGGCCCGGCGATGCGCAGGGGGTCGCATACGTCCGCGTGCACGAAGCGGCAGTGGTTGCGCTCCGTCAGCTCATCCACGTTCTGCTGCGTGCCCGTGGCGAGGTTGTCCACGATCACCACCTCGAAGCCCTCGTGCCGCAGCAGTTGGACGAAGTGGTAGCCGATGAAGCCACCGCCGCCGGCGATGACCGCCCTGGGGTTCATGCGGGTCCTCCCTCGGAGATGGGGCAGTGGGACCGGCTGCCAGCCGGTCAGCGGGGTGGTCGCCACCGCCGCGACGGGCAGGCTGCCCGTCCCAATGTCGGCAGCGGGCTCAGACGCAGTACATCAGCCCCACCGCACACTCATCGCAGGCCTGCGAGGCCTTACGGGTGCAGCACGGAACGGGGCCGGGGAAGTCCCAGCAACTGAAGCCGGAGAGGTAGGCCGCACACTTGCGGAAGCGATGGGGGGGACAGGCCTGGCTGTCCACGCAGCGCGAGGCGTGCAGGTGTTCCTTGCGACGGTAGGCCAGCGCGGTTAGCCGCGCCGCGTGCCACCAGCAGCTCTCATCAAACTGCAGGCCCGTGGCCCGCAGCGGCGTGCCGTTGGACGGCCGCTGCCAGCGCACCGTGGCCCACACGGGACCGATCCGTTCGAAGTCCTCACCCTCACCGTGAATGCGAAGCTGAACGCGCGAGCCCACCCGCAGCTCCTCCCCGAGCAGCAGCGCCATCCCCCCGAGGGCCACGTCCACCACGCGCCCCACGTTCCCTACGTCGCCCTCGGATCCACGCCCCGGCCTCATCGGCTCGGCCACGAGGCACGCGGCGGTCAGGTCCGTGGGAATCCGCAGGTGTGACCGGCGGTCTACGGCCCGCTCAGCAGCCATGAACTGCATACTCCTTCCCGCCTTTGTCGCCAAGCAGGGGCTTCCCCCGGATGACCACCACCGGTGCCTGCGTCCTCGCCCAGGGGGCGCGTGGACGCCCGTGCGCCGGCGGCCTCTTGAGCTGTGTGCGAGTCGGTCAGTCTGCGTGCGGTGAGCCGGTCTGCCCTACAAGCCCCACGCGTCCGAGGGGCGCTGGCGCGACACCGGAAGCTGCTCCACCACCCCACCTTGGCTAGCGAAGGCATCTGCAATTCGCTTGCCCATGCCGGCAGACCAGAAGTCAGGGGCCTTGAACGAACCGGGGAACAACGCGACATCGAGGATGAGCCGTTCAGCGCGGCGCGAGCCGTCGGGCCGCAGCAGCACTGCGCGCAGCCATTCGGCCGGCCACGCGATGCGGCTGTCCACCACGTACAGCCCCTCGCCGTAGCGCGCCCGCTGCTCAGCCGCCGTCTGGCGGTCCCACGTGTAGAGGACGACCTTGGCCGCGCCGATGTCCGGCGCGGACCAGTGGAACGGGCGGGCCTGGCTGGCCGGGGGGCCCGGCGGCAGGTCACCCACCACGCCCTCCAGCGTGGCCGCCGGGTGCTGGGCGTCAACCGTGACTGCCCGGCCGCCGCCGGAGGCTCCCGGCGTCTCGACTCTGACCGCCTCACCGGCCTCCCAGGTCACCGTGAGCTTGCGGCCGGCGCGCTCGCACCGGACCGAGAACGCCGACGATCCCAGGCGCAGGTGCTGCAGGGCGAAGCTGCCCCACCCGGCCGGCAGCAGCGGCTGCAGCGTGCAGCGGCGCTCGGCGGCGTGCGGCGCGTAGCCCGCCAGCGCCCACACCACGGCCTCCAGGTTGATCCCGCCCTCCCAGGGCCGGATGCGGTTCTTGCCCCAGTAGCGGTCGGCACAGCGGTCGTCCGGCTGCAGCATCTCCGCGTACTCGCCCGCCGGCGAGGCCGCCGCCACCACCGCATCAAGAAGCTTGCGACACGGCACGGCGTAGAGCGCCTGCCCCGGAGTCATCCCCACGTAGTACCCGCACTGGGGCGTCGTCTTCGGCGTCGGGCTCGCGGCCTGCCCCGGCTTGGCTGGGGTCTTCACCAGGTAGGGCAGCACCGCCGCGAACGTCGGCTCCGGTCGCGGCGTCACCTCGGCGCCGACCGGCGCCGGCCGGAGCCACGCGAGCGAGGCGTTGATGTTGGCAAACGGGGCCTCGTGCTGCTGCCCGGTGAGGTCGCTGAGCGCGGGCGCCGGGAAGCCCCGCCCCGGCTGCTGGAACGCCGCGAGGCCCTCCCGCACCTTGCGCTCCAACGCCTCGCACTCGGCCACCTCGCCGGTCCTGCCCAGCAACGTGGCGAAGCGCTTCATGGCCCGGCACGCCGCAAGGTACTCCAGTGAGGAATCGAGGCTCCGCAGCTCCATCGAGACCCAGTCGGTCGGCTCGCTGCGGGTCTGGCTGAAGATGTTGTAGCCCGGGAACCGGTACGTCTCATCTCCGTGGAACGGCAGCCGCCCCGCGGCATCCATTTCCTGCCCGGTCAGGCACCGCCGCAGGTACGGCCAGTGCGCGTTGATGGGCTCGAGGTCACCCGTGTGCTCCCAGTACCAGTAGTGCTGCAGGATGAGGAAGCTCGGCACCTCGGCCCGGTCCACGGGCACCCTGGCCCAGTCCACCTGCGGCACCGGGCCGGTGACATCCACGTTGAGGGGGGCGTTCAGCGTGATCTTGCCCGCGCGGGCGGAGCAGCGGTAGTAGTACTCCAGGTAGTCGCGGACCTCGGACGCCTTGCCCGACAGCGTCATCAGCCGCACGGGGCCGTTGCTGTCCCGCACCCAGCAGGTGCTGTAGTGGTACATGGGCGAGTAGCCGCCGCCGGGCCGCGCCTGCTGGATCCTGCAGAGGTACTGCTGCAACGTCAGCAGATCACTCAGCGCCGCCTCCGGGCACTCGAGCTTCAGCGCGTCGGCATACCACCGCTGCCACCAGTCGCGCGTGGCCTGTAGCAGACCAAAGGCCTGCGTCGCCACCTGGTCCGCCGTCTTGGCCGCCGCCTGCGCGTCGGGCGCGACGGCCATGTAGAACACCTTCGCCGCGCTCTCCCCCGGCCCGAGCTTCCCCAGGTCGCACAGCAGCGCTGCCGCCTCCGGCCGGGCCTGCGCCCCTCCCGCCTTCGCGGCCTCCGGCGGCAGCGGCATCTCCACATCGTGGCAGCGATCGCCGGTCACCAACTCGGGCTCTGCCCCCACGATTCCGCACCGCACGGCGGCCCCCTGGCCGGACATCGTGAGGCACTTGCCCTCCGCCGCCAGACCCGCCAGCTCGAAGCTTAGCCCCACCCGCACGCGCCGCCCCTGCGCCGCATTGGAGGCGACCAGCACCCGCACGATCGCGTCCACGTCGGGCGGTACGAGGTCGTAGAGGTCCAGAGCCAGGCCCTGCGCCTCGGCCAGTCGCGTGTGCACAACGCCGGCCCGCAGGACCCACTCGGTCTGCTGTTCCGCCAGTAGTAGCGGCTTCCCATCCGCGACGACCACGGGCGTGATGCGGCCGAGCTGCCGGCCCGACTTCTGGTAGGTGGGCCCGAAGATGTTGGCCATCGCGCCGAACGGGTAGTGCAGCCCCAGCGTGGTGAAGACGTGCCCGTTGCCGAGGGCGTAGCAGCCGAGGTCCGCGTAGGTCGGGACCCGCCCCTGGGCGAGGTCGGCCTGCTGCCGCCACGCAGCGCTCACCTCGCTGGCCAGCCACGCCTGCTGCGACTGCAGCTCCTCACCCGTCATGCAGACCGTCTGCCGGTTGTACCGCGCCGCCCCGCCGCCACACCCGGCCAGCACGACCGCCAGCGCCGCCGCAAGCAGCAGCAGTCCCCCGAAGCGCCCGTGTTGGTGCATTGGTTCGTCCGCCTCGGAGAGCACCTGGCCAAGCGGGCCCGCTAAGGGGCGCGCTACCGGTTGAGCCATCCGTGCCGTCGTAGGGGCGCGGTTCACCGCGCCCATCCGCGCTGTAGCCGGGTCGCTCCGTGCCATCGGTGGGACAGGTTGTCTCAACCTGTCCGCGCTGTGGTCGGGCCTGTAGGGCGGGGCTTCCACGCCCCGCCCCACGGGCGCGGGGTGGAGCTCCATGCTACTCGAACTTGGCCACCAGCGCGGTGAGGTCGTCCTTGTGCCCGCCCTCGGCGTCCGTGCGCGCCCCTTCGACGAGCATCCGCGCGATGTGGTGCGGCGGGGCTCCGGCGTGCCGGCGCGTGACCGCGGTGATCCACTCGTAGCGCTCTTGCAGCGACTCACTGCGGGGCGCATCCACGATGCCGTCGGTGACGAACACGACGATGTCGTCCTGCTCCAGCGTGATCCGGTCCGACTCGAAGTGGTGGTCCGCAAAGAAGCCCATCCCCGGCCCGTTGCTGCGGTAGAGCTGCCAGGGACCGGTGCGCGGCACGACGATCAGCGGGCAGTGACCGGCATTGACGTACTCCAGCTCGCGCCGCGCCGGGTCGGCCACCGCGTACACCAGCGTGACGAACCAGTCCAGCGGCGTCTCCCGCACGAGGATGTCGTTGAGCGTGTCGGCGTAGGTCGTCAGTGGGAGGCTCTCGCGAGCCAGCACGCGCAGCGCCGTCCTTACCATGACCATGAAGTACGCCGCGGCCAGACCGCGGCCCGACACGTCCCCGATGATCAGGCCGCAGCGGTCGTCGGGCCAGGGGATGAAGTCAAAGAAGTCGCCGCTGGCAAGCACGCTGGGCGCCAGGTTCCCGCCGGCGCTGAAGGCCCCCATGCGCACCGGCTCCTGGGGAAGCATGTGCTGCTGGAACTCCCCCAGCAGGCTGACCGCCTCTCCCACCGACGGCAGGTCGCCCACCTCGACCCGGTCCCCCAGCGCCCGCATCAGCGGGAAGGCATAGCTGAGCGGCACGGAGCGCTGCAGGGCCCGCGCCACGATCGCCACCAGTTCCTCCGGGTCAAACGGCTTGGCGATGAAGTGGTCCGCCCCCGACTGGTAGCTGGCCGCGCGGTCCTCCACCTCCGACTTGGCGGTGAGCATCACGATCGGCACGTGCTCCAGCCCCCGCGTCGTCCGCACCTGCCGGCACAGCTCCTCGCCGGTCATGCGCGGCATCATCCAGTCCACGACCAGCAGTGCCGGCTTGACCGCCGTTGCCTTCTCCAGCCCGTCCATACCGTCCACCGCCTCCACCACGTTCCACGAGGACAGGCACCGGCGCAGCAGTAGCCGCACCATCTCATCGTCGTCAACGATCAGGATTGTCTCCCGCTCCATAGCGTCCCCTTGCTGTGCCGACCGGTGGCCGATGGGCCGGGGTGCGGGTCCGTGCCGTTCGGAGGGGCCGAATGCGAGCCTGCGGGCCGCCGCAGGCAGAGCATCCGGCCCAACCCGAGGTCTCGGCCCGGTGCGCGTGCGCCTGAGGCCGGTGGGGCAGGCGTCTCGTTCATCCTGAGCGCAGCCGAAGGGCCTGCCCAGCACCTCGCCTGGCTAGCGCGAACCTCGCAACGCGCAGCTAGCGCCGCCCTGCCAGGAACAGCAGCAGCGCGTTGGAGACCAGGCGCTGGCCTCCATCGCACGGCCGGTTCACGATCCGCTCGCCCACCACTAGCGTCGTGGAGCCCCCGCCGTCCAGGTTCATCGCGTTGCGCACGCCCATCCCCGTGAGGACCTTCGCCAGCTCCCACAGCGTCAGCCCCGCGCTGTAGCCCTTCTGGCGGCCATCCACGACCATCAGGACCACCGTGCCATTCGCGCGCACGCCGACGGCCGTCCGCGGGTTACACGCCCCAAGCTGCCCCGGGGCGAAGCCCTCATCGTCGGCGCTGATGTCCGCCACGCCCCCCGTGACCAGCATCGGCCCCCCGCCCAGCGCGTGCTGCAGGTGCTCCCACACGGGGGCGGTGCGCAGGTCTATCGTCGCCTGGCTGTTGGTCTTGACCTGGGCCAGTTGGTCTACGCGCCTCCCCAGGCCGCTGAGCACGTACCCGCCCGGGGGGATCGCCATCGCGCCGCCCTCGGCATCCACGGCCAGCACCTTGCCCTCGGCCGAGATGCGCACCCGGGCCGTGTACGGCTTGGCCTTGACCTCGGTGCCCCAGCGGCGGGTGTAGAGGATCAAGCGGTCGGCGTCGGTGTGACCCTGGTTCAGCGCGTCGAGCGTCAGCCGGCCCACCGGCTGCAGTGTGATGGCTCCAGCGAAGCGGAGGTTGGCCATCCGCACGGACCGGTCCTCCATGATGCCCAGCACCGCGCGGTTGCGGATTGGGTGCTTGATCCACTCCCGGTCAATCACCAGCATACCTAGCGGCGGGCCCGCCGCGGCGAAGAACCCGCCGTTGATCCCGACGGCGGCGGAGCTCCGCGCCACCATCCGCGACACCGTTGCCCGCTCCCGGATGGTGTCACCCGCCAGCTCCGGACGGATGGTCGTCCCGGGCTGACGCGGGTCCGCCTCGACGACGTAGGCGACGGCCTCGCCGCCGTGGCCCTCAAAGTGCCGCACGGTCCACGCCGGCGG
>Ga0315282_10017600_pt1 | contig 10301 bp, 14 predicted proteins | sample YL17G07_20_MG_FD_203693 | JGI IMG/M metagenome (GOLD analysis project Ga0315282, IMG submission 203693) | Sediment microbial communities from Yellowstone Lake, YNP, Wyoming, USA - YL17G07_20 | ecosystem: Environmental > Aquatic > Freshwater > Lake > Sediment | place: USA: Wyoming | collected... | reverse complement strand
AAGGAGAGATAAAATCCTGAGAAGAAGTCTTTGGAGTTTCGCCTGTTCCATCCGGCAGATCAACAGGAAAAACCAATCGCCACCGTATGAGGCCTCTCTTCATAGGCGAACCCACTGATCGAATTTTACCCAATAAGTTTATCGCTTTTCCATATTGCCTTTTGGTTGAATCATCATTGTTTCATCATGGTAACCCGGCGCACCCCTCTGACTTCGCGGAAAGTGGCCCCCTGGGAGATACACCGGAAGGCTTCTTCTTTCTTGACTACGACTGTTCCCGAAAGGACTTGGATACCGTAATCGAAAAGAAAAGAAGTGAGAGGCGTGGTCGGACCGATCAGGAGGATAAATTTCCCTTCTGACAGGCGGAGGAGCTCCTCCAGCGTGTGATTGATGAAAGCGGTGCCCGTGATGCCGACGACATCACAGCGCGGGAGAATGTCTTTGGCTTCATCTGGACGGAGATCTCCTTCCCCAGGCCTTTGCTCAAAAACCCAAAGGTTCCTGGCTTTTTTCCTCAATGCCGGAATAAAGGGGAAATGGCCCACTATGGCGATGTCTTTTCCCTCTCCTTTCTCCACGAGGATTTCCGAGGCGTTCTTTTCGATGCATCTCTTTTCGTCAACCTCAATGAGAGAGTTGATCGCCGCCATTCCAATGGAAGCTTCCAGAAGATGGTCGGAGAGGGCATATTGGGCCAGTTCTAGGGCGCTTTTCTGCGTCAGGTACCCCACGTCTTTCACCCCCCGGTCATGCGGATGCCCTTCATCCCGAAAGGTGGAAGCCAGGCCGCACCCCCGGCTTACCACCGCCGTCCAGTAAGCACCGGTCAGAACCTGCTGGACCGGATAATCTTTACCTTTTAAAGATGCGATCAGGTTTGAGAGAATCTGCATTTTTCGGACCTCATTTCTCGGTCGCGGCTCTTTCTTTGCTACGGGCGCCCCGACGGGTCGTCTTAGTATTCCTGCTGAATTCTTCGCGCAAAAACCTTTTGCGCCAGGAAGAAGAGCATTCAGGTAAATCCAGCCAAAATCAGCAGGTCCACCCAGCGATGCAGCAATCCGCCATCGGGGAGGAGGGATTGCCGCAGGGCATCCACAGAGTAGGTGAGGGGCAGGCAGAACCCGACAACCTGGAGAATAACAGGCATAGCCTTTACGGGGAAAAAGACTCCGCACAGAAAGACCATGGGAAAGCGAAAGAAATTGGCCATGGTCATGGCTTCAAAAATCTCTCTTACCCCAACAGAAATGAGGATTCCGATCAGGGCAAAGGCTAGAGAGGATAGAATCAGGGCGAGAGCCAGCGACAGCGGGTTCGTGATCTTCAGACCGAAGAATAAGGTGACCAGGACCATGGACACGAACCCCATCAGGAGACCAAAAAAAGCACTCCCCAGCGTTTTGCCCACGAGGATGGCCCGAAGGCTCAGGGGGGCCATCAAGAGCCGTTCCAGGGCTTCGGTGCGCTTCTCGAAGGTAATGACGATGGCCGCCATGGAAGTGGCTGAAAAGAGGATCGTCAATCCTACCAGCCCGGGAGTAACCTCTTCGATCCCCTGGGGATTCCTAAAATAGAAGGCCAGGATGAAGACGATCGGCAGCATCAGTCCCCAACTGATCAGTGGAGGTTTGAGGTAATAGGCTTTCAGATCTTTACGGGCGATATAATAAATTTTCTTGATTTCTTTTCTCATCATCCCACACCTCCCATCTTCTGGGGTTTATCCACCCGCATGACCTCTGCGTCCACCCCGGTCAGCTTAACAAAGGCATCTTCCAGCGTGGGGGTCTTGGTTTGGAAAGAGAGAATCTCCGTTCCTTTTTCATTCAAAAAACCAACAATTCGTGGGATGGCCTTATGAACGGACTTGCCCAAAACCCTCAGCTTGTCTTCTAAGAAAATCACCCTCTCCACTTCCGGAAAGCTTTCCATTTCTTTCGGAACCGAGGGAAACCCCGGATGAGTCTTGATTTCTAAAACTTCGGTGTCCTGTGCCTGGTTCCGTAAATTTGTCGGAGTATCGATGATCCGGACCCGTCCCTTGGCGATGATGGCCACCCGGTCGCATAATTCGTCCGCCTCCTGTATAAGATGCGTGGTCAGAAAAACGGTGACTCCTTTCTCTTTAAGCTTCCTGATTACCTGCCTTAAGCCCCGCGCGCTCATGACGTCGAGGCCCGTAGTTGGTTCATCCAGGAAAAGCAGACGAGGACGGTGTACCAGCCCCGCCGCAATGGTCAGACGGCGCTTCATACCCCGGGAAAAGCCCTGAAACCGGCTATCCTTCCTTTCATACAACCCGAAATCTTTTAGCAGCTCCTCTGCCCTTGGCGCCCAATCTTTTTTAGGGAGACCGTAAAGCTGGGCCATATAGATCAGGTTTTCCCATGCGGTAAGTTCTCCGTAGAGATTGGAAGATTCCGGAACCACCCCTAAGCTCTCTTTGGCACGGACCGGGTCGCTAAGAATGGAGTAGCCATTCACAAGGGCCTCCCCAGAAGTGGGCCGAGTCAGTCCTACAAGCATCCGAATGGTTGTCGTCTTCCCTGCCCCATTGGGGCCTAAGTAACCGAAGACTTCTCCTTCATGAACAGAAAAACTCACCCCGTCCACGGCCACAAGCTCCCCATATTTTTTGCTCAGCCCTTCCGCTCGAATAACCTCTGCCATTTAATGCCCTCCTTTTTGCGAGATGATTTCTTTCCAATCCTTTTGAAAAAAAGCAGGCTTTTGCGTTTTGTCTACCCACGTCCAGGGTCTTGGGAATCATGAGGTAATTAAATCGGGCAGGCGTTGGAAAAAGTAACCACCATCGAAACCGGGCCTTTTTCTGCAGACCTCAGAAAAACATCCTGGATGGCTGCAAAAACCTTTTCCGCCTCCCCATTGACGACCGTGCTCATCTCTCCCTTTTTAAGATCCAGCTGATGTTTTTCCAGGATCCTCCAGGCTTCTTCAATGGCTGGGGAAAGCCTTTCTTGTTTTAGGGGATACAAACTGATCTGGGCCGATATTTGCATGAAACCCCCAAGGACCATAAAATAATGAATTTTAGAATCAAATTACTTGCAAATCTTTTGGCGCACCAATTCAATGTATGAATCGGGTGGGATATCTTCTAAAGTAAAATATTTTACTTTTTCATCATCGTAATCCTGAATAATCGAATTATCTTTTGAATGAAAGATTGCTGAAAGTAATTTAAACTTTCTCTGTAAACAGTCTATTTCCCAAACGCTAAGAACATGGTCCAAATTCATATAATCCTTTCCATATTTTTCAACAGCTTTGGACACACCTTTTTCGTCGTAAATTTTCTTGGTCCGGACTCTGATCATGTTATTAGAAAGACATTCAATAGTCTCAGAATTATAAAACCAACTTCCCTCGTCATCTTTCTCAAGAAATTTCCAGTCCGTCCCCCAAACTTCCCCATGGCCAAGGAGATAAAATCCAAGAAAGACTGATAAAAGAAAGACGGATGGAGGTTTAATTTGGAAGGTATTTCCCGGGAGCTTAGGCATTTAATCCTCCGACCCTCATTCCGCTTCCTCTACGCTGATCCCGGAGATAATCCCCCTCCCGAGGGCCACCCGAGAGCCATGAACCTCGATTTAAATTGGCCCCCTCAGAGGACAGACCGTGATGAATTCTCCAGGATCCCTTTTCCTCCGGCGACCAGGATATTCAAAAAGGTTGAGTAGAGGGCAATCCTGGATGGGTCCTCTCTTTTTTCATAAAAAATATCCTTCATACCCGCTTTCTTGGCTTAATTGGGCTGTAAATTACCGAGGGGGCCGGGAGTAAAGGAAAATCGGCTTGCTCGAACATCTCCCCGCAGTCCTTTACACCCAATCCTCTTCCTTTAGATGTCTCCTCCTTCGTATCCCGGGGATTGGCCCCGGCTTCAGCCCAAAAGAGATTGGCTCCGGCCACGGCTCCCAACATGTTGGGCTCATGGGTGCAGTTTCCGATAATGTCTCTTCCCATGGCCAGGCGAACGACCGCAACCAAGAAGGCCAGGCGATACTCGCTGATCGTTCCGTATTTTTCCAACCGCGTGCCCGGGATGGGGATCCGCCGCATGGCTCCGCTGTAACAAGGCTCGATTTCCCTCCCGAGGAGAATTTTCTCGGCGATTTCTTCCACAGTATGTTCCGGCCCGATGGGCTCGACGCACGTGCCCACCAGTAATCCTGCCTCCTTCGCGGCCTCCATGGTTTTGAGGCGAGTTTCTGGAGGGATCTTCGTGTCCCGCCCTTCCCCCATCCGGACGGCGTGATAGATCCCGATAAAGCTCGTGTCTTTCAGTTTTTTGGCCTCTTCATATTGAAAATCACCGATGTTGGCAATCAGGACCGTTTCCGGCTTCAGTCTGGCCCTTACTTCTTGCGATATCTGGGTGTATTTTCCAAAGGGGTAATCCCCCGTGGCCATCAAGAAAAGGGCATTGGCTCCGTCGGCTTCGGCTCTCAAGGCCAATCGGGCCACTTCTTCGGCTTCCATCTCACTTTTTTGTTTGAACACCCCATTGGAAGCCGCAAAGGAACAGAAGGCACAATTATTCGGACAGGGAGAGAGATTCAATCCGATTTGGACATGGACCTCCGCCTGATTTTTGGACAACATCCGGGTTAGAGTGTTTGCCGCGGCCATGACGAACCCGGCATCGACGGAGTGGGGAGATATTCTCAAAAGATCAAGAATTTCCCCCCGGCTTAAAGAATGTCCATTGAAAACCCTTTTGATGCTCTCTTCGACTTTAGGGTTCGATTCCTTGTTTTTCATGCCCTTTCCTCAAAATCCATGGCCCAGAATGTGAACCTTCTCCTAAATAATCTTTCAAAAAACGAATATCGCCGCGGCCAGCACAGTAGTCCAGCCATTTTTCACGATGGCTGACTGGGTGCTATTCGTGGTCCGAACGATCTTATCGCTCAGGCGATAGAAGTCTTTCTTCTCATCCCAGCTTTTGTCGGCGTCAAATTCGATCCCCAGGGTGGAGGCCAGCATGGCTGCTGCCAGGTCTTCGGCAAAATCTCCCGCCTCTTTTTCTGATTGGCCGAAAGCATGATGTTCACTGAGATATCCATAGAGGCTTCGATTCGCCGGGACGGGCATCCGACCGAGGTGGCGATCAGTCGGCGGGGCTCCGCGCTGCTGCACCGGGCCATCACACAATAGGTTATGCCGCCGGGCACCAATGCTTTCAATCCCCGCGTACGCGAGATGACCCGGCACCGCGGCGGAAGGATGCTGGAGACGTGCACCAGATTACATTTCTCAATCCCGGCATCGCGCAGGGCGAGTTCATAGGATCGGAGCTCTTCCTTATGCGTGCCCACTCCTTTCGTGAAAAAAACCTTCCGGGGAATAAGAATTTCCAATGGGTCTCTTTTTCCCCAGTCAGTTCATCCGCTCACCCATGATGATCAAAAACCCCGCCTGGGGGAGATATCCTTTCATGGGATTCTCTATGTCTCTTACGCCCCCGGGCTTCTGAAAAAGAGTGGAAAAATATCCCTGGATGGAAAAGCCGGCGTCCATCATCATGTGCTCCATCCTTTTCAACGAATAGAGCTGACCCCACCGATGGATCGGGTGACGGGCCTTTTGCGCCAGGTAAAATCGGCCCCACGGGCTTTCCCGGGGGATAAAACCGATGAGTATCTTTCCTTCCCGCATCAGGAGTCGGCGGCACTCTCTCAAGAACAAGGGAGGGAAGGGGGCGAGGCAAAGCGTCAAAATAACGGGGACCTCGCCCGCCCGGCTCATTTTCAGAAGGTGCCTTTTTTTTCCCATGCCCCCCGAAATATCCAAAGCCTTGGCAAACCCGCCGCTCCCCATTCCCAGGGCCAGACAGGGTTTGGGGAACAAGGGGAGGATCGAGTGGAACGCTATCCTTTCAATTTCCAATATCAAATGATCCATTCCGATCCCCGCTGGCGTATTCTTTGACCAACTGGCTGGGAAGAACAGTCGTCTGGGGCATAAGTCCAAACCTCAAGTACTGATCCTCCATGCTCCCCGTGATTTCGGGCGCACAGTCGACCGTTCCGGGGAAATGCACATCTTTGATCACTCAGGCAAGAGTGAGAGTCCTGATGAAGCACAGGGATCATGGAAGGCCGGCTCGGAAAGGTCGAAGACGATGCGGGTCTGGTCCGGAGCCGACCAGTGCTTTATGTCCAGGATTTTTAGGCGCGCCTGAGCCTCAAGAGAAAGCGGCAAAAAGATGAAGCCCCATGCGCCTGCCGCCAGCACCCCCCTGGCAAAAAAATGGCTACTCTTTCTTTTTCTCCGTGCAAGAATGCTCACCCGCTTTGGCCTCCGGATGGCACTCGGCAATCTGTTTGGGAGAACAATCCTGCGGTTCGCCTTTCAGCTTTTCCGGATGCTCACAACCTTTGTTTCCCTGGCACATCTTGACTCACCTCCTTTCTACCTTGTTGGTTGAATCAGATATTTCTTTTCTAACAGCATAAACGCGGGGGAATTCTTTCGCCTCGAGAATCGCTGAGATCGTAGAAAATGGGAAAAATGCTCATTGCGAGCTCAACGAAGCAATCCCGCTCCGGCGGGCTTCCTTCATCTTCCCAATGAGTCGGAGTTCAGCCGTCCTCAGTCCCTTCGGCAGGTACCGCCGGAGGAACAGGGGGGTTTATCGCAGCGCTCCTCCCGCCCGCAGCAGGTGGCGCCCTTCGGCCGGGGGTTGGTCAAGGAATGGGAGACGGAAAGAACTCTTTCCACGCTGCGGTCTCCACAATTCTTGCACTGGAGAGGATCGCTCCGTATTCCCACACCCTCCCAGATCTCCGATACCGCCCCGCAGGATTGGCAGCGATATTCATAGATGGGCATTTCTCTATCACCTCGCAATCGCCAAATCTTTTTCGGCACCCCTTTGGGCTTTATAGAACACAGTGTGGTTGTGAACATTAAAATCTACCACACCCATTTCTCTGAGTTCTTTCAGGCATGCACCCAATTTTTCTTCGGAAAACCCGAAAGCGAGAGAAAGATCTTCCAGGGAGCAGGGCCTTCTTTCCAGCAAGGCCAGGATTTCCTGATCCATCCGCCCGTAAACGCGGTTGGCCGGGGCGGTGCATTCCCGGGGCAAGACCTCCGCTTGGCCTGAAAAAAGCAGGCGCATTTCTTCCATCCGTTCCGGGCTCAAAGGGTTGGCGAAATATTCCGCTGGCGGCCGGATGACGGTATTCAATTGAATTTTGTCTGGTCCAATCCCTTCGATTTCCTCCCGCAGCCTGTGGATTTCCTTCGGATCATCGTTGAACCCCCCGCAGAGCATCACTTCCAGCCATACCTGGCCCGAGTACTCACTGCAGAACTCCCTCAGCCCTCGTAAGATCTGGCTGAAGTGCAGGGAAGGATGCGGCCGGTTGATGAATCGGAACAGGTAAGGGGTGCCCGAATCCAGCGAAGGAATAACCAGGTCCGCAGGCAAAAGGGCTTTGCGCACGGGTTCCAGGCGAAGAAGAGAACCATTGGTCAAAACGGCAATAGGAATCTCTGTTAGCTTCTTTATTTCTTTAATTACCCATCCGATCTCCGAGTTCAGGGTTGGCTCCCCGGAACCCGAAAAGGTAATATAGTCTGGCGGGGAGGAAAGGCCGCGCAGCTTTTCCTGCAGTTGCTGGATCACCCGCTTTCCGGCCACATAGGGCCGACGCTCAAGGGTCTGGTGGGTAGTTCGGCCCAGCTGGCAGTAAATGCAGTCATACGTGCAGGTCTTGAGGGGAACCAGGTCGATTCCCAGTGATCGCCCCAGCCGGCGCGAGGGAACGGGGCCGAAGACAAAATTGGCAGAAGTTGTTTCTTTGGCCATTTGTGTCTGGTTATCCATCAGTTTTTGATTTCCTCCTCCAGCTTCCGCAGGTTGGCAAAATACTCCTCCGGCGGCTTGGCTTCCCGGGTAGGATAAGGGGCGGACCCTCCAGATATTTTCTCTTTTCATAGGCAGATCCGGTTCAGCTCGACCAGGATAGAATGCATCTGTTGACGTTGGAGAACCACCGCCACCCGCAAAGAAATTTTGTCCAGGTCGTCCCGGCGGAGGAAAACCCGCCCAAAATATTTCTCCATCACCCGGGCAGCCAATGGGCAACATTCCAGGATATCTGCCACCATATCGTCTTCCGAGATGTAGATCGTCCTACGACCCATTCAGACGGCATCCAGTTCGCGCCTCATGGCCATATCGTAAAGGACTCGCTCGCGCTTCTTGTCCAGCCCGAGGGCCTGGCGTTTTTTATCGATATGGGCAATCATCAACCTGGCCGCTTTCAGAGGATCGGGCTCGAAAGCCCACCTCCCTCCGAGCATTTTTTCGAAATCTTCGAACAGATGGCGGGTCAGTTCTTCGCTTCCCGTTGTGGGCCAGGTTACCCCGAATACCGTGAAGACCCCGGAGGACACAAAATAATGTCCGATGGAGATGGCCTTTTCGCTCATCCATTCCGGCGCCGCTCCCGCAGCGGGCAGGTCGCTGATATCATCTCCCAACCCGCCATCCTTGACCACCGCCGTGGCGGCCATCAGGATCCTGGAGTTATCCACGCAGGAACCAAGGTGCAAAACCGGAGGGATGCCAACCGCTTCGCAAACCTCCGCCAGACCTGGACCGGCGTAGAGGCTGGCGGCCTCGGGGGTCAACAGGCCGGCCTTGGCGCAGGCCATGGCACTGCAGCCCGTTTGGAGGACGATGACGTCGTTCTTGATCAGCTCCTTCACCATGGCCACATGAATATCGTCATGCTTGACCCGGGGGTTGTTGCATCCCACAACCCCGGCGATCCCCCGGATTCTGCCGTTGATAATGTTGTCGTTGAGGGGCCGGTAGGAAGCCCGGAAGAGTCCCCCCAGAAGGTAGTTGATCGTCTCGTGGCTGAAGCCGGCGACCAGGTCCGCGCTCTCCCCGGGAATATCGATATTCTTTCCCCGGCGGGGGAAATTCTCGATGGCCGCCCGAACGATGGCCTTGGCCGACTCCATGGCATTGTGCTCGCTGAACTCGATGTGCTGGGCGCCCGGGATCTTGGCTTTGGGAGAGGTGGTGATTACCTTGGTGTGGTAGCATTGGGCTACATCCGGCAAAGACTGCATGATGCACTGCACATCCACCACCATGGCGTCGACCGCCCCGGTGACGACGGCCAGCTCCTGCTGGAGGAAATTCCCGGCCAGAGGAACACCGTGCCGCATTAGGATCTCGTTGGCCGTGCAGCAGATTCCCGCCAGGTTGATCCCCTGGGCTCCCTTGGATTTGGCCAGTTGAATCATCTCCGGGTCCTGGGAAGCGACAACAATCATTTCGGAGAGAAGGGGCTCATGGCCGTGAATAATGATATTTACTTCGTCTCTTTTTAACACCCCAAGGTTTACTTTTCCGATGATGGGAACTGGGGTTCCGAAGAGGATATCTTGAAGCTCTGTCGCAATCATGGAACCGCCCCAGCCGTCGGCTAAGGCTGCCCGGGTTCCCTGTAAAAGGAGATTTTTATAATCCTGATCCACCCCCATGTGGGTCCGGTGCATGATCTCCACCACTTCCCGGTCCACGCCCCGTGGGGCAACTCCCAGTTTCTTCCACAACTCCTGGCGTTTTAACGGGGCCCTTTTCAGGAAAACAATCTCCCCTTCCTGCCTCCCGAACTCGGCCAGGGCTTTCTCGCCTACCTCAATGGCGATGTCCCGGACGGAACGATCCCCGATTTCCACCCCGAAATCCATGGCCAACTGGAAAAGTTTTTGTTCATCTTTAATTTCATAACCCGGAGCTTGTCCTCTGGCCGCGGCCAAAAAGGTTTCGGCCACCCCTCGCCCATGGTCGGAGTGGGCGGCGGCTCCTCCTGCAATCATGCGTATGAAATTCCGGGCAGCAATGGTCTCCGCTGTGGCTCCGCAGACTCCACGCCGTTTGGCTTTTTCCGCTTCGGTCTCGGCCTTCTTCTTGGGAGCGGGGACCCGGCAGGGGCCCATGCTGCAGTTCTTGCAGCAACTGCCCTCGGACCCGATCGGACAGGGCTTCATCTCCTCGGCCCGGTCAAAGGCGGTGCTGACCTTTTCCGCCGCCGCTTTCTCCATCATTTTCACGCTCGCTGAATCGACACTTCTCCCCTTGAAGTCAGGCATTCCCTCCTCCTCGAGTTTTTATTGTTTAGGGGGTTATTCTCATAACATCGATAACTGAAATTTTCTCATAAGATCGATAACTATTTTCATTTGCCCTAGAATTCTCCGAAAACTCGGAGGAAAGGGGCAATGGAGAGGAATCG
>Ga0315282_10017599_pt1 | contig 10301 bp, 7 predicted proteins | sample YL17G07_20_MG_FD_203693 | JGI IMG/M metagenome (GOLD analysis project Ga0315282, IMG submission 203693) | Sediment microbial communities from Yellowstone Lake, YNP, Wyoming, USA - YL17G07_20 | ecosystem: Environmental > Aquatic > Freshwater > Lake > Sediment | place: USA: Wyoming | collected... | reverse complement strand
ATGATGCGTTCCCAGTCCGGCTGATTGCGCAGGCCCCCAAGGCAGGACGCGACGTGCGTCGCCGAATTGTAAGTGATGACAATCACTGAGCCCTTGGGGATCATCGGAGGTTGCTCTGTACGTGCTCGCCGGGGCCGCTTTCGTGGGGCCGACTCTGCCTCTCCGGCAAGCTCGCGTGGATTCTGAAAGTTACTCCAAACGGGAGTCTTTGCGCAAAGAATTCGCGGCCGCTTCTCAGCTGGATATTTTTCTGGGAGGGATGAAGAGGCTGAGAGTCAGGCCGAGTGATGATACTCGTCTTCATCTTGTGGCCAGAATGTGAGGCTCCGGACCGCCATGGTTCCGTCCACTCCCTTGAGTAAACAAGAAAAGGCCCCTGATACAGTCACGGTAGTCATTCCAACCTATAACCGCAGCGAACTACTCGAGGTTTGTCTCCAACACCTGGAGTCTCAAACTTTCCGATCATTTCAAGTCGTCATCGTCAACAACGGGACACTGGACCCTGCGTGCCTGGCCCGTGTGTCCTCCCCACGGATCCAGTGGATCCATCTTCCCAGGAACGAGGGGACCGCAGCCGCTTTCAATCGGGGCGTCGCGGCAGGCCGCGAAAGTCCTTATGTTTTCATCCTGAATGACGACGCCGAGGTTGAACCGGACTGCCTCGCGCTTCTCGTCAAAACTCTTGAGGAGAACTCTGGCTACTCGATGGCGGTTCCAAAACTCCTTCAGTGGTCGAATCCGTCGCGCTTGGATGGCGCGGGGGACGAAGTCCTTTTGAGCGGCGGCGCCTACCGCGTGGGCCAGGATCAGCTCGACGAAGGCCAATACGATCGAGTCGAGGCGGTGTTAAGTGCGTGCGGCGCTGCCGCCCTGTACCGCCGCTCCCTCTTTGAGGACGTGGGGAGCTTTGACGAAGACTATTTTGCATACCGCGAGGACGTTGACCTCAGTCTTCGCGCCTTACTCCGAGGACATCGCTGCCTTTTTGTTCCTGAGGCTCGCGTCCACCATCGGGGCAGCGCCACCATGGGATTCGTTTTTCATCCGGAAATTATCAGACTCACCACCCGCAATCAGATCCTGACCATCATAAAGGACTACCCCTTCCCTTTCTTTCTCCGCCTCCTGCCGCGCATTATGGTTTTTCAAACCCTCTGGATGGGTTTCGCCACCAAGAAGCACGCGTTCCTCGCCTGGTGCGCAGGGCTCTTCGGTGCGGTCCGCCTGCTCCCCAGAACTTTGAGGAAGCGACGACAGGTGATGAGCCGCCAGGTGATTTCCAATCGACAATGGCTGCAGCGGCTCCAGGAATCGGAGAAAAGGATTTGGCGCTGGCACTCTAGCATCCGAGAGGGGCACCCCTCGAAACTGCTTACAGCATACTTCCGGATCTTTGGTCAGCCCGGAGATTAGGAGTTTTCGAGCCAGAAGGCAACAGACAGAGTCCACAGGCGTCGTATGCGTCTCGCCTTGATGGGTTAATGGTCTGTGGTACGATGCTAGTTCAAATTTAGGGTGAGTTAAGGGCCGGAGCACGAAAGTGGGCATTCAAAATGACGATTGCGAAATGCCGTTCACGGGGGAACGGGTGGTGCCCGGCAAAACGCCGCCGTTCCTCGTTCTGGAGCATCTGGTTCGCTATCGCTTCGCCGCGCGCTCTGCCGCTGGCTGCGCGGTCCTGGACGTGGGATGCGGGACGGGCTACGGCGCCTCCCTACTGGCTGGGAAGGCTCGCCTCGTCGTGGGCGTGGACTGCGCGCCGGAGGCGATTCGATACGCCCAAGCGAATTATCCTGCCGGCAATCTGCGCTTCGCCGTGGCCGACTGCCGACACCTGCCTTTCCGGGACGGGTTCTTTGACCTTGCCGTGATGTTTGAAGTGGTCGAGCATATCGCCGAGCAGGAACAATGCCTGAGTGAAATCCGCCGAATCCTGGTCCCCGATGGAATTCTGATACTTTCCACACCTAACCCTGCGCGACCCACGAAGGGCATTGAAGAGCCCAACCCGTTTCATGCGAAGGAGCTGAGCGAAGACGAACTCCGGGAACTGCTGCGACCCCACTTTGCGGAGGTTCAGTTGCTCCATCAACAAGAGCTGAGCGGCTCCGGCATTCAGACGGCCGCCTCCGCAGTGCCGGGGCCAGCGGAAGTGATCGAGGACCTTTCGGCTGCCTCGGCGGCCAAATACTTTGTGGCGGTCTGTGGCAGCCGACTTGCGCAGGTATCGATAGAACGGGCCCTGGGCGTGGGCGGAATCGAACACCAGATCGCGATTGTCCAGGATTTGCGCAACGCCCACAGGGACATCGAGGCTCTGCTGCGTCAACGGGAAGAGGACCAGCGCGAGTATGCCAAGAACCTGGCCGCGCATCGGGAGGTGATCGCGAACCTACAAGAGGACAACGAAGCCCTCCGGCGTGACCGCGAGGAGGCCGCGCGCGAATACGCCAAGAACCTCGCCGCCCATCAAGAAGTCATCCGAAGACTTCAGGGAGAAATTGCCGCGGTGAACCGGCAACTGGCGGAGTCTGAGAGACAGAATGCCGCCCGCAAGATGGAGCTGGAGTGGCTCGATCGCTGGATTCCCGTGAACAAACTTGCCCGCAAGCTGCTCTACGGCAGAAACCTAACCAGAAGACTGAAGGCCAAGCTCGGGATGCGGTTATAGCCTCGCGACGGTCTTGGGCGCGTCAGACAGGCTCCAATCCCTGCGTGTTTTCCTGGTGACACACACTCATTTCTAACCGGGACCAAGCCAGCGCGCTGGGGATCGGATTCAGATAAGAATCGAGATGCTCGCTTCAGAAACGCGAACTCGCACGCATCTTCTTGCCTGCGGCACATTCCTGGCTCTCGCGCTGGCCCTCACCTACCCGATGGTGGTCCAAGCGCCCGATCACGTCTACCGAGAAGATCCTTTGCACCTATCCTGGATACTTGCCTGGGACTGCCACGCCGTTCGGAGTTCCAGCCCACTTCTTGACGCCAACACTTTCTATCCGGCTACAAATGCGCTCGTCACCAGTGAAGCCCTGCTCGGAGACCTCCCTTTCTTTGCGCCCACTTACGCCCTGACCGGCAATCCTCTGCTGGCTCTTAACCTGATGGCGATAGTGAGCTTTTGGCTGTCAGGGTTTTTCATGAACATCTTCCTTCTGCGTGTCACGCGTGCTCCTCTGGTGTCGTTTTTGGGCGGGCTGCTGTTCGCTTTTTCGCCCTGGCGCTTCGGGCATCTTGGTCACCCGAGCCTTCTCATGGCGCAGTGGATTCCCTTGGCGTTGCTCTTCCTGGACCGATTCCTTGCTGAGCTTCGGTGGCGCGACGCCGCGTTGTGCGCTCTGTTTGCAGCCTGGCAAATCCTGTGTTCTTTTTACCTCGGCTACTTTTGTCTCGTTGTGCTCGGGTTGCACGCCGTTTTCCACCCACGGGCGCGAGTTTTACTCTCCCCGCGGGCCATATTTCGCCTGGGATCCGCTGGATTCCTTGCGGCGCTGCTGATTCTTCCGCTCGTTCTTGGCTACCTGCAGGCCTCCGAGACCTACGGGTACCGGTACCTATTAAGCGACATTGTCGGTGGCTCGGCGCAATTACGAGACTTCCTTGTTGCTCCGCCAGACAACCGCTTATTGGGCGAACTCACGCGGCCCCTTCGGTCTCCATCCGAAACGATGGAGAAGTTTCTCTTCCTGAGCTTCGTCGCGATGGCGGGGGCCGTGGCAGGTCTGCTTTTGTGGCGGCACCTAGGCTCCCCAAGAGAGAAAGACTTGTTGCGCTTTGGATACGGACTGGTCGCGACGGGATTTGTGCTCAGTCTGGGCCCGTATCCCATAGTCAACGGGCGCCCCGTCCAATGGTGTCCGCTTCCCTATGCCTGGCTTCATTACCTCGCCCCCGGTTTTTCTTCAAGCCGCTCCCCTGCCCGTTTCGTCTTCTTGATGATGATCGGCCTGAGCCTGGTGGTTCCGGTGGTGGCTCAGCATCTGACCCAGCGCTTCTCCCGCAAGCTACGCACAGCGCTGCTGACTTTGCTATGCCTTGCATTCTTAGCGGAAACATTTCCGGCGCCTTTGCACTTGAAGAAGATTGATGACCAATCCGCGATCTATCGTGAGTTAGGAAATTGGTCGGGTCCTCTCCTTGAACTGCCTTCGACCGGATTCTTGGAGCAGGGGTTTGACAGCAACCAAGTGAACTACACGTTTTGGTCCACGCAACACTGGCGTCCCATCGCCAGTGGGTACTGCGCCTTTGCGCCCACTAGTTTTCATGGGGTGATGCGCTGCGCTATTGAGTTTCCGTCGCCCGCCTCCCTGACCTTTCTGAGCGACATCGGAATCCGCCAAGTCCTGGTGCATTTCAACCTCTACCCACCGGGCCGTGTTGAATCCCTGCGAACAGAGCTCCTGGCCAATCCACGCCTGCGCTTGGAAATAGATTGGGGTTCGGCAGCGCTGTTCTCGCTCCCTCTTTCCAGCAAGAGCTGGCGTGTTCGCGTGGTGCTGCCTCCTCGCCTGCCCCTAGGCATGGACATTCGCCCCAGCGTTCAACTCGAACCCGCTGGCGATGGCGCGGCGCTGTCCCGATCTGTCCAGGCGCCCCTGGTTTTCGAGTCACAGGACGCGGGCCGGGTTTACAGGCGCTCTATTGCGCTGAACCTGGCCGAAATCATGGCCAACGATGGTTTCAACTATGCGCGCCTCTCCCTGGACCTCCCCGCGGGGCGATACAGGTACCGAGTCGAATCACCTTTGTCTGGCGTGGAGGGGAGGGGTGAAACTGAGGTGGTTTCGCGCCTGCCCGACAGCCGCACACGGAGTGAACATCTCCAGGCCGAGTGCAAGGTGCTCAGCGCGCCTCAGCAGGTTATTGCTGGCCAGTATTTCTACTTGCCGGTTTCTTGCCAGAACACCGGTGAGGCGATTTGGCTGGGAGTCGGCAAGTTCGTTCGGGGAATGGTATGCCTTGATTCCCAGTGGCTTTCTAGCAGCAACCAGTTGGTCGCGGAGGAACGTTCCTACTTGCCTGTTCCGGTGTTGCCCACCCAGACGTTTGCTTTCAACCTTCGTCTTCAAGCTCCTCCCCAGCCCGGGCAGTATAACGTTCGCCTGGCTCTAGTAAGTGAAGACGTCGGTTGGTTTGCAGATATTCCCACGCCGAAGCCATTTGTGCCACTCTCCGTCCCGATTAACGTCCTTGCCGACTAAGCGGGCCTTCTGGCGATGATAAGTGTGAAGTCGCTGGGCACAACGCCCTCACGGAGCAATTGCTTCTCGGCATCAAACAGCATTTGCAGTATGGAGATGTCCTCGGAGGCCCATTGGAAGTTTCCGGCGATCTCTTCCAACACGAGATTTACGATAGTCCCTCCATAATCGACGCGCTGGACGATCTCGAACGCTTGAGAAACCAGAGGCAGGATTTCAGACGACCGGATTGATTCCGTAGGGTCGCCCGCAGTCATTTCTGCACGCGTGGGCCGCAACACTTCATACTTCAAGCGGCCAGAGCGAAGACTCTTCCTATAACGCTCAGGGATGCGGTGTAGCTGTTCGTTCGCAAGCTGCACCTGCGTTGGGGTCCATTGAAATTGATCAGGGCCCACAAACTCATTCAGGATGAACAGAGAGCCCGGCTTCAGACTGCTACGGATCTGTTCCAGGACATGTTCGAGTTCCCTAATGTGATGCAGCGCCATGGCGGAGAAGGCGGCCTCGTAGGATCGCGGCTCCAGGTGGCAATGATTTAAGTCAGCCACTACATATCTCACACGGCCTGCGATTCCGGTCTCTTCCGCCTTCCTCCGAGCGATCTCAATGGCTCCAAGGGAGGCGTCGAAGGCGTCGAAGTGCTGGGCAATAATGTTGAACTGGAGGGCGTGTCGCTCTAGGCATCCATCTCCACAACCGATGCTCAGTGCCCGATGAAGCGGCTGCGGAAAGTACTTTTTCGAAACCCACGTTAGCCAGTTATCCTCTGCAACCCCGGAGATCGTCGGATGAATATATAGTTGGTTCACGAGGGGCGAGTCGGTCCAGGCAACAATAGGCATATTCTGGTCTTGCCTTTGCTGGGCTCGCTGTCCCCAAAGCTGGCTTGCCTTCTGTGTGTCTGGATCACTGGTGGAGTGTGCCTTAGCCAGGCCAGCAGCCAGGGAAAAACCATGGGGGAGGCGCATTACAAGAAGGCGCTGGTAGGCTCGGAACAACCAGTAGAAGAATCCAGCACCAGCGAAGCCAATTCCGAAACCGTAGAAAAAACCTACCGCTGCCCCTGGTAATGAAACAGAGTAGCCCGGCAGGAATTGCGGTAAGAATGCGAATTCGTTCCTAAGCCCGCGCAGAACCAGCACTACAGTCAGGCCGGATGCTCCGACCCCACAGAGTGTGCCAAGCGACAATGCAAGTGCCTTTGCGTTCAGATTCATCCGCGATTCGCGATTTCAATTGTACATTTGTGCGATACCAAAGGCCAACCGCCCTCTCATGTCAGGCTCACACCGCCATGGTGGCGGTGCGATGGCAATCGCGGCTCGTTTACCCGTTCCGCTGACTGCCTTGGCCTGTTTCTCGCTTCCGACCTGCCCCGCCGACCACGCTTGTGCTCATGGGCTGATTGCCCGAATTCAGGCGCTCAACTTCGCGCCGTAGGAGCCGTAGTTGGACGGCCTCGCTTCACGTGCACCTCACAGGGCAGGTAGAGCACCCCGTGGACCAGTCGTGTTGCGATAATTTCCAGAACGTAGGCGTTTTCGATCCAGTCACAGATCGCGTAGTCTTCCAGTGTGCCATCGGCGACAGCAAAGGCAAAAGAATAGTTCCCGGCTGACAAAAGAGGGAGCTGAAGGCGAAATTCCGCCGTGCAGGTGCTTCCTTTCGCTTGGGGCGGAATGCGGTGGCCTTCCATGAGTGTGTTGGTGCCGGTCAAGTAAAGACCCAGTCGGTTCTTCATCAGGAAACCGATGTTCGGCCTCTGAACGTCACCTTGGAACAAAACCGAAATGCGGACCAGAATGGCTTGCCCTCCCTCCGCGGCGTTCACCGGTCGTCCTTGCTCGTCATAGAGCCCTATTCCCAGAATCTCGGCATCGCGATTACCGAAACGGACGTCCACGTTGGGGATCGTGGTCTCCGGCGAGTCCGTCAGGCTTTCGCCGCCCGCTTCCGAAGGCAGGGCTGCAGCCGGCGCGGGGCGAGCCTCCGCGCTCCGCCGCTCCCGGAGTTCGCGGGTCGCGACCATGGCCATATACTCGCTGACAATCCGTTCGGGGGTGCCATATTGGAGCAGTTTCCCCTCATGAATCCAAGCGGCCTTGGAGGCCAGGGTGACCACGAAGGAAGGATCGTGAGAAACAAACAGGATTGTTTTGCCGCGCGCCTGCAGTTCATTGATCTTGTTGAGGCAGCGGTGTTGGAAATACATATCGCCGACCGAAAGGGCTTCGTCAATCAGCAGGACTTCCGGATCGACATTGATGGCCACAGCAAAGGCCAGCCGAACGTACATGCCGGTGGAGTAGGTCTTGACGGCGCGGTCGATGAAGTCGCCGATGTCGGCGAAGCGCAGGATGGCGTCCATCCGCTCCTTCATCTCCTCATGCCCGATGCCGAGGATTGCGCCGTTGATGTACACATTTTCGCGACCGGTATGTTCCGGATTGAAGCCCGCCCCGAGCTCTAACAAGGCAGCCACTCGGCCCCGGACACGGAGCGTGCCGGTGCTGGGCTGTAGAATTCCTGCCACCAGTTGGAGCAGGGTGCTTTTCCCCGAGCCGTTGACACCGATGAGGGCGATCGTGGCTCCCTTCGGGACGGACAGATCCACGTCGCGTAGAGCCCAAAACTCCTGATGGTAACTCTTGCGCCCGCGGAGGAGAGCTTCCTTCAGACGGTCGGCAGGCCGGTCGTAGAGCTTGTAGATCTTCGAGACCTTTTCCAGGACAACCGCGTTCTCGTCAGACGACATCGGCAAAGGCTTTCTTGGCTCGGATGAACCAGAAGTAGCCCAGGAAAAAGATCACCAAACTGATCCCGAGCAGATAGAGCCATGGGTAGGCATCCGGCGGAGTCCCATTGAGCAGAACGTTTCGGTAACCCCTGACCACCGGCAAGAAGGGATTGATGCGAAGCCAGGGGAGCAGCGCTTTCGGCACCATGCTCTCCGGATAGACAATCGGACATAAGAACATCCAGATGGTGAGCACCAAGCCGATGATGTGGTTGGTGTCGCGGACGAACACTCCGAGGCCGGCGAGGAACCACCCGAATCCTACGGTCAACAGCAGTTGCGGCAAGAGGATCACGGGGAGAAGGATGACCGTCCAGGGGAGGCTCCCTCGGCTTCCCAGGAGCAATAAGATGAGGAGCAGGACGCCCACCAGGGAGTTGATTCCGCTGGAGAGGGTTGTATTCACGGGCAGGATTTCCAGGGGGAAGACCACTTTCTTGACTAGGTTCGGGTTTTCCAGGATACAGGTGTTCGAGCGGATCAGGGCCTCGGAAAAGGCCATCCAGGGCAGCAGGCCGGCGAGGATGTAGAACACGTAGTCGATGGGTTTGCTGTTCGGCCCAATCCGCACGCGCAAAATCACCGAAAAGACGAGCCAATATATGAAGAGCAATGCCAGGGGGTGAACTACCGTCCAGAGGGCCCCGGCAAAGGATCCTTTGTAGCGGCCGAGGAGGTCGCGTTTGACCATCAATTGAATTAATTTGCGGCAGCGATAAAGGCCCCGCAAGGGCTCCCAGAGCTTATTCATGGTCTACCCTCGACTCGAACAACACTTGCACTCGCCAACCGTTTAGAAAAAAACCAGAAGGCCTCGTTCCCCTCCGGAGAGGCGAGATGGCTGCCGGGCCCGGAGCATCCGGAAAAGATTGTCGGAACGCCACTTGCACAGTCCGTAGCTTTGTGATCTCCCGGGGTCGCCGATTCCATCTTCGCATTCCCCCGGCCCGCGGCAGCCATATCTTACCATCAGCTCCCTGAGGGGGAACCTTTGCGAAACCCTCGCTGCTCCTCAGGCGAAGGCAAATACGATGACGCGGTCGAAATTGGTGTATTGCTCATGAAGGGAAGGACTGGGCTTGACCAACTCCACGCGTTGAAAACCGGCAGCCCGGATCATTTTTGTTAAGGCATCCAGCGATGGAACCAGGGATATGCCGGGGCCGGCAAGGAAGTGTGAATTCTCATCGCGGAATTAGCAGCTCAAGTTTTTCCGGTAGACCTTTCTAGTCTCTTTCGGTGAGAAGTATAAGACCGTGGCGCGGAGTCGTCGCCTTGGCTCGTGGCGAGAAAAACCGGGTTCTGATCCGCAAAGACGTGCCTGAGTTAGCTAAGCCTCTTCAGGTAGCCGTTAAAATTGTAAGTGATCAAGTATTTTTCCCGCAGCCGCGTGTCGCTGACGAAATGGGGATCCTCGCGAAGATATTCGATGCACCCCGCTTCAGGTCCGGGGACGGGGGGCCAGCCCATCACGTCGCAAATGCCGTCCTCCACGACGTAGTAGCATCCGACGGAAACCAGCGGGGAGTAAGCCCGCAGTTCCTGGAGAACGTGCTCCTTGTTGTGATCACAATCCGCGATGACCATCGTCTTTCGCCCCTGGCAGAGACCGGTCACTTGTCCGATCGTCTCGGGATCGAGGCAGTTACCTCCCATCAGCCGGATCCGCGGGTGGCGGAGGTCCGCCACGTGACTCAGATCCAGGTCAATCCCCACCACCTGGGCGGAGGGAGTCCCGAGGAGGTCAAGGAGATTGGCTAGATAAAGCGTGCCTCCCCCGTGCGCGACGCCGAGTTCGACAACTACTTCGGGCCTCGTTTCGTAAAGAATTTCTTGATAGATCCAGCAGTCTAAAGGATTCTTCCAGATGGTCCGTCCCATCCAACACTGTTGCAGGTCAGGAGCCTGGTTCAGCAAGCCCTGGTGGATCATCGTCTGGTGGTATTGCAGCCATTCTTTGACTGTCCAGTCGACGATCGCTTTCCCCTCCGGTTGATTCGTCGGCCTCACGCGACGCCGCCCGCTCAAGGCAAGAGTGTTGGTAGCAATGCCCTGGTATACTACGCCGCCTCAGATGGCTTTTCAATCGCCTGAGTCGAGGTGGCGTCAAGCTGCTTGTGTAAAGATGCGGAGGGTGCGCTTACGCCACTGGTCGTTCAAGCCGTTGAAGATCGCGTAGATGATCCGGTCGACGCTCTCGACATTCACAAAGCAGACCATGGACCGCGTGCGGCGGCGGACCTCCACGAAGCAGCGCTCGATGACATTGGTGGTGCGCAGCTTGCGCCACA
>Ga0315282_10017598_pt1 | contig 10302 bp, 9 predicted proteins | sample YL17G07_20_MG_FD_203693 | JGI IMG/M metagenome (GOLD analysis project Ga0315282, IMG submission 203693) | Sediment microbial communities from Yellowstone Lake, YNP, Wyoming, USA - YL17G07_20 | ecosystem: Environmental > Aquatic > Freshwater > Lake > Sediment | place: USA: Wyoming | collected... | reverse complement strand
AATCAGGTCACCAGTTTCGTCTTTCATTTCAGTAGGCATCGAACCACCACCCACCCTAGTGCAGTAAGCCTTAAACACGCCTAGAATGTGATTAATCCTTATAGGACTCAGACCGGCACCCAAACACCCTCCCCCAGCCAGTGGCGATGAGGAGGTAATATAAGGATAAGTGCCAAAATCAGGGTCAAGTAATGTCCCCTGGGCTCCCTCTAATAGAACCAGCTCATCCCTATTCAATGCCTCTTCTAACATTATAACTGTGTCCCGAATATTAGCAGCCAGACGCTCCCCATACTGGCAATACTGACTATACACTTCATCTAACGATAAGGGGCTAACCCCATAAATCTTGGTCAAAATGGTGTTCTTGTAGTCAAGTATAAAACGGAGTCGCTCTAAGAAGGCTTCCTTATCCAAGAGGTCGCCAGTTCTGATGCCTAACCTAGCTACCTTATCAGCAAAAGCCGGGCCAATGCCCTTACCTGTTGTCCCTATTGCCTTCCCACCCCTCAGTTTTTCCTCCAGACCATCGAGCAGGACATGATAGGGCATAATCAAGTGAGCCCGGTCGCTAATAAATAACCTGGCGGTATCCACACCACGCTTATTTAACTGGTCTATCTCCTCAATTAGTACGGCGGGATTAATCACCACGCCATTACCAATAATACAAACAGCGCGTGGAGAAAAAATACCAGAGGGGACAAGGTGCAGTTTAAACTCACCATAAGGGTTGACTACAGTGTGCCCGGCATTATCACCACCGGAAAAACGGACTACCATCCCTGCTTGCTGCGCAAGCAGGTCAACCACCTTACCCTTCCCCTCATCCCCCCACTGGGCTCCAATCACAGCAATAACCGGCATTATTCGCCCCCTAAGCTATTTACTTAATTTTTGTTTGTTGCCACACATAAATTAATCTCTGGCCAGCGGTGAAAAAGCCTAAAACCACAATAATAGCCAGAGCAATTAGTAAGGCGTCAAAAACATGGTTTAGCAAAAGACCCAGCGCCAATACCACCACCCTCTCCGGTCGCGTAAACAATCCTACCTGACACTCCAAGCCTACTGCCTCTGCCCTAGCTCTGATATAGCTCACCAAAAATGAACCAACTAAGGCAACACAAGCCAGTAACATCGGGACAAATGCTTGCTCTCTAGCATATAGGACTAAAATACCAAGTAGTAGCACTGCCTCAGCCAAACGGTCGAGTGTGGAATCAAGGACAGCACCAAAGCGGGTAACCCGATTAGTATGCCGGGCCAATGCCCCGTCCAACATATCAAAAAAACCGGCAACAAGCACCACAAAGCCAGCAGCAAAAAGGTGCCCAGTAATAATAAGTGCCGCAGCACCAGCAGTTACTAGAAAACCGAACCAAGTTATGGCACTAGGTGTTACCGATGTCCTGGCTAAAAGCCTAAGCACTGGTTGGGTAAAGTAATAAGCTAATGTTCTACGAACCCCAGACAACTTTGCCATTGACTATTGCTTTTCCCAGATAACCTTATCTAAGTTATCTCCCCTTCTACTCAAACTGGAATTGACATAGCTTCAAGCTCGGAAAATCGTCTATTCCACGGAGGCTCGCTAAGCACTCTAACATAATAATCCATTACTCTTCGGGCAATGCGTTCCCAACCATACTCCTGCGCTTTTACTCTCCCCCTAGCCCCCATTTGCACCCGAAGTGGCTGGTCACTCATGACAGAGATTAGAGCCTGAGCCAGTTCTTCTTCGTCTTTGGGTGGCACTAATAACCCTTCAACACCATGAGTTACCACATTGGCATAGCCCGGTATATTGGAAGCAACCACCGGTTTCCCCACTGCCATAGCCTCAAGTAGAACCATCCCAAAGCTTTCCCAGCCAGTGGCTGGAGCACAAAAAACATCTGCAGTCTTATAATATCTGGGCAAATCATCGCGAGATACATAGCCAACAAAGACAACATCCTGTAACCTGCTCTGCGTAACTTCCTTCTCATATTTACGGCGCAGTCTGGTGCCCGGGCCCACTACAATAAGTCGAGATTCTGGGATTTCCTGTTTGACCCGGTTATAAGCCTTAAGCAGATAACCCAAGCCTTTCCGCTTTTCTAGGCGACCAACAAACAGAATATTCGCCTTGCCATCACAAAACTGTTCAATTGGAGATACGTCAGGCGAAAACTGCTCCAAATCTATTCCGTTGGGTATGATATTGTAATATCCAGGGAAGTACTTACCAACATACTCCATGGCTGGTTTAGACACGGCAATCTTGCCATCAAGCTTTCGAAACCACTTTTTTAACAGTATAGTGCTAAGCGGCTTGCCAAAGTTATACCCCATAAATTCATGCCTAGATGGGGCACAAAAGGCGTGAAAGGTTCCTATATTAGCCGTTTGCGACAAGCGAAGCACAGTAGTACATAACATCGGCATTAAGGGTTCATGAAGATGGATGATGTCAAATTTCTCTGCGTTAAGTACCGCCTTTATTCTGGAGGACAACCAAGGGGAAATAGTAACCCTGGCAATGGAACCGCTGGTAGGAACAGGCCTGGGTTTACCTATAGGTATGAGCCTGTCATCAAGACTGGGAATGATTCTAGAAGCAGGAGCAATCACCTTAACCTGGTGGCCCATCCTGGTAAAGTGCTGCTCCAGTGCTGAGATATGATTGATAACACCACCCGGGAAATTAAAGTCATAGGGGGAGACCAACGCTATTTTCATTAGTGCTGCCTAAAACCTCCCCACAGATTTAATCAAGCCGTCTCTGGAATACTCTGCGCCGCGACTTCTGGAGTACCAATAATGAACTCTTCCACCATCCGGCGAGCTTCATCATCGGTATACTGAACAGGGGGAGACTTCATAAAATAAGAGGATGGGGCTATCAATGCTCCTTTCAAGCCTCGGTCTAAGGCAAGCTTACAGCACCTTATAGCATCAATAACCACTCCTGCTGAGTTAGGGCTATCCCACACCTCAAGCTTTAACTCCAGGTTTAGAGGGACATCGCCAAAGGTTCGTCCTTCCATCCTGATATGGCAAAACTTACGGTCAAGCAGCCAGGGAACATAGTCGCTGGGACCCACATGAATATCATCAGGGTTAAGTTCATAGTCAAGCTGAGAGGTAACAGCACCGGTTTTGGATATTTTCTTTGACTCCAGGCGCTCACGCTCCAACATGTTGAGGAAATCAGTATTGCCACCAAAGTTCAACTGATAGGTTCGCTCCAGCTTAACTCCACGATCTCTAAATAATCTGGTAAGCACTCGATGAACAATAGTTGCTCCCACCTGAGATTTTATATCATCACCAATAACTGGGAGTCCTCTATCAGTAAAGCGTCCCTGCCAATATTTCTCCCGGGCAATAAAAACTGGGATGCAGTTTACGAAGCCACAGCCAGCAGCTAGCACCTGCTCAATATACCATTTGGTTGCCTCTTCGCTGCCGACGGGCAGGTAGTTAAGCACCATATCTGTTTTGGTTTCCTTCAGGATTCCGACAATATCAGCAGTTGGTCCTGATGCCTTCTCTATTATCTGAGAAAGATACTTACCCAGACCATCGTGGGTCATGCCCCGCTGGACTTTAATCCCAGTAGTCGGCACCTCACAAAACTTGAAGGTATTATTGGGCTTGGTAAAAATCGCCTGCGCTAGGTCTTTGCCAACCTTGTTCTTATCAATATCAAAGGCGGCTACGAAATTGATGTCACTCACATGGTAGCCGCCCAGATTGACATGCATAAGTCCCGGCACGAATTCGTTCTCTTTCGCCTTCTTATAGTAGTAAACACCCTGAACTAGTGATGAGGCACAATTACCTACCCCTACTATGGCTACATTTATCTTTTTATTTTTACCCACGGCTCTGCTATCTCCTTTCTATCAGTAGAAAGCCCTTCCTGTAAGAGGCTTGCCTGATTATCCTCTTTATGGTATCCTCAACTAGCAACATCCCAATTTACCACAATTTTGGTAAGAGGTCAAAAAATGGTTTACGATTTTCACACCCATACTTCACTAAGTGATGGTGCCCTATCACCGATGGAATTAATCAGGCGTGCCTTGGTTAACGGCTATCACGCTGTTGCCCTCACTGACCACGCTGGCGCTGGCTCGTTAAACCGCATAATCCAAGAAATAACCAAAGCATGTGCCTTAGCTCGCTCATACTGGGATATCCTAGCTATCCCTGGCATAGAGCTTACTCATGTTCCCGCCCAGGCAATTGCTGAAACAGCCAAACAGGCTAAAAAGCTAGGGGCATGCATTGTGGTAGTTCATGGCGAGACAATCATCGAGCCCGTTGAAAAAGGAACCAACCTAGCTGCACTGCACAGCCCCGATGTTGACATCTTAGCACACCCCGGCCTTCTATCTCTAGAAGAGGCTAAATTAGCCGCAGCAAATGGTATCTTCCTAGAAATTAGTGCCAGAAAAGGTCACTGTCTGACCAATGGACATATCGCCCGTCTGGCACAGCAAGCAGGCGCTAAACTCCTGCTCTGCTCTGACACTCATAGCGAACAAGATTTACTTACTGAGCCTTTCGCCGATTCTATTATGCGCGGTACTGGACTTGATGCTACCACTTGCCGTCAAGTTTTGACTATAAACCCCAAGGCACTACTTAAACGCCTACCTGCCAACTGTTACGGCAGCCATCTAGCCCGGTGACCATGCCTCAGTGCCGCCAGAGCGGTTGCTATCATTTACCAATTCTGAATACTTTGGTTCCGCAGCTCGGGCAGAACCCCCGTGTCGCCGGCCGCTTATTCTTCAGCTGAACACTTTGGGGATTTCTTATCTCTACCTTTCTCCTACACTTAAAACAATACGCCTGCATCTCTGGTTACCTCCTTTTAACATATTTACATTCCTATTATACATAGGCTGTCAAGACCTTTTAAGAGATTGTTTACTAATCTCACCCCCTTAATCCCCCTCTCTTTGAGAAGAGAGGGGGAAGAGACCAAAGAGAGGGGCTTCGCCCCTCTCTTACCTACACTCCCCCTTCCCTTGTTTATTAAGGGAAGGGGTCAGGGGGATAGGTTGCTAAACAATCTCTTTTTAATAATTTATTTACCAAAATCTGGTTTAGCTATAGAAAAACCTTTTCTGGTTGCCACTGCCTTTTTTCAGGGTCAAAGCGAAGCACGCCTAAGAAGCATCCATCGTGGGTATAGATGCGGCAATGATTTGATGACCACACTGAAGGAGGCGGTTCAATGTAACCAATGGGGCGCCCATTCTTTATATTCTGAGAGGTATCACCACCAACAACCATAGCTGTCAGGTGTGAAAGCACAATATCTATGGGATAAACAAATTGTTGCCAGTAACCATAGCGGAAGGCGTCCTCAAGCTCAGGCACTGAGATGGCGTCCTTAATATCAAAAATACCGCACCTTAGGCGGCTCAGGCTCCTTAAATTGGCACCACAACTCAGGTCTTGACCTAAATCATGCGCCAGTGAGCGGATATAGGTGCCCTTACCACAAACAACCTCTACAGTTACCACTGGCGGTTGCCAGTCTGTAACTTCTAAATGATAAATTTTAGCCTGCCGGCTTCTTCTATCAACCTTGATACCAGCCCGAGCCAGTTCATAAAGTGGCTTACCATGATGCTTCACAGCACTATACATAGGAGGGGTCTGCTGAATTGAACCACAAAAGGTAGCTAATGCTGCCTCCAATCTTTCTCGGGTAATCCCGGAAGGGTCTCCTCTGTAAGTAATGTTACCACTGGCATCATAGGTGTCGGTAGCCACACCCAATTCAATCTCTGCCCGATAAGCCTTGGTAGCGTCCACCAAAAACTCGATAACCCGCGTTCCCTGACCGAGGCAGACAGGTAACACACCTGTAGCCAGTGGGTCAAGAGTACCGGCGTGCCCAACGCGCCGCTCCCCGCTGAGCCGTTTTACCATAGCCACAATGCTAAAAGAGGTTCTACCGGGAGGCTTATTAATATTTAGTATGCCATCCACGCTTAGTCACTATGTCGGTCAAAGGTGCTCTCGGCACTAACCTTATCAATTAGGTCCAAGAGGTGAGCTCCCCGCTCAATAGAATCATCCCACTCAAAGTTTAGTTCAGGGATACGTCGCATCCTCAGCCGCTTAGCCAGTTCGTTGCGGAGGAAGCCTGAAGCAGAAGTCAATACTCTTAGAGTCTCCCGCTTTTCTTCCTCGCTGCCGATGTGGCTTACAAATACCTTAGCATATTTCAGGTCAGGTGAAGTGGAAACCTCAGTGATGGCAACAAAACTGCCAAGTCGGGGATCCTTGACTTGGCGTTGAAGCAATTCGCTAATTTCCTGGCGGATGAGATTATTTACCCGCTCTATACGATGAGCCATAATTACTACCTCTTAACTAGCCTTTTCCTTTCTGAAAAACTCTAGTACATCACCAACCTGAAAGTCATTAAAATCCTGGACGCCCACGCCACACTCATACCCAGAGGTCACTTCCTTAACATTGTCCTTAAAGCGCCTCAGGCTACTAATAACAGATTCAAGCACCACCTCTGCTCCACGTCGCACTCTAACCGAGCCCCCCTGAGTTAGCTTGCCCTCGGTAACATAGGCACCAGCTACCTTTTCCTTTTTACCCCTGGAGAAGATAGCTCTTACCTCAGCACGTCCGTCGATAACCTCAGTGTATGTGGGCTCCAGCATACCTTTGAGTGCCTTCTCCACATCATCCACCAAGTTATAAATGATATCATAACAACGGATGTCCACACCTTCCACATCAGCTAATCGCTTGGCTCCGGGCTCAATGCCAGTACCAAAACCAACGATGAGCCCCTTAGAAGCAATGGCTAACATGACATCACTCTCAGTAATACCGCCACTGCCACTATGAATAATTCTGACCTTAACCTCCGTTCCCAACCGCTCCAAAGAAGTTCTTATTGGTTCAATACTGCCCTGAACATCGGCCTTGAGAATAACATTAAGCTCTTTTACCTGTCCGGTGCTTATCTGAGCAAAAAGGTTGTCAAGTCTGACCGAAGACTTTAGTTTCATTTCCTGTTGATGCTTTTGTATTAAAGCCCGGGCTTGGGGTTCGCCAGCCACAACGGTGAGGCTATCCCCCACCTGAGGCACATTATTTAAGCCAAGGAGTTCAACCGGGGTTGCTGGCTCAGCCTTTCTTATCCGCTTACCTGTGTTATTAAACATCGCCCTTACCCTGCCCCATGTGGTACCAGCGACTACCGTGTCACCAAGCCTTAAGGTTCCTTCTTGAACTAGCACCGTAGCTAACGGTCCCTTAGTCTTGTCCATCTTAGCCTCGATAACCACCCCCTGAGCTGGTTGAGCCGGGGTCGCCTTGAGGTCTTCTACCTCAGCCACAACCAGAAGGTTTTCTAGTAGCTCAGAGATGCCAATCTTTTCCTTAGCCGAAACTGAAACACAGACGGTATCGCCCCCCCACTCCTCAATAAGCAAACCAGCATCAGCTAGCTGTTGCTTCACTAGCTCCGGGTTAGCCTCGGGCTTATCAATTTTATTGATAGCTACCACAATGGGCACCCCAGCCGCCCGGGCATGGTCTATAGCCTCTAAGGTCTGCGGCATTACTCCGTCATCAGCAGCTACTACCAAAATAGTGATATCGGTTACCTGAGCTCCACGAGCTCGCATCGCAGTGAAGGCTTCATGACCTGGCGTATCTAGAAAAGTAATCTTTTGTCCGTTGACCTCTACCTGATAAGCACCAATATGTTGAGTAATACCCCCAGCTTCAGTAGCCATGACATTAGTTTGCCGAATAGCATCCAAAAGTCTAGTCTTACCATGGTCAACATGCCCCATTATAGTAACTACCGGGGGGCGCGGTCGTAAACCGCCAGTTTCCTCAGGTTGAAGCTTCTGCCTTTTAGCCTGACTAACGGTACTGCGAGCTGCACGAGGTATCAGTTGTGGCTCATAGCCACAGGCAGTAGCCACAGCAGCCGCTACTTCATAATCAATGACCTGGTTAATGTTAGCCATAATGCCATTCCGCATCAGTTGTTTGATAATATCTATGGCACTAACATGCAAGAGGTCAGCCAACTGCCTTACGCTCAAAGAATGGGGAATCGTAATCACACGTGCCTTCGGTGATTCGGCAACCTCGTCAGGTTTACCTGCCTTTGCCACTAAATTGACCCCTTTAGAAAGTCTTTTCCGTATTTAATAAGCTGTTCTAGATTATCCTGAGTAAGGCTGGTCCGCAAAGTATACTCTAGCCGACTGCCTTTCAGCCCAGACTCCCAACACTCCCATGACCGACATACATAAGCACCACGCCCCGCCCTCTTTCCAGTGGTATCAACCTCTATGCTTCCATCAGAAGTGCGCACCAAACGGATTAGCTCACGCTTAGCCTGTACCCTGCGACAAGCAACACAAGTTCGCTGGGGTATACGCTTAACCCAAACTTGTTGGCTAATACTCTTCCTCCTCCTCAAAAGTCTCTAAGCTACGGCGCTGCTTCCTAAGCCTTACACCATCCTCAGCACTTTCTCGGTCATAAGTGCCTTTCTTTTTCTTCTTCCTTGACTTAACCCCAGGCTTAGCCGGTTTAGGTGGCAAAATATCCTCAGCAAACCGAAGCTTAGGTTTTTCTGCTTTGACCTGTGGTTCAACCTCCAGCGGAATAAATTGAGCAGGCAAAGGCTCAGCTGCTTCACCCCCAGCAGACACCAAAGCTGGCTCCGGAACAGCTGGTATTTCGACAGGAAGCTCCTCACCAGCCGGAGCCTCCTCTTCGGACACAGCTACAGGTTTAGCTTTTGCCACCCTTGCTGCCTCAGCAACCGAGGCACTCTTAATGTCAATTCGACACCCGGTAAGCTTAGCGGCAAGTCTGGCATTCTGCCCCTCTTTACCAATCGCTAGTGAAAGTTGCCTATCAGGGACAACCACGGTAGCTATCCCCTCCCCCTCATTCAGCTCAACGCTTAACACCTGGGCTGGGCTAAGAGCATTAGCAACAAGGGTAGAGGGATTTGGGTCCCACATGACGACGTCCAGCTTTTCACCACTTAACTCATTCACAATATTCTGTATCCTGATACCACGTAATCCAACGCAAGAACCAACCGGGTCGATGCCACTCTGGCGTGCGGCTACAGCTACCTTACTCCGATACCCAGCTTCACGAGCAATCGATTTTATCTCCACAATTCCGCTAAAAACCTCAGGAACTTCCAGCTCAAAAAGCCGACGAAGGAAATTTGGGTGCGAACGCGACACTACCACCCGGGGCCCCTTATTTGTCCGGATTACCTCCAAAATGTAAACCCTGAGCCTCTGACCCGCCCGGTATCTCTCAGTATGCACCTGCTCCGAAGCAGGCAGCACTGCCTCTGTTCTACCCAAATCGATAAGGATTTGCTTAGGTTCAACACGCTGCACCACGCCGGTGACAATATCACCTTCCTTATTAATGTACTCCTCGAATACAGCACTATGCTCCGCCTCGTGCAGACGCTGCAAAATAACCTGCTTCGCTGTTTGAGCAGCAATGCGCCCAGCATTACGCGGAGTAGCCTCTACCTTAACAACTTCACCAATCTGTGCATCTGGTCTGATTCTACATGCCTCATCTAATGATATCTCACGGCGGGGATCTGAAGGTTGCTCAACTATGGTTTTCTCAGCCCACACCTCAACCTTGCCCGTAGTAGGATCAAGCCTGACTGAAATATCCTGATGCGGGGCAAAACTATCCTTCCTGAAAGCTGATACTAGTGCCGCTTCTACCGCACTAATAACCACTTCCTTAGGCAGGTTCTTCTCAGCCGAAAGTTGAGTGATAGCGAGCAGAAACTCGGTCTTCATCTCGGATTAGGACCTCCACTTATTCTTCTAATAAGTAAAAAAGTGGGATTAAACCCACTCAACTACTTAACTTCTTCGTCTGGGTTAAGTATACCATAATTAAGCCTTAGATGCAATATTCCGCCTCTTCCAATACAAGATGAGCCTGAGAGATTCAGGCAACTCGTTTATGATTGGGACATGCGACTGATCATGAACGACAGACAATTACAGACGGTAGAGCAAGTCAGGCAATTTCTAGAGGGGAGTGAGGCGGTAGAGTTCAGGGGTCTAACGGCCAAAGAGAAATACTACTGGATAGAGGAGGCGCTGATAAGGTTCAGGTATCATCGTCTCAAGAGAGCTAAGAAAAGAGTAATACGGCGGTATGTACAGAAGGTTACGGGATACTCCAGGTCACAGGTGTCCAGACTGATAGCGGAGTACAAACGGACAGGGCGATTGAAGA
>Ga0315282_10017597_pt1 | contig 10303 bp, 8 predicted proteins | sample YL17G07_20_MG_FD_203693 | JGI IMG/M metagenome (GOLD analysis project Ga0315282, IMG submission 203693) | Sediment microbial communities from Yellowstone Lake, YNP, Wyoming, USA - YL17G07_20 | ecosystem: Environmental > Aquatic > Freshwater > Lake > Sediment | place: USA: Wyoming | collected... | reverse complement strand
AACGAGCTAAGAATACCCGCAGTTAATATTGGATTGGGTACAGTAAGCAGACTGGGTGTGTGGAAGGAGACCCAGGGTAGGATAAACTACTCTGCAGGTATGGCGGCTATAGCCTCTTGCCCGGCCTCGCCTAAATCTCTTCCTTTCTGGAATAAATATATTGAAAGGACTGGCGACTCTCCTGCTACTCCAGGTGCAACTTATGATGCCCTCTACCTGCTAAAAGCGGCTATTGAGAAGGCAAATTCCTTTGATCCTGATTCTGTTGTTACCGCAATGGAAAAAATAGACATCTTCGGGGCTCAAGGCAGGCTGCAGTTTTCGCCAACAGACCATCAAGTTAAACTGGGGGAGGGGTGGTGTCTGGCTCCTGTATTACAGTTTCAGGATGGAAAGTTAGTAACCGTTTGGCCGAGACAATATGGGGAATTTAAGCTGCCTCCATGGATGGTAGAATACTGGAAAGGGAAAGGTAAATCTTAGGCATATCGCAAATGGTCACCCCACGGGAGGGGCCCTGGTCAATAGGTCCCTCCCGATGGGAAGTAGAGAGCGGAGACTTCTTTAAGCAATTAAGGCAACGACTCTGTGTTAGCCTGCAATTTTTACTCCGGGTTTTCCGAGTAACGCCGATTTAACAAACATTTAGGTATTTATGATACAGCAGATCCTAATTAACGGAGTACTAACTTCTGGGATATATGCCCTCTTAGCTATCGGTTTTTCTCTCATTTTCGGGGTAGCTCGAATAGTAAACCTTGCTCATACCGCATTCTATATGTTAGCAGCATATTTTATCTTTCTTTTTGCCCATCTACTTCACCTAAACGTCCTTCTGTCTATTGCACTGGCGATATTTTTTACCACATTTATAGGTATGGTCACTTATAAACTTTGCATTGACCCAATCCGCGAGCACGAAGAATCAATCGTCATTGTAACTGTGTCCTTAGCAATAGCCTTCCAAGAGACTCTTCTTCTCTTTTTTACAGGTGACTTCCTAAGCCCTTCGACCTTTGTCTCAGGATATGTTGAGTTATTAGGAGTCAGAATTTCGTGGCAACATATGCTAACATTAGGAGCTATTTTCATTCTTCTCTTAGGCCTGTGGACTCTTTTGTTCAAAAGTAAGCTTGGGGTTAGTATGAGAGTTACGGCCCAGGATCGAGAAATTGCAAACTTAATGGGTATAAACGTGGGAAGAATCTGTTTAATAACTATGGGTATGGCGGTATTATTAGCAGCCATAGGAGGAGTGATGATAGCTCCTATATCGATTTTAGAGCCTCATCTATGGGGGGAACCACTCGTAATAGTCATAGCTGTTGTCGTATTAGGTGGCTTGGGGAGTATTAAAGGGAGTGTGATCGGGGCCTTTATATTAGGATTTACTGAAACTTTAGTTGTTTTCATCGTTCCCGGAGGGGGCTTTATAAAAGGAGCCATTGCTTTGATGATCGTGGTCTTTATCCTTTGGTTTAGACCGGAAGGCTTATTCGGAGTAGTCTTTGAAGAGGAGAGATTGTGATACGAACCGGTCGCAGGATATATAAAGCCTTTCAAGGAGAAATATTAGCTATACCATGGAGGCTAATTTCATTCCTTTTTGCCATTCTTCTGTTTTTATTTCCTCTTATTACGATACACCCTTATATTCTGCGTATTCTCATCTTCACTTGTATCTATGCTATCTTTGCTGTCAGCTGGGATCTCTTAGCTGGATATGCCGGGCAGACAAGCCTGGGGCATTCCCTTTTCTTTGGAGTTAGTGCTTATACAGCTGCTCTATTAAATTTGAATTTTGGTATGAGACCTTGGATAACAGTACCTTGTGGAGCTATTGCGGGAACGGTAGCTGGATTAATTTTATGTATACCGGCCCTAAGACTGAGGGGTATTTACTTCACTTTAACTACTATCGCTTTCCCGCTGATCCTCATCGGAATCGTTCACACTTTCACGAAAGTTACCGGTGGCGAATTAGGTTTATTTACGTTAGCTCCTCTATCTGTTTCCCGCGTAATTAGTTATTACGTCTGTTTAGTCATTGCCATCGGCTCTATCTTGGTGATGTGGAAATTAAGTGATGTAAAAAGCAAAATCGTTAGGACCGGTCTTATTCTTCAGGCTATTCGTGAAGATGAAATTGCGGTTCGGACTTTAGCAATCAATACCATCACGTTTAAAATAGTGGTTTTCTCTGTCAGCGGATTTTTTGCCGGAATTGCGGGGGGCCTTTATGCCCATACGATGAGAGTCGTTGGGCCCTCAACATTGGAGCTCTGGAATTCGCTTCAACCGATGCTGTGGACTCTCTTCGGGGGAATCTGCAGTATCCATGGGCCGGTACTCGGGGCGGTCTTCCTCTATCCGCTGAGTGAATTCTTACGAATTGTTCCTCAGTTTAGATTGCTCATATTCGCTCTTGTGATGATATTAATCGTTCTTTTCATGCCCGAAGGGCTTGGGGTTTGGGTAAGAGATAAATTAGAAGAAGAATGCCCTCGCTGCAAGCTAACGAATGCGAGCTGGAGGCGTTACTGCCGTGCTTGTGGCGCTCCCATACATTTAGAGCGATGATATTCATAATCCTAAGTATGTCTTTCTAATCACTTCGTCTCCAAGCAAATCTTGGCGCGTTCCTTCAGCAACAGGTTTTCCTCGTGAAACAACATAGTTTCTTTGAGACAGTTTAAAAGCGAAGTGGACGTCTTGTTCCACCAGGAGAATAGTTATGCCCATTTCATAAATCTCCTTTATCCGTTTAAGTAACTCCTCCTTTATCTTGGGGGCGAGTCCCGTTGTTGGCTCATCAATACATAAAAGCTTAGGTTGATACATGAGTGCTCTTCCCATGGCGAGCATCTGCCTTTCTCCACCGGACAAAGTTCCTGCTATTTGTTTTCCTCTTACCTTTAAAACCGGGAATAATTCATAGACCCGCTCAAAATTTCTTTCCACTTCATTTTTGCTATTACAAAGGGTAGCCCCAGCTCTGAGGTTATCAATAACTGTCACTTCACGAAATGGTCTTCCTCTTTCAGGGCAAAGGATTAAACCCTTTTTAGCTATTTCATATGCTGGCAAACCCTGTATGTTTTCTCCTTCGAATATGATTCTCCCTTCGAAAGTGATATCGGCGAATCTAGTTCTTCGAGTGCTATCCTGTTCCCATTTCACCAACCCGGCGATAGCACGGAGTAAAGTAGTTTTTCCAGCGCCATTAGGACCAACTACACCGACCAATTCGCCTTGGTCAACTTCGATCGAAAACTCGTTCAATACCATGGCGGTATCATAACAGATCGTTAGGTTTTCTACCTTAAGAAGCAATGGTGACCTCCTCCTTACCAATATAGGCTTCTATGACCTTCTCATTTTTCACTATCTCCTGGGGTGTGCCAGTAGTGATTATTTCCCCATAATTAAGCACAATTACTCTATTAACTATTTTCATTAGATCCGTTAGTTTATGCTCTACAATGATCATGGCTGGTCCTTCACTGTGTAATCGACCAAACCTCCCACCCTTGTGCAACCTTCTTAGGGACTTCCCTACAAGTTCGGTTTCGGCAGGATTCAATCCACCAAAGGGTTCATCCAATATGAGCAGTTCCGGTTCAGTGCTAATCGCTCTGGCTATTTCTAAACGTTTTAAGTCTCCATGGGACAGGACGGAAGCCCGTTCCAGGGCAAGATTTGCAATACCAACAAATTCTAAGGCATCTAATGCCTTTGCTTCTGTCTTTTTAACCCATTCTCCTGTCCTCTTGCTCGCCCTGGAACCAAGACAAGCCACCATGACATTAGAGATGACGGGTAATTTACGAAACGGCTTAACCACCTGAAAGGTAGTAGCGATCCCCCTTTCTGCAATACTCCAAGGCTTAAGTCCGGTGATATCTTCGCCATTCAATCTAACTCTTCCAGAATCGGGTTTTAGTATGCCCATGATGAGGCGAATTAAAGTAGTCTTCCCCGCCCCGTTTGGGCCAATTAGACCTACAATTTCATCTCTCTCGACGTAGAAGCTGACTTCATTCACCGCCGATAATCCCCCAAAACGCTTAGTGAGACCTGCTACCTCGAAAAAGTAAGAATTCATTGATGTGAGCCCTCCGAGAAATCTTCACGCACAGGAATTAAATTTCAACCTCCCTCAACTCACGGCGTGATACTTTGCCAACATCTGTCTTGGGAATCTCTCCTACAAACTCTATAATCTTAGGAACTTTATAGTGAGCCATATTTTCCTCGCAATACCTAACAATCTCTTCTTCCGATAATTTCCCTCTTGCATCAACTTCCAGAACCACAAAAGCTTTAATATTCTCTCCCACTTTAGGATCGGAGATTCCTATCACCCCTGCCTCTTTTATCTTAGGGTGTGAAGATAAGACTTCCTCTACCTCGCGAGCGAAAACTGAATGGCCTTTGTATTTGATCATGTCCTTCTTTCGATCATAGAAGTAAAAATAACCATCCTCATCCATGCTCCCTAAATCGCCAGTTCTAAGCCACCTTTCACCATCTATCTCGACGAACACTTCCCTTGTTTCTTCGGGTTTATTCCAATAGCCTTTCATTATCAGGGGACCTTTAATCACAACTTCCCCTATTTCCCTTGGGGCAAGAAATTCTTCCTTTTCTGGATGCATGATTGCAGCAACCATATTGGGTTGAGGAACACCAAATGAATTAAGTTTCACTTTTCCTATGGGAGTGAAATGGCAGGCACCCGAGGTTTCACTTAATCCGTAAGCCTCATGTATTTTAGTACCAGTCCTTTTCTCCCAGTCCTTGGCAGTAGACTCATAAAGGATGTCAGCCCCTGACTGAATAATTTTAAGGCGTTTCCAATTGACCCGATCAGTTTTGTCGTAGCTTTTTAGATATTCATAGATGGCCGGGGCGCCCAGGAAAGCGCTCACGTTATACTTCTCAATAGCGGATAATATCTCATCATAGTCAGGGGTAGTAAATATTACCAATGTATAACCTCGGAGTAAAGCGTTTGCTATGACCCCTACTTGGCCCATGATGTGGTAAAAAGGCTGGTAAGCTAATAGCGTCTCTTGACCCTCTTTAAGAACTTCTCTCAAGGTGAGATATAAATTTTGTTCAGAAGCAATGATATTGTAGTGAGTTAGCATAACCCCCTTGGGGAGGCGAGTTGTTCCGCCTGTATATGGAAGAACAGCGATATCTTCCTCTGGTTGGATCTCTACGGGTGGTGGATTGGGTGGGTTTTTCTTTATCAAGTCTTGAAATTGATAGACCCCTTCCCGTTTGAGAACTTCCGGTGTCGGTAGTTCCATTTTTTTGTATACAGCCTTAAGAATACTTTTGCCCAAAAGCTTTTTCGCAACAGGTAGATACTCACCGACATTCGTTAGAATGATATTTCTTAAGCTCACCGATGCCCTTTTAACATTCCCATAAAGGATATCCTGGCAGACGATGGTTTCGGTTCCACTATCTTCAATCTGATATTTGATTTCACTGCTCACATAGACAGGACTAATGGGTGATAAAATAGCTCCTATCTTAAGTGCTCCAAGGTAGGAGATAATGAATTGAGGAGAATTAAGAAGTAGTAAACCAACCTTGTCTCCTTTTCTCACCCCTAAGTTATGCAGGGCAGTTGCGAATCGATCAACCTGATCCTTTAATTCAGAATAGCTCATCTTCCGCCCATAGAAAATGAAAGCAGCTCTACTCCCCCATTTCTCTATAACCCCCTCGAAGGCAGAAGATATAGATTTTTTGGGGACTTCCACTTCCGCGGGCATATCTTTAGGATAAGACCTGAGCCAAGGTTTTTCTAAATATAGGGCTTTGGAATCCATTATCCCTCCCGATAACGCACAGTGTTCGTCAAAGCCTATGCGTTCTTTGATTGTGTAAATTTGTTTGGGGAAACTCACCCTCTTGCCTTATTCTTTGGTATCATGTCAAAGACCTGACATTTCCCCGGAAATATTCCTCTAATGACTTGCTTTTACACATCCAGTTACTGATAGAATTAAACTTTAATCTGTTTTTTCACTGTCTCGGCTACCAGCTGACCGGATTCAGCGGAAGCAGCAGTTCCCGTCATACCAATGGTTTTTACTCCATCGCCAACATTATATAGATTCTTTATTGGAGTCTCCCGAGGCATATCATAGCCCGACCATGTGCGCAGTTCCGGAAACTCATCATCTATGTCCCTCACTGAAGCATCTAAGATTCGTCCATGTTTTTCAAATTCTGGGAAGAGCTCTTTTATGTCCAACATAAGTTTTCCCATTTCTTCCTCCTTATCAACATGGTGGAGAGAGGACATGGGTGCCCCAAAAAAATAAGTGAGATGCTGTCCAGGTGGTGCCAGTTCGGGGCACGTATTGGTGACCGGTATAAGCGAGGTCATTCTCCGCGCCCCAATCACCAGTATGGTTGCCTTTTCTCCCCTCTCCATGATCAGAGGCTTATCGCTGCCCGCCAGGACAATAGAAACCGGAGATGGTCTGAGCCTCACCCTCATTGTCGTGAGATATTCTTCATTGAAATTTTCCTCCCCGGCCATTTCCACTGTCTTCTTGGGACCAACATCACTGATGACGACTTTGGCATTAATCTCAACCTCAGAGCCATCTTTTTGGACCACAACCCCAGTGGCAACGCCTTTTTTGACCAAAATCTTTTTGGCCGGGCAGTTAAGCCAGACATCACCATTTGCCCTGATGATTTTGGCAAGTGACTCGGCAGCATGGATGTTACCTTTGTTGATAATACACGGGGTACGCACTCCGCCCATACGCGCCATGAATTGGAAAAATTGATTGGCCGGTACTTCATGGGAACGGGCACACAACTGAGCCACAATCACGGTATCAAATATCTGATGTGCCAACTCATTATCGGTATATTGAAGCAGCCAGTCCCGGAAGGTGAAGCCAAGCTCCTTTGGTTGTTCGTGTTTTTCTCGCCGCATGGCGCCTCTGATCTTCTCCACGGCCACTTCCTTAACAATACGTCCTACCAACTTTGCCCGTTCTACCTCCATTTTATTAACAAGCTCAAGGAGAGCTCCAATCCCACCCTTTGGCGGCAATTCGTAGGTCTTACCTTCAATCATGTAACAGAGATTCGGGGCATCCGTTGCCTCAAACTCAGCTCCCATCTGTTGAAAGATGTCGGTAAATACTCCTCGATGAAGCACGATTGCACCTGTAGGGAGCTTAAAACCTTCCCGCTCAATGGTAGACCACCTGCCCCCCAATCGGTCTAAATTCTCCACCACTAAGGTTTTGTAGCCGCCATGGGCTAATAGCACTGCTGCACTGAGGCCGCCTATCCCCGAGCCTATGACCGCTACATCATAATTTCCTTTTTCCATCTAATGGACCTCCTTCCTTGATCCGCTTATCCTATTGTTAGGCCGCCATCGATATAAAGGCTCTGTCCGGTCATCCAGTTTGAGGCGTCAGAGGCCAGGTAAACCGCCAAGAGCCCAATGTCTCTTGGAGTACCAGCTCTCCGTAGCGGTATATGGCTAAGATGCCTTTCTCTAATCTTTTCCTTACTAAATACATATTCATCGGTCATCGGAGTATGGACCAAGCCTGGGCCAATCGCATTAACGTTGATGTTGTATCTTGCCCATTCCTTGGCCAGCGTCTGAGTAAACCTCATCTTGGCCGCTTTGCTGGCACAATATGCAGCATTATAGTCGAAACCAACTATGGCGTGTGTGGAGGTGATATTGATGATCTTGCCACTTTTCTGCTGAATCAGGTAAGGACCCACCGCCCGAGTACAAAGGAAAGTACCGATCAAATCGACATCAAAGTCACTACGCCACCCCCCTTCAGACATTACATTCGGAAAGCTGGTCCCTAAATGTGGTAAGGGAACAAGGGGCATAACTGCGGCGATGGCCGCTGCATTATTGACGAGTATATCAATTTTCCCAAATTTGGAAATAGTCCTCTCCACCATTTTTTGAACTTGGTCTTCTTTGGTAATATCAGTAGGGATGGATAGGCTTTCTCGCCCCATTTCACGAATTTCTTTGGCTACCTCGTTAATTTCTTCCTCGGTTCGGGCGACGGCCACAGTATCTGCACACGCTTCGGCCAGGGCTAAAGCAATACCTTTGCCGATCCCCCTGCCTGCCCCAGTGACTATAGCAACTTTACCCTCCAAGTTATACTCTTTAAGCATCCCCTTCCTCCTTTGCTGCTATTTTTATTTGGTCAATCTATTCTCCGATGGCTGAATTTTCTTCTCGTTCGACAGCAAAATTGGGGTCGAGTTGCAGGGGACGAGAGTCTTTCCCCTTTGATTCATACCATACGTTTCAATATCAACACAATGGTCAGAATTTTCTATGTTTGAGGTATCCTTCCATAATTCCTTCAGTCTACCAATCTCTCCCTTAGATTTCTTTAGACATTGTTCTTTAGTATGTAATCTTCTCACCCCCCCCTTAGTCGATTTCTTAGCAAACTCAATCGCAAAAGCTTTTCCTGTGCCACAGCCTGCGCCCGATACGATTGCCACTTTATCTTGCAGTTTCATCCTCTTCTTTAGGTATGATTGGTTCCGAGTGTTGCTCCTATCTTGGTTATTTGATCGACCGGCAAGTAAAACGACTACCAAATTGTTTTCTCTTTGTCAAGAAAAAAGTCGACCTCATTATTTTCAAGCAGGATTACCCTTTCTCTGCGAGAAACATAAGGTGACAGAGTCAGAACAAACCCAGCCTATCCTTCTGATCTGATTCATTATTACAACGATTGCGGGATGCATCAGGAAACAGAGGAGTTCCCATCAAAACAGTGGGAAAATGCCATCAAGGAGGGAAAGGGGGAAGATCAAACCGTTAGGTGACTCTGTAGACCTAGTGTGGTGAGTCAGAAATTCGTTTACTTGAAATGTCATTTCTGCGGAAGCAGGAATCCAGGGTTTCCTGTGTAAACAGGAATCCAGTTCTTAATGGTTCCGTGCTTTCGCAGGGACGGAGTCTGGATTCCCACTGGAGTTTACCCCGTACTTGATACGGGGTGGGAATGACACCCTTAAGACTTTGTCAACGAATTAATAATTCAGGATACTAGATTGGGTCTTCTCCCTCCATGAAAGAAGATGCGTGCGAAAGGACGAGACGATTACAGTTGAAGAGAAAGAATACAAAGTGAGTAGTTATGCTGGTCAAGAAGTCGCTCTCTGTCTCATTCCCTAACGTAAAACTTATGGCCTACAAGGGACGGGAAAAACTTTGTGAATATCACTTTTGATATTTACCCGTGATATCCACTTTTTATTTTTCCCAAATGTTAGGTTTTCAATGTTACGGAACAATCTCCAAAAGAGATGTCTGAAAAGGCCTTTCTCCACCGCATCGAAGATGGTGAAAAACAGGGAAGGCGGGTCGAAAAAAACTTTACAGCGGGGCCTCTATATATTTGGGTGAAAAGATCCAAGGCCTCTTACTTACCTTATTTCCAGAGGTCGCGAAGGTTGTATAAAAATTCATGATGAGCAAAATTCTTAAGCTTTGGAAGCCGTCTACCTGCTTCAACAGCCCTTTTTCAGAGATCCCTAACATCTCCAAAAAAAATCTTGACATCTACTTTTTTTGGTGTTAAATGGGCACGTGGATCAGATGCATTGTGTGCTCGTTCAAACTTGGGCTTCCAAGACTTCACACAAAGATGAAACATCGGGAGGCATCGACGAATGAGGTTATGTTATATAAGTATTACTGAAGAGGAAGTGACGCGACCCTACCTTGCGATATTAGAAAAGGTATTCTCAAAGCTTCCTAAACGGGATACTGAAATAGTTATTAAGTCGGTGAAGCCAGGCCTCAGGAGAGGCGCGGATCCGGCGATTCCCTACTTTGCCCTTCTCAATAAAGTCCAGATCGTCGAAAAGGTGCTTGAGGCTGAAAAAGAAGGATATGATGCCGCAGTCGTTGGCTGTTTCAATGATCCAGGTGTCTCGGAAGCAAGAGGTCTCGTAAATATGCCTGTTGTCGGGTTATGTGAACCGACGTTGCTCTTTGCCTGTTTACTCGGCCACAAATTTGGTGTAGTCACGCTCAACGAGCCTCGGGCCTTTCTTGAATTGGAGCTCATGATCAGGATGTATGGCCTAGAACATCGTGCCATACTTAACCCCATAAGAACCATCTCAATGCCTAGTATCGAACTTTTCACCAAAGGGATGGAGTGCCCCGATATCGTGGCCGGTGATATCTTAGAAAAAGCTAAACGATGTGTGGAGGACGGGGCTGAGGTAGTAGTTCTTGGTT
>Ga0315282_10017596_pt1 | contig 10303 bp, 8 predicted proteins | sample YL17G07_20_MG_FD_203693 | JGI IMG/M metagenome (GOLD analysis project Ga0315282, IMG submission 203693) | Sediment microbial communities from Yellowstone Lake, YNP, Wyoming, USA - YL17G07_20 | ecosystem: Environmental > Aquatic > Freshwater > Lake > Sediment | place: USA: Wyoming | collected... | reverse complement strand
GGATACCAATTTTTGAGCATACGGGGCTAAATGTTGCCAGACGTTGAAATCAGGGTCTAACCCGGTGCAGATACCGGATAATATTCCTACCGCTCGAGCCAGAAATATCATGTTGTGGGGAATCTGGAAAGGCATCGAAAAAATTAATTCGCGGAACTCTAAGGCAATTTCCCTCATTTCTTGGGTGCTGAATTGCTGAAGCTCGCTCATCGTCTTCCCCCAGAAACGCTCGAAAACCCTTGCCTCCGCTCTTTCTAACAACTCCAAATCGGCGGAAGGTAAGAGAAAACCAAGATCTTGAAACGCTTTGACCATCCGTTTGGTATCTTTGGTACCTACCGCAACCAACATATCCCTCAGTCCATCCATTATATGTTGGGATACCTTACCCACCATGCCAAAATCGACAAAGGTAAGCTGCCATTGGGCTGAAGTATTATTCACACCCTCGCCATGATCATCTGCCGGTTCAGCCAGCGGTAAAACGAAGAGATTTCCGGGATGCGGGTCTGCGTGAAAAAAGCCATCTTCGAAAATTTGTTTTAAGTAGATATTCAATAAACGCCCGGCCACTTCTTTTCTGTCGATACCAGCCTGATCGATGGCGGCATAATCGTTGATTTTGATTGCCAGCACGTTTTCCAGGGTGAGCACTCTCTTGGTAGTATGTGACCAGATGACCTCCGGAAACCGGACGTTAGTATCTTGAGCAAAATTCGCCGCAAATACCTCGGCGTTTTTGCCTTCGTTCAAATAATCGATCTCTTCATAAAGTATTGTAGTGAATTCGTCGATTAGCGCCATGATATCGGCCCGGTTAGATATTGGTCGATATCGCATAAACCATTTGCCTATTGTTCGCAGGGCGGCTAAATCAGTTGCAATCAGGATTTCAATATTGGGGCGTTGAATTTTAACGACAACCTCCCGGCTATCCCTAAGATTGTCTGGGGTTTCCTCCTGGAATTGAGAGGCTGGTTTATAATCAATCACTGCTCGATGAACCTGACCTAAGGAGGCAGCTGCAAGTGGAATCTCATCGAAAAATCGAAAAGCGTTTGCGATCGGTTTTCCCAGCTCCCTTTCCGCTAGCCTGATGATGTCTTCGCTCGATTCCGGGGGTACTTCATCCTGTAAGCCCTCTAATTCCTCCGTGACCTCAACTGGTAAAATATCCACCCGCGAAGACAGGAATTGCCCAACTTTAATCAACACTCCCCCCATTTGGATGGCTAACTCTCGAAAATCTCTGGCGCTTTTCCGAAGACGTTTTGAGCGCGTTCGAACGGCAAACTTCTTGAAACCGATTTTGGCTAAGAATAAATCCCAAAATGTAAAATAAATAAATAATCGAACGAAAAATAATATAATCCGGCGATAACGACGTTTTTCCATGAGCAATAATATTATAAACCTCTCTAAGATGGGCTTGCCTGCCTGCCCATAAAAGAGCCGGATTTTTCTGGATTTTCGTCAATATTCGTCTTAGATTCGAATTTTATGGTATGCTTCTTCGAGTTTGACCGGAATATATTGCCAGGTAAAGATAGATGACAGCCAGTCCAGAAAATCTTTTTATCCGCCCATCTTTTCCAAATTTTAAGGATCTTCCCTGGCATTTACCCTTAGAAGAATGGCATAAAGTATATCCTTTGCTTGAAAATCTACCCCGCGGAATTTCACGCCACGCGGTCATCTTTATCGAATACCAGGATTCTCATTTCGCACTAAAGGAGTTACCTCCTAATATCGCCGAGACAGAATTTAATAACTTGGTGAAGATGGAAGAATCCCGCCTACAGACAGTCATTCCAGCCGGTTATGCCGAGATAAACCTGCCAGCATTCCACTCTAGCGTACTGATTACCCGTTACCTGGAACGTTCAATCCCTTACTGCTCATTATTCTCGATGGAGCACATGTCCCGCTATCGTGAACACCTAATGGACGCAATTGTGGCTTTGTTAGTCCAATTACATCTGGCAGGATATTTCTGGGGAGATTGTTCCCTCTCGAACACCCTTTTCCGGCGGGATGCTGGGCAATTGCAGGCCTACCTGGTTGACGCAGAAACAAGCGTCGCGTTTTCCGGGAAAATTCCACCCATTTATCGATACGACGATTTAAACATTTTGGAAGCCAATCTCGAATCCGACCTTTTAGATTTAACCGAAGAGTCTATACCCCTTCAAATCAATCCTAAGGATACTGGCACATATATCAGCCTGCAATACCAAAAGCTCTGGGAAGAAATCACGAAAGAGCTCCTCGTCAAACCTGGAGAAAACTACCGGCTTCAGGAACATATCCGGGCACTGAATAATCTTGGATATTCGATTGGTTCCATCGAAACGATTGAAACCGATTGTGGCGAGAATCTCCGCTTGCACGTGGCGGTTACCGACCAAAATTATCATCGTGACCAGTTATATCAATACACGGGTTTATGCACCGAAGAGATGCAAGCCCGACAAATGATCAATGAAATTCATGAATTGAAAGCTTCACTTTCACATCGAGAAAACCGGAGCGTCTCGCTGGCTCAAGCAGCCGAATTCTGGATGGAACATTATTACAAACCAACCCTGGTCAAACTGCAACCCTTCATCGACATGCGAGCAGACCCAGCCGAGTTATATTGCGAGGTGCTTGAAAACAAATGGTATCTCTCTGAACAGGCTCGCCAGGATGTGGGGCATGCTGCCGCGACCGAAGATTACATCCGAAATCACATCGTGAACCAAATTAATTAATCCAATCGGATTCAGTTTATCTAATCCAGACAAGCCGGAGCTAAAAAAAATTTAACCACTAAGGTCACTAAAGAACACAAAGAAAATGATAAAAAACCTTCGTGATCCTTTGTGCCCTTAGTGGTATAAAATACTTGCACACGTGTGCCTGCGGCTCAGTGCAGGCAAGAAGCAAGAATATCATTAATAAGGTACTTTATGAGTGAGGCAAAAGCCTTTAGGGTCTTTTTCAACACCCCTTGAAGGGTAATTTATAGAGTTACTGGTCTACAAATTACCCTTCTCGATTTATCAAATCTCATCAACTCCCAATCATCACTTTGGGTAAATCTGCCATTGCCTGTTTGACCTTCTCTGCAGGGTACTCGTAATCCAGCAATTTCCCCTCGAAATATGCCTGATATGCCGACATATCGAAATTCCCATGTCCCGAAAGATTGAAAAGGATGACGCGTTTTTCGCCTTTTTCGCGAGCCTGGATCGCTTCGTCGATTACCGCCCGGATGGCATGCGCGCTCTCCGGAGCTGGGATTATCCCCTCACATCTGGCAAATTGAACCGCGGCCTCAAAAGTCGCAAGCTGTGGCACAGCCTTGGCATAGATATAACCCTTATTGACCAGCGCGCTGAGGCTGGGCGCCATGCCATGGTAGCGAAGGCCTCCGGCATGAATTGGCGCTGGCACAAAAGTATGCCCCAATGTGTACATCTTAACAATTGGCGCCATGCGAGCGCTATCGCCATAGTCAAAGGTATAGAGTCCGCGCGTTATAGAGGGTGTCGAAGTTGGTTCTACCGCAACCAACCTGGTTTGTTTGCCATTTGTCAGGTTTTCCCGCAGGAATGGATAGGCAATCCCAGCAAAGTTCGACCCTCCCCCAACACATCCAATGACTACATCTGGATATTCATCCGCTATTTCCATTTGTTTGATGGCTTCCTCGCCGATTATGGATTGGTGTAATAAAACATGATTGAGAACCGAACCCAGACTATATTTTTTCGTACCATTAGAGGTGGCAGCGGCTTCCACTGCCTCGGAGATTGCGATACCCAGAGAACCCGGTGAATTTGGATCTTCGGCCAGCACTAATTTTCCATAGTCGGTTTTATCAGTAGGACTGGCGTAAACCTGCGCGCCGTACATCTCCATCATAATTCGGCGATACGGTTTTTGATTGTACGAAATTTTAACCATATATACTTCAAGGTTAAGATCGAAAAAGTTACAGGCCAGAGCCAGTGCAGAACCCCATTGACCTGCACCGGTTTCGGTTGTTAAAGCCTGGGTGCCAGAAATCTTATTGAAATAAGCTTGCGCAACAGCCGTGTTTGGTTTATGGCTACCGGGCGGGGAAACGCTTTCATTCTTATAATAGATATGAGCCGGCGTTTTCAACATTTTTTCAAGGCGAATTGCCCGCATAAGGGGGGTTGGGCGCCAGAGCTTGTAGATTTCCCGCACTTCCTCTGGAATTTCGATATACCGCTCGGTACTAACCTCTTGCATGATCAACGGCATAGGAAATAAAACCGACAAGAATTCCGGCGTGATCGGTTCCAGGGTTTGAGGGTGCAAAACCGGGGGAGGTGGAAATGGTAAATCTGCATTGATGTTGTACCAGAAACGCGGTAAATCACTTTCGGTAAGTTGGTATCGAATATATTGTGACATGGTTTGCTCCTATATTAAGTAAATTCCTATAAATTTAAATCAATCCGCGCTCGTCCCGGTAGGGGACGAGCGCGCCTGGCCCGTGGTGCCACCCCAGTTAGGCTGACCGCTAAACACTATAAAAAAACCCGCCGGTGTTGCGACGGGTAATAAAAGCCAGCCTCACTCAATTCGGATACGGGTTAACAAACAACCGATATCCTTTACCCAGATAACGGTGGCAACTCCGGCGCAGGTTACTTAACAATGATTGCTGTTCACCCTGCTACTCCGAGAGCCATTCGACACAATCGTACAGGTGGGATTCTCACCGTTGCCCACTCTCTGGTTTGTCGTAATTGTGTTTACTAGTTCTCTTCTTCGTATTTCTCGATATTAAGTTGAAGGGATTATATCCAAAAGATCAATTTTGTCAAGAAATCTGGCGAATTTTTGTTATTGTTCAGCGAATTTGACACCCCCTAGGTATCCAGCAAAAATTGAACCTTCTTTAACCAGTGCGATAGAGACCGCAATCGAACACCCATTGTGGGATTACAACTCTGCTTGAACTAAACAACATCCAATGGGTTAATTACGGCTTTAGCTCCTTTTCTTAAAAAATGGGTTTAAATCATATTGGTTTTCACATCCCTTAGCCGAGGAGTTCCTGCACATTCCTGACACCTGACCAGATCTTAGGTGCTGGGTGTCATAGCCAGCTTCTCCTAAATGGGTAGCGTTTTTGGTGGAAAAGAATGTAGCGTTTAATCCAACCAACGTAGGTTTGTTCGATGCAGCAGGAGCAGTGTTTGGTGTGGAATACATTCCGCAAAGCATCCAACAGTTGCTTGGATTCGGGTATTGTATTTTCTCCGCGATTTTGCTACAATGATCTTAGTTTAACAATTTTTATAATCGATTGGAGCCTAAAGCCCTAATAAATTTAGGATATTAAGCTTCCTGTAGCCCACCCATGAACCATTAACCTACCAAATGGCGGATAAATATCATTGGGCGGCTGGTTTCTGCTCACGCAGGGTTTGAATAATGAAAATGAGCGCGGGGTACGCTTGATTGGTCATCCAAGTACATGAAAGTCCTACTCGTTTGAAAGGAGAATTACGATGAAATTCAAGACTCTAATGGTCATCAAAGCCGTTGTCTGCCTTGGCTTCGGACCCCTTCTGCTGTTTTTGCCCGGCCCGTTGCTTACCTTGCTGGGTAGCACATACGGCCCAGGAGCTGCTCTTACAGCAAGAGAATACGGAGCATCTCTCATTGGCAATCTCCTGCTCACCTGGTTCGCCAGAAATGCGGAAGAATCCTTTGTGCGGCGAGCAATCATCCTAGACCTTTTCGTATATGACGCTATCGCTCTGGTCGCTACTCTGTTAATCCAGCTATCTGGTGGTTTGAACCTTCTCGGTTGGGGCATCGTTGCCGTTTACCTCTTCTTCACGATCGGTTTTGGATATTTCTTGCTTCCGCAAAAGAAGACTGCATAAAGAGCTCCCCGCGCTCATTTTCTCACTGTCGCCGCTTAACAAACCGCTGGAGCTGCCGCGGTTACCGCGCGATGATTAGGGTCGCCTTGCCAGCAAACATTCTAGTATGCCACTCTTCTTTGCCCACAACGCTCAGCCGCCAGTCGTTAGGCAGCATTCTTCGTTATCCTTAAATATTGATTTCAATCAGAAAAGGAGGTATTGCGAATGTCTCATACAACCGTATTAGGATATGCAGCCAAAGCGGTGGGACAGCCGCTCGAGCCGTTCACTTACGAGTCACCGAAACTGGGGGAGAATGATATTCGGGTTTCCATCACGCATTGTGGTGTCTGCTACACGGACATCCAAGGCATCGAAGATCACTACGGCATCAGCACGTATCCATTTGTGCCCGGCCACGAGATCGTCGGGATCGTGTCGGCTGTGGGCCGGGCGGTGACCGGGTTGAAGGAAGGCGATCGAGTCGGTATCGGGTGGCAAGGGCGTTCATGCATGCAATGCGAATGGTGTTTGCGGGGAGATGAACAACTTTGCGTGGATATTGACGATTGTGCAACCTGGAAACCCTACGGCGGTTTCTCGTCCTCGGTTGTTGTGGACGGCCGGTTCGCGTATCCCTTACCTGCCACCATGCCTTCCAAAATTGCTGCCGTGCTTATGTGCGCCGGGATATCGGTCTATAGCCCGCTCCGATCGTACGCAGCGGGTGGCTCGCAGAAGGTCGGTATCATCGGTGTGGGTGGCCTTGGTCATCTCGCCATCCAGTTCGCACACGCCCTCGGTTGCGAAGTCACGGCCATATCCTCTTCGCCAGAGAAGAGAGATGAGGCTCTCAGGTTCGGCGCTAACCACTTCATCATTGCACAAGATCAAGCCAGCATGCGGCAGGTCAGGCTCAGCTTCGATCTGCTTTTGTACACTTCTCACGGCAAAAGCGACTGGACATCCCTGCTGTACAGCCTGAAGACCAACGGAAGGCTTGTAGTAATCGGTTTCTCAGACGATCCTGTGGTGTTCGACCCGCTTGAACTTGTGGTGCACCAGATGTCGATCACCGGTTCCTTAATCGGCAACCGGGCTACAATGCGAGAGATGCTCTCGTTCGCACAGAACCATTCCATCATTCCTGAGGTCGAGCTTATGCCCATGACGCAAGTAAACGAGGCAATTCGCAAAGTGAAGGAGAACCAGGCGCGCTACCGAATCGTCCTTGTCAATGACACGCCTGGCGCGGTAGCCTAAACAGGCTTAGAAGCTGCTTAATTCCCGGTGCTCCTGGTGGAAGCCGAGAGTGGCGCTGTATCCATGATGCTGGCGACCAAAGACCCCGCAGCCGCTTCTGATTCAATCCATTGGGTGCACCACACGAAAGCTATCTGTTGATAAAGCCTAGCTTGCCCCGCCCTACCGTTATTACTTTCCGCTGGCTGCCTTCGGCAATGACAAGGAGGTCAAATCATATGAAAAAGAAAGAAAGATGTTCTTACCAAAATCCTGGCCATTGCAGGCACAGCGTTGGTGTGGTTCCCCATTCTGGCGCCAATATTACTGGCGGTGGTTTTCAGCATTACTAACCACACGTTCCTGTTTGACTATCTCATGCCAGCGGAGCTCTTCCCATTTGCCCTGGCCGGTGGAGGGCTGCTCATCTGGGCAGCACTGCGGGCGCGTTTGCGACACAGACTCATCGGCTGGGGCTTTGTTATCGCAGCAAGCTTTCTGGTAGGCGGTCAAGAGCTTGCTGTTGTCACGGGATTGGCATCCGGTGAAAGTGAGCCGGCTGGTTTGTGGTGGATGCTCGTCCTCGCATCGCTCGCTATCTTTTCGTTGGCGCTGATTGGCATAGGTGTTAGTGGAGTGTTTTTGCTGTTCGACCTATTCAAGACTTCCCGGTCACCAATAGAGAGACTTTAGATCCGCGAGGGGGAAAGCGTTCTTTCCATAAATGGTGGCTAACGCCGGCTCTAGCTTACAGCGGTTCCGCCACTCGCGCCCAGGTGCGTTTTGCCAGAAATGGCGCATAATTGTGAAGGAGTCTCATCCGTCCCGCCGTTGCCGCTGAGCCATGACGTTAGGCCGTTCGAAAGCGTCCTAATTCAATGAATGCCCCACATTGTCTGAGGACCTTTACGAAACTAACTTGTTTGGGAGAGTAGACAATGGTAATTATTTTCCGAATTATGCAATCATCCGATGTGCAATCAATCGCTGCCTTAGCAGAGGATGGCTTCAGGGACATTTATCCCTTTGATTGGCAGTCAAACGCTCAAGCCCTATTTGCCAGTTGTGAAACAGGAAAGGTTTTTGTGGGATTTGCAGAGATAGAAAGACAAATAGCTGGTTATTGCAATCTCCGTGCTTGACCAGGAGGCGGTTGGATAGATCAGATTGTGATTAGTCTCAATTATCAACGAAAAGGTATAGGTCATCAGCTTCTTAAATACGTCATCGACGAAGCAATTCAAAGAGGCTTCTGGAAGATAAGTCTAATTGTTTCGGAAACAGACCCCACTACGTTGGCGTTCTATAAATCGTGCGGGTTTGAAATAGAGGGAGTAATGAAAGACCAAATCAAAAAAGGGATAAATGGCATTCTCTTGAGTTACATTACTGATTACAGCCTTCATCCCAATCAATGATAAATTGGCCACCCGGTATACATCTTCAGAACTTAGCTGCCCAACAAATGCAGCCCCCGCCCGCCATCTCAGGATGAAAGTCTGCTCGATGGCTGATAACCTGAGCCAAACGGAACCTAATTTAGTAAATGAAAAGTTTATTGGAATATGGCGTAATTGGAAAGATATGCGAGATGGTAACACTTTTTATTTCAATTTGGCAATTGAAATTCGCAGAGAAATTGGGTATAATTTATTGGACGGTCTGCGAGACTAAACCGATCAACGTGCTGGTGAACTGGTGGTATCCGCGAATAGCGGGTGAGTTGAACTCAAAATCACCTAGACTCACCTGGTAGCCAGCCCTGGGTTGTTGTGTGTCTTACCCGTCACCGCGCCTCTGAGCAATGCCGTTAGAGCGCCATTGGTCGACCAGCTAAGGATAGACCCAGTGTGTGTTACGGGGTAAAGCTTGGGTATGATGGTGGGTTTTGCATTTGCGGCTGTCGGACATTACAATGGGTATCGCTAAAAATGATCTGGGAGGGTCAGGTGGCGCGCTAATCCGCGCCTGAAGCTTCCGGGGGACATTCTATATTATTTAGAATCTTCAGGCCGGCAACCCCATATTAAAACTCTCAAACCTATATTTAGCGATCTCGAGGAGGAACAAACAATGATCACCCTGCAATTCAACCCTAACATTTCTCGGATCGCCGCGCTGACTCTCGCGATCCTGCTGGTTAGCAGCCTGATACCGCTGCTTGGATCGGCTTCTCCAGCGTTAACCGGGTTAATCCCGGCCTCGTCTCAAACCCTGAACCATCCTGAGTTAACCACCCAATCCAACCTCCAGGCGAACTTGAGCAAGTTGCCATTGTACTTCATCGAAAACCACGCTCAACTCGACCGGCGCGTCCACTACTATCTCCAGGGGCAAGACAAGACTCTCTACTTCACCTCCCAGGGAGTGACCTTTGCACTGAGTTCTTCGGATTTGCCCAGGGTAGACTCTCCAAAAGGGGTGCAGGTGTCGCGTTGGACGCTCGAACTTGAGTTCGTGGACGCCAATCCAGGAGTGAAACCTGCCGGACAGGGACGCACCCCGGCGGTCATCTCCTACTTCAAAGGCCCGCAAGAGAAATGGCAGACCGACCTGCCTACCTACACCGGGCTGGTGTACCCTAATCTTTGGCCAGGCATTGACCTGGTCTACAGCGGAGATGGTGAGCGGCTAAAGTACACCTTCGTGGTGCAACCCGGAGCCGACCCGAGCTATATTCGGCTGGCTTATCGAGGCGCGACCGCGGTTGAGCTTAATCCAGCCGGAGAGCTTACGGTGACCACTCCCTTGGGAAGCTTCGATGACGAGCGCCCGCTCTCCTATCAGGAAATAGCCGGGCGACGGGTGGAGGTAACCACCGCATTCACCCTGGAGTCAAACCCTGTGAATGGAGTTTATAACTATGGTTTTCAGCTAAGTGAATATGATCGCAGCCAGCCGTTGGTGATCGACCCGGCTATGCTCGTCTACGCCGGTTACATCGGCGGGAGCGGTAACGATCGAGGTTATGCTATTGCTTTGGATGGATCGGGCAACGCTTACCTCACTGGTTATACCACCTCCACTGAGACTAACTTCCCGGTAACTGCAGGTCCAGACAATACTTACAACGGTGGCGATTACGACACCTTCGTGGCGAAGGTGAAAGCCGACGGCAGCGGGCTGGATTACGCTGGCTACATTGGCGGAAATGGCAGCGATTT
>Ga0315282_10017595_pt1 | contig 10304 bp, 10 predicted proteins | sample YL17G07_20_MG_FD_203693 | JGI IMG/M metagenome (GOLD analysis project Ga0315282, IMG submission 203693) | Sediment microbial communities from Yellowstone Lake, YNP, Wyoming, USA - YL17G07_20 | ecosystem: Environmental > Aquatic > Freshwater > Lake > Sediment | place: USA: Wyoming | collected... | reverse complement strand
AGGGCTGATTGGGACAGTGAGATTGTGCCCGCACTCATTACAAAACTTGCTGCCAAGTGGATTCACTTTCCCACATTCGGGGCAGGCGATTTCCAACTTTTTGCCGCATTCGTTGCAGAATTTGGCACTCTCTGGATTCTCACATTGGCACTTTGGGCATTTCATCTCTAATACCTAGGGGAATTTATGCTTGGCTTGATCGAGAGAGTGCACCTAACAGAACTGCCTGCTCTGTTAGGAGCGAAGTAGGCACATTTTGGCGGGGTTACTCCACATGTGACCCAGTTCTAATTACTCATGGGTGGCTTTCTCAGCACTTCGAAGGTACTTACAGAGGGAGATCAGAATTTTTCTCTGTAAACCTGGAACCGTATCAAGCAAATGGTCAAAGGACGTTTTGTGCACGACCAATAGGCTCATATCGGTTTCGGCAGTAACCGTTGCTGTCCGGGGTTCTCCATCGATGAGAGATATCTCCCCGAGAAAGTCACCTCCCGACAGTTGTCTGATGACTTTCCCGTTCTTCTCGACTCGAGCCTTGCCTTCTACGATAAAAATGAACTCCCACCCTATTCTGCCTTGTTCAGCCAAGATATTGCCTGTCTTCGCCGATAATTGGTCTGCATGTTTGGAGATCTCTCTCAGATGGCGTTGGCTAAGATTGCTGAACATAGGTACCTTTTTAAGAAGCTCAATCTTCTGTGAGCTGCGGCGGAGTAACATTGTTGTTTCCTCCTTTTTGGTATGAATTCTTTTTAGGTTGAAGGTTCTAAGGGAGGACGTGGAGCCCCCACGGGCTGAAGCCCGTGGTTCCTCCACATGCTTCGTAGGGCCTGCCTTCGCCGAAGCGGCTTCGCGCAGGCAGGCGGAACCCTCCGAAGCATACCCCACTACGCTCGTATGAGCTTCGTAGGGTACCCTCAACGCATTCATCCACGGTCTCAAAGACCATGCTTGCGCGCCGAAGTGCGCCACAGCACGTAGGCGTGGCTTTCTGCGTAGGAGGGTAACTTCGATAAGAGTGTACTAAAATTCATTCAAAAAAGTCAATAAGAATTGAAAAATCCCAAATTTAAAACCAGGGGAGGACCTTCTTGATCTCTTCGGCGAACTGGGGAAAGGGTGAAGGGGTAAAGGAGAGGAAAAAGAAGAGAAAGGCAATCCCTCCCATCAACTTTCTTTTTCCATCCAAAGGTGTTTGATCATCTAAGGGTGCTGGATGCCGGAAGCCAAAAAGAATGAAGAGGACGAGAAGGAGAAGCCACCCGGGGTTATGGAAGATGGTGATATAAGCCATCACGGCAATAGCAATAAAGAATATAATCCGACTCTTCCTTCCAAAGAGAGCATAGGCGATATGACCACCGTCTAACTGTCCAACAGGCAGGAGATTGAGGGCAGTCACAAATAGGCCGACCCATCCCGCATATCCAATGGGATGGAGCATGACATCATAGTTTTGAGGAACCTCACCCATCACCAGGCGCTGAATAATGGAGAACAGCAGAGGATCTGCCAGCAGGATGGTTCCCTCTTTTAGTTGAGACGTAGGAATCACTTCGGAAAATCTTAGGCCGATCGCAATGGCAGGGATGCTGAGCAGAAGACTCATGAAGGGCCCTGCCACCCCTGTGTCGAAGAGGCTCTTTCGAGAGGTGATCGTGCCCTCCATGCGGATCACAGCACCCAATGTTCCAAAGGGTGAAAAGGGAAAGGGCAAGAAATAGGGGAGCGTGGCTCTGATGCCATACCTCCGGGACATGAAATAGTGACCCATTTCATGTCCAAGAAGGATGAGGATGATGGCAATAGAATAAGCGGGGCCTCCAACAATCAACGTGGAGGCCACCGTCAAAATGAAAAGGAGAATATGAATCCAATTTCGATGCATCAGGGAGCCTTATTTCTTTTTCTTATGACGATCCCTGTCCAATTGTTTTTTGTGTTTGTGTTTTCGCATCTTCTTCCGTCTTTTCTTCACGACACTTCCCATATCATCACCCCTTTCCGCTAAAATATGCTAGGCGCTTAGCGCTATGCGCATAGCCATAAATTGTACTGGCCTTAACCGACAATGACGTTGGTCTGGGTCCTCAGTACACCGGAGAGTCCCTGGATCTTGGTGACAATGAAATCTCCCAGGATATTGATGTCCGGAGCCTCTACCAAAGCGATCACATCGTAAGGGCCAGTTGTCGCGTTGGCGCGCGTCACTCCCTGGATCTTAGCTGCTTCTTTGGCCACATCCCTGGCAGCTCCTGCCGTACACTCGATAAAAACATAGGCTGAAATCGCCATAACACCACCTCCTTTAAAAAGATAAGTTATCTCAAACCCCATCCGATTTCAAGTCTAAAATATGGCTCTCATATCATTGGACGGTCCTTCGGGGGATCAAGAAAGGAAGAATCAGAAATAAATTGAGGAGGGAGGGGAGGAAAAAGGATCTTTTCGCTTCCCCGCGCCCGCCTGCCGGTAGGCAGGGGAGAGGTCGGTATGACTCGCAACCGAGGTGTGGGTGAGGGGGATTTAACTAGAATCGCTTTTCAATGACTTTCACCAAATCTGTAATCATCTGATTATAGGGAACGGAGATGTCTAATCGTTCAGCTTCTCGAACCACAGCTCCGTTGATAACATCGATTTCGGTCTTTCTCCGGTTATCAAAATCCTGCCCCATGGAACAGCGATTCTCTCTCGTCGCCTCCGCCACGGCTTTGACCTTCTCTATTGGATTCCCCTCGATCAGAATTCCTTTTTTTCTGGCCACTGCCACGGCTTCGGACACCAGCGCCTCCATCAATCTCAATGTCTCAGGGTAATCCAGGAGGTGTCCATTTCTTAATCCCGCTAAAGCGGCCACTGGGTTAATCCCAACATTAATAAAGAGTTTATTCCACACAAGGCTTTGGATATTCGAGGAGACCTCCGTTTCAATCCCTGCTCGGGTAAACACCTGAGCAAATCGGGTCACTCGATCGGTCACCTTTCCATCTAACTCACCAATATGAGTCTTCCCCGATCCCGCATGGCGAATGCGGCCCGGGCCTAACAAAGTAGCTCCTTGATTCGTGGCCCCCAATATCACCTTCCTTGGATCCACTCGTTTACAGATCGCCTCCTCATTTCCAAGGCCGTTCTGGAGGGTCAGAAATACCGTTTCCTCTTTTTGAAGCACGAGAGCATCGGAAACAGCCTTCTCTGTGTGATAGGCTTTCACCAAGAAGAGGATGAGGTCCGCCTTTCCAATCGAGGCCGTCTCTTTTGTGGCATGGACAGGGATCCTCTGCTTCTTTCCTCCCTCTTCCACAGTAAGGCCTGTTGAAACCAAGGCTTGGATGTGGTCTTCCCGAATGTCAACCAGCCAGACTTCCTCTCCAGAAAGGGCAAGAAGGCCTCCAAAAAGACTTCCCATGGCCCCTGCGCCCATGATCACGGTCTTCATCTTTTCCTCTTTCCGATAATGACTGGGTGGGAATAGATTGACAAATTACCATACGTGACTGGAAGAATCAAGGCACCCTCTTCAAGAGCAGCGATTCCGCGGAATGGGGGTGATTATCAGGAGGGAAAGGGAGGGAAACCAAGGAAAGACGGAGATGGGAGCGGTTTCAGAGAAGACAGGCGGATGTCACGAGGTATAGGGGCATTTTCGCAGAGGGAAAAACCGTGTGACGGAAAGGCTTCTCCGTGATCCCGAGAGGGAGGAGGATGATCAAGGAGTAGAAGACTGAGCTGAATGGGAAAGAAGGGAGGCTATCCTCCTTTATCGAGCCGCGGAGCATGGTGTGTACCCAGCCTCACACTGAGATGCAATTCGTCACCCAGGCCAATCAGAGTGAGGTGGAGTCGGCACGGAGGTTTGAGGTTTCTAAAGTAGAAGCTCTGTAATAAGACAAAGGCAATAAAGAGGGTCAGGAGAAAGTTTGTAATGGCCGTCGGTTCATGTTTAAAGCAGTGATCGAGAGCCCAGTGAGTAGAGAGCGTGTTAAAGGCATCATTTTCGACATCCCATCGGTGGTGCCCCGCTTTCCAGAGTTGACGGGTGGGGAGTTGGGAGAGACGGAAAGTGGTCGCCCACCACCAGTCATGCTCTTCGATATCTTCGAGCCATTCTTTGGCGATGCGTCGCCGCTTTGTGACCGTTTCATGGGCATGGAGCACACGTAGCCGTGCTTTGACTCCCTCGGCAGAGGTGAAACCTTCCTCATCCCAAAACTCTGTGAGTCGTCGGGGCTCGTCCCAGAGGCCGGGTTTTATCTGAACAAACAAGCCTTGTGCATCTTGAAGCAAGGCTCTCTGATCCCCCTTGATCACGGCGATAACATGCTTTCCGTGGTCGATGCAGAAGTTAAAGAAAGGGGCCTCTAAGTACAGGGCATCTCCAACAACCGCATCAAAGAACCGTCCATAATCGAGCAGCACACGTTCTAAGAGCCGTTTGGCCGCAATGATCTCGCCCTCCCCGGGTCGGAGCATCTCGACATCCAGGGGGACAGCGATGTCGCATCCGATCAAATGACAGACCACCCCTCGGTGATAATACTCGATCTCTTCTCGGCCATGAACCTTGACCTTTCGCTGGGAACACGACTCACAACACCGATTTCGACTGGGAAAAAAATTCATGTCCATCGAGCGCCACAAACCGCCACGGCCCCGCTTTGTTAAAGACCTTATTCCGACCCAGTCGATGATTGATCCCAGAGAGCATGGCCCGAAGATCCTCGGGTGGGATCAGACAAAACACATCTCCGATTCGATCAGCGCTGGGCTTGGCCGAGCCCACTAGGCCATCGAGTCGCTTGGGAAGGCGCAGTTCTGACTCAATCGCATTGAGGCTGCCCCGGTGCATCGCAAACATCGCGAAGGCGCTCATCCAAATCGCTGAGGTCGGGATCCTCGGCCGCTGACGTTGGTCCCCAAGCGCACTAACCCTATCCCCAAAATCGAAGACCTTCTCCACATAGCGGCAAAACCGTGACATCATCGGTGGCTCCCCCTTTCTGCAGCCTCTGCTTTCCTCTGTCGATGGACTTTTTGCTTTCCCTTGAGAAACCGTTCAAAACAGGCCTGGGAAATCTCCTCCATCATCCGCCATGCCTCCTGATAGGTCGACACCCATCGACGAGCCGTTGCCTCCAGTGCCTGGGGGACATAGATCATCCTGCGCTTCTCCCCCACGCGCAGAGCAATGCAAAGCCCCGGATGAAGTTCGCCTCGGCTACATTTACATCCTTCCTTGCCACAGACCCGGTTCAGTGAGACCAAGCTTCCGCAAAGGAAGGGCTGGTCGTGAACGAGCTTAGCGAGCCGGGATCGGGCGACACGCTCAGAACGGCTAAACTGCCCTCGGTGTCTCATCAAACCATCTCCTTTCTATCTGTTATATCTTAATATAACAGATAGATGCCAAAAGTCAAGCTTTTTCTTCAATGCGAATTTGCTCAACGTAAAGGTTTAATTCTAACCAATTGAAATGACGATGGAAGGTGGGACTAAAAAATCTTAATTACGGAATCGCTGTCTCGAGGAACCAAGAAATCGCGTCTAATGAGAATAATAGTGTCAGCTTTGGGGTCACCCATATTCCTACTATCTCATTGGCGATGGGCTAACGGGAAACGGGATTCTGATTGACCTCTTCGCCAAAATTTGATAGTTTCTAGTAGTCATTAAGATTTTCGGTTAGTGATTCCAAATAATCTGGGACCCTAGCGTCAAACTTTTCAGTCAAGACGATGAGGCCGAATTTACAAAAACTCCCGATGCAAGGCCTCCAGGGGGTTTGTTGCCCCTTGGAGGCTCTTCGCCCCACTTTTGATCAAAGATATTGGACTAAATTTCTAGAATATATTTCCATTAAGATTGACGGTATGACTGGGTAACCCGGTGGGATGTCGATTGATAAGGGGGGATCATTTTAATATTCTATCGCTCAGCGTTCTAGGCTTTTAATGAATAAAAATCTTCTGCTCGTAAGGAAATCCTTTCAGAATGGGTATCGTGTAGTAGGTTATTAAAATTTTCTCAACCATCTTCTTGACCCTAATGAGGAGAACCCTATGAAAAAAAGAATATTTATTCTGCTCACTCTGCTTCTGGTGATTCTTTCAGCAGGTATCGTTAAAGCTGCTGACCTTGTGATCTATGCGGCGCTTGACGAAAAGACACCAAGAGAGATCATCAAGGCGTTTAAGGAACGGATTGGCTTGGATGCAGACCTTGCCCTTCAGATAGAACAAGCAGGTACAGTGGCCTCCAGGATCAAAACTGAGGCGAAGAACCCGAGGGCCGATGTCTTTATTGGAGGGAATTCAAACATTCACGCCAGCCTTTCAGCGGAAGGATTCCTCGATCCATACCGCTCAACGATGATAAGAGACGCAGCGATAGATCCAAAATTCATGGACCCCAAGGGTTGTTGGACCGGTTGGTATCTCGGGGCAATGTGCATCCATTACAATACAAAAAGATTTAACGAAGAGATTGCCCCAAAAGGTCTGAAACCCCCTTCCACATGGGATGACCTTCTCAACTCTATCTATAAGGGTGAAGTGATTACTTCAAACCCTGCAACGACGGGAAGTGCAGTCATTATCATGGCCACTCAAATTTTCCGGCTGGGCAGTGTCGATGCCGGCTTCAAGTACATCGCTGATTTGAATAAAAATGTGCGCCAATATACACAGGGGGCAAATGGGTCGATTGATCTTGTATCCAGGGGAGAGGCCATTGTAGGTACAGCTTGGGGCCATGATACGATTGCCAGGAAAACGCGTGAGAACCTTCCGATCACGATTCTATTTCCAAAAGATGATGGCTATGAAATTGGAGGTGCATCGATTATCAAAGGGTGTAAGAACCCGGCAGCAGCAAAAAAGTTTATCGACTTCCTCCTCACTCCGACCCCTGCAGAGATTAATGCGAGGATTGGGTTGAGGTATCCGGTCAGAAAGGGGGTTGCCCTTCCTCCCGGAGTTCCTGCTTTTGAAAGCCTCAGCTTTGTGAACTACGATAATGCCATGGTGGAAAAGAATGTCGAGGCATGGAAGAAAAGATGGTCTGAGATTACCGGACGATGATTTCCCCAAGAATGTGAAAAGTGTTTTGCTGCAAATGAATTGATCCTGAATCGTTTGGCTAGGTTGAGCTCCAATGCCTGACCTAGCCATTTCTTCTTGCAATACTTGAAATCTATGTTTCCAAAAATGAGCTCATAAATAGCCAACCCAACAACGGATGTCCCTTGATGTCAGTGTATTTCAGAGGAATGAAGAATCAGCTTTCGGGAGGATACTTAACGGTTAGTTGTTGCATAAAAAACGTTACAAAAGGCAGCCGGGTGTGCTGGAAGAGCTTTAGAGCGGCACCTTTGAATGAGTTCGCTACTCCCTGCCCAGCAGATGGCAAACGTCACCTTGGGTGACATCGCGAGTCACCCATAAAACATGCCAAAAACCCGCATTCTAAAGGTCTGGAAGCACACTCGACTGCCTTTTCAATGTAACGCTAAGGTCAATTTGGGGAGTATCAATGATTAAGGTTCTTAGGGAGCCCCTTTTACTCATCATACTCCTGTTGGTATTTCTTGGTCTGGGATTCTTTGTCCTCTACCCCATGGCAAGTGTTCTGACATACCCTGGCCTTCAAGACTTTCTCAGTGTTCCTAAGAATCCCCGATATCTAAGGGCCATTTATAACACGTTCATCATGGTCATGCTCTCCACCTCTTCAGCTATTATCGTTGGTTTCTTGTTCGCCTATACCTTTACGAGAACGAATGTCCCCCTCAAAAAGATTCTTAGAATCATATCCCTTCTTCCTTTGTTCTCCCCTCCCTTCATGATCTCCTTTAGTTATATTTTGATGTTCGGGAGAAACGGCTTGATCAGCTACACCCTATTGGGACACCGCTTTGACATCATCGGGTGGCACGGATTATGGTTGTCAGAAACCATCGCCTTTTTCCCGTTGGCTGCTCTCATTATGGAAGGGGTGCTTCAATCCATACCGCCAAGCCTTGAATATGCCGGAAGAAATCTCGGTGCCACAGGGCTGAAGCTCTTCCGCACCATTACGCTCCCTCTGGCTAGACCCGGTGTCGCTGGTGCCGCTCTTCTCGTAGCGATATACGTCCTCGCAGATTTCGGCAACCCCATCATGATTGCAGGAAGTTTTACTGTCCTTCCCACAGAGGCATGGGCGAGAGTGAGCGGCTGGGGAGATGTGACAGGAGCCGCCGTCCTCACTTCCATCCTTCTTATGCCAGCTTTTCTTTTTTTTCTATTTCAGAGATACTGGGTGGGGAAAAGACAGTATACCACGATCACGGGTAAGGTCACCCTCATGGATATCCCTCCTACGAAGTGGTATATCCGATGGTCTCTCTTCATCTTTTGCACGATTTTTTCCCTCCTCATCCTCTGTATCTTCTTCGGTCTCATTGCCGGAGCCTTCACCAAAGGATGGGGATTTGACTACACCCCCACATTAAAACACTGGCAGCATGTCTTTTCTTATTCCAAACCTCTCACCAATAGTCTCTATTTTGCTCTGATCGCTGCCTTGGTCAGTTCGAGCTTTGCGATGGTGAGTGCCTACCTTGTCTGCAGAAAAAAATTTATCGCAAGGAGAGCGCTCGACTTTGCAGCCATCCTCCCAGCCGCCATCCCGGGTGTCTTTTTTGGGATAGGCTATTCCCTTTCCTTCAATACTCCCCCACTCGATCTTTACGGTACCTCTCTGATCATCATATTCAGTATGATTTTTTGGAACATTCCCATCGGTTATCAGACCGCTTATGGAGGCTTTCAACAGATTGCCTCGTCGTTGGGTGAAGCAGCCTCCAATCTTGGGGCAGGAAGTCTAAGGATCTTTTGGGATATCGAACTACCTCTTCTAAAATCTGCATATATTTCAGCTTTCATCGTATCCTATATCCGGGCCGTCACAACGCTCAGTGTGATTATCTTTCTGGTGACCTCAACAAATATCGTCGCTACCTTCCAAATTCTCAATCTGGTCAATGATGGATTCATTGGCCAAGGTGCCGCCTTAACCACGGCACTTCTACTCTTGACCTTTCTGATCTTGGGTTGTGCCCGGTTCCTTTTTGGCAGAAAGATTGAACTATTTAGAATTTAGAGAAAGGCTCTTTCATATGCGAGATATTCACATCAAGATAAGGAACCTCACCAAACGATTCGGTGACGTCGTTGCATTAGACAAGGTTTCCTTGGAGATTGAAAGAGGAAGCTTTGCCACGTTCTTAGGTCCAAGTGGCTGCGGGAAGACGACTACCCTTCGCCTTCTTGCCGGATTTTACAGTGCGGATGAGGGGGAAATCTTTTTTGGAGATAGATGTGTCAATGAGGTGCCCTCCCATAAGCGGAACGCCACGATGGTCTTTCAGGACTACGCTCTCTTCCCTCATATGACTATTTTTGAGAATGTCTCCTATGGATTGAAAATCATGAAATTGCAGACCAAAGAAATAGAAGAAAGGGTCGAAAAAACCCTAAAGTTCCTTGGGTTAGAAGGATTGAGGGATAGAACTCCTGGAATGATTAGCGGGGGCCAGCAGCAACGAGCCGCTCTGGCCAGGGCCTTGATTATGGAGCCAGAGGTATTACTATTGGATGAACCGCTTTCAAACCTGGATGCAAAATTGAGAGTGAATATCCGGGCCGAACTCCGGCAAATCCAGAAAAGCCTCGGGATCACCACCGTTTACGTCACCCATGATCAGGAGGAGGCATTGGCTATTTCTGACTCCATCGCGGTCATGAACAAGGGGAAAGTAGTTCAGTTCGGCCCTCCCTGGGAAATTTACTATAGACCCAAGAACACATTTGTTGCAGATTTCGTAGGGGTCGCCAATTTTATCCGTGGGAAGGTATCTGAGATTACCTCTCAAAATATCTTTGTAAATATAGAGGACCAAACCTTGAGCTTGATGAACCATCAATATCAAGTTTCTACGGGTCAGAGGGTCGTACTCAACATTCGCCCAGAGACAATTTTAATGTCCAAGCAAATTCCGGAATCTCATTCCAATGTGCTTTCAGGAAAAATTAAGACTCATACCTTTGTCGGACAGTTTATCCGGTATTGGGTGACATCCGGCAGGAGAGAATTTATTGTGGATCTCCACGATCCAAGTTCGATAGGAATTCTCAATGGGGACGTCTATCTCCAGTTACCCTCCTCAAAACTCCACTTGCTTCCAGCAGAAGATTAGCAGGGTCGCAGCCTTGGGGTCAGACTTAAAGACGGATCCGTTCGGCGGCGCCACGGTCTGC
>Ga0315282_10017594_pt1 | contig 10304 bp, 9 predicted proteins | sample YL17G07_20_MG_FD_203693 | JGI IMG/M metagenome (GOLD analysis project Ga0315282, IMG submission 203693) | Sediment microbial communities from Yellowstone Lake, YNP, Wyoming, USA - YL17G07_20 | ecosystem: Environmental > Aquatic > Freshwater > Lake > Sediment | place: USA: Wyoming | collected... | reverse complement strand
AATCGCCAATGTTATCGTGTTCATGGCCTCTGATGAATCGTCCTATATGACAGGTTCGGTGGTAGTAGTTGATGGTGGCTGGACTACTCACTAATGAGATTGCTCTCGTACTCTATAGGCAAAGCGCAGCCCAATCCACGCTTGCAGCTGACACGCTCCACTCGCTTCACTCGCTCCGCGTGCGGCTGAAGCGCATACCATTATGCTCACTTTCCAGTAATCCTTGATTGCTTAGTCTTGACGAGCTTGCACCTTTGTAAGTGAAACAGCTAATCTGCCAGTGTCTGCCAGTTCAAGTCTTATCTTTTAAAATTCAAGAGGAACAATTAGGGTCAGGTCTATTTTCTTAACATTCCTTCACGCAGTCTTGACCGAAGAAGTAAAATACACCGTTTAGTAATATCCCTTCTTTCTCTCAATGATCTTGGGAAAGATGCAGATGCTAACAAAATAGACCTGACCCTCCCATGTAAGCCTCCCCCATTTCAAAAAATACAGGACAAATCCAAGGAAAGTCTTTTACGGCACAGTAAGGGAGTTCAAGGACCACATTTGGAAGTTTTTCGATGAAAGGGTATGGACTGAGGAAAAAGGTGGTTAAAGGCAGTTCAAATCCTGAATGAAATGTTGTATATTGCTAAACGGCACGTCCAGAGCTTAGAAAGGAAGAAAAGCGGGTTTGGATTATAAGGAGTTTTGCAGGAAAATCGCAGAGGGGGAAACCCCAAGGGTGGACTTCAAGCTGGAATTCAACGCCTTCGCAAGCCAGAAGGATAACGCTGAGTTCCTGAAAGACATCATTGCCCTTGCTAACAACGGGTACGTAAGCAACTACCTCATTATAGGCGTCTCTGATGACGGCAAGGGTTTCAAAAGTGTCACGAACCCGAAGCTTACGGATGCGAGAGCTGATGACAGGCTGCAAAGGCTTGCAAGAGACAATATCCACCCTGTGCCGGCTGTAAAGCTCATCAAGCGAAAATGGCCCAGCACCAAAGGAATTGACAAAAGGCACCAGGGGAAGACATTCGTGATGGTACAGGTAGGCCCTCAGCCGCGCCAGTGCTTCCGCTTCAATAAAGACCATGTTGATTACATGCAGGATTACTGCTTCCGCAAGCACGAGGTATGGATTAGGCGAGGCTCAACCTCAGACCTTGCCGCCCCGGAAGAAATCAAAAGGTTGCTGGAAGGCAAGGCAGCTATCGCGCCTGCACCCGTGGAAAACAACATTGATTACATGCGGCTTCACAAGAAAGACATTTGGCCTGTGTTGCGCAAGGACTTGGAAAACGTTGTTGCAGCTTCAGGCGGAAGGCTGCATGACGGGCAGGTGGAATTACAAGCAGATGGGAAGCGGATGAGACTGCTGGTTTTCGAAATAAAAAGAGGGGACATCCTATATTGATCCTGTCAAGAGAAAAAGCAAGAAAAATATAACTCCTTTGAAAACAACGACTTCAAAATGGATACCTTTTGCTGGGAACACCCCTCCGTGCGAATCCCTTTGAAGATTCTACGGTTTTGGTTTCGACGAATCTCTCGCCCATGACGAACTCTGAATCTCAGCGTTATCATTATTCGGTGTGCCACATTTCGGTGGCCACCCAGCATCCCTTATCCAGATTCCAAAGTCCAGCGAGAGGCCCTGGATTGTCCCCTGCGAGGTCTCCCATGAGCCTCAACGTTGGTGCTCGGGCTCTCTCGTCGACAATGATAAGTGTTTTTATTCGGCCTTTAGATAAGCCGGATTAAAGGCCTCCTTTTTCTTCATTACCGTCCAAGCAATCAGAAGCATTTTGGCTGAGAGCTTTACCAGCCTCTTCGTATGGATTCCTTTCTCCTTCTCTCGGCCTTGAAGCTTGCTCGTATAGTAGAGCATAAAATCCCGATTCTTCGTCGAGGCAATGAAAGCAGCTTGATACAAGGCATAGCGAAGATCGGCTTTGCCTCTCTTGGAGATCTTCGGAGTCGCCTTATCCGAATCCTTCCCACTTCGATCCGCACTGAGGTCTAACCCACCCAACTTCAATACCTGTTTCCCATTCTGAAATCGATCCGGTTCTCCTATCGCTCCCAAAACCTTGGCCGACACATCAGGACCAAACCCAGGAATCGTCAACAGGAATCGATACTCTGGGAATGCGTTACACAGCTCCTCGATTTTGTCTTCCGTCTCCTTGATCATCTCCCGTATCTGCTTCAACCCCTCCACCATCACCCGCGCTTCGTGGTCCACCCCAGGCACTACGTCACAACCAATCGACATCCCCGCTTTCTCCCAGACCCCCTCTAACCGCCTCCTCTGCTCCATCCTGATCCGTCGAGACGTCACCCGCTGGATAAAGGGCTCCACGTCTAATTCCGTAATTTGGGAGGGAGGAAAACACCACCTGACAATCGCCAAACCCTCTGTCTCCGATCGCCCATAGTGGCTATCCATCTCCGGAAAATACTGGGCAATCAAATGATTCCGAATTCGAACCCGATAGCTTTGCTCTTGTCTCTTGAGCCGCCTCTTTAACGAGAGCAATCCCCGTAACCCCCTTAACTCTGCCGATGGATGCTCATAATATAAACACTTGCCCTGCGAGATCAAATCCGCTACATTGGCCGAATCCTTCACATCGTGCTTGTCCCACCGCCCATCTAACGACTCCCGGTTTCTCTTCACCGTCACACCGGAGACCAATACCACCGTCCTCCCCTGAGTGATCAAATACTCTCCCAGGGGTTTATGGTAATTCGCTGTCGGTTCCATCCCGTAGACCATCTCCTTCAAATCATGTCGCACCCGGAGAGCCTCCGCCTGATCCAGAAGTTTTCTGAACCCCTCATAGTCGTTGCGAAAGACAAAACGCCTCAAAAGTGTCTTCCCCGTGGCTGTCCCAAAAAAGGCGTGGTGCCGATCCTTCGCTATATCGATCCCTACAATCAAATACTCCCCCGAATGCCTTACCTCTTGCCTCAGTTGACGAAACTCTTCCAGCCTGCTAAGATTCAGTTCATCCATAAGAAACCTCCTTTAAGAATCTGAGTTTGTTGGACACTTACTCTTATCTCTTAACAGGAGGTTTCTTTTTGGGGTAGACTGGTATTATATTTTTTCCATTTTAGAGTTGGGACTCTACCCTCTCCCTCAAAGAATATATAACGTTGGTTCTAAGACAACTTGTCAACAAATCTGTTTAGAGTCGGATCATCCAGGTGATGTACAGGCCAGAACCGCTTCGTGCCGCTGCTCGAACCACGAGAACTTTCGCAAACAAAGTGATAATCTTCAAAAACCTCCCTGACAGAAACTCGCAGAGCATCGTTCCTTACTGAGAAACTGACTCGCCTGCAAAAAAATTAGGGTCAGGTCTATTTTCTTAACATTCCTTCACGTAGTCTTGACCGAAGAAGTAAAATACACCCTTTAATAATATCCCTTCTTTCTCTCAATGATCCTGGGAAAGATGCAGATGCCAACAAAATAGACCTGACCCTCCCATTTTCGGAAGGAGTCCTCGAAAAAAAGGGGCTACGGACTTCACCGACTTGTCACATATCTTCATTAAGACAAATTACAGATTACCTTTTGAAATCAGGCAACCCACATTACGACGACCAATTGCTACCTTACCATTTGTTTCTCTTTGTCTGGTATATGGGAGCCTGTTCTGGCCAGTCACCTTTTTCTGGAGGAGTGTCAGGAACTTGTATTTGGAGTCATCCTTGATTAAATTTAAACAAAAAGGGTGTGTGGGGATTATGAGACGATTAGAAATGGTAAAATTAGTCCCATTTTGGGATCCGTTACTGATCTCGACGGGGACAAGGAGGAAGAGCATCCCTCATTTGGTTTTATAAGTGAGCGATTTGGTGTGAACCTTCAACGACCGAAAAGGAGAATGGTTCTTTTCTATTGTGTTCTCAAAGCCTAAGAGGATTTATCCAAGTACTAATGTGAAAGATTGCGAAAACCTATGAAATTGCAAGGAGATGCATAGAAAGGGGGAACGTAGTTCATGCGATTTCTAAATAAATATAGGGATCCTATGGATAGTAAGAGGTTCACAGAAATGGCTCAAGATAGTGTTCTAAAAAATCGACTTTTAAGAAATATCTTGATCCTGGCCATTATCATAGTTATAGCCTTAATATCGTATAATGTGTTTTTTACCATTCCTTCATTCACCAAATTATTAATCAATACAACGGAAAATGATGCTGTACGTATTACCAAGCACTTAGCTTCCTCTTTGCTCATTTCAGAAAAAAATGAAATAGGGAAGAATTCCCTAAATATCCAACTATTAAAAGAAGTTGGGAAAATAAAGGAGGATTTTGAATTGATGAACTTAAAGGTCTTCTCAGCGTCAGGCGAAATTGTTTTTTCTGGTGACCCAAACGAGATAGGAGACATAAATCAAAGAAGATATTTCCACGATATTGTTGCAAAGGGGAAAGTCTATGCTGAGGTTGTGCCAAAAGACAAGGAATCCCTTGAAGGCCGGAAACTGACCAGCGATGTGTTGGAAACTTATGTGCCGCTAATGAACGATGGGAGGTTTTTGGGGGCTTTTGAAATCTATTACGATATCACTGATAGAAGGAAACAGCTCAACAGGCTTTTATCACAATCTTCCACCATTACATTCATGCTTGCATCAGGGCTTTTGATTGCGATTATTCTCATATTGTATCAAGAGAATGTCTCGATGAAAAAGCGAAGGCAGCTAGTAGAGGAGCGATTACAAAGAGAACGGCTTGAAGGTGTCATTGAGATGGCGGGAGCAGCCTGTCACGAGTTAAATCAACCTTTGCAGACTCTTTTTGGGTATTCCGAATTGTTATTAAGAAGTCTACCAGAAAAGAGCCCACTGTTTGGGAAAATCGAAGAGATTAGGAAATCGATTGATCAATTAGGAATAATAACGCACAAGATTATGCATATCACAAGATATGAGACCAAGGAATACATTGAGGGAACCAAAATTATTGATATCGATAAAGCTTCTTCATAGGAAATCTCTCAAGGCAAAAGAAGAACAATTAGGGTCAGGTCTATTTTCTTAACATTCCTTCGCGTAATCTTGGCCGAAGAAGTAAAACAACCCTGTAATAATATCCCTTCTTTCTCTCAATGATCTTGGCAAAGATGCTGATGCCAACAAAATAGACCTGATCCTCCCATGACCCTCCGGGAAAAAGGGGCACATTGGTTCTAAGACAACTTGCCAACAAATCTGTTTGGAGGTGAATCACTCAGATCGTATAAGGGAAAGAACCGCTTTGCGCCGCCACTCGACTCACGAGAACTTTGGCAAATAAAGTAATAATTCTTAACCACATCCTCGCCAGGCACTCACAGAACGTCGCTCCTTACTGAGAAACTGACTCGCCTGTGTACGGGCGAGAACAAATATCCTTTGTATTTTGATCAAAAGCTGGGTAAAATGCTGAGGATATGAATAAAGACCGCCTGAAAAAACTTGCGAGTGAGAAACGATTTATTCCCGGCATCTACAATTACTGCGACCGCTGGTGCGAACGTTGCCCTCAGACGTCCCATTGTTTGAATTTCGCGTGTTCGGAAGAGGAATTTGCTGATCCTGAAACTCGGGATATCCAGAACGAAGCATTTTGGTTGAAGCTATCTGAAGCTTTCCGAGGTGCTCTTGAGCTCTTGAAGGAAGCAGCCGAAGAACATGGGATAGACTTAGAGAACCTTGATACTGAACAATCGCACGAGGAATTTGAGCGAAGGGATGCAATGGCAAAGAGCCACGAAATCTGTCGCGCTGCTAAAGTCTATAGCGACATCGTGCAAGATTGGTTCGCTTCCCCCGCAAACTTCTTAGTGGCAAGCCCTGCATTGGACAGAGAAGAGGCAAGTTTGGAAGAGGCCACTGAAGTAATCCGCTGGTATCAACACTTTATTTGCGTCAAACTCATGCGGGCCGTTCGCGGAGAATTGGATGAAAGGGAAGAGGAACTTGACGACTTACCCAAGGATTCGGAAGGGTCAGCGAAAATCGCTCTTATTGCCATCGACCGCTCGATCGGCGCATGGGGAACGGTTTATGCTCACGATTCTCTCCAAGATGAGAAAATTCTCCGTTTCATCGCCTATCTGGACCGTCTGAGGGAGGAGGTTGAAAAAACCTTCCCAGGCGCAAGATCGTTTGCCCGTCCTGGGTTCGAAAAAACCGATCTTGGCAAATAAGGAGAAGGCCAATAAAACAAACCCACCTCTCCAATGCGACAAAGGGCTCAGTTAAGAGGCAGGGGAGGTGAGGGCGATCTGCAGCATCACTTCCATGGCCGCGACGAAATTCATGAGTGCATGCATGACAATAGGTATGTAAACCGAGTTCCCTTTCCACCGCGCATATCCAAGAAGCAAACCGAGAACCATAATCGCGGCAAGGTTATAAGAATCATACTGCATATGAAGTGGAGCCCAGATCAGGGAGCTAAGGAGTATGGCACCCTTTGATCCCAATCGGGTGTTCTGAATTCCATAGAAGAGAAACCCGCGGAAGAAGATTTCTTCCGAAACAGGGGCTGCGACAACAAGGGCGATCCAGAGGAGAGTTTTGTTGGTTGCCGTCTGGTAAACATTGAACATGAAATCCGGAACGAGTGGTCGTCCCAAAAGAAAAGTGATGAGATCCGAAAGCCCAGCGAAGAGAAGAAGAATGAGTGACCAACCCAGCGTTGTCCTCCAGTCCACTTCGTGAAGCCCCAGGTACTCTTTGACCGGTGGACCCTTGCGCAGATTTGCAAAAAGAAAAGTCAAACTGAGGACAAGGGGTGAGGAGAGCAGGGTAGATAAAGCTACCAGCATGCCATTGGAAGCAAGCTGAGTAGGATCGGCTGCGAGGCCCGGATTTTCCCCGGATGCAACGATCCCGATAGCGGCTATGATCACGGAGACGAAATTGCCGAAAATGATCAACGCGGAGAATCCAAGGGTAGCCCAGAAGCCCCAAGGGAGTGGTTTTGAACCGGGGGCAGGATGTTCAGGTGTCAACGTCATCGTCCAATGTCGTGACATATAGCGACACTCCTGTCAACGTCCAAATTTCGGGTTGTGTTAGAAAGAGAGGAGAGGGAGGGAAGTGGGTACAATTAGAGCTTCACTTCGAGACCCCTGGTCCGCAAGAACTCCTTCACAGCTCTGATGGTGAGAATCCTGAAGTGGAAGACCGATGCTGCCAAAAGAATAGTTGCGCCGGCCTTCAGGACCGCATCGTAAAAATCTTCCAATTTTCCTGCCCCACCGGACGCCACCACAGGTACTCTTACAGCCTCGGAGATGGCCTTCGTAAACGGGATATCAAATCCAGTTTGCGTTCCGTCACCGTTCATGCTCGTTGGCAAGATGACGCCGGCACCGAGTTGCTCACACTCACGCGCCCATGCGACCCCATCTTTACCCACGGGCTGGGTGCCGCCCGAAACCACGACCTCAAACCCTGAGGCCATGGCACGGTTCCTCCGGCCATCGATGGCCACTGTGATCTTGTCCGAGCCGAACTTCTGGGCTGCTTGCCTGACCAGAGATGGGTCCTTTACAGCGGCGCTGTTCATCGAGACCTTGTCAGCGCCGGCCTCCAGCACCATCTCGATATCCTCCAGACTTCCAATGCCGCCTCCCACCGTCAGCGCAATGTCGATCACGGCCGAAACCTTTCTCACCCACTGCAACCTTGTCTTTCGGTTTTCCAGAGTGGCGGAGATGTCAAGCATGGCGAGTTCGTCAGCCCCTTCTTTCTGATAGAAAGTGGCGTTTTCCACCGGATCTCCAGCGTCCCTGATATCGACAAAATGAATTCCCTTCACAACGCGTCCTTCTCTCATGTCCAAGCACGGCATAATTCTAATCAAACCCATGGCGCCTTCTTTGTCCTTTCTTCTCGCGGAACCAACGAACAACGTTGTCTGTCTGCATCAGTGGAATTCTATGAGATCAAGTTCCTGTCTAACGTACGGTATTGGATGGATTCGGAGAGATGAGCGGCCTCGATATTCTCCTTACCTTCGATGTCTGCGATCGTGCGGGCGACCTTCAATATCCTCGTATAGGCCCTCGCACTTAATCCAAACTTGTCAATGGCCATTTCGAGTAGTTTTTGGCTCGCTTCATCAATCTGACAGAACTTCTTGATGTGGCGGTTGCTCATCTGAGCGTTGCTGTAGATTTTCATCCCCTTGAAGCGATTGAGCTGGATCTTTCGAGCGGCATCGACTCTCTTCTTGATGTCCCGAGAAGACTCTCCAGCATGGCGACTCGCCAAGTCCCGATATTTCACGGCAGGGACTTCGATATGAATATCGATCCGATCCATCAGGGGGCCTGAGATCTTGGATCGGTAGCGCTGGATCTGCGGGAGGGTGCAGGTACACTCATTGTTCGGATCGCTGTAATAACCGCACGGGCAAGGGTTCATGGCTGCGACCAACATGAAACGGGCAGGGTAAGTGAGCGAGGTTGCGGCTCTAGAGATAGTCACCCTCTCTTCCTCCAAAGGTTGGCGCATCACTTCCAGCACGTTTTTTCTAAATTCAGGAAGTTCGTCGAGGAAGAGAACTCCGTTGTGGGAGAGGCTCACTTCTCCGGGTTTGGGGATCTGCCCCCCTCCAATGAGACCCGCATCGGAAATCGTATGGTGAGGACTGCGAAAGGGGCGGGTCACGATGAGAGCACTCTCGGCAGGAATCAGTCCCATCACGCTATGGATCTTTGTCGTTTCGATGCTTTCCTCGAAATTCATGTCAGGCAAAATCGTGGGAAGACGCTTGGCGAGCATGGTTTTGCCTGATCCGGGTGGACCGATCATGATGACGTTGTGGCCACCTGCGGCGGACACCTCTAGACACCGCTTTACGTGTTCCTGACCTTTCACGTCATTGAAATCCACAGGGTAATTCGACTCGGTTCGGAAGATTTCGTCGAGATCGACCTCGACTGGATCGATGTGGAAACTTCCATTCAGAAATTCGACGCATTCCGAAAGGGTATGGATGGGGAGAACGTCGATCCCTTTCACCACAGCTGCTTCTTTGGAGTTTTCCCTGGGGAGGAGAATCCCTCGAAAGCCTGCGTCCCTCACCGCCACCGCAATCGGAAGGGTTCCTTTCACCGGTTTGACTTGACCATCGAGGGAGAGTTCTCCCAGGACAAAATAGTCGTTCAGCTTTTCTTTCTGGACGGTGTCCGTGGCAGCGAGGATTCCGATGGCCATGGGAAGGTCGAAAGCTGTCCCCTCTTTCTTGATGTCAGCGGGAGCGAGATTAACTGTAATTCTTCTCGAAGGGAAGTCATAGCCGCAGTTCTTGATCGCTGCCTTCACTCGGTCTTTCGATTCTTTTACGGCCCCTTCAGGAAGGCCAACCGTGGCAAAGGCAGGAAGACCCTGTGCAATGTCGACCTCCACCTCGACCACGTAGGCATCGATTCCAAAAACCGCACTGCTTAGGGTTTTAGCAAGCATACAGCACCGAAGATCAATGCACAATGCGAAATGGAAGACCCCATGGACTGCCAGGTTCCTTCTTTATACCAGAAAGGAATGAGGCAGACAAGGGAAAATTCGCGTTTATGAGTAATGCCTCAGACCTGTGCAGAAATGGGTATTCATTTGTCCTTACGGGCCTCGTTTCATTTTTGCGGATCACGGAATTTACCCAGGCTTCAGTGAAGCATGACCGTTGATGTTGGCAGGAAAAGCTTGACAAGGCAGGGCGTCAGCGCCATACTGGGGCTGGCGTGAAAGGAGGGAGAAACCTGAATATTATCTGGATGATCAATACGAATACCCTGCTGCTTGTCACGGGCAAGTCGGCTAGATGCCCCGCCTTGTAGGCGGGGAAGAAAGCCGACTCTATAATTATTTCTACATCTCCCGGAAGCCCCAGCCGTGCCTGTCCCGTCTTAACGGGGTGGGCGGGGGGCTTCATTTTGATCATGATGGTTTCTTACCTCACGGTTCAGATGAACGCCTTAATCCGCTTTCTGAGAAGGGAGTAGGGATAGAATGTGGAGAGTCGAGGCTGGAATGTAAAAGAGTGAGTCGTTTTGTCCTGAAGGGTACTTTATCTGACAAACGCTGTCAAGTCATCTGTCAAGCTACTTCGCAAACTTATCTACAATAGAGGCATGTTTTAAGAGTCGATGATTGCCGAAAGAAGAACTAAACCGCTGCGCGGTAGAAAAAAGATTGGTACGTAGCACCGTTTTTTCTATTGAACCTCGTCCAATTTGGTGTTATAGTGCCTCCGTTGCTGAGTTTTAGCATCTTGTAAGCGAAGGT
>Ga0315282_10017593_pt1 | contig 10304 bp, 9 predicted proteins | sample YL17G07_20_MG_FD_203693 | JGI IMG/M metagenome (GOLD analysis project Ga0315282, IMG submission 203693) | Sediment microbial communities from Yellowstone Lake, YNP, Wyoming, USA - YL17G07_20 | ecosystem: Environmental > Aquatic > Freshwater > Lake > Sediment | place: USA: Wyoming | collected... | reverse complement strand
AGGTTCATGGACATGAGAAGGGATGGACATACCTAGGAGGACGAGGTATTATAAACCGGCGAACAGCCCCTGTCAACCTTGCCAGGTTCTCAATGGTAAGAGCGATACCCCGGGTAACAAAATGAGTAATTGTTACCTCAATGGAGGCAGACATCGTGGGCTTTAGTTAGTTCACGGTTCCGCGCTAAGCTACGCTCCATACGACTGGTCTGCTTCCTTTAGTCCGTATTAGAGGGCACACCCTTCTCCACGTCCCGTAACATCTTCACCTTTTGACTTTTTAGGGAAGTAGCCGCATCTTGCCCCTTGGCAACCATGAGGGTGACGTTTGAAATAGGAGCACACCACTCTCTCCCTATGGATAGGTAACTTAACATCGAGATACTCCTTAGCCAGGTTACTCCCAACGGTCAGACCGGTCCATACATAGCTCTTGCAGCAACAAGGCCCAGTGTCATTGGCAATGGCGTCAACCACCCTTCCGACCACATGCATCACCATGGCAGTCTCCCTGTCCTTCGGGCACTCCGCGCCTAACACGACGCTGAACGCCGCTCCAATAGCAATAGGAACCCCACACACGCCCGTAAGCCCGCAGTAAGCAGAGATTGACTGCCGCTGAGTGCGATTCATAGCCTCGATAATATGCTTATCCTCGATGCCTTGATGCTTTCGGTTTCTCAATGAAGTCATGAAAGCTGCGGCGGCCACCAGCGCATTTTCGCAGCCCAGCATAGGGATGTTGGGATGGGTCATCATGAGGCTTGCCAAGGCCAGAGGGTCTGCGTCCCTCGCGGACAGGGACAGGTCTTTGACCGCCTCATAAGCTCCCTTGCCATGGCAGACTTCGCAAACGTAATGCCCTAACGGGCACCTGACATAGCCTCTTTCCTGCTTGCCGCAATAGATACAGGTAAGACTTGTGGATTCGGTGAGATACTCTAAAACCTGCCCGCAGACCATACAGTTCTCTTTCTTCCTTTCCGCCTCGGTTTTTTGTATTTTGAACTGGACTTCATTCTCCCCTTTGACCTGCTCTAAAATGGTGTAACCTTTGTCTTGAGCAAAACGCTGCACCATCTTTTCAAAACTTGGGCGCACCAGAACCTCAATGACTGCGTTTGACTCTACCGAGGTCATGGCTTCTTCGATAGGTCTCGACAATGTGTCAACACAACAAGCTTCTTTGGCATCAACTACTTTGGCGACCTTCATTTTGCTTACCTCCCCTACACCTCATTGCCCACATTTTAACACATATTCCCGCTCTGTTATATCCCCCCAAAAGATAATCCTTATCCATGGAAGTTGGGGATAATAGAGCGCTAGAAAGTCCAATGTCACATGTCCGTATAGCGAGTGAGTACCAATTTGCACATTCGTCAGTTTCGTGTGCAACGATAACCAGGCCCATCACACAGAGTGCTACAAAGAGCAGCGGGTGCCGTCAGTGCAGCTTCAAAGTCTCCCCCTCATCGAGGGATGCCCATTAAACGAGGGACTCTCCATAATCATCTTCACTTGCTCGTCCAGCTTGCTCCGGTTCGAGCAAATCTGACCCACCAGTTCTATGTTATCGGCGTCTATCTTCGACAGAAACTCCTTGAAATAACTCCCCTTTGTCACGCCTATTAGCATATTTTCAAAATAACGCCTAGTGTGACATCGTCCCTCAAGCAAAACCTCGTTTACTTCCTCTACGTTTCCCTCGGACCAAGTGTAAAGCTCTCCCCCGAAGACTAAGATGGGAAGGTAGACCATTATCTCGAAACTTCCGTTAGGATGCCCCATCTTATTGAGTTCGGCTCCGACGTAGATAGCGGAGGAGTGTAGCCTCATGTCGTGCTTGGTAGCTTTGATAAGAACATTCGCTCCTTCAAAAATCTCGTGGAGCCCTGAGTCTGCTTTCCCTTGTTGCTGCTTCTTAAGCTTGATTTCTTTATAACTCAATGCTTTTTTCTTTGCTGACATGTATTCAAAAACGCATGGTCTTAAAATCCCCAGTTCTGATAGGAACTTAAGTTTTCGGGCAATTTCCGATGTTACCATTGGCACGTACGAGAAAAGCAGGTCCGGTTCCAAATCTAGCATCCGAATCTCGGCCGGGGATGGCAACTTACCCTTCCTGAGTTCGTCTGTGAGCAAGCTCTGACGTTTTATCACTGTTAAGAAATCAACGTAATTAACTCTGGATAGCTCGATATCTTTCGGCTCTCTGACCCAGGGAAAGAAAACCCATGCGAACTCATCGGTTTTCTTGCACTCAATTATCAAGGCTACGCACAGGCTGTAAGGCTTCATACTTTCACCATCCGCAGTTTGATCCGATGTCTTATACGCTTTTATATCAATCTCCCGCCACTTTTCCTCATCTTCATCCCAGTAGGGAGCCGATGGTAATACGTCCCATCCGTCCTCTTTTAAGAGGGAGGCTATCTCCATCTCGAAGGGGAACCCGCTTTTCTCGATGGCTTGTTTTATGAAGCTCGCCTTATCATCCATTGGCTCAACAGTTTACCCCCAGCCTCATTCCTGTGCCCCATAGAACCTGAAAGTCAAATCTCTAGTGAAGCAAAGATATTTCAAGGCGTCCGCACGAATCCCGCTTTCGTCAGAGAGTGGTGAAAGATAGAATTCCGTTTCCAGTCCTTCGTAAAAGCTCCCATAGGATTTCTTTGCCATTTTATCGAGTTTGCCGGCGTTGGCGTGAATCAAAGCGTTGCGTAGTTTTCTGAGCCCGTCAATCGCATCTTTCTCTTGGTCGGTTAGGATTTGAAGGCGGTGACACATGATAGTCATCTGTTCTAGACCAAAACGCTCTGCCTCGTCTCTGGTCATCTGCGTTCTCGCCATCAGCTGATCCGCCAGCAGTAATTCCGTGACTGCCGTGGAGAGCAAGACTACACCGAAAAAGTGTCCATCTATGAACATATCGTCTGCTGTGGTTACATACTTCCACATTAACCTGGGCAACTGCTGCCACGAAGCGACAGGTTGAATCTGTTTCCACCTCTTAACCTTGCCGTCCAGAGTTTTCTGATCCCTGGATATTTGATGTCTGCGGAATTCCTCTTCGTTCATGCATGCATCTGATACTCGTCTAAAACCGAGCTACCTAACTCCGCCGGAAAGTATCTCCCTCACCAGCCTATCAATCTCAGCCAGTTCTGCCGCTAAGTGTTCCCTGACCTTATTGCGCAGGAAGCCGATATTTTTGCCCTCAAGTTTCAGCTTCTTGACCTTCTCGTGGCACGCTTTGGACAGCTCTGCCAGTTTGCGGTGTTTTTCATCATTAGGATTGAACTTGGGAATCGGGACAAACTCAAAGGGACGGCGGTGTATATCACGTTCGCCCCATTGACCGCGCGTCTGGTGAGGCTTGATTGCCTCGTCCACGTAGGACGCGTTAAGGAAGGCACATAGATAGTGGGCTTCCATGTCATCTTTAACCTGATAGTAATACGTATCTGCGTCGGCAACAAAGCCCTGCACCGATAGTCCCGTTCTTAAGAGCGGCGGTGATATAACACAGGAAGCAAGGTTAGTGCCAGCCCGGTTATACACAACTGTGTGGTAGCCAGTAGGATGCTGAGAGGTGAGTAGGTGCTGGTAATCTAGCCTTGAATAGGCGTCTTCAGGACTCCGTTCCTTTCGTCCCCTAATCCATAGTCTGTCAACCTTGCTCAGCCATTCATGGAGACCGGGGTGTCCTTTCCCCAGCGCCATATCTTTGTTTACCATACTGAGTCCAGTCGTTTTATCTTCTATTGGCAGAACCACCAGGCTCAGGTCAGTATAGCCAAGCGGCAATAGCTGCCTTCCCAGTATGGTCGCATAAAGGTATTGGGCCTCAACCTCACCTTTAAGGTGGATGTCCTGCCAGGGCTTCTTGGCCGTTCTCTGCGCTTCGGGGTGAGTCTCAATCGCCGGCTTGGCTTGATTGATGCCAAAGGCACTGGCCACGGGCTGAACGAACCAGAAGCAACGAGGTACCAGTGTGGCGCCCTCTTTGACGTCCTTAAGATACGGGCTGGGTGATGGTGCTGGCGGAAATAATTTATCCGGGGTCACCTGCTTGCGGATTAACTGGAGATTACCTTCTGCCTCAACCCACTTCAAGTTCTTCTTGGACAGGGTGCCTTTGAGAACCAGCCTTTCCACCTTCTCCGCCTGGCTATCCTTTCGGGCAATCAGGACACAGGCGGGGACATTAAATAGTGGTGAGACCTCTTCGGCATCCAGCGCCTTCTCAACCCTCATTGGCGGTAGCTGGTAACCCTTCAGCAACTCCTGAAAGCGCTGGTGCTGCTTGGCGCCGGTGAGCACACTGCGGGGCATGACGAAGGCAATCGTCCCGCCCTTCTTGAGATAGACATCGGCAGAGAGAGTGAAGAACAGTGTCGCCGCTTCCATCTGGGTAAATAGCTTGACCTCTTTCCGGCTCAGTAACCCATAACTGAAAACAAGCTGCTTTACCTGCTTCTGGTAGCCCGGGTCAGTGATATACCGGTAAGATAGCCACGGTGGATTACCAGCCACAATATCAAACGGGTGCTGGCGCAGGTAGGCCGGGCGGTAGTAGTTTTTCAGGATAAAAGCCCAGATGGTGTCCCTGCCTTCTGCCACCAGTTTTCTCATGAGGCGTAAATTTGGCCGCCACAGATATGCTGTGTCCTTATACCCCTGGCTTTCAAGATATGCCGAAAAGCCATCAAGGGCGATATCTTCCGGACCGCTGACATACTTTCTCATCGCATCTATTACTTCGTCCAGCGAAGCCGGGTCTGCGGCCATGTGCCTGGGGATGTTGAAAAACTCGTCCCCATCGGCACGGATAGTGACCAGTTCACCGCCGGTCGGTTCCACCGCCTGCAGCGAGTCGGCCATATACACAGGCAGCACCACGGTTTTGCCGTAACTACTCAGGTCAGGGGCGAGAGCTAGCACATAGTTGACCTTACTGATGGTAACTGCCAGCGGATGCACATCAACGCCGACAACGTTTTGCAAAGCCTCGTCCACAAGGGCTGCGCCGTTGAGACCCTGTTCTCTCAATAACCTTATGGCGGTAAAGAGAAAAGTGCCCGAACCGCAGGCCGGGTCGAGCAATCTCTTACCTTTGCCAAATTCTGCTTCCCGCAAGGTCAATTCAACGAGCCAGTCCGGCGTATATACTTCACCCAGGTCATGCTTCGTCTCGCGGTCAACCAGGTTTTCGTAAAGTTCCTTGAGGAGGTCTTCACCCACCTTGGTCAGGTCATAAATTGCCAGGTGCCGCTCCAGCCCTCGGAGAAGCTCAAGCGCTTCCTTCTCCAGGGAAGGCGCCAACACCCAGCAGAAAAAGTCTTCTTCGGCTAGGTTAGGCAGGTTGGTAAAGGCTTTGCCAGTGATGATTTCGGAGAGCTGTTGCCCCTTCGGGCGCTTCTTAAACAGGGCGGCGTAGGCAAGCAACTTCACCAGAAGTGATAGATAAGTATGACGCAGGAAAAGTTCGTTGCGAGCGACGCTGTGACCGTAGGCTTTGGCGAGTAGCTTGTCCCACTCATTGAATTTCACCTGGCAGGAAGGGTCATCCTTGGCGGAGGCCAGCATCCGGCTGAGACTGTGCAGAGAGGAATTAAAGACGGGACTGGTATCGCCAAACCTCTTCACTACATCTTGAGAGGTGGGCGCCAGTTCCTTTTCCGAGAATAGAAAGGCGTCAAACCAGATGAACGCGTCGTCGGTGGAGAGCTTTTCCAGATTAACCTCATCTATCTTAGCTAGACCTTCATCCTGAAGAAGATAGGCTTCAAAGACGAGACCATCGGTAAGCACACCGAAGTAGACCTGCTTATTGCCAAGGGCATGAAGGTAGCGTTCCAGTTCCTCTTTGCCTTTGTCCCGTTCTATCTTAAGGTCACGCTTAAATTCAAAAACGATGTCCTGGTAGAGGGCGTCGATACTACCTCTCAGCGTAGTGCCTTTAATTCCCTTTTCGAGCTCAACTTCTACCGGGTCAACGTTGAAGCTCTTCCTCGCAAAGTCAATGAAGACTGAGCGAAGATAGTCGTGAGAAGCCCCCTTAGCTTTGGCTTCCCGAATGGCTGAGACATAACCGTTAAAATGATTTTCAAAAGGCTGCAATAACGGCCCCCTTGGAGTGACCTGTATCGAATCTATTCTTTGTCCAGGTCTTTGATAAGCTCATCAACCGAGCCAAAGGTCTTAACACGGCCAGCCTTGATATCCTCGTCGGCCTCCCGCTCAGCCTTCTGCCACTGCTTAGTCCAGAAATAGGCCTGGTTCTTATCCACCAACTTCTTTGGCATTAACACTGCTCTCTCGTCCTCAACTTCGATTTCAACTAGGTCGCCTTCCTCAATTCCCAGCCGCTTACGCACTGATGCCGGCAGGGTAATCTGTCCGTGCCTGGTAACCTTGCTCGTTGGCATCCCCATCACCTCCTATGGTCGCTCCAGTGTTTCATCATGGCGCCCAATATTTCGCAGGATAATTGTATCCCCTTCAATCTCAAAAGTCATTCTCAGTGAACGGCTCACCCTGGCTTCCCAGATATGCTCAACCCCCTGCATTTTCTTTACCCTCAGGGCAGGATACCGCAGATCTGTTGCTAAATTTATCAGCGCCTTCCGAGCCAGGTCTTTCTCGTCCTCGTTCAATTCCTTCCAGGCTTTCTTGAACCTGGCTGTCCGGGTAATCTTCACTACTGCCCCCGTCGTGTAGCTTACGAGATTACTATATTACTATAAAACAGAGGTGTCAAGTCTGGGTTACATTGAACGAAACGTCATAATGTTTCCAGTCTTCTCCGTTGGACGTGACAACTATATTGACAACCTTTCAGAATGAAGCTTATACTCCTGTTGTGAAACACTTCCCTCAACGCAGGAATCTGTAAGAAATGAACAAGCTAAGTATTGGCAAAGTCCGAGGCCTGGAGCAGATATCAACTGCTGATGGTATCCTGGTGATATGTGCTATGGATCACCGGGAGTCTCTTAAGGCTATGCTTGACGAAGAAGCACCAGAAGCGATTAGCTATGAAGAAATGGTCAAACATAAAATGGAACTATGTCAAGCTCTAGCTCCACACGCCAGTGCTGTTCTACTGGATCCAAACTATGGGGCTGCCCAATGCATTACTTCCGGCGTGCTCCCGGGACACACTGGACTCATGGTTAGTGTAGAAGCCACAGGATATAAGAAGAGTAAAGAAGAAAGGATAACAACTCTACTTGAAAACTGGGGTGTTGGGAAAATCAAACGCTTAGGAGCATCGGCAGTAAAGATTTTAATATACTACCGCCCTGACCTGACTTCAGCTGCTACCAAACAGTTGGCTACGGTAGAGCGAGTAGCCAGGGAATGCATAAGATATGACATTCCGTTCCTGGTCGAGCCTAAGGCCTATCCTATAAGAGAAGAAAAGGGCGAAGCGAGACGGTTCGCCATTAAGAAGACTGACCTCGTAATTGAGACAGCGCAGCAGGTCACAGGCCTGCCCATTGATGTCCTTAAGGCTGAGTTCCCGGCTGACTTACATTATGAGAAAGATGAGAAAAGGTTACTGGAAATGTGTCATAGGTTGAATGAAGCATCACAAGTGCCCTGGGTTATTCTTAGTGCCGGGGTTGACTATGAAGTCTTTGCCAAAGAAGTAGAAATTGCCTGCCGAGCTGGTGCTTCTGGCTTTCTGGGCGGGCGTGCCATATGGCAGGAAGCCCTACACATAGAAGAATCGTCCCAGCGAGTTAAATATTTAGAGACAACAGTAGTGGATAGACTCAAGAGACTAGCTGATATTGCCACTAAATATGCAACCCCCTGGTACCGCAAACTCGGCCTGCAGCGAGAAGAACTAGCCTCTGTCCCCAAAAACTGGTACGAGACCTACCGGAAAATCTAGGATGTTCCACAATAATTCCCAAGATAGCGCTTCGCTGAAGACAAAGATAATCAGCACTATAGGACCGGCTAGTGGCTCTCTGCCAATAATAACTCAGATGCTTGAGGCAGGGACGGATATTGTCCGGCTTAACTTTTCCCACGGCAGCCATCAGGAACATGCCGCTTACCTTAGAGCCCTGTGGCAGGCAACAGCCCAATTGGGCAAACCCGTGGCCGTGATGCAGGACTTGCCTGGTCCTAAAAACAGGACCGGTAAGCTCAAAAATGGGCAAGTAGAACTAAAAACCGGCGCCGAATTTATACTCACCACCCAAGCTATTCTCGGGGATGAACATCAAGTATCGGTAGGCTTACCATCTCTGGCACAGGATGTGGCTTCCGGTGACATTGTCTTCCTCGATGACGGTGCTATAAAACTGGAGGTAATAGGAACCGGCAGAAAAGATGCTAGATGCAAAGTAGTAGCTGGAGGGATGTTAGGCGAGGACAAAGGTATAACTATCCCCGGAGTCACCTTAAGGACACCTTCTTTCACCGAGCAGGATAAAAATCATCTCCTTTTTGGCTTAAGGCACAAGGTAGATTTCGTTGCCGTCTCGTTCGTCAGAGAAGCCACCGACATTCTTAAAGTAAGGCAGTTTCTGTACCAAAGGGGTGCCAGCATAGACCTGATTGCCAAGATTGAGAGGCAGGAGGCTGTAGACAACATTAATGAAATCCTCGAAGTAGCCGATGGTATTATGGTGGCTCGGGGTGACTTAGGCATAGAACTTCCGATCCAAAAAATCCCCACTATACAGAAGGAAATCATCCGTAAGTGTAACCGTCTCGGTAAGCCAGTTATTGTAGCTACTCAGATGCTGGAATCCATGGTCAGGGTGCCCTTCCCCACTCGGGCTGAAGCCACTGATGTAGCTAATGCCGTAATTGACGGGGCTGATGCCATAATGCTTTCGGAAGAAACGGCCATTGGCAAGTATCCAGTAGAAACGGTAAAAATGATGGCTAAAATTGCCTTTGAGGCTGAAGCTACCTTGCCCTATGCGCAAATTCTGCTAGAAAAGGGCGAAGAGCTCAAGCCAGAAACTGACGAGGCTATTAGTTACGCTGCTTGCCATATTGCTCAGCAATTAGGCGCAGTGGCCATCGTTGCCTTTACTTCCTCAGGAAGCACTGCTCAGCGTGTGGCTAAGAACCGCCCTCGGGTTCCCACAATAGCGATTACGCCCAGCAGTAGCGTACAAAGAAAGCTCGCCCTGTCCTGGGGTGTCCGGGCCTATCAGGTACCTGAAACTGCCATTGTGACTGACCAGTTTACTCAAGGAGCGAGGATAGCCAAAGAAAGAGGTTTGGCACACAGCGGCGACCTGGTAGTCATCACCGGCGGTGTCCCGCTTGGTGTCCCCGGCACCACCAACCTCCTCAAGGTGGAAAAGGTTAAGTAAATGATTGCTACAGTAACTCTAAACCCAAGTCTGGACAAAACCCTCACCGTGCGCGGGCTCGTTGTTGATGAAGTCAACCGTTGGACTACCTTTCGGCGTGATCCTGGAGGTAAAGGAATCAATGTCTCCCGGGTTGTTCGTGAATTAGGCGGTGATACCATCGCCTACAGCTTCAGCGGGGGTATTGATGGTGAGATTATGGAAAGACTTTTACGAAAACAGGGTGTAGCCTTTGATTTTGTAGCCATCAGACAACCCATACGCAGCAACATTATCATAACTGACGTCAAAACTAGGCACCAGACCCGGATCGATGCCCCCGGTCCTCGTATCTCACAACTGGAACTGCAAAAGTTGAGAGAGAAGATTAGAAACACAGAACCTAAGCCAGATTTCATAGTTTTTGCTGGGAGCATACCCCCAGGCATACCTGGTGACACCTATCGAGAACTAATAGAAGAGGCTAAATCCCTGGGAATAAGGACGGCCCTGGATAGTGAGGGAATTTGGCTAAGTGAGGGGATTAAAGCTAAACCCCATCTCATTAAGCCCAATGTCCACGAAGCTGAGGAATTACTCGGCGCAGAGTTGAAAGATGATAAGGCGATTATCAGGGCCGTTAAAAGTTTCCTTGAGCAAGGCATCGGCGTCGCTGTCATCTCGCGAGGCCGGGGTGGGCTCATCGCTGCTACCAAAGGGAAAATGCTGAAGGCCGTCCCGCCCCAGGTAAAGGTAAGAAACACCGTCGGTGCCGGTGATTCAGCCCTAGCTGGGCTGGTTTTAGGGCTCAGTCAAAGGGCAACTCTTGAGGAAGCTTGCCGTCTAGCCGTAGCTGCGGGAACAGCATCAGTGTTGACACCAGGAACTGAGCTTTGCCGCCGTAGTGACGTAGAAAAGCTATTGCCACAGATTAAGGTAGAGCCAATACCTTAATGAACAAATAGCCAA
>Ga0315282_10017591_pt1 | contig 10306 bp, 7 predicted proteins | sample YL17G07_20_MG_FD_203693 | JGI IMG/M metagenome (GOLD analysis project Ga0315282, IMG submission 203693) | Sediment microbial communities from Yellowstone Lake, YNP, Wyoming, USA - YL17G07_20 | ecosystem: Environmental > Aquatic > Freshwater > Lake > Sediment | place: USA: Wyoming | collected... | reverse complement strand
CGTGGAGGCCGTGGCCTGGGCGGGCGGCGTGCCGATCGTCCTGGCGCCGGCCGGCGAGGCCGCCGCGGGCGATGCGCTGGCCGGCGTCCAGGGGCTCCTCCTTACCGGCGGCGAGGACCTGGACCCGCGCCTGTGGGGCGAGTCGCCGCACGAGAAGACCGTTATCATCGACCCTGAGCGCCAGGCTTGGGACCAGCGCCTTATCGCCGTGGCCGAAGAGCGGCGGCTGCCCGTCCTGGGCATCTGCCTCGGGTGCCAGGAACTGGCCGTCAGCCGCGGCGGGCGCCTCATCCAGCACGTGCCCGAGGAGAACGGCGGCGCGGTGGACCATGGCGGCGGCCTGCCGCGCGCGATGCACGCGGTTGAGGTGACCGCCGGCTCGCTCCTTGCGAGTTTCGTCGGTGCCGGGATTCTGAACGTCAACAGCACGCACCACCAGGCGATCCGCGAGCCGGGCCGGGGCCTGCGCGTCGTCGCGCGCAGCCCGGACGGCGTCATCGAGGGGCTGGAGGACCCGGCGCCCGACCGCTTCTTCCTCGGCGTGCAGTGGCACCCCGAGGACCTGTGCGACCAGCCGCCTCACCGCGCCCTCTTTCAGGCGCTGTGCCGCGTGGCTTTGTAGAGTATTGGGGTAGTTCGGGCTTGAGCGTTGGCGCGGCGGCAAAGGGGGCTGTACCCTTTTCGCGCCTTTGCGAAAAGGGGACTGTCCCCTTTGCCAAGCCGGAAAAGGGGACAGCCCCCGTTTCCATACAGCCGGAAACGGGTGCAGCCCCCTTTTCCTCGCCGCGCCAACACAGCCGGGCACTGCGTCTCATCGAGGTCACAACCTTGACCGAGGCCGCACCAACGCCGCCTGCCGCGAAGCGACACATCCGCACCTACCAGCCCCTGGTGCCGGCGGCGATGGCCTTTGTCATCGGCATCGTTGCCGGAGACAGCCTGGGCGGCGGCATGGCGCTCTGGTGCGGCGTGGCCTTGGCGGCGGGTGCGGTCTGGCTGGTGTTCTACCTTCGCAAGGCGAGCGAGCGGGCCCTTCTGGCGGCGCTCCTGGTGCTGTTGGCGGCCGCGGGCGCGGCCCGGTTCCGCGCGAGCGTCGATCCGCCGCCGCATGACTTGGCGCGCCTTGCGCCTAACGGCCAGCGCCTGGTGACGCTTGAGGGTACGATGGTTCGCTCGGCGCAGCAGGCGTCGCCGCCGGCCGACGTGTTCCTGCCGTCGGCGCAGAAGCCCGCGCGCGGCAGCCAGCAGGCCGCGGCGGCGCCGTTCTATATCCGCAGCAACTTCCTGCTTGAGGCCCGCCGCGTGTCGGTGGACGGCAAGTGGTTTCCCGCCGACGGCCGCGTGCGGGTGGTCGTCCGCGAGGCGCTGCCGCCGCCCGCTAGCCGCACGGTGGAACTCGGCGACGCCGTCCGCGTGGTGGGCATGCTGACGCCTTTCGGCGAGCCGACGAACCCCGGCGGCTTCGACGCGGCGGCCTACCTGCGGCGGCAGGGCATCCGCACGTCGCTCAGCACGGGTCACTGGGAAGCCATTCGCGTGACCGAGCCTGCGGCCGACCGCGCGCTGTGGGCCATCGGCGCGATGCGGCGGTGGACGCTGTCGCGCCTGGACGTGCTGCCGAGCCGCGACGGGCAGGCCGTTGCCGCCGCCATGCTCTTCGGCCGCCGCGACCTGCTGGATTTCGATTCCGGCCAGGTCAACGGGCAGGACATCGAGCGGGCGTTCGTCGCCACCGGCACGGTCCACTTCATGGCCGTCTCGGGCTTCAACGTGGCCATGGTGACCGCGCCGGTGCTCATCCTGTTGCGTCTGCTGGGCGCCGGTCGGAAAGTGACTTCCGTGGTCGTGGCGGTGGTGGCGCTGGCGTTCGTGCTGGTGACGGAACTGGAGCCGCCCGTCCTGCGTGCGGGGATCCTGGCGTGGGTGGTCTGCCTCGGATGGTTCATGGGCCGGCCGGCGATCAATCTCAATACGTTTGGCATCGGTGTGCTGCTGGTGCTCCTGGCGCGGCCGGGCGACCTGTTTACGACCAGTTTTCAACTCTCGTTCCTCGCGGTGCTGGGCATGATCTTCCTGGTCAAGAAGGTGGAGGGCCTTGTGGCCGGCCGCTTCACCGCCGACGGGCTTTACGACCCCGCGTCCGGCCGGGGTTTCTGGTCGGGCACCGTTCTCAGGGGAACGCTGCTGGTGTCGGTCGCGGCCACGATGATCACGGTGCCGGTGATCGCGTACCGGTTCCACCTGGTGGGCTGGATGGCGCCGATCGCGACGGCGGTGCTGGTGGGGCTGGTGTTCGCCCTGACGGTGGGCGGCATGGCGCTGGTGGCCCTGGGGTGGATCGCCCCGTGGCTGAGCGACGTGCTGGCGGCACTGACGGACGGCCTGGGCCGGACGATTGCGGCAGTGGTGCTTGCGATGGCGAAGGCGCCGGGAGCGTACTTCTATCTGCCGGAGTTCTCGCCCGCGTGGGTGCTGGTGGCGTACGGCCTCATGGCAGTGTGGGTCTGGCGCGAGCGGCTCGGCGTGACGAGGCGGCGGCTGGCGATGGCGGTCCTGGCGGCCGCGGCGCTCTTTGCGTGGACGACGGGCCACCGCGCCCCGGCGGGCGTGAGGGCGACGTTCCTGGCGGTCGGCAGCGGCAACACGACGCTCCTGGAACTCCCGGGCGGCCGCAACATTCTTTATGACACCGGCTCAACGCTCTCCTACCCGCGGGCAGGGGAGGCGGCGGTCGCGCCGGCCCTGTGGTCGCGCGGCATAACGCGGGTGGACGCCGTTTTCCTGAGTCACGCGCACTTTGACCACTTCAAAGACATCCTGCCGCTGGTGGAGCGGTTCGGCATCCGGCGCGTGTTTGTGCCGCCGACGTTCATGCGCAAGCGCCTGAAGAGCGATGACGCGGTGGTCGAGGCGCTCGTGCAGCGCGGCGTGCGCGTGGAATTGTTCGGCGCGGGCGACCGCCTGGCGGGCACGGGGGCGACGGAAATCGCCGGCCTTTGGCCGCGCGGGCCGAAAGCGATGACCAAGGCGATCAACAGCGGGTCGCTGGTGCTGGCGGTCGGCGCCGGCGGGCGGCGGCTGCTCCTGACGGGCGACATCGGGCCGCCGGCCATCGACGCGTTTCTGGAGGCCGAGCCGCGGCCGCGGGCCGACGCGATGCTCTGGCCGCACCACGGCCACGACCCGGCGGCGGTCGAGCGCCTGGCGACGGCCGCCGGCGCGAAGGTGCTCGTCATCTCCTCCGGCCGCACGGTCGCGCCCATCGCCCCGCCCGCGTGGCTGAAAGAGCGGGGCGCGGCGTGCTATCACACCGGCAACGACGGGGCCGTGACGGTCGATTTGCTGCCGGAGGGCCTGCGCGTGGCGACGTTTGCGACCGGCGTGGCGGCGGAATTTGAGACGGAGCCCGCCGCGGACGAGGATGCCGAGACGGAGGACGATTAAGACGCCGTCAGCACGAGGTTGTCCGCGTGGACGACCTCATCGTACGTGCGGTCGCCGAGGACGGCGGCGAACTGGCTGGTGCGAAGGCCCTTGATCTTATCTATGTCGCCAGACGGGTAGTTCGCGAGGCCCTGGGCGACCCCCCGGCCTTCCGTGTCGGCGATCTCGATCACGTCGCCGGCGTCAAACGTTCCCTCGACCGCCGTGATGCCCGAGGCGAGCAAACTCTTGCGTGCCCGCACGGCGCGGGCGGCGCCGGCGTCGATGAGGATCTTGCCGCGCGCCCGGCGCGTCAGGCCGATCCACCGCTGCCGGGCCGACATCTTGCCGGACTTCGGCAGAAAGAGCGTGCCGACCGGCTCGCCCGCCAGAAGGTCCACGAGGATATTCGGGCGGCGGCCGTTGGCGATGGCGGCCATTTCGCCGGCTTGCGTCACCTTCGCGGCGGCCTGCAACTTGGTCGGCATGCCGCCCGAGCCGAGCGACGAGCGCGCGGCATCGGCCGCGGCCATCACTTCGGTCATTTCCTGGACCACGTCGAAGCGGTCCTTGCGGTCCTTGTCGCGGAAGACGCCGTCGACGGTCGTCAGCAGCACCAGGAGGTCGGCGCGCAGGAGGTTCGTGACCATCGCCGCCAGGATGTCGTTCTCGCCGAAGCGAATCTCGTCGACGCTCACGGTATCGTTCTCGTTGATGACCGGCACGGCACCGTATGCCTGGAGGGCCGTGATGCAGTTGCGGATGTTCAGGTACCGCGAGCGGTCCTCGACGTCGCCGCGCACCAGCAGAATCTGGGCGGCGTGGCGGCCGTGGCGCTTCAGGGCCTGGTCGAACATCATCATGAGTTTCGCCTGGCCGACGGCGGCACACGCCTGGAGTTGCGGCAGGGCGCCGGGCCGCTTCGCCAGCGCCAGGTCGCCCATGCCGGCGGCGATCGCGCCGCTCGAGACGACCACGACGCGGCGGCCCTGAGATTCCAGGGCCATCACCTGGTCGGCGATGCGGCCGATCTGGGCCTCGTCGAGCAGGCCGTCATCGCTCGCCAGCACGTTGGTGCCGAGTTTGACGACGACGCTCTTCACGTGGGCCATCAGGGTGGTGCGGGTTTCGCGGGTCATGCTATTACCTCGTTTGTGCAATTACCTTAGCGCGGCGGGTCTCCTGACCCGCCGCGCGGCCCCACGCCAGAGGGCCGAAGCGGTGAACTGCGGCGCGGTGGGTCGGGAGAACCACCGCGCAGTTCGCACGTCATCGCGGCGGGTACGGAGACCCGCCGCGCAAAGTCGTGAGCGACCCCGGCGGCTAAATGTTATCGAGTGCGCGGCGCACAAGGTCGATGTTTCGCGCCGTGGCGCCCTGCATGCGGCGGATGGCGGCCCGTGCGGCTTCGCCCATTTGACGCCGCCGCTCGCCGTGCGTCAAGAGGTCGACCAGCGCCGCGGAGATGTCGGCCGCACCCGCGACCTCGCGGGCCGCGCCGGCCTGGAGGAACGCCGCCGCCTCCTCCGGAAAGTTGAACATGTGCGGGCCCCAGAGGACCGCCTTGCCCAGCGCCCCCGGCTCCATCGGGTTCGAGCCGCCGATGGGCACGAGGCTGCGGCCGACGAAAACGAGGTCCGCCAGGGCGTACCACTTCATCAACTCGCCCATCGTGTCGCCGAGGATGACGGGCGGCTGGTGCTTCGGGCCTTCCCAGCCGGTGCTGCGCGAGCGGCGGACCACGCCCATGTCGGCCGCAAGGATCGTGCGGGCCGTGTCGTCGAAGTTCTCGGGCCTGCGCGGCACGATCACGAGGCGCAGGCGCGGGAACATGCGGCGGGCGTCGCGGTAGGCGGCCAGGAGGGCGTCCTCCTCGCCGGGTCCGGTCGAGCCCGCGACGAACGTCTGCTCGCCCTTTTCGATGCCGATCTCGCGGGCCAGGTCCTCGGCCCCCGGCACCGTGTCGGCGAACGTGACGCCGTCGTGCTTCATCTGGCCCGTGACGCGGATGCGCCCGGCGGCCGTGCCGAGGCTCTCCAGCCGGTCGCGGTACACCTCGGCCTGGACGCCGATGGCGGCGGCGCTGTTGAAGGCCGCGGCCATCAGCGGGCGGATCGAGCGGTACCGGTCGCGGCTCTTCTCGGTGATCCGCACGTTGACCGCCAGGACCGGCACGCCGCAGAGGCGGGCGAGGAAGAAGAAGTTCGGCCACCACTCCGATTCCACCTGGATGACCGCCGCCGGCCGCACGCGCGCCAGGGCCAGCAGCACGCACGGCGCGAGGTCGAGCGGGAAGTGGATGAGCGGCCGGTCGGGGAAGAGTCTCGCGGCCCGCTCCATGCCGGTCTTCGTGGTGGTCGAGAGGACGATCTCGGCCTGCGGGTACGCCGCCGCCAGGGCCGGGACGAACGTGCGTGCGGCCTCGACCTCTCCGACGCTGATGGCGTGGACCCAGAGCCGCTGCCCCTTGCCGCCGTCGCCCGCTGTTTGCGCGGCGGGTGCGGAGACCCGCCGCGCGGGCATAGAGACCTGCCGCGCGGGTGCGGCGAACTTCGGCACAACCCCCCACCGCTGCCAGCACTTGTGGCGGTACTTCCTCCGCGTCGCCAGGAGAAAGAGGTACACCGGCAAGCCCACCAGCGTTGCCAGGGCGTAGACGACGTTGAGGAGCAGAAGCCAGCCCAGGTTGTAAGGCTTGCGTTCCATAGGCCGGGAATGTTAGCAGGGGCGGGCGGGATTTGCGAGAGTTTGTATGGTGCACCTCTGAGTGAGGGGCATCACCCGGCGCTCCCGCGGCGGGCTCAAGGGCGGTGCGCATCCGTACTGGGTTAGTTACAGGTGCCACGTGAACGTAGAGGCGAGGCATGCCTCGCCCGCGGGCACGCCGGACTTACTCGGGCGAGACATGCCTCGCCCCTACGCCGGCGCGGGCGCACGTAACCGACCCTTACGCGCACCCGACGTTTTGCCTTGCATGCGCCCCAGGGGGGTGATAGATTTGCCCCCGGACGGCAAGGCGACGGGCGGGCGAATGGACGGCATTCTCGCGGACGGGTTTTCAACGTGGCTCTACGGCGGTTTCTTTCTCGCGCTCGGCCTGTGCGTCGGCAGTTTCCTGAACGTCTGCATTTACCGGCTGCCGGCCGGCAAGAGCCTTGTCTGGCCGGGGTCGCACTGCACGTCCTGCAATACGCCGATCGCCTGGTACGATAACATTCCGGTCGCCAGTTACCTTATTCTTGGCGGCCGGTGCCGGAAGTGCGGCGCGCGGTTTTCCGCACGCTACATGGTGGTGGAGTTGGTGACGGGCCTGCTCTGGTTCGGGTACTGGTTTGCGTATTTCCGGACGGGCCTGCGGGGCGGGGCCGACAACCTCGGCGTGTACCTGGTGCATGTTTCGCTGGTGTCGGCGCTGCTGGTGTCGGGCGTCATCGACTACGAGCGGAAGGAGATTTACACCTCGGTCACGAACTTCGCGCTGGCGGTGGGGCTGGCGGCGTCGCTCGTGTGGCCCGAGGTCCAGCGGGTGGGCGTTTATGACCGCCTCCTGCCCGACCTGTCGGGCTGGGAGCGGACCGACGCCCTGGTGACGGGCCTCGTGGGGGCGGCGGTCGGGGCGGGCGTCATTAACGTGACGCGGTTCCTCGGGACGCTCGCCTTCAAGCGCGAGGCGATGGGCATCGGCGACGTGTACCTGATGGCCGCCATCGGTGCGTGCCTGGGCTGGGAGGCGACGGTGCTGGTGTTTCTGGTGGCGCCGTTCCTGGGGTTGCCTTACGGCATCTGGCAGGCGCTGCGGGCCAGGAAGCAGCCCGAGGAAGAGTCCGGCGCGGAAGAGCCGGCGCCGCCGAAGGTGTGTTACGGGACGTTCCTGGCAACGGTCGCCGGGTTCGTGCTGCTTGCGGTGGCGGCGGCCACAGCGCGGCCGGAGTGGGCCCTGGTCCAGCGGCTGATGCTGCTGGCCGGGCTGGTGGCGTTCGGGATGGGCTTCTTTTTCCTCCGGAAGGAGGAGGAGCAGATGGCCCCTCCGGAAGAATCGCCGGCGGCCGGGAATCAGGCGCCGCTGGAAGATGCCCACGAGGTGCCGTACGGCCCGTTCCTGGGCATGGCGGCCTGCGTGGTGATGCTCGTGCAGGATTACGCCGTGGCGTATTTTCAGCCGGGTATGCAGGCGCTGTGGCATGCGGTGACAGGGTGAAATGAGATGAGATCAGCCGCGACCCGCTTGCGGGATGAAGCCCTTGGCTGGGCGAAGCCCCGACAGGCCGCGGTTCGTGCCCGATCAGAATATTGCCCGAAGTGAGGTCCCAGAAAGGAGTCGGCGATGCAACGGTGTGAGAGGCGTAGTGGCATGTTCGGCCGCAGTTTGGGCCGGGTGGCGATGGTGGTGGTGATCGGCTTGGCGGCCGCAATGGCGGTCGGCTGCAACCAGCAGCAGATGGAGGAGCAGAACCTGGCCCTGAAGAAGCAAGTCCAGGAGATCCAGGGCGCCAATGCCGACCTCCAGGCGCAGATGGACACCCTGAAGGCGCAGAACCAGGCGCTGGCGAACGACCTGGACAAGTCCCGCGCTGCGCAGGCGACCAGGCCCGGCCAGCCGGCGGGGGCGACGGCCGGTAAGGCGCCGCGCGCGAAGCCGGAATTCGGCGAAGGCGTCGAGACCTCCCAGATCGGCGCCGAGACGCACATCACTCTGCCGCAGGCCATCCTCTTCGACCCCGGCAAGGACACCCTGAAGGCGAGTTCCAAGCAGGTCCTCGACAAGATCGTTGCCGTCCTGAACAAGGACTACGCCGGCGACAAGATTCGCGTCGAGGGGCACTGCGACAACCAGCCCATCAAGAAGACCAAGAACACGTGGGAGGACAACTGGGAACTCTCATGCAACCGCTCGATGGAGGTCCTGCGGTACATGACCTCCAAGGGGATCGACCCGAAGCGGGCCTATGCCGCAGGCTTCTCGTTCTACAAGCCCGTGGCGTCCAACGATACGGCCGCCGGCCGCGCGAAGAACCGGCGCGTCGTCATCGTCGTCTATCCGTGACGGACGCCTCAAGCGGCTTGGCGTGACGTTGGCGCGGCAAAGGGGGCAGCCCCCGTTTCCCGCCATATTTAGCCCCCGGTGAATACACCGGGGGCGGCGCGGCGACAAGCGCACTCCGACGTACCGCCCCCCGTGTATTCACGGGGGGCTAAATAAAGCGCGGTTGGGTACCACCCCAACCGGCACGTGAGCGAGGATCAATAATCCGGTGATTGTCATTGTCGATTACGAGATGGGCAACCTCCGTAGCGTCCAGAAGGCCTTCGAGCGGATCGGGCGTGCGGCAGAGGTCTCGGACAAGCCCGAAGTGGTGGCCAAGGCGGAGCGCCTGGTTGTTCCGGGCGTCGGCGCGTTCGGCGACGCGATGGCGGCCCTGCGGAAGCGCGGCCTCGTCGAGCCGATCCGCGAGTTCAGCGCGCGCGGCCGCCCGATGCTGGGCATCTGCCTGGGCTTGCAGGTCTTCTTCGAGGAGAGCGAGGAGGTCGCCACCGGCGCCGCGGGCGACGAGTGCTGCGGCACGTGCGGCGGCCCGGGGTCGGGCGCGTGCGCGGGGCCGGCGCCGGTCGAGAAGGGCCTCGGACTCGTGAAGGGCAGGGTGGTCAAGTTCAGTCCGCAGGTAACGGCCGCGGGCCTCAAGGTGCCGCACATGGGATGGAACCAGGTGGTAGCCGCGCGGCCGACGCCGCTCTTGGCGGGGATGCCCGAAGAAGGGGTTTACTTTTATTTCGCCCACTCTTATTATGCGTCCCCCGCGGACGACGCGGTCGTGGCCGGCCGCACGGACTACGGCGGCCGGTTCGCAAGCGCCATCGCCAGCGGCAACATCTACGCGACGCAGTTTCACCCGGAGAAGAGCCAGGCGGTGGGTCTGGCGCTGCTGGAGAACTTCGTTACGCGGACGTGAGTTGTGTGACGTTCGAGCACCCCGCGGAGTGCGTGTTTAGCGTGGCCTCAGCCGGGTGCCACGGGTTGCTTGCCAACCCGTGCTGCCCGAAATAGCGCACGGCTTGACAAGCAAGCCGTGGCACCCTCGTTGGGGGGCGGCGATGATCATTCTGCCGGCGATTGACCTGATTGGCGGCCGTTGCGTGCGACTCCGGCAGGGCGACTACAAGCAGGAAACGGTCTTCGACGAGGATCCCGTGGCCGTAGCGCGGCGGTTCGAGGCCGCCGGGGCGAAGTGGCTGCACGTGGTCGACCTTGACGGCGCCCGCGAGGGCGAGCCGAAGAACCTCGCGACGATCCGCGCGATCGTCGGGGCCATCGGCATGTCGGTCGAGGTGGGCGGCGGCATCCGCACCACCGCCGCGGCCGAGGGACTGCTGGGCCTGGGCCTGGCGCGGGTCATTCTCGGCACGCGGGCCGCGCGCGAGCCCGGCTGGCTGGCCGAAGTGGCGAAGCAGTTTCCCGGCCGCGTGGCGCTGGGCCTGGACGCCCGCAACGGGCGCGTGGCGGTCGAGGGCTGGCAGCAGGAAAGCCCCCGGACGGCGTTGGACCTGGCGGCGTCGGTTGCGGGCCTGCCGCTGGCCGCGATTATCTATACAGACATCGCCCGCGACGGTATGATGGCGGGTCCGAACCTCGAGGCCACGGCCGAACTGGCGAAGGCGAGCGCGTTTCCGGTGATCGCCTCGGGCGGCGTGACGACGGTCGACGACGTTCGGCGGCTGAAGAAGACCGGCGTGGCCGGCGCGATCATCGGCCGGTCGCTGTACGAGGGGAAGATCACGCTCGAGGCGGCCCTTGCCGCGGCGGGCGAGCCGTAATGGGTGGTGAAGGTCGGCGCCTGTCGGCCCCGCCACGTTTAGCCGGTCGCCTTGGCGACCGCGTTATTGACGA
>Ga0315282_10017590_pt1 | contig 10306 bp, 5 predicted proteins | sample YL17G07_20_MG_FD_203693 | JGI IMG/M metagenome (GOLD analysis project Ga0315282, IMG submission 203693) | Sediment microbial communities from Yellowstone Lake, YNP, Wyoming, USA - YL17G07_20 | ecosystem: Environmental > Aquatic > Freshwater > Lake > Sediment | place: USA: Wyoming | collected... | reverse complement strand
AATTGAGCGAGACATCGGGACTCAGGCTCTCCATTCCGCTCACGATTCCGATCTGGGAGAAAGTGACCTTGACCGGTTTGAATGTCTTCAGATAACGTTCGAGGAACGAGACAATGTCCGCCGTCTGCTCCAGTGAGTAATCGACCGGAGTTTTCAGTCGCAATTCAAAAGATGTTGCCTTGATCGGCGGCATTTGCTCACGGGGAAGCCGGGAGCCGATAAAGAACGTCGCTCCGAAAAAAACAAGAGAAACCCACGCGATTGTGCCTTTGTGGTCCAAGCTCCAGACCAGCCACCGCCTATACCGCACGACAAAGGGAAAATAGACGCTATTAAAGGCCCGGAACACCGCGCGGAGGATGGGTTTGAACGGAAAGGTCAGGTATCGGAACGCCAGGGCCAAGAGCTGGCCCAAAAAGCTAACGACGATCGTCAACCCAAAACGGATCCATCTCAGAATTGTGTATAAAAGCCACTGCAGCCCCTTCCAGGGATAGAGCAGAACGCGAAATTTCTTCCCCGAGGAGGTCCTTTTATCAGCAGCGCCGGCCGAGCCCGGACTCGGCTCCGCATCTGTTGTCTGAAATTTAAACTTGCGCGCCTGGAGCATCGGGAGAAGCGTCAGAGAAACCAGGAGCGACGCCATGAGAGAAAAGGTCACCGTCAGGGAAGCGTCCTTGAACAACGGGCCGGCGACACCATGGACATAAATGATCGGCAGGAAGACAACGACCGTGGTCAGCGCGGTGGCAGCGACTGCACCCCCGACCTCTTTCGCCCCGATATAAGCTGCCTCGGCCGGGCTTTTCCCCAGGCTCCGGTGGCGAAAGATGTTTTCCGAGATGACGTCGGCACAGTCGTCGAGCATGCCCACCCCCAAGGCTAATCCTCCCAGCGACATGATGTTGAGGGTGACATTGCAGAAATAGAGGAGATTGAACGTGGCGATGATCGAAATGGGAATAACCAGGTTGATGATGAGAGGAGTTTTCCACTCCTGGAGGAAAATCAAAACAACCAGGAAAACCAATATCGCCCCCTGGAAAATTTCGTCCTTCACCGCCCCAATTGCGGTTTCGATGTATCCCGCCTGTTCGGAGACAACGAAGATATTGAGCCGGGGGTTTTCTTTTTGAATCTGGTCGATCACCCTTTTGGCGAGCTTGGTCACCTTGACCGTGTTGGTGCCGGATTCCTTGCGGACGAGGATGCCGACGCTTTCGTTTCTATCGAGCCGGGTCATTCCTTGCCGTTCTTTGATGACGTCCTTCACCCGGGCGATGTCCTTGAGCCTTATCACTCCTCGTTCTTTTGTGGTTTTGAGGCTGATTTCCTCGATATCCTTAAGGGACTCGAATTCTCCGACGACCCGGATGGCATATTTGAACATGCCTTTGCGGATCGTCCCACCCTGGAGGCTCCGGTTAAATTCGTTGATCCGGCTCGAGACCTCATCGATCGTCAGGCCGTAGAGCGCGAGCAGTTGAGGGTTGATCTCAACCCGAATTTCCCGCTCGACTCCTCCCGTGATCTCAGCCGAGCCGACGCCCTCGATCTGCTCCAACCGCGGCTCAACCAGTTCCTCGACAAACTCCTTGAGCTCCAGCAGGTCGCTCTCTCCCGAGATCGCCAGCACCATGATCGGCTTGCTCTGCGGGTCGAACCTGATTATGGCCGGCTTTTCGGCGCCTTCGGGGAGTCCATCGCGGGCGCCGTCGAGGGCCTCGCGGGTGTGGAGCATGGTGAATTCCAGGTCAGTGCCCCAGCTGAATTCGAGAGTCATGTAGGAAACGCCTTCCTTGGAGATAGACTCGACGCGGCGGATTCCCGGAATGCGGCTGACCGCGGCTTCAAGAGGGGTTGTCACCAGGGTTTCGATTTCTTCGGGGGCAACCCCGGGAAATCGGGTGACGACGGAGAGGCGCGGATAGCTAATGTTGGGCAGAAGGTCAACTCCCAGCTGCCGGAGAGAGACGATCCCGAGCAGAACGACGGCCACATAGAACATGAGGAGCGCCACCGGCCGGTCGATTGAAAACTTAGCCAGGCTCATTCGGTTCCTCGATTCCGTTGCTGGTTTTCTAACTGGTACGTCGCCTGTTTAAACATAAGAATAGACGAAAGAGCTTTGCAGAAATTTTCATCGGGGGCTTTCCTTTATTTCTCTAGATCTGCTCCCCCTCTTCCAGTCGCGAACTTCAGTAGTCTATCTGGGGGGATGGTCACGCCGATAACGACTTCCGTGTGACCTTTATCGATCTTTGTTCGCTCCCTGAGCTGCCGAATTTGATCTTCGGTCCCTTTTGCCGATCTTGTCGAGTTCAACAGGATTTCCAGAGATCAAGGAGTTGGAAACGAGAAGCTCGATGGAAGGGTGTCCCCTTGGGGAACGTCCCCCAGTTTAAGCGAAAGGCTGTTCGATGGAGGGGCTGGGCTGGGTAAAAAACTTAGCTCCGTCCTCGGTGATATGAAAATCGTCCTCGAGACGCACTCCGAATTCGCCCGGAATGACAATCATGGGCTCGTCGGTGAAGCACATGCCGGGCCGCATCGGAGTCTTATTGCCACGGACCAGGTAGATCCATTCGTGGCCGTCAAGGCCGAGACCGTGTCCGGTCCGGTGAGGCAAACCGGGGAGCTTATAGCCAGGGCCAAATCCGGCCTTGATGAGAACTCGTCTGGCCGCCGCGTCCACTTCTTCGCACGGCACGCCAGGCTTCGCCGCATTAAAAGCGGCGAGTTGAGCCTCTTTTTCCAGGTTCCAAATGTCCTTCTGCCGCTGAGTGGGTTTTCCGAAGACGACCGTCCGGCTGACGTCCGAACTGTAATGTTCGACGCTGCACCCTCCGTCCATGAGGACGATGTCACCCTCGTGCAGCGTCCGCGGCTTGATGCTTCCGTGGGGGAAAGATGAAGAAACTCCGAAGCTCGCGCCGATCCCGCCGGAAGTCCCGAGGGCTCTGAACGCAGCTTGAGCATTGGCGCTAAAATCGCCGCCGGTCATCGCCTCCTTGAGCATGGCGATCGCCGCTTTATAAGCTTCCACTGTCATATCGTTCGCCCGCTGCATCAACGCCAGTTCTGCTGGAGATTTTATGACCCGGCAGCCTATTGTCACCGGGTCGGCGCTGACATATTCCAGGGACGGGGCTGCTTTACGGATCCCATCATAAGTAAAGAACCGCACCCGCTCTTCGATGCCGATCCTCCCGGTCCTGATTCCCAGGTCTTGGAAGACGCCCGCGAGCTTCGTGTAAGGGCTTTCGTCCTCTTCCCAGGTTCGGATTTCCTTCCCGAAACGGATGAGCTCTCTCGCCCTGTCCTCCTCAAACTTCGGACAGACCCAGACCATGTCGCCGCGGGCCGGCAAAATCCAGACAAAGACTCTCTCGCTCAACCACCAGGAGACATCTGTGAAATAGATCAGACTCGTGCCGCCCTCGACGCAGATGGCCTCAATTTTGTTTTCGACCATCAGACGGCGGGCCTTCTCCATCCGCGCTGATCTTTCATCGTCGGAAATGGGCACTATGCCCTGAGTCATCGGCTTGAGCTTGCTGAGCGGAGTCTCTTTCTGGCCCGCCGCAGTTAGCCGCGGCGCTCCCGTCGCCTCGATCAGGCTTAAGCCCGCTGTGCCGGCTGATAATTCCAGGAATTTTCTTCTGTTCAGGCTCATCTTCCACCTCACCTGAGATTGGTTTCGTCCTCGATCGATAAAGATTCTATTCGAGCCGCCGTCAAATTTCAACTCGGCAACCTTTTAGAGGTCAACGCCGTATAATAAATTGACAAGCCAAAGTGACAATGCTAATTCTATATTTGAGACCGGACGATGAAATGCCCGCAATGTCAGGCGGAAAATCAACCAGACAGCCGCTTCTGCAATAAATGCGCGATACCTCTGGCTGACACTCCCTCTTCCGGCCCGCCAAAGCCAGGAGCTTCGTACACCAAAACCCTCCAGATGCCTCTCACTTCTCTCTCCAGGGGTATGCTTTTTGCTGGGCGCTACGAGGTCATCGAAGAGGTGGGCAGAGGAGGCATGGGCCGGGTTTATAAGGTCTTTGACCAAAAGATCAAAGAGACCGTCGCCCTCAAACTGATCAATCCCGAGATCGGCCTCAACGAAAAAGCGATCGAACGTTTCAGGAACGAATTGAGATTCGCCCGCAAGATCTCCCACCGCCACGTCTGCCGCCTCTATGACCTGGGCGAAACGGGGTTTACCCATTTCATCACCATGGAATATGTGGAGGGCGAGGATCTGAAAAGGTTCATCAAGAAGTCCGGTCAGTTAACGCCCGCCAAGGCCGTGAGCATCGCCCGTCAGGGCTGCGAGGGTCTGGCCGAGGCCCACCGGTTGGGCGTCATCCACCGGGACCTCAAACCGCAGAACATCATGATCGACCGGGACGGGAATGCCCGGATCATGGATTTCGGGATAGCCCGCTTCCTGGAGGGTGATGGAGTCACCGCTTCAGGAGTTATGATGGGAACCCCGGAATACACGTCCCCAGAGCAGAACGAGCTCAGGGAAGTAGATAAACGTGCCGATATCTATTCTCTCGGAGTCATTCTTTTCGAGATGGTCACCGGCCGCGTCCCCTTCGAAGGCGAAACGCCTTTGAGCATCGCCATGAAACACAAAAGCGAGACGCCCCGCAATCCGCACGAACTCAATCCCCACGTCTCCCCCGCACTCGCGGACGTGATCATCCGCTGCCTGGAAAAGGACCGAAAAAAACGGTACCAGAGCGCCGAGGAGCTGCTGGCGGCTCTAACGCCAATCGAGCAAGGATTTCCGACCGCGGAAAGGATCGCTCCCACGGCCACGGCCCCGGGGAGGAAAATTATCATCCCGGCGCTCATCCTTATCATTGCCGCGGTTGTCATCATCGTCCAGCTTGCTTCACGCCGCCAGAATACTTTTGTTATTCCTCAACCCATAAAAACGCAGAAGCCCATTCCTCCGCCGACGGTTCCTCAAGAGCCCGCGATAAGCACCGAGAACGTCCCCAGGGGCGAGACCACAAAAGCTGCAGAGAAGAAGTCGGGACTTGACATCGTGGGAATGCTCGGCAGCGAAGCCGCGAAATATCTGAGCCAGAAAGACCTCGAAGGCCTCCAAGGAGGCTTAAAGGACGGCGCCCAATTCCTGGAAGGCTTGAAGGGAAAACTCCCCGCGGGGAGCGCCATCGAGACGGCATGGAAAAAAACGTATGACATGGTCAAGCAGGGCCAGCAGCTCAACAAAGAAGGCAAAGCAGAAGAAGCCCAGAAAAGCAATCAAGAGGTTCAGGTCGAGATGCAGAAACTCATGGGGCTAGTTTCCCAAAGGCAATCCGCCCGGGAAGCCAAAGCCAAGATGGACTCGGCCAAGATCCAGTCTGAGAAAACGGGGCTCGACACAAAGAATCTGATCTTCCGGCTGGCCAATTATGAAGAGCGCAGCGCTGATGAAGCCTTCATCAAGAACGACTACTCCGGGGCCAAGGTCCTCTACCAGATTTTAGAGCGTTCCTATCGTTTGGGCGCTCAGTGTGCCAACGATGAGATGTGCACCCAGGCCCTGAGAGAGATGATGGAAGGATTCAAAAGAGGGCTGGAAGGATTGAACCACTCCTCCCTCGACCCCTGGCTTTATGAGTATGCCAAGCAAATCGAGCAACAGGGGAATCTCTACCAGAGCAAGAAAGAGCTCGAGAATGCCGCCGCCTCCTACATCCAGGCGGCCTTCCTTTATCAGAAGCTGAAAGAGAAATAAACCAGCCGCTTCCCTATTCGATCTTGAGTCCCATAATGTAAAACATGAAGGCAAATTTATCGCTGATCTCGTCGATGGCCTTGGTCGTGTTGCTCGAGCCGTGACCGGAGCGGGTCTCGATCCTGATCAGGACGGGGTTCTTGCCCTTGTTCTTTTCCTGGAGTGTGGCCGCGAACTTGAAAGAGTGCGCCGGGACGACGCGGTCATCGTGGTCGGCAGTCGTGACCAGAGTCGCCGGATAGCTCACTCCGTCCTTGATGTTGTGGAGCGGGGAATAGGCATAAAGATTCCGGAAATCCTTCTCGTTGTCGCTCGAACCGTACTCCACGACCCAACCCCAGCCGACGGTGAACTTGTGGTAGCGGAGCATGTCCATGACTCCGACCGCGGGAAAAGTGACTCTGTAAAGGTCGGGCCGCTGCGTCATGCAGGCGCCCACGAGCAGTCCGCCGTTCGAGGCCCCGGAGATAGCCAGCTTCTCGGTTGTAGTATATTTTTCCCTGATCAGATATTCAGCCACGGCGATGAAATCGTCGAAGACATTCTGCTTGTTGAGCAGCATCCCGGCCTTGTGCCAGGCTTCCCCGTATTCTCCTCCGCCCCGGATATTGGCCTGGGCATAAACGCCTCCATTTTCGAGAAGGAAGATGTTCGTCGGATTGAACGACGGGGGCATGCTGGCATCGAAGCCGCCGTAGGCATACAACAAGGTGGCATTATTGCCGTCGAGCTTCAACCCTTTTTTGGAGACGATGAACATCGGGATTTTGGTGCCGTCTTTGCTCGCGTAAAAGACCTGCCTTGTCTCGTAGTCTTCGGGGTTGAACTTGACTTCGGTCTTGCGAAAGATTTCTGATTGGCCGCTGCCGATGTCATATTTATAAATCGTCGGAGGAAAAGTGAAAGACGTAAAAGTATAGAATGTTATTTTATCCTCGCGTTTTCCGCCGAATCCTCCCGCTGAGCCCAGGGCCGGAAGTTCGATCTCTTTGACCAGCTTCCCGGTGAGATCGTACTGATAGACTCTGGTGCTGGCGTCCTTGAGGTAGCTGCAGAAGAGCTGGCCTCCGACGTCGCTGATCCCGCTCAAGACCTCGGTTTTTTCGGGGATGACCGTCTGCCAATTCTCCTTGGCGGGTTTCTTGGGATCCATCAGGACCACCTTAAAATTGGGAGCATCTGTGTTTGTGTAAACCAGGAACTTGTCCTTGATATCATCGATAACCGAAGTGTTGAACGCGAACCCGCTCACAAGCGGTTTAAAATCCGCCTTCTTGGCGGTAAGATCTTTGTAGTAGAGTTCGTTTCCATAGGTGCCCTCGGAAATCGACAAGAACATATGTTTTTCGTCATCGGTCACATGGACGTTTTTGTAGCGCAGCGGGTGCTCCTTATCTTCATAGATGAGCGCGTCTTTCTCCTGGAGATCGCCCAGCTTGTGGTAAAAAACTTTTTGGTATTCATTCTTGGCGGTCAATTCCTGGCCGGCGGCGGGCTTATCATAGCCGCTGTAATAGAAGCCCCCTCCCTGCCAGGCAGCGGGCGAGAACTTGAGCCATTTGATCTGGTCGGCCAGCTCTTTTTTGGACTCGATCTCCATGACCCGAAGCTCGCCCCAATCCGAGCCGGCTTCGGAGCGGAGAAAGGCGGCATAGCGGTTGTCGTTGGAGAAGCCGGCCAATCCGATTCGCACAGTCCCGTCCGGGGAGAGGGCATTCGGGTCGATGAAAACCTCGGGCTGCCCGTCCAAGCCTTTTTGGACGTAGATGACCGACTGGTTCTGCAGGCCGTCATTCTTGAAGAAGAAATAATACTCCCCCACCCTGAACGGGGATGAATACTTGGGATAATTGTAAATCTCGGTTATGCGTTGGTGGATCTTCAGCCGGAAAGGTATCTGCTCGAGGTAGGCAAAAGTGACCTTGTTCTCTTCCTGAACCCAGGCCTTGGTCTCCTCGGAATTATCGTCTTCCAGCCACCGGTAAGGATCGGCAACTTTGGTCCCGAGATAATCATCGACCACATCGCCTTTCTTCGTGATCGGATAGGTGATCTTCGAACCCTGCTGCTGGCAGGAACCCAGAAGCGCCAGGACCAAAAAAGCGACGACCACAAAAGGTTTTCTTTTCAAACTGACCTCCTGTTTAGCCTTTTCATCATCAATAACATTAGGTTTCTTATCACATTAAAAAAGGGGCGTCAATCAAAATCAAACCTGAAGAGGTGAGCTGTGAGCTGTGAGCCGTGAGCAGTAAAATTAAATGACGTCGGGTAGTTTTCTTAGCCGGCAAATTGGGGAAGATTCGAAGAAATGTTATAATACATTTTCATGCGTGTCCGAAAGGCCAGAAAGACCGACCTGCCCCAAATTATCCGCCTGGCTAAGAAATGTGATCTCGACTATTTGGGAATGGAGTCTGATTCCTTTTGGGTGGCCGCCGAAGGACCTGAGGTCGTCGGAATTGTCGCCCTGAAAAAGCACCCGGACTGCGCCGAGCTGTGCGCTCTCGGAGTCGATGAAGCCAAGCGCCTTAAAGGATTGGGAAGAGAGCTCGTTTTGGCGCTCCTGGAAAAAGCCCGAGGAGACATTTACCTCGCCACGATCATCCCCAATTTTTTTGAGAAGCTCGGCTTCCGCAAGGCCGGGCAAATCCCCGCGTCCATGGTTAAGAAATCGGACTGGTGCAGGGACTGCCGTAAAGATCTCTGTACGGTCATGGTCAAGAGTTGCCCATGACTCCGCCTCTCTTTCCGGAATTCAAAGCAATCGGCCTCGAAGATCTAGGGTTCATCAAAGACAAGATCGAACGCTGTCCTCCCGAAGCGAGCGAGGTCACCTTCGCTAACACGTTTATCTGGAGAAACTTCGACCATCCCAGGTGGACGCTTGTCAACGACAACCTTTGCTTCTATTTCGAGCCACAGTCTGAGCCGCCCTATTTTTTGCAGCCAGTGGGAGATAATCGCATTCAAGAGACAATCGAAAGTTGTTTGACTTATGCGCCCAGGTTATCCCGCATCCCCGAATCGTTCGTCACGGCTTTCGGCAAGGACTACCGGTGCGAGCCCGACCGTAACAATTTTGATTACGTCTACCTCACAGAGGAGTTGATCAATCTTAAGGGCAAAAGATTTGACGGGAAGCGAAACCGGATCAAGAAATTCGAAAAAAACCATCGCTGGGAGTATCGCCGGATATCCTCCGATTGCCTCTCGGCCTGTGGCAAGCTTCTGGATGAGTGGATCAAGGCCAAGGCCCCGCAAAACGGATCGATGTGCGGCGAACAGAAGGCCATTCTCGAAGCCCTGGCCAATTTTGAAATCCTGGGTTTTAGGGGCTGCGCCATCGACGTTCAGGGCCAGGTTGCGGCCTTTTCAATCGGGGAGAAGCTGAACCCGGACACTGCGGTTATTCATGTCGAGATCGTTAACCCTGCTTATGAGGGTTTGGCCCAGTTGATCAATCGCGAGTTTGTCAGGAACGAATGGTCAAACTGTAGGTTTATCAACCGCGAACAGGACCTGGGACTCCCGGGTCTGCGCCGGGCCAAGGCCTCCTATTATCCCGACCACATGGTCAAGAAATTCGACCTGAGGCGTTAGAACCAGTTCGTCTATCTCGTCGATCTCGCCATCTCGTCTTTCTCGCCAAAAACAAGAAAGATCGCAAAAATCAAGCGGGCTTTTTCACCCCTCCCGGAGGGGCGGAGAAGAGGCCCGGGATTGCCCGTATTGACAAGCTGATTGAAAAATCCTCTCCAAATCCATACAATCAATCGAACGTTTCGACAAAGGAGGCTTCGAATGAACGGCAAGCTTTTTCTGAGAGTTTTTTATCTCGCGCTCTTTCTGGCTGCGGTCGGACTGTGCACATCTTCCGCGTTGCGCGCCGAGGACGAGGCCGCGATCGTCAAGAAAATGATCAAAGAATACACCACGGATGCCGCCTTTCTTAATGCCTGGGTCGACCATCTTCCCTATTCCCCCACCGTCCCTTCCCCCTACAAGGTTCTTGGCTATGTCAATGGGACGCCCGGCAAAATGACCTATTACGACGATATTTATAAATATTTCAAGATCCTGGCCGAAAAATCCCCCAACGTCGCCGTTTTCCCGATCGGACCCACCGACGAAGGGAAAGAGATGTTCGTCGCGGCCATCGCCGACCGTGAGACCATCGCCAACCTGAAATTCTACAAGGACCAGACGCTGGCCCTGTCCGATCCGCGAAAGACCGACGAGGCGGCGGCCAAGGAGATCATCAAAAAAGCCAAGCCGATCTACCATCTCACGGGGGGACTCCACTCCGCCGAAACCGGGAGCCCGGAGATGCTCACCGAGCTGGCCTACCGGCTGGCCGTCTCGGACGAGGATCCAGCCAAAAAAATCAGGGAGAATATCATCACCCTGATCACTCCGGTCCTGGAAGTCGATGGCTGGCAGAGGCAGGTCGACTGGTACTACAGGGTTACCAAGAAATTCACAAGTATGGAGGATATCCCGCTTTCCACGCCTCCTTTCTGGGGTAAGTATGCTTTCCAC